>Ga0105106_10000008_pt1 | contig 90922 bp, 73 predicted proteins | sample PPLLaktember2015_5_FD_79109 | JGI IMG/M metagenome (GOLD analysis project Ga0105106, IMG submission 79109) | Freshwater sediment microbial communities from Prairie Pothole Lake near Jamestown, North Dakota, USA - PPLs Lake P8 Core (1) Depth... | ecosystem: Environmental > Aquatic > Freshwater >... | reverse complement strand
TCTCGTGGCAGCGAGCGGGTGAGCGCGAAACCGGGCACGCCGCGGCCGGAGGCGGGTCATGGCGACGCGCCGACATGTGCAGGCGCGCCCCGCACGCCGCTCGAAGCGACCGGTCCCTTCGCGTCGAACCCGAGGCGCGGCGCCATGACCCGCCTCCGGCCCCTCGCAAGCCACGCGGATCGGCGTTCTTCCTCAGCCTGCTAGCGCGCGTCGGGCGGCGGCGCGCCGGGGAGCGTGTCCTCGGCGACCTGCCAGCGCACCACGCGGCTGCGCATCCAGCGCACCGCGAGCAGGTCGTAGAACGCGGCGAAGGCGCGGTTCCACATTCCGTACTTCGACTGGCCGTGGACGCGGGCGCGGTTCTGCACCGGCACCTCGACCACGCGGAAGCCCTCGAGGCGCATCAGCGTCGGCAGGAAGCGGTGCATGCCCTTGAAGACCTTGATGCGCGCGATCGCCTCGCGGCGGAACGCGCGGAACGTGCAGCCCGCGTCGATCACGCTGTCGCCCGTGCCCCAGTTGCGGATGCCGTTCGCGATGCGCGACTGCACCAGACGCCACGGCGTGTCGCCGGCGGTGCGGTCGCTGCGGTAGCCGCAGGCGCAGTCGGCCTCGCCGCGGCGCACGGGCGCGAGCAGCGCGGGGATGTCGCCGGGCGCGTTCTGCAGGTCGCAGTCCATGGTGACCACGATCTCGCCGCGGGCGCGGCGCAGGCCCGCCTCGGTGGCGGCGCTCTCGCCGCCGTTCTTCGCGAGACGCACCAGACGGAAGCGCGGGTCGCGCGCGGCCTCGGCGCGGGCGCGCTCGGCCGTCGCGTCGCGCGAGCCGTCGTCCACGAAGATCACCTCGAAGTCGGCGATCCCGGCGGCGCCCAGCTCCTTCCGCAGCTCCTCGGCCAGGAGGGGGACGTTGTCCTCCTCGTGGTAGGCCGGGATCACGATCGAGAGCGCGGGTGCGTCCGCCACCGGCTAGCCCTTCTTCGCGTAGTACGCGCGGACCTGTGCGGCGACGCGATCCACCTCGGCATCGGTCATGTCGGGGAAGCACGGCAGCGAGAGGATGTGCTTCACCCAGGCCTCGGTGTGCGGCAGCGCCTCGGCGCGGACGAAGCGCTGGTTCAGGGTCGCGGGCTGCAGGTGGTTCGGCAGCGGGTAGTGAACGCCGGTCTGGATGTTCTCGGCGCCGAGATGCTTCGCGAGGGCGTCGCGGTCGGCAGCGTCGGGCGTGCGGATCACGAACAGATGGTAGACGTGCTTCGCGAGCTTGTTCTCGGCGGGGAGCAGCACCGGGCCGCCCTCGAGCTGCTTCGCGTAGCGCGCGGCGACGCGGCGCCGGCCCTCGTTCATGGCGTCGAGGCGGCGCAGGAAGACGCGGCCCGCCGCGGCCTGGAGCTCGTTGAAGCGGAGGTTCCAGCCGACGATCTCGTGCGTGTACTTGTCGCGCCGGCCGTGGTCGCGGAGCATGCGCAGCCGCGCCGCGAGTCCTGCGTCGTCCGTCACCACCGCGCCGCCGTCGCCCAGCACCGTCAGGTTCTTCGAGGGATAGAACGAGAGCACGCCGGCGCGGCCGAAGCTGCCGACGCGCTTGCCGCGCCACTCGGCGCCGTGGGCCTGGGCGCAGTCCTCGAGCATCACCAGGTTGTGTCGCTTCACCACGTCCTGCAGCACGTCGAGGTCGCAGGGATGCCCGTAGAGGTGGACCGGCACGATCGCCTTGGTGCGCGGCGTGATGCGCGGCTCGATCCAGCTCGGGTCGAGGCAGGCGGAGTCGTCGGTGTCGAGGAAGACCGGCGTCGCGCCGGCCAGGAAGATCGCCTCGATCGTCGGGAACGCGGTCTGGGAGGGCGCGAGCACCTCGTCGCCGGGGCCGATGCCGAGGGCCTGCATCGAGAGCATGAGGCCCGCGGTGGCGGAGCTCACGAGCACGGCGTGCTCGCGGCCGAAGTACGCGGCGAGCTCCTTCTCGAACGCCTTCGACTCGGGCCCCAGGATGTACTGACCCGACTCGACGGCGCGCAGCACGGCGGCCTTGACCTCGTCGTCGATCGTGACCCGCGAGAGCGGGATCTTCGTCTGGCTCATCGGCGCATCTCCTCCGGAAGCTCGAGCGCGATGCGGCGGCCCTCGCGCGCGGAGCGCTCGGCCGCCTCGATCACCGCCACCGCCGCGGCGCCGGCGAAGCCGTCCGACGCGACCGGCGAAGGCTTGCCGCTGGCGCAGGCGTCGGCGAAGGCGCGCAGCTCGGCGAGGAGCGGCTCCTCGCCGGGCGTCTCGAGGACGCGCACGGCTCCCTCGGTCGCGCCCCAGGCGGCGTTCTCGCCCTGCGCGTGGCGGTGGGCGAAGTGGCGCACGCGATCCGCGGCGCCGACGAAGTCGCAGGCGATCGCGCCCTCGGTGCCCATCACCTGGAGGTCGCGCTGGCCTTCGGGCGGAAACACGGCGGCCTCGACCAGCGCCTTCTCCGCGCCGTAGTCGAGGGAGAGCACCGCGACGTCGTCCATGCCGCGGCCCAGGTGGTCGTGCAGCACGGCGGTGACGGCGACGGGCTGCTTGCCGAAGAGCCACGACACGAGGTCCACGAAGTGGACGCCGTCGGAGATCGCGATGCCGCCGTCGGTGCGCGGGCGCTTGAAGCTCATGAAGTGCGCGATCGCGTAGCGGAGCTTCCCGAGCTCGCCGTTGCGGATCGCGCGCGACACGGCCTGCGCCTCGGGCGAGAAGCGGAACACGTGCCCCACCTGCAGCACGAGCCCACGTGCGCGCGCTTCGCGGGCGAGCGCGAAGCCCTCCGCGGAGGTCGAGGTGACGGGCTTCTCGACGAGCACGTGCTTCCCGCGCGCGAGCGCGGTGCGGATCATCTCCGCGTGGGCCGGCGCGGGCGTCACGACGTCGACGGCGTCGGCGTCGTCCAGCAGCTCGAGCCAGTTCGTGGAGGCGCGCTCCGACACGCCCGCGAGATGGCGCGGGTCGTGGTCGGAGACGAGCAGCTCAACCCCGAGCTTCCGCCACGTCCGGAGATGATTCTGTCCGAAGCGGCCCAATCCGATCTGGAGCAGTCTCATTCTTCCCGTTCTTCTTGATGAGCATGAGGTTTCTGACGTACACGAAGGCGTTCGGCAGGTAGGCGAGCATGAACACGGGATCGCGCTTGTGGATCGCGTAGACGAGCATGACGAGCGAGCCGACGATGCTCAGGTGCCAGAAGGCCATCGGAATGACGCTGTCGCCGGCCCTCTCGGACGCGATCCACTGCACGAGGAAGCGCGAGAAGAACGCGACGTTCCCGCACAGGCCGAACCAGAGCCAGGGATCGGAGAGATCGATCCCCTGCAGCCACGTGGCGATCGCGGTCCAGCTCATGACCTGCTGCCCCCCTCCGCGCGGTTGGGTACAGAACGGGTCGGCCGGCAACAACCGGACCTGATGAAGGGGCCTTCATGCCGCGCCACGCCATCGAGAGGCCCCGATCCGTCGCCGCCGCGATCCGCGTCTTCGACCGGCGCGAGCGCGCCTTCGCCGCGGCGGCGCTCGCCTTCGCGACGCTCTGCCTGCTCTGGCGCCTCGCCGCCGAGCCCATCGACCACGGCTACGTCCGCTACCTCGGCCTCGCGGCGGAGATGCTGCGGACCGGCGACTGGCTCGTGCCCCGCCTCGGCGACTGGGTCTACCTCCACAAGCCGCCGCTCTTCCTGTGGCTCATCGCCGCCGCGGGCCGCTGGCTCGGCCCCGACTGCGGCCTCGTCCCCCACGCGCCGAACCTGCTCGCCCTCGGCCTCTCGGCCTGGTGGATGACGCGCCTCGGCGAGCGCCTCTTCGGCCGCCGCGACGCCGCCTTCGCCGCGACCCTCGTCTACCTGACGAGCTTCGAGACCTTCTCGTTGCTGCGCGACAAGCGGATCGACCCGCTCTTCGCCGCCCTCCTGCTCGGGGCCTTCGAGCGCTTCCACGCGGCCTGGTGCGCGCATCGCGCGGGCGGCCGCGCCCTCGCGCCGATGGCGCTCTCGGGCCTCTGGCTCGCCCTCGCGACCCTCGTGAAGGGGCCCCTTGCCGCCGGCTTCTTCCTGGCCGTGGCCGTCCCCTTCTGCCTGGCGACGGGCTCGGGGCGCCTCCTGCTGGGCGCGCCCGGCGCGCTCGCGCTCGGCGTCTTCGTCGCGGCCGCGGGTCTCTGGCCCGTGCTCCTGGTCGAGCGTCTGGGCCTCGACGAGACGCGACGCCTGCTCGGCGCGACGCGGCTCACGACGCGGAAGGGCGGCCTCTTCCACTACCTCGTGAACCTGCCCGGCCAGCTCGCGCCCTGGACGCTGCTCCTGCCGAGCCTCGTCGCGGCGGCGTGGACGCGGCGGCGAACCGCCGCCGGCGCGCCGCCCGGCCTCCGCTTCGCGGCGATCGGATTCGTCGCGATCTTCCTCCTGCTCCACGCCTCGCCGATGAAGCACTCGCGCTACCTGCTGCCCGCCTTCGCGCCGCTCTCGCTGCTCGTCGTGGCGCTCTTCGCGTCGATCGCAGCGCCGGGCCCCGCCGCCCTCGATCCGACCGCGCGACGGCTGCGCGACGGCGCGCTGCGGCTCGGCTTTGTGCTCTTCGGGGTCGCGGGCCTCGGCGCGGTGGTGGCGGCACCCTTCCTGCCGGAGGGCGGCGTGCCGGCGGGCCTCGCGGGCATGCTCTGCGCCGGGGGCGCCTGGCTCGGCTGGCGCCGCCTCGCCCCGAGCGAGGCCCCCGAGGCCGATCGCGTGCCGGCGCTGCTCCTGCTCGCCCTCCTCGCCGCCGTGGCCTTCGGAGCCTACGACGGCGGCCGCGCCGAGCGGCTCGCGGCGCGCTCGACGTTGCCGGCGGCTCGCGACACGCTCGCCCCGGTGCGCGACGGCGCGCCGAGCCTGCTCGTCGGTCTCGGCGAGAGCCCGACGATCCTGGTCCAGATCCTCGCCGGGCGGGCCGTCGACGCCGTGCCGTCGCCGGCCGCGGCGGCCGCCTGGGTGCATGCCGAAGGCGCCGGGGGCGCCGAGTCGGTGCTGCTCGTGGCGCCGCTCCCCCTCGCCGCGAAGCTCATCGCCGAGCCGGGCTTCACCGTCCGGAGCACGGCCCCGCTCACCCTCGCCGGCCATGCGTTCGTGCGGCTCGAGGCATCGCCCATGCCGAGCCCGCCGCCTCGCGCGGGCGGCGCCGTGCGGTAGGGGATCTCCCCTCGATGAACGGCTGTTCAACGCGTTTCGCCGCGTGATAGGCTGCCCCGTCCGTCCATCGCTGGGGGAATCCATGCCGCTCGCACGCCCGCTCCACCTCGTTCCGGCCGCGGCCCTCGCCGCCCTCTGTTCCCTGGCGATCCCGAGCCCGGCCGGCTCGGCGGTCGTCTACCCGGCCTGCCTCGCGCCCGCCTGCACCGACCCGACGGACTACGCCTCGTATCTCTTCCTCGCGCCGGGAGAGCTGCCGAACGACTTCACCGGCGGGAACGTGTGGAAGTACCAGCCCTCGACGGGCATGAACGTCACCGGCGCGTGGCAGTACACGACCGGCCGGCCCGACACGCACGACGCCGTGCTCGACAGCGGCATCCGCTGGAGCGACCGCGAGCTCGCGAAGAAGGTCTGGCTGAACGTCGCCGAGCTGCCGAAGCCGTGCGCGAACCCGACGCGCCCGACGGGCCGCCTCTCCTACGACTGCGACGGGAACGGCGCCGTCACGGTCGACGACTTCGCGGGCCTCGGCGCGAGCGACCTGAACGGCAACGGCGTGCTCGACGGCCAGGACCTGATCCGCCAGTTCTCGAACGGCGTGGACGAGGACGGCAACGGCTACACCGACGACATCGCAGGCTGGGACTTCGCCGACGACGACAACGACGCCTTCGACCGCGTCGACTACGGCCACGGCACCGGCGAGGGCGGCGACATGGTGGCCGAGGCCGACAACGGCGGCGGCTTCCCGGGCGTCGCGCCGAGCAGCTTCTTCGTGCCCCTCAAGGTGAACGACAGCTTCATCGCGATCGACTCCGAGTTCGCCGCGGCCGTGGTCTACGCCGTCGACAACGGCGCCGACTCGATCTCGTCGGCCCTGGGCACGATCTCGATGTCGCCGTCGTCGCAGCAGGCGGTCGACTACGCCTACCGGCGCGGCGTGCCGATCCTCGCCAGCGCGGCCGACGAGCAGAGCCGTCACCACAACATGCCGTCGAACGCGGACCACACCATCTGGGTGAACTCGATCCGCGACGCGGACGGCACCTTCGCGAGCAGCGTGATCAACGGCGTGAAGGACTACACGGTCCAGAACGGCTGCACGAACCACGGCGGTCGCGCCTGGGCCGCGATCTCGTCGACGTCGTGCTCCTCCGAGGCGACGGGCCGCTCGGCGGGCATGACCCTGCTGATCGTCTCCCACGGCAGGAACCTGATCGATCGCGGGCTGCTCCAGCCCTATCCGGGGCTCGACAAGCCGTTCTCCGTGGAGGAGATCCGCCAGCTCTTCCGGCTCGCGGCGGAGGACATCGACCAGTCGGTGCTGCCGCCGCTTCCGCCGGGAAGCTTCGGCCCGCTCGTGAGCGGCCTGCTCGGCGCACCGGGCTTCCCGTTCGGGTCGTTCTGGTTCCCGACGCAGGCGGGCTGGGACCAGTACACCGGATGGGGTCGCCCGAACCTGGAGACCCTGCTCGCCGCGATCTCGGCCGGGAACATCCCGCCGGAAGCGGATCTCACGGGGAGCCTCGCCTGGTTCGACACCATCGACCCCGTGCGCACGCCGAGCGTCGACGTGGTCGGGAGCGCCGCCGCCGTGCGCGCCGGCGGCAGCTTCTCGTACCAGGTCGAGGTCGGCTGCGGGGTGCAGCCCACCGTCTTCAGCCCGATCGGGAGCGGCGCGAGCGCCGGGCGGATCGAGAGCGGACTGCTCGCGCAGTGGAGCCCGGCCGCCACCGCCGCGGCCTGCGGCTTCGACCCCGCGACGCCGCCCGCCGAGCCCGACGACCACACGGTGCAGCTCAGGCTCACGGTGACCGACGGCCAGGGGCGGATGGGCATCGACGTGCGAACCGTCGCGATCCACCACGACGCAACGGAGCGCTTCGCGCCGATCGTGCTCGGCGCCTCCGGCGAGTCGTCGTCGGCCCTTGCCGACGTCGATCGCGACGGCGTGCAGGAGATCGTCCAGGGCACGGGCTCCGGCGCGCTGCGCGTGATCCGCGGCAGCGACGGCAGGGAGCTCCCGGGCTTCCCGGTCTACACGGACGCGACGGCGACGGCCGCCCACGCGCGGCCGACCAACGCGTGGGGCCGCGGCGACGTGACGGTGCCGCACGAGGCGATCCTCGCCAGCATCGCGGCCGACGATCTCGACGGCGACGGCAGCGTCGAGATCGTCGCCGCCGGCGCCGAGGGACAGCTCTACGTGTGGGACGCCTTCGGCAAGCGACGCCCGGGCTTCCCCGTGCGCTCGAACCCCGCCTTCTCCGGCGACGCCGTCGCCGACCCCTACAACGACACGGATCCGGGCTTCCTGAGCGCGCCGGTGCTGGCGGACGTCGATCCCCCGGGTCCGGGCAACGACGGCAAGCTCGAGATCCTGGTCGGCGGCCTCGACGGCCACCTCTACGCCTGGCGTGCGAATGGCACGCCCGTCGCGGGCTTCCCCGTGCGCCTCGCCGACACGAGCAGGCTCTCGATCGATCCGGTGAGCGGCAAGGCGACGCCGCTCTCCGGAAGCAACGCCAAGGAGCGTCTCACCAAGGTGTTGAGCTCCGCCGCCGTGGCCGATCTCGACGGCGACGGCGACGTCGAGATCGTGATCGCCACCAACGAGGAGTACGGCAACAACGCCGACGGCTTCTACGCGGACTCGACGCTGCTCGGCATCCTGCTCGAGGCGGGTCAGCTCGGCATCGATCTCGGCGACTTCAGCCTCGACGCGGCAGGCCGCGTCTACGCCGTGCACCACGACGGCAGCCTCCACGCCGGCGGCCCCTTCGTCGACGGCTGGCCGGTGGCCGTGCCGCTCCTCACGGCGGGGCTCCTGCCGACGGTGGGCACGGGCACGCCGGGCTCGGCGGCGATCGCCGATCTCGACGGCAACGGGCGCGTCGGCGTCGCGATCTTCTCGACGGCGGGCCCCGTGGTGCTCTTGAATCCGGACGGGACGCCGGTGCTCGGGAGCGTCGGCTCGGCGCCGCGCGTGCTGCCGGTCGACTTCCCGAACGGCGGCTTCCCGGCGATCCCCGCGACCGCGGGCTCCGCGGACGCGCCGTTCTTCGGCGCACTCGGCTCGGGCGCCTTCGGCGACATCACGGGCGACGGGCTGCCCGAGTACGTCGCACCGACGGGCGGCGTGCGCGCCCTGCTCGACGTCGGCGTCGCGGCCAGCCAGGAGTTCGGCGACCACTCGATCACGGCGTGGGACCCCGCGGCCGGAACGCTGCTGCCCGCCTTCCCGCGCAAGATGGACGACATGCAGTTCCTCTCGAGCCCGGGCCTCGCCGACGTCGACGGCGACGGCGTCGCGGAGATCGTGCAGGGCAGCGGCGCGTACCTGGTGCGCGCCTTCCGCGCCGACGGCAGCGAGCCCGCGGGCTGGCCCAAGTTCACCCACGGCTGGATGATCCCGTCGCCGACGGCGGGCGACGTGGACGGCGACGGCCTGATCGAGATCGTCGCGAGCTCGCGCGAGGGCAAGCTCTACGTGTGGGACACGCCGGCGCCGGCGACCGACGCGGCGATTCCGTGGCAGGGCTTCGGCGCGAACCGCCGCAACACCAAGAGCCTGATCTCGCCGGTGTCGGCGACCGCCACCGCGGGCGATCCGCTCGACGGCCTGGTCTGGAACCTGCAGTCGATCGACGGCGCGCTGCGGAGCCGCAGCCTGCCGAAGGGGTCCTTCTCGGGCGCAGCGCTGCGCCTCGCGCTCCTCGTCGTGAAGCAGGGGCGCGCGAATCAGCTCGCGAGCGCGCTGCCCCTGGTGCAGCAGTCGCTCGTGAAGCCGCCCAAGACGGCGCCGCTCCTCGCCGACCTGCACGCGCAGTTCCTCTCGGGCCTCTCGCGCGCGATCCACCGGGGCGCGGAGGCGCTCGTCTGCGCGCCCGGCGACACCGCCTGCGCGGCCGACAAGGCGCTGCTCGGACGGATCGCGGCGAAGGGCGATCAGCTCCTCGCCGCCGGCAACCCGCAGGGCGCGACCGCGGCCTGGGCGCGCGGCGTGACGGTGCTCGCGAAGCGCTTCTAGGGCCCCGCCGACGAGCGACGAGCCGCGCCGAACGATGCGGACGCTTGCCGATCGATGCGGCCGGGCGCAGCCGCGCGCGGGGAGCCCTGCGCTAAAGTCGCCTGAATGAGCACCCCCGTGACCGAGAGCGCGGTCCTCGCCGCGCTGCGTCCCATCGTCGATCCCGACTTCGGCAAGAGCATCGTCGACCTCGGCTTCGTGAAGAACGTCCGGATCGACGGCGATCGCGTCTCCTTCACGATCGAGCTCACGACGCCGGCCTGCCCGGTGAAGGCCGAGTTCGAGCGCGCCGCGCGCGAGCGCGTGGCCGCGCTGCCCGGCGTCGCGGACGTCGCCGTCACGATGACCGCGAACACGCGCGGTCGCGCCGCCGCCGCCCCGTCGCCCCAGGGCGTCGCGCTGCCGGGGGTCAAGAACACGATCGCGGTCGCCTCGGGCAAGGGCGGCGTGGGCAAGAGCACGACCGCCGTGAACCTCGCCCTGGCCCTGCGCGAGACCGGCGCGTCCGTGGGCCTCATGGACGCCGACGTGTACGGACCCTCGCTGCCGCTCCTCACCGGTGTCAGCGGCCGCCCCCACAGCGAGAACAAGCGCATCTTCCCGCTCGAGGGCTACGGCATGAAGCTGATGTCGATGGGCTTCTTCGTGACCGAGAGCTCGCCCGTGATCTGGCGCGGCCCGATGGTGCACGGCCTGATCCGCCAGTTCCTGACCGACGTCGAGTGGGGCGAGCTCGACTATCTCGTGATCGACCTGCCGCCGGGCACGGGCGACGCCGCGCTCACGCTGACGCAGATGGCGCCGCTCTCCGGCGCCGTGATCGTCACCACCGCCAACGACCTCTCGCTGATCGACGCCCGGAAGGGCCTCAAGATGTTCGAGAAGGTGCAGGTTCCCGTGCTCGGCGTGATCGAGAACATGTCGTATTTCGTGCCGCCCGACGCGCCGGACAAGCGCTACTACATCTTCGGCCAGGGCGGCGGCCGGCGGATCGCCGCCGAGCTCGGCGTCGACTTCCTCGGCGAGGTGCCGATCGACCCGCGCGTGGTCGAGGGCGGCGACAAGGGCCGGCCGATCGTGGTGCACGCGCCCGACTCCGACGCCGCCGCGGCGTTCCGCGCCCTCGCCGGAATGGTCGCCCGTAAGCTCTCCGTGCTCGCCGCGAAGGCGCCGGCCGTCGCGGATGCGAACATCGTCTGGGTGGGCGACCCGCAGTAGCGACGCCATGGCGGGGGAGCTGCGCGGCGTCTGCCACGTCCATCTCGCGTTCTCGATCGGCTCTGCGGTCGATCTCGATGCCGCACAGCGCCTGGTGCGCACGCAGGTCGGCCGGCCCGGTCTCGGGCCGACCCCGCGCGCACCGCGCTACTTCGACTTCGACCCGCGTCCGCTCGAGATCGTCGACCGCGATGCGCCGCCCTTCCCGGTCGCCGCGGCCGGCTTTGCCGCCGTGGGTGCGGCGCGGCTCAAGCTCTTCGACTTCGGATCCGCGTCGCTCGAGCTCGCGATCCCGTTCCACCACCCGGCCGGCGACGTGATCCGGCTCGCGTCGGCGCTCTACGAGGACGACGCGCTGCGCGCCGAGGCGCGCCGCCGCGTCGAGGCGGTGGTCGCCCTGCTCGCGAGCGCGATCGAAGGCCGCCAGCTCTCCGACGAGATCGAGCAGTACCTGGTCTTCGCCTTCCCCGGCGAGCCCGACGGGCCCGGGCCCGCCACGTGGCTTCGCGACCCGCTGCTGCGTCGGATCGCGGCGCAGCTCCTGCGCTGCGAGACGGGCTCGCTCGCCGAGGAGCAGATCACGGACGCGCTCGCGCCCCACGCGCAGTACCAGCCGGGCGATCTCGCCCTGGTCGACCGCGAGGCCGCGATTTTGGTCGGCGCCGGCATGGACGCGGAGCGCGCCGTCCTCGACTTCGCGAACGTGGAGCTGCTCGAGATGCGCCTGCTCGACAAGCAGCTCGACCGCAGCCTCGAGGAGGCCTACCGCCTGCTGCGTCGGAAGGGCCCGCTCTCGCGTACCGCGGAGCGCCTGCGCCGCGTCGCCGAGCTGCGGATCGACGGCACGATGCAGTTCGAGAGCGTGAACAACGCGCTCACGCTCTTCGGCGACCAGCACCTCGCCCGCGTCTACGACCTCGCGAAGGACCGCTACGGCCTGCCCCAGCTCGACCAGGGCATCCTGCGCAAGCTCGAGACGCTCCAGCACATCTACGAGATGACCGCCGAGACGCGGAACATGCGCGCCCTGCTCTGGCTCGAGGTCATCGTCGCGATCCTGATCGCCCTCGAGATCCGGTGGGGCGAGCTCGGGCGGGCGATAGCGGCCTGGCTCGGCGACTGATCGCCTCCCGCCCGCGTCAGTAGTCGTAGCTCCAGATCACGTCCGCCGAGGAGCCGCGCTCGGTCGAGTAGCGGCTCTCGAGGCTCCAGCGCGGCAGGAACTTCCAGTTCACGCTCGCCTCGCTCCCCGCCGCGTCGCCGTAGCCCTGGCCGTACTGCACGAAGATGTCGTCCGTGAGCCAGCGGCCGATCCCGATGCTGCCGCCCTCTCCGCGCTCGCTCGGCGTCGCCTCGATCGTGTCCACGCGCAAGGTCGGGCCGAGGAACGCGTTCAGCGACTCGACCGCGGCGCCTCCCGTCGTCTGCGCGAGGAACGACTGCAGCGCGCCGGCCTCGTTCCTGCCGAGCTGGTCGCGCGTCCGCCCGAACAGGAGCAACGCGAGGATGTCGCGCTCCGGATAGGGCGGCTCGCTCTCGAGGCGGATCGCGGGATCGGACGCGCGACCCTGAACCCGCGCCAGGATCTTCGCGCCGCCGGCACTGCCCTCCGCGCGCACGTCGAGGAGCGGCGCTGTGTCGGCAGGCCCGTCGAAGACCACCTTCGACGGCGCGATGGTGAAGATGCGACCCTGCGCGCGGTAGCTCCCCGACAGCGTGCGGATCGTGCCGTAGAGCCCGAGCGGGCCCTGGGGCGCCTTCGCCGCCCGCACGTCGCCCTCGATCTCGACGTTCGCGCCCTGCCCCACCACGAAGCTCTCGCGCGGCACGACGATCTTCACGTCGACGCTCGCTCCCTCCCACGGTCCGCCGGCGCTCGGCGCCGGCGTCACGATCTCGCGTCGCGCGAGGCGCGGCGTCTCGCCGGGCTCGATCACGGTGATCTCGCGCAGCAGCGGGTCGCTGCCCGGTCGCAGGTAGAAGCGGAACGCATCGAGACGCGCCTCGCCCCGGGCGTAGAGCGCGTCGAGCGGACCCGACGCGTCGAGCCTCCCATTCGCGCGGAAGCGGAGCGAGGTCTGGTAGCGGACCGGGAAGTCGTCGAGGGCGAGCGCGAGCTCGGCATGGCCGAGACGGAAGGCATCGAGGGCGACCGCACCCTTCAGGCTCGCGCGTCCGCCGTCGCTGCCGAGGAGGATCAGCTCCTCGACCCGCACGCCGTCGCGCCCGAGCGCGAGACGCGCATCGAGGGGGCCCATGCGCTGCCCCAGGGCCGCGACGTCGAAGTGCGCGCCGGCGACGCGCAGCGAGCCCTCGAACTCGGGGCCCGTCGCGCCGCCGCGCACGTCGAGCACGAGATCGGCGCGACCCTCGAGCCGCGCCAGGTCGGGGGCGAGGACGCGATCGAGCAGCGCCAGGTCGAGGCCATCGCCGACGACGTGGAGCGTCGCGTCGCCGCGCGCGAGAGCCTCGCGCGGAGCGACGTCCGCGCGCCAGGGCCCGGTCGCGGTCGCGTGGAGCAGCTCGCGGCCGGCGCCACGGAGCACGATCTCCGCCCGCGCGGCCCCGCGCTCGGTCGCGATCGTCGCGTCGATGCGCTCGGCCTCGAACCGGTCCACGCGCGGCGCGAGCCACGCGAAGTCACCGGAGAGCGTCGGGCGCGGGAAGGCGCCGTTCGCGACGAGGCGCAGGCTCGCGACGCCGCCGAGCGTGCGCTCGGGGCCGAGGAGCGGCGCGAAGGGCGCGAGCTCGACGGCGGGCAGCTCGACGTGGAGGTCGCGGACGCCTTCGGCCGAGACGAAGCCCGCGGCGCTCGCGACCGCGTCGCGCGGACCGCGCAGCCGCAGGGCCTCGATCCGCACGCCGTCGCCTTCGCGCCGCAGGCGCACGGGCTCGAGAGCCTCGAGGTCGATCGCCTCTCCGTGTACGCGGAAGGGCGCCAGCACGATGCGCGTCCCATCCGGGCTCTCGGCGCGGAGGCCGATGTGGCCGAGCGCGAGGCCCGCGGCGCGCAACGCCCTCGTCTCGAGCTCGAGCGTGCCGGCGGGACGCGTCCATACGCCCTGGACCGTGGCGCGTAGCGTCGCAGCTCCAGCGAGGCCGAAGGGCTTGCGCCCGGCGAGCGCGGCGACCGCGTCGAGAGCGGCGAGATCACGCAGGTCGGCGTCGAGGGCGAGGGAGCCGATGCGACCGCGCGCGCCTTCGCCCCGCGCGCGCAGGCTCCCGGGCGAGCCGTCGAGGCGCGCCTCCTCGATCGCGAAGGTGCCCGCGTCGTAGCGGCCGCGGAGGCGACCCGCGTCCAGGCGCAGCGCCCCGAGCCGGGAGGGTCCGAGCGTGAGATCGGCGCGGGCGCGGCCTGCCTCCAGCGCGGCGCCGGCGGCGCGCTCGACGGCGAGCGTCCCGCGCAGGCTGAGCGCGCCGGCGACGGCGGGCCGCTCGAGCAGCACGCCGAGATCGAGGCCTTCGGTCTCGCCCTCGAGCGCGAGCTCCGCGACGCCGTCCGCAGCGAGCCAGCGCGCGAGGTCGGTCTCGCCGGTCACGCGCGCGCGGCCGAAGGCGCTCTCGAGGCTCGCCTCGGCGATCCGGAGCTGCGAGCCCTCGAGGCGAAGCGTCGCCGTCGCGCCCTCGAGACGCCGGCCGGCGACGCTTCCCGGTGACACGCGGAGCGCGAGGCCCGCGGCCTCCGGCCACGGCGACGGGACTCCCGCCTCCCGTCCCTGCGCGCCCAGCGCGAACGCGAGGCCCGCGAGCGAGCCGTCCGCCTCGGCTTCGATCACGCTCGGCCGGCCCTCCTGCGTGAAGCGGAGCACGAGCCGTGCGGCAGGAATCTCGAGGCCGCGGAGCTCGAGCCGGGTCGGCACGAACGCGTCCCACCATTTCTCCGCTCCCTTCGGCGGCCGCTCGCGCCGGATCCGCTCCCATGTCCAGCGCGGCGCGGCCTCCGGGCTCGGCGCCTCCTCGCGCGCGAGCTCGAGCGCGAGACCCTCTGCGCGCAGGTCCTCGAGCACGGCCCGGCGCGCGAGCAGGGCGCGCAGGTCGACCCGGCCCGAGAGGCGCTCGATGCGGAGCGGCGTGCCCCCCTCCGCCTCGACGCGCACGTCGCGCAGCACGAGGGTCGGGAGCAGCGGGCCTTCGAGCGAGCCGACCCGGACGCGCGCCTCGAGGCCGAGCTCCGCGAGCGCGCGCGTGAGGCCGGCCTCGACCCCGGCGCGCGCGCGCTCGCGCAGGGCCTCACCCTCGAGCGATCGCACGACGAAACGCAGCGCCAGCAGCATCGCCCCCGCGACGACGGCAACGGCGAAGACGGTCCCGAGCGCGCGCTTCGTTCCCGCCCGCATCAGAACGCCTGCCCCACCGACACCCAGATGCGATAGGGCTGCACGCCTCTCGGAGCGTCCACCGGGAAGGCGAAGTCGAGGCGCACGGGCCCGATCGGGGTCGCGTAGCGGACGCCGAAGCCCGGCGCGTAGCGCAGCTTCGCCGGGCGGAAGTCCCAGGCATCGAGCGAGAGCTGGCCGGCGTCCACGAAGGCGACACCGCCGAGGTTCGGCAGCTTCGGCCAGAGCGGGAAGCGCGCCTCGAGCGTCGCCATGAGCTCGCTCGCGCCGCCGAGCGCCTTGCCCTCTTCACCGATGGGCCCGAGCCGCTGGAAGCCGTAGCCGCGGACGTTGGTGCTGCCGCCGCCGTAGAAGAGCTTCGTGACCGGAAGCTCCTCGTCGCCGCTGCCGCCGTATCCGTCGATGCTGCCGAGCACGACGCGGCCCGCGACGACGACGGGGCCCAGCGGCTGGTAGCCGCGGAGGTCGAGCGTCGCCTTCAGGTAGTCGCGATCGCCCCCGAGCGCGCGGAAGCCCGGCTCGACGTTGAGCTCGACCCAGCTCCCGCGGGTCGGCTCGAACAGGTCGTCGGTCGAGACGAGGCGGAGGCCGAGGTCGAGGTGCCCGAGGGTGTACGACTGCTCGGGGTCGTCGAGGTTGCGCGCGGCCGCTCCCGTGGTGTCGAGGACGTTCACGTACTCGAACGCGTAGCCGGCGTAGCCGCTCAGGCCCGGGCGCAGCGGCCACTCGACGCCGATGCGTGACAGCCAGCTCCGCGCGTCGTACGCGGGAACCGTGTCGTCGCTGAGGCGCGACGAGAGCAGGAGATTCGTGTTCTCGAAGGGCAGGCGCGGCTCCCGCAGCGTGGCCGACGCCGTGCGCGTGAGGAAGGACACGTCGGCCGAGAAGTCGAGGGAGTCGCCGCGGCCCGTCACGTTGCGGTGGAGCCAGCCGGCCTGGAGCCGAACCTTGTCCTGCGTCCCCACGCCGACCCCGACGCGCACGCTGCGCGGCGGCCGCTCCTCGAGCTGGACCTCGATCGGCCGCGTCATCGTGGTGTCGGGCGTCGAGCGCGCGCTGCGCCGCTGATCGGCGTCGACGTCGCGATCGCCGCTCTCGGAGAGCGGCAGCAGGACGACGGAGCGGAACAGGCCGAGGTCCGCGATCCGGTCCTGGCTCTGCCGCAGCTTCTCGCGCGACCAGGTCTCGCCCGGCGCGAAGGTGAGCTCGCGGCGCACCAGCGCCTCGCTCACGCGATCGACGCCCTCGACCCGGATCTCGCCGAAGCGCACCAGGGCGCCGGGGTGCACGCGCCACCAGACCACCGCCGAGCGCTGCGCGACGTCGACCTCGCCGCCGCCGCTCAAGGTCGCATCGGGGAAGCCGGCGTCGGCGAGGCCGTCCTGCAGGCGACGCTTGGCCTCGCCGTAGTCGGCGACGGTGAAGACCGCGCCGTTGCGGAGCGGGAAGCCGTCGAGCAGCCGGTCGTGCCAGGCGGCGTCGCCGCCCGGCAGCTCCGAGAGGTCGACGCCCCACCAGGTGAGGTGCACGGCGGGACCTTCCTCGACCTGGATCCGGATCCGCACCGCATGGCCGTCCTCGAGCCACTCGAGCGTGTAGCTGGCGCGGGCCAGGAAGTGGCCGCGCTCGCGGCAGGCGTCCACCACGCGCTGCATGTCGGTGTCGAGGGTCGCCGGGTCGAACTCGGGTCGCGGGCGCCAGAGCTGCCAGCGCGGCCGCGCCTTCGTGAAGAGCTGCTCGCCGAGATCGCGCGCCGAGAGATCGTGCAAGCCGGTGAAGGTGATCGCGTCGACCACCTGCGCGGCCTCCGGCTCGCGCGAGAAGAAGCCTGCGGCGCTCGCTGGCGCAGCGACGGCGAGAACGAGCGCGAGCGCGAAGGCGAGCGCGCGCACGCCGCTTCCGGCTACTCGCCGACGAGGAGGTCGGTGTGGATCACGGGCACCGGACCGACGGGTCCCTTGGCGATCCGCGTCAGGTACTCCTCGTGGGACATGTGCTCGAGCGTGTAGCGCGAGTCGGGCTCGAAGAACGCGTCGGGGATCTCGAGGTTTCGCTGGTAGCTGAAGATCGTGGTCGCGCTCTGGCCCTCGCCGCGGCGGAAGGTCTCGAGCTTCACCAGGAGCTGCTGCGGATCGTTCGTGACCCACGCCGTGTGCTTGCCCTGGCCGTCGGTCAGGCGGTAGACCTTGACCTCTCGCCCGCCCAGGCGCTCGGTGCGCACCTCCTCCGCGCCGCGCGCCACGAGCTGGCGGCCCTCGTTCGCCATCGGCCGCCCGCCTTTCGCGTCCGCGGCCAACGCCTTCGGGCTGCGCTGGATCGCCACGCCGACGCCCGAGAGCCCGTCGATCGCGTAGTAGGTGTTGCCGGAGACGAACGTCAGGACGGGATGCCCCCCGATCACCGACTGCGAGCGCAGCTTCCGGCCCTTCGACCAGAAATACGAGAGCTGCACGCCGCCCGTGCCCTGGGCGAAGGCCTCGACGTACCAGGTGTCGGGCTCCTCGGCCCACGCCGTGCGCGGCAGCGCGGCGACGAGCGCGACGAGCGCGAGAAGAGCGAGGAGGAGGTGGATGCGGGTGATGCGGTTCATGGCCGCCGATCTTACCATCGCGCGCCGTGCTCACCGCGCTCTCCATCGCAGGCTCCGATCCCACCGGCGGCGCGGGCCTGCAGCTCGACCTCCAGGTCTTCCGCGCGCACGGCGTGCACGGGATGGGCGTCGTGAGCGCGCTCACGGTGCAAGACACCGCCAAGGTGCATCGCGTCCTGCCCGCGTTCCCGAACGTGGTTCTCGAGCAGATCCGGGCCCTGGTGCGCGACGTTCGCCCCGGCGCCGTGAAGCTCGGCATGCTCGCGACCGACGACGTGGCGGGCGCGGTCGAACTCGGTCTCGCGGAGCTCCTCGCGCCGTCACCTGGCGCAGCGCCTCCGCCCCTCGTGATCGATCCCGTGCTCGCGGCGAGCGACGGTACGCCGCTGCTCGAGCGACGCGCGCAGCCCACCCTCGGGCGCCTGATCGCGCGCGCGACCTTGGTGACGCCGAACCTGCCCGAGGCCGCCGCGCTCGCGGGCTGCGACGTCTCGAGCGAGTCCGGCGCCGCCGAGGCCGGGCGCCGCCTCCTCTCCGACTTCGGTGCGGGCGCCTGCCTGGTGAAGGGCGGCCATCGCGACGGCCCGCCCCACGACCTGCTGGTGACACGCGAGGGCGACGGTCTGCACGTCGAGCGGCTCGAGGGCGCGCGGATCGAGGGCCCGCCCGTCCACGGCACCGGCTGCGCTCTCGCCTCGGCCGTCGCCGCGCGGCTCGTCCGGGGCGACGGCCTGCGCGACGCCGTGATCGCCGCGCGCAGCTTCGTGCGTGAGGCGATCCGGCGCGCCGAGGCCCCGGGGCGCGGCGCGCGCTTGCTCGTGTTCTCGTGAACGGCGCCCCCGCCGAGGAGTACGCGCGGCGGCTCGCCGTGCGGCGCGCGGCGGCCGAGCGGCTGGGCGCGCGCGCGCGCCGGCTCTCGACGGCGCGCCTGGTCGTGTTCCTGGCCGGCGTCGCCCTCGCCTTCGCGGTCTTCGCGGCGAAGCGCGTGCCCGCGCCCTGGCTCGCGCTGCCCGCCGTCGTGTTCGTCGCCCTGGTCGTGCGACACGATCGCGCGATCCAGGCGCACGCGCGCGCGGAGCGCGCCGCCGCGTTCTACGAGCGCGGCCTCGCGCGCCTCGAGCGCCGCCCGCCGCGCGATGCCGACGGCGCGCGCGGCGATTCGCGCGATGGCATCGGCACGAGCGCCGAGACGGGCGAGCGCTTCCTCGACGCCGGGCATCTCTACGCCGCCGATCTCGATCTCTTCGGGCCGGGATCGCTGTTCGCGCTGCTCTGCAGCGCGCGGACGCGGGCGGGCGAGGACACCCTCGCCGCCTGGCTGCGCGAGCCGGCCGCTCCCGCCGAGGTGCGCGCACGGCAGGCCGCGGTGGCGGAGCTTCGCGGTCGCCTCGACCTGCGCGAGGACCTCGCGCTGCTCGGCGACGACGTGCGCGCGGGCCTCGCGCCCGACGCGCTCGCGGCCTGGGGCACGACGCCGAGCGTCGGCGCGCCGGCCGCGCTGCGCGCAGCGCTCGCAATCGTCGCAGCGCTGGTGCTCGGGGCCGTCGCGGGCACGCTGCTGGGCGCGCCCCTGCTCCCGCTCGTGCTGGCGCTCGGCGGCGTCGCCTTCGGGCTCGCGGCGACGCAGCGCCGGCGGGTCGGCGCGATCGTGCGCGCCGTCGGGCGGCCGGGCCGCGATCTTGCGCTCCTCGCCGCGCTGCTCGCGCGGATCGAGGCCGAGCGCTTCAGCGCGCCGCGTCTCGTCGCGCTGCGCGCCGCCCTCGACACGGGCGGCGTTCCGCCCTCGAAGCGCGTCGCGCGGCTGCGCCTGCTGGTCGACCTGATCGACGCGCGCCGCAACCAGCTCTTCGCGCCGATCGCGGCGCTCACGCTCTGGACCACGCAGCTCGCGCTCGCGATCGAGGCCTGGCGACGTGACTTCGGGCCCGCGGTCGTGCGCTGGCTCGCGGCCGTGGGCGAGCTCGAGGCGCTCTGCGCCCTCGCCGGCTTCGCCTACGAGCATCCCGCGAGCCCGTTCCCCGAGATCGTGGAGGGCGAGGCGCTCTACGACGCCGAAGGCCTCGTGCACCCGCTGCTGGCGCCGGAGCGGGCCGTCCCGAACGACGTCCGCCTCGACGCCTCCCTGCGTCTGCTGCTCGTCTCGGGCTCGAACATGTCGGGCAAGAGCACGCTGCTGCGCAGCGTCGGCGTGAACGCGGTGCTCGCGCTCGCGGGCGCGCCGGTCTGCGCGCGCCGGCTCCGGCTCTCGCCGCTCGCCCTCGGCGCCTCGATCCGGGTGCAGGACTCGCTCCAGGAGGGCGCCTCGCGCTTCTACGCAGAGATCACGCGGCTCGGGCGCATCGTCCGGCGCGCGGAGGAGACGCCGCCCCTGATCTTCCTGCTCGACGAGATCCTGGCGGGCACCAACTCCCACGACCGGCGGATCGGCGCCGCCGCGATCGTGCGCGGCCTGGTCGAGCGCGGCGCCATCGGCCTCGTGACCACCCACGACCTCGCGCTCGCGGAGATCGCGGACCGGCTCGCCCCGCGCGCCGCGAACGTCCACTTCGCAGACCAGCTCGTCGGCGGCGAGATGCACTTCGACTACCGGCTGCATGCCGGCGTGGTATCCCACAGCAACGCCCTGGAGCTGATGCGCGCGGTCGGCCTCGAGGTCTGAGGCCCGGGCGCGGGCCGAGAATTCTTCCCGGTGAGCCCCCGGCCCAGGCGATACTCGCCCGACCTGGGGAGGCTCCGTGGGCTCGGCGATCACACACGCCGCCGTCTGGCACCAGCTTGCGCCCGGCGCCGTGCGTGCGAGCGCTCTCGTCGGCGTGCTCGTCATCGTCCTCGCGACGCTGCTCGGTGCTGGCGCGGCGCAGGCGGTGCTGATCGCCTCGGGCGACGGCACCGGGAACCTCTCCGCACCGGCCGACGATCCCGGCTTCCACCACGTCGGCATCCGCCTGCCCGGCAACCTGAGCGCGGTCTACCTGCGGAACGGCTGGGTCATCACCGCGGCGCACGCCGGCGCCGGAACGGTCCGCCTGGACGGCGTCGACTACGCGGCCGTCGCGGGCTCGGCACGCAACCTCGTCCACAGCGGCCCGGTCGCGCCCGACCTGATCCTGTTCCGGCTCGTCGACGAGACCGGCCTCGCGCCGCTGCCGCTCCGCGCGAGCGCTCCGGCGCTGAACGCGAACGTGACGCTCGTCGGAAACGGGTTCGACCGCGGCGCGGCGCTCTCCTACGGCGGCCACGCGGGCTGGGGCTGGCTCGCGACCCGCGGCCTGCGCTGGGGCACGAACCGCGTCGCCCAGCGCGGCTTCGACCTCACCATCGGCAGCGCCACCACGCGCTCCTTCTCGACGACCTTCACCGTCCCGGGCGGCACGACGAGCGAGGCCCAGGCCGTGGTCGGCGACTCCGGCGGCGCCGTCTTCCTCAAGAACGGCAGCCTCTGGGAGCTCGCGGGGATCGTCTACGCGATCGACGCCTACGAGGGACAGCCGACCAACACCTCCCTCGACGGCAACTCGAGCTTCGCCGCCGACCTCTCCTACTACCGCACGCAGATCCAGGCGATCGTCGACGTGCCCGCGTGTAGCGACGGTCTCGACGACGACGCGGACGGCGACGTGGACTGGCCCGCGGACACGGGCTGCCGCGGCGCCGACGACGCCTCGGAGCGCTTCGCCTGCGAGGATCAGCTCGACGACGACGGCGACGGCCTCGTCGACTGGCCCCTCGATCCCGGCTGCGCGATCTCGGTCGCGGACGACGAGAGCCCGCAATGCCAGAACGGCCTCGATGACGACGGCGACGGCCTCGCCGACGCCGCGGACCCGCAGTGCACGAAGCCATGGGTCGGCTCGGAGGCTCCGCCGAAGAGCTGCGGCCTGCTCGGCGCCGAGGCGCTGCTCGCGCTCGCCGCCGCGCGCGCGCTGCGCCGGCGCCGCTAGTACACGCGCAGGCGGCGGAAGCCTTCCGCCGGCGCCCCGGCCTTCTCCGCCCAATGAGCCTCGCGCACGGCCGAGGCGCGCAGCAGGCCGAAATGGGCTTGGCTCGCGTGGGCCTCGAGCGCCGCGCGCTTCGCGTCCGCGTGCGGGCCCACCGGCACGAAGTGGTCCGGCGCGCCGGCCTCCATCAGCCACGCTTCGCGCACGACCCAGGGCTTGAGCCCCGCCGCGATCTGGTCGGGATAGAACGTCGGCAGGCCCGAACGCGGATAGATCGCGTCGAGCGTCGCCTGGCCCGCCGCGCGGTGGTCGCTGTGGACGAAGTGCTCGGTCGCGCCGATGCGCGTGAAATGCGTCGTCGGGTCGTGCACCAGCACGAGCTCCGGGCGCGCGCGCCGGATCTCGCGCACGAGCTTCCGGCGGAGCTCGTCGTCCGGGGCGAGCTCGCCGTCGCGGAAGCCGAGGAAGACGAGGGGCACGCCGCCGAGGGCCGCCGCCGCGCGCTCGGCCTCGGCGCGGCGCCGCATGGGGAGGTCGGTCTGCCCGGCGCCGCCGCCCCGCGCGCCGTCGGTGCAGATCACGATCGTCACCTCCGCGCCCCGCGCGAGCAGGCTCGCGACCGCGGCGCCGGCGTAGAACTCGGCGTCGTCGGGATGGGCGCCGATCACGACGGCGCGCTTCGGCGCGTCGAGGGGAGGCGGGTACTCGCTCACGCGCGCTCTTGGAGCCGCGCGAGGAGCTTCTCGTAGAAGCCGCCGAAGCCGCCGTTGCTCATGCCGAGCACGACGTCGCCCGGCGCCACCGCGGCGGCGACGTCCGCGGCGATCGCGTCCGCGCCGTCGATCGCTTCGGCCTCGATGCCCCGCGCGCGCAGGTCGGCCGCGAGCTCCGGGGACGAGAAGCGCTCGGTCACCTCGCCCGTCGCGCTGTAGATCGGCGTGTCGGGCACGACCGCGATCACGGCGCGGGCGACGCCGTCGAAGGCGCGGGCGTACTCGGCCTGGAAGACCTTGCGCCGGCTGGTGTTGGTGCGCGGCTCGAACACGGCGACGAGACGGCGCCCGGGGTACTTCGCGCGCACCGCGGCGACGGTCTCGCGCACGGCCGTCGGATGGTGCGCGAAGTCGTCGAGCACGGTCACGCCGCCGATCTCGCCGCGCACCTCCTGCCGGCGCTTCACGCCGGCGAAGCGACCGAGCGCCACGCCGGCTTCGGCGAGAGGCACGCCCGCGACCTCCGCCACGACCAGGGCCGCGAGCGCGTTCTCGACGTTGTGTCGGCCGTGCATCGGCACGAAGGTCTCGAGCACGTCGCGGCCGTCCTGCGACACCGCGAAGCGCGTGCCCTCGAATGCGGTCCCGAGCACGCGCGCCCGATAGGCCGGGGCCGCGGCGCGAGCCTCCGCGCCGGGCAGGTCGACGCCGTAGGCGATCACGCGGCAGGGCGCCTTCTCGACCACGTCGCGGACCCCCGCATGGTCGGTCGCGGCGACGATCGTGCCGTCGGCGGGCATCCCGGCCACGAGCTTGCGGAACGACTCCTTCACGTGATCGAGATCGCGGTAGATGTCGGCGTGGTCGAACTCGACGCTCGTGATCACCGCCGTGCGGGCGCCGTAGTGCAGGAACTTCGGGGTCTTGTCGAAGAAGGCGGTGTCGTACTCGTCGCCCTCGACCACGAAGTGCGCGCCGGCGCCGTTGCGGAAGCTGCCGCCGAGATTCTCCGAGAGGCCGCCGACGAGCACGCCCGGGTCGCGACCGGTCTCGACCAGGATCGTCGCCACCAGGCTCGTGGTCGTGGTCTTGCCGTGGGTGCCGGCGATCACGATCGAGTGACGGCCCGCGATCGCGAGCTCGTGGAGCGCGTCGGGGAACGAGAGGTAGCGGAGGCCGCCGTCGATCGCGGCGCGCGCCTCGGGATTGGTCGCGCGCACGGCGTTCCCGATCACCACCAGGTCGGGCTTGCGCGCGAGCACGTTCTCGGGCCGGAAGCCGATCGAGACGGGGATGCCCCAGGCCGCGAGGGCGTCGCTCATGGGCGGGTACACGTTCTCGTCGGAGCCCGTGACCTCGATCCCGCGGGCCTTCAGCAGGCCGGCGAGCGAGCCCATGCCCGTGCCCGCGATTGCGACGAAGTGGACGTGGCGCAGGCTCACGCGTCGGCCAGGAACGACTCGAGGACCAGGTCGTGGATCACGGGCCGGAGCTTGTACTGGCTGCGCTTCGCGACCAGGTGGATGCGGTTCGTGAGCAGCACCACGATCGCCTCGCGCTCGAGGTCGATCCAGAGCGACGTGCCGGTGAAGCCCAGGTGCCCGACCGAGCGCTCCGAGAAATGCGCGCCCGACGACGACGCGCCCTTCGTGGGCGTGTCCCAGCCGAGCGCCCAGTCGCTGTCCTGGGGCAGGTGCTGGCGCTCGAAGAAGGCGCGGACGAGAGCGGGCGGGAAGACCTCGCTGCGCCCGTGCCAGACGTCGAGGAGCTGCTGCGCGTAGGACATCACGTCGTCCGCGGTCGCGAACAGCCCTGCGTGGCCCGCGACGCCGCCCATCACCGACGCGTTCGGGTCGTGCACCTCGCCCCAGACGATGCGGCCGCGCCAGGGGCAGTTCTCGGTCGCCGCGAAGCGACGCCGTACAGCGTCGGGAGGCGGCTCGCCCCAGACCGCCGGGCGCACGAAGAAGGTCTGCGCGAGCCCGAGCGGACCGAACACCCGCTCGGCGCAGAAGGCGTCGAGGGGCTGCTTCGCCACCGCCTCGACCAGCGCGCCCAGCACGATGAAGTCGAGGTCGCCGTAGACCGCGGCCTGGCCGGGATCGTGCACCAGGGCCGAGCGGTAGATGCGCTGGAGCACGAACTCGCGCGCGGCGGGCGTGCCCGCGAGGCGCTCGCCGGTCTTGCGCTCGCGCTCGATCAGGAGCTCGTGGAAGCCGCGCCAGGGCTTCAGGCCCGAAGAGTGCGTCAGGAGCTGCCGCAGCGTGACGGCATCCTTCCCGCGCTCGCCGAAGGGCTGGAGATGCTTCGCCACCGGATCGTCCAGGGCGACCGCGCCGTCCTCGACGAGGCGCATCACGGCGGCGGCGGTCGCGAGCGGCTTGGTCAGCGACGCGAGATCGAACAGCGTGTCCCGGGCCATCGGGATGCGCTCGGGGCGCGACACGGCGAGGCCATGCACCGCGGCGTGCTCGAGCACTTCGCCCTCGCGCGGCATGCGCGCGAGCAGCACCGCGCCGGCGGTCTCGCCGGCCTCGATCGCCTTCTCGAGCGCGCGGTCGACCCGCGCGAGCTTCCGCTTGATCACGCTTCGCTTCATCGTCCCGCCGTCACCCCTCGCTCGAGCACCACGAGCTCGCCCACACCTTCTTCCGGCCGGCTCTCGATCCGTCCCCGCACGCCGACGGGCCACGGGAAGTTCGACGCGCCGTGGCCGAAGGGCAGCTCGAACACGATCGGCCGGCCGAACGGCGCGAGGATCTCGCGGATCACCTCCCGCGCCGTCGGCTCCGGATAGCGCGCGTGCGCGCAGTCCACGAGGTGGCCTACGCCGAAGCCCGCGGCGACCGCGAGCTTGCCGGCGGCCGCGAGCTGCTGCAGCAGGCGGTCGATCCGGTACGGGAACTCGTTCACCTCTTCGAACAGCAGGATCGCGCCGCGCGTGTCGATCTCCCAGGGCGTGCCGAGGGAGGCGACGAGCGTCGCGAGGGAGCCGCCGACGAGCGCGCCCTCGGCGGCGCCGGCGACGACGGCCTCGCCGGGGAGGTGCGTCGGCACGGGATCCTCGCCCGTGAGGGCGGCCAGCAGGGCGGCGAGCACGGCGGGCTCCTGGTCGCCGCCGCGCTCGAGCATCGGGCCGTGGAAGCCGGCGAGGCCCGCGCAGCGCCGCTGCCAGAGCAGCAGCGTCGTGACGTCGCTGTAGCCGACCAGGGGCTTCGCAGCGGCGCGCACGCGGGCGGCGTCGAGCAGCGGCACGATGCGATGGCAGCCGTAGCCGCCGCGCACGCAGAGGATCGCGTCCACGTCCGGGTCGTCCACCAGCGCCATCAGGGCCGCGGCGCGGCTCGCGTCGTCGCCCGCGAGGTAGCCCTTGCGGGCGAGCAGGCCGGGCGCGTGGGCGGTCCGGAAGCCCGCGGCCCGGAGCAGCGCCTCGCCGGCCTCGAGGCGATCCGCGTCGAAGGGCCCGGCCGGCGCCACGAGGCCGATCGTGCCCCCGCGCGGCAGCGCGCGCGGGCGGCGCAGGGCGCCCGCCGGGGCGACGCCCGCCGGCCGCGTCCTGGCTTCGCCTGCTCGCGTCGACACTAGAAGCCGTCGTCCTCGAAGCCCGTCGCGGGCGCGAAGCCGCCTCCCGCACTGCTTCCCGATCCGCCGAAGCCGCCCGAGGGGGCCGCGGGCGGCGCGTCGTCGCGGCCCGCGAGGTTCTGGAACAGCGTGTAGCGGCCCTCGAAGCGCAGCCGCACGGTGTCGGTCGGGCCGTTGCGCTGCTTCGCGATGATGATCTCCGCGATGCCCTCGTCGTCGGTGTCCTTGTTGTAGACCTCGTCGCGGTAGATGAAGGCGATCAGGTCCGCGTCCTGCTCGATCGCGCCGGACTCGCGCAGGTCGGCGAGCATCGGGCGCTTGTCGGCGCGCGACTCGGGGCCGCGGTTCAGCTGCGAGAGCGCGATCACCGGGATGTCGAGCTCCTTTGCCAGGCTCTTCAGCCCGCGGCTGATCTCCGAGATCTCCTGCTCGCGGCGCTCGGCCCGACCGTCGCCGCGCGCGAGCTGGAGGTAGTCGACCACCACCAGGTCGAGGCCGTGCTCGGCGTGCAGGCGTCGCGCCTTGGCCTCCATCTCGAGCACCGTCGCGGCGGAGCCGTCGTCGATGAAGATCTGCGCGTGGCCGAGGCGCTCGGCGGCGCGGGCGAGCTTCTGGTAGTCGCTGGTCGAGACGAAGCCGCTGCGGAAGACGCCGGACTCGATCCGCGCCTCGGCGGCGAGCAGGCGCAGCACCAGTGAGCGCGTCGTCATTTCGAGCGAGAAGATCGCGACCTTCGCGGCGCGCTCGATCGCCGCGTTGCGCGCGACGTTCAGCGCGAGCGCCGTCTTCCCCATGCTCGGCCGGGCCGCGAGGATGATCAGGTCGCCGCCCTGGAGACCGCCCGACAGGCGATCGAAGTCGGTGAAGCCGGTCTGGAGGCCGGTCACGCCCCCGCCGCGCTCCATCAGGTCCTCGACGAAGCTGATCGCGTCGTGGACCTCGCGCTCCATGCGCTGGAAGGAGCTGCGGCTGCGCGTCTGGCCGAGCTCGAACATGCGGCCCTGCGCGACGTTCAGCATCTGCTGCGCCGGCTCGGCGCCGTCGAAGCCGAGCTCGACGATCTCCGTCGCCAGGCCGATCAGGGCGCGCCGCACCGACTTGTCGCGCACGATGCGCGCGTGGTGCAGGACGTTGGCCGCCGTGGTCTCGTAGTCCGCGATCTCGGCCAGCAGCACCGGGCCGCCGATGGCGTCGAGCAGCTTCTTCTGGATCAGGTGGTCCGAGAGCGTGAGCAGGTCGACGGGCGAGCGCGCCTCGCGCAGCGCGAGCATCGCCTCGAAGATCGTGCGGTGGGCCGGGTGGTAGAAGTCGTCGGGCTCGAGCTCGACGATCATCGTGTCGAGGCAGCGGTCCTCGAGCAGGATCGACGAGAGGACGGACTTCTCCGCCTCGAGATCCTGGGGCGGCACGCGCCCCGCGGGCATCGAGTGCTCCCGATCCGACGAGCCTCCGCCGTACCGGCTGGCTCGATCGTGCAAGCGATCCTTCGACCGCGCCACGGGCCCCCCAGTCGCCGAAGCGTCCCGTGGAGTGTCTATCACTCCGCCGCGGTGACTTTCACCTTGACGTTTGCCGTCACGTCCTTCCACAGCTTGATCGGCACGCTGTGGTCGCCGACCTCCTTGATCGGCTCCTCGAGCTGGATCTTGCGGCGGTCGATGGTGACGCCCTTCGCCTCGAGCTGCTCTGCGATCTGGGCGGCGGTGACGGAGCCGAAGAGCTTGCCCTCTTCGCCGGCCTGCATCGCGAACTCGAGGGACAGGTTCTGGATCCGGTCGCGCTCGGCGAGCTGGCCCTTGCGCTCCCGGGCCAGGCGGTCGCCCACCACCTTCTTGTGGTGGTCGAGCTCCTTGATGCTCGCCGCGGTGGCGAGGATCGCCTTGCCCTGGGGCAGCAGGAAGTTCCGGGCGTAGCCGGGACGCACGGTCACGAGCTCGCCGGCCTCGCCGAGGTTCGTCACGTCCTCGCGCAGGATGAGCTTCACCTGGGCCACGACGTCTCCTCCTAGAACACCGACGTGACGAACGGCATGAGCGCGAGCTGGCGCGCGCGCTTCACCGCGACCGTCACGCCGCGCTGGTGCCGGGCGCAGTTCCCGGAGATCCGCCGGGGGATCATCTTGCCCGTCTCGGTGATGAAGAACTTGAGCGCCTTCGGATCTTTGTAGTCGATCGGGATGTTCGTGTCGGCGCAGAAGCGGCACACCTTGCGCCGCGTGAACATCTTCTTCGCGGCCTTGCGGGCCTTCTTCCGGGCCTTCGCCCGCAGGCGCGCCTTCGGGCCCATCGGGCCGCGCTCGCGGTCGCGGTCGCCGTAGCCGCCGCGGTCGCCGAAGCGCCCGCCGCCGCCGCCGAAGCCGCCGCGGTCACCGCCGCCGCCGAAGCCCCCGCGATCCCGATCCCGCTCGTCGCCCGGACCACCCATGCTCATGGCCTACTCCTCGTCTTCGTCCGACGCGTCTTCGGCGACGTCGTCCTCGTCCCGAGCCGCCGCGAAGCCACCGGCGGCGCTCCGCGCCTCGCGCTCCGCCAGCTCGCGGGCGCGCTCTTCCTCGGCCTCGCGCGCGGCGCGCTCCGCAGCCCGCTGCTTGCGCATGCGCTCCTGCTCGGCGGCCTCGATCTTGCGCGCCTCGATGTCCCCGACCTCGGGGTTCACCATCACGGTGAGGAAGCGCAGCACCGACTCCTCGATCCGGAGCTGGCGCTCGAGCTCCTTCACCGCGCTGCCCTTCGCCTGGTCGAGGAACTGCAGGGTGAGGTAGTGGCCCTTCTGGAACTTGTTGATCTCGTAGGCGAGCTTGCGCTTGCCCACGTCGTCGAGGGCCAGCCGCACGCCGCCGTGGCCGGCGACGAGCGTGTCGAGCTTCTGGACCAGGGCCTCGCGGCCTTCGTCCGAGATCTCGGGCTGGACGATGAGAGTCGTCTCGTATTCCCGCAACGGTTCCTCCTGGACGGACGCCGTGGCGTCCGAGCACCCGGCTCGAGGCTCCGGCCAGCGCGGGACCGGCGGGAGCGTCCGGGGACTGAGGTGGGATGGAGAGCCTGTCACGGGGTCCCGGGCAACCCGGGCGCGACGGACTCGACTGAGGTGCGGTTTTTAGCGCACGGCCCCGGGACCGGACAGGGGGCACAGCGGGGCCTCTCTTGCCTTCGAAATCGACCCCAGGGACGATGGCCGGAGCGGTCGGCACCGGCTCCGTTCCCGCGGAGCGGAGGGCCGCCCCGGAGACGCAGCGATGGCCGACTCCGATCCCGCGCCCGACCCCGACGACCGCGTGCGCGAGCTCGAGCGGCGCGTGCGCGAGCTCGAGGCGGCCGAGCGCGAGCACCATCGCGTCCGCGACGCGCTCCGCCTCTCCGAGCAGCGCTTCCGCCTCGCCTTCGAGACCAGCCCCGACGGGATCAGCATCAGCCGCGCCGAGGACGGCCTGCTGATCGACGTCAACGCGGGCTTCTCGCGCATCACGGGCTGGCCGCGGGACGAGGTCGTCGGTCGCACGTCGCTCGACATCAACCTCTGGGTCGACCCCGCTGCGCGGGAGCGGATGTCCCAGGCAATCGTCGCGCAGGGCTTCATCGATGACTTCGAGGCCCGCTTCCGCTGCAAGGACGGGCGCATCATCTGGGGGCTCTTCTCGGCCCGGGCGATCATGCTCGAGGGTCGGACGCACCTGCTCTCGGTGGCGCGCGACATCGACGAGCAGCGCCGAACCGAGGCCGCGCTCCGCCGGAGCGAGGCGAAGTTCAAGGCGCTCTTCGATCACGCCGGCGACGCGATCACGCTGCGCGACATGCGCCAGCGCTTCGTGGACGCGAACCCTGCGGCCTGCCGCGCCGCCGGCCGGAGCCGAGAAGAGCTCCTGGCGACGCCTCCCTTCGCCCTGCTCCCGGAGTCGCAGCGCGCCTTCGCCGAGGCCACCTGGGAGCGGGCCTGCGCGGGCGAGCAGCCGATGGTCGAGATCTCGATCCTGCGCCCCGACGGCGAGCTCGTGTCGCTCGAGAGCTCGCTCCGGCGCATCGAGGTGGACGGCGAGCCCATGATCCTGACGGTTGCGCGCGACGTCTCCGCGCGAAAGCGGCTCGAGGGCCAGCTGCTCCAGGCGCAGAAGATGGAGGCGATCGCGCGCCTCGCGAGCGGCGTCGCCCACGACTTCAACAACCTGCTGACCGTGATCCGCGGCTGCGCCTCGATCGTCGAGGAGACGCTGGCGGGACGGCCCGAGATCGAGGAGGTCGAGCAGATCCTGCTCGCCGCCGATCGCGCGGCGGAGCTCACGCACCAGCTGCTGGCCTTCGCGCGCCGCCAGATGCTCGTGCCGCAGGACGTGTCGCTGAACGCCCTGGTCGAGAACCTCGAGCGCCTGCTGCGGCGGCTCCTGCCCGAGTCGATCGAGATCGTGACCGAGCTCTCGGCCGACCCGACGACGGTGCTCGCCGACCCGGGGCAGCTCGAGCAGGTGATCACGAACCTCGCGGTGAACGCGCGCGACGCCATGCTGCAGGGCGGCCGCCTCACGCTCCGCACGGAGAGCCTGCCGCGGCGGCCGCCCGGCGGCGGCCCGGAGGCGCGCTACGTCTGCCTCTCGGTGACCGACACCGGCGTCGGCATCGACCCTGCAGTCCTCGATCACCTCTTCGAGCCGTTCTTCACCACGAAGGACAAGGACAAGGGGACGGGCCTCGGCCTCTCGACCGTGCACGGCATCGTGGCCCAGAGCGGGGGCTTCGTAGAGGTGGAGAGCGTCCCCGGGCTCGGCAGCCGCTTCCGCGTCTGGCTGCCCGCGAGCGAGGGACCGGCCGTCGAGCTGCGGCCGCAGGGCGCGGCCGGGGAAGCCGGCGTGGGCGGCAGGGAGCGCATCCTCGTGGCCGAGGACGAGCCGTCGGTGCGCGCGCTGGTCTGCGCGACGCTCCGTCGCCACGGCTACGACGTCGTCGCCGCGACCGACGGCGAGGACGCCCTGGCGCTCGCGAGCAGCGCGGTCGCGCCCTTCGACGCGCTCGTGACCGACATCGTGATGCCGCGTCGCGGGGGCCCCGAGCTCGCGCGGGCGCTGCGCGCGCGCTGGCCGTCCCTGCGCGTCGTCTTCATGTCCGGCTACGCCGACGAGCACGTGCTGAGGAATCTCCCGAACGGGCCCGGCTACGCTTTCCTCCAGAAGGCATTCCGCCCGAACGAGCTGCTGCGCACGCTGCGCCGCGTGCTCGAGGATCCCAGCGACGAGGCTGCGGCGCGCTCCTAGCCGCTCCGCGTGGCGGCCCCGGCCGCCCGGCCGATAGACTGCGCGCCCGATCGCCCCGCCCGCCCGTCCCGAACCCCGACCCCCGGAGCCCCGATGAAGCCCGTCCGCCGCCCGTCGCGCCCCGAGTTCTCGTCCGGCCCCTGCGCCAAACGCCCGGGCTGGAGCCTCGATGCCCTGAAGGGCGCCCTCGTCGGGCGCTCGCACCGCGCGAAGGCGCCGAAGGCGCGGCTCCAGGCCGTGATCGAGCGCAGCAAGGCGCTGCTCGGGCTGCCGGCCGGCTGGCGCCTCGGCATCGTCGCGGCCTCGGACACCGGCGCCGTCGAGATGGCGATGTGGTCGCTGCTCGGACCGCGTCCGGTGGACGTGCTCGCCTGGGAGAGCTTCGGCCAGGAGTGGGTGACGGATGCGACGAAGCAGCTCCGCCTCGACGCGCGCGTGCTCTCGGCTCCCTACGGCGCGCTCCCGGACCTGCGCCAGGTCGACTTCGCACGCGACGTGATCTTCCCCTGGAACGGCACCACGAGCGGCGTGCGGGTGCCGGACGCCGACTGGATCCCCGCGGACCGCGCGGGCCTCGTGCTCTGCGATGCGACCAGCGCCGTGTTCGCGATGCCGGTCGAGTTCGCGAAGCTCGACGTCGTCACCTGGAGCTGGCAGAAGGCGCTCGGCGGCGAAGCCGCCCACGGCATGCTCGCGCTCTCGCCGCGCGCGGGGGAGCGGCTCGAGTCGCACACGCCCGCCTGGCCGCTGCCGAAGATCTTCCGGATGACGAAGAAGGGGAAGCTCGACGAGTCGATCTTCGAGGGCTCGACCATCAACACGCCGTCGATGCTCTGCGTCGAGGACGCCCTCGACGGTCTCGCCTGGGCCGAGAGCATCGGGGGCTTGCCGGCCCTTCTCGCGCGAGCCGAGGGCAACCTCGCGACGATCGCCGCCTGGGTCGAGCGCACGCCCTGGGTCGGCTTCCTCGCGAAGGATCCGGCGACCCGCTCCTGCACCTCGATCTGCCTCGAGATCGTCGACCCCGGCTTCGTCGCCCTCGACGAGAAGTCGCGGGCCGACGTGGTGAAGAAGCTGGTGTCGCTGCTCGAGAAGGAGGGCGTGGCCTACGACGTCGCGAGCTACCGCGACGCGCCCCCGGGCCTCCGCATCTGGGGCGGCGCCACGGTCGAGCGCGAGGACCTCGAGGCGCTGACACCGTGGCTCGACTGGGCCTGGGGCGAGGTCAAGCCGGGGTAGCGCGAGCGCGCGTCAGCGCGCGGAGGTCTCGCCGACGAGGCGCTGCGCGAGGCGCTTGCGCACCTCCGGCCACTCCTCGGCGATCACGCTGAACCAGACGGTGTCGCGGAGCGCGCCGTCGGGCATCACCATGTGGCGCCGGAAGGTGCCCTCCTCCTTCGCGCCGATGCGCGCGATCGCCGCGCGCGAGCGGGCGTTTCGCGCGTCGGTCTTGAGCTCGACGCGATTCAGGCGCGCGGTCTCGAAGGCGTGGCGCAGCATCAGGTACTTGGCTTCGGTGTTGAGCGACGTGCGCTGCCAGGGCGGCGCGAGCCAGGTGGCGCCGATCTCGACGCGGCGGTTCGCGCGGTCGATCGCGAGGAAGCTCGTGCTGCCCGCGACGCGGCCCGTCGCACGCTCGATCGTCGCGAAGGAGAGCGTCGCGCCGACGGCCCGCGACGCGCACATCGTCTCGACGAAGGCGCGCATGCCCTCGCGCGAATCGAGCGCGAACGGGAAGTAGCGGAAGAGTCCGTGCCCGACGCTCGCCGCGGCGAGGCCGTCGAGATGCTCGAGGCCGAGAGGCTCGAGGCGCGTGGAGAGCCCCTCGAGCGCGCAGGGGGCGAAGGCGTCGCCGGCCTCGCTCATCGCCCTCCCCCACAGCGCTGCACGAAGTGCTCGAGCACGCGCTCCTGCGCCTCCTCGATCGCCGCGAAGCGCTCGGGGTCGCCCAGCATCTCCGCGGCGCTCTGCACGAAGCGCCCGGGCGCGAGGTCGGCGGGGCAATGCTCGATCAGGGCGCGCGCGCTCGCGGGCGTGGTCTCGAGGTGGAACTGCAAGCCGATCACGCGGTCGCCGAGGGCGAAGGCCTGCTGCTCGCAGCCTTCGCTGCGCGCGAGCTGCACGGCGCCCTCGGGCAGGTCGACGGTCTCGCCGTGCCAGTGGAAGGCCTCGAGGCGCGAGGGCAGGAGCCAGGCGCAGGGATGCTCGCGCGCGACCTCGACGCGCGACACCGGATGCCAGCCGATCTCGCGCTCGCGATTCGGCCGCACCTTCGCGCCGCGCGCCGCGGCGACGAGCTGCGCGCCGAGGCAGATCCCGAGCACGCCCTTCCCCGCCTCGATCGCGTCGGCGACGAAGCGCTTCTCGCTCGCGAGCCACGGGAGCTCCGCTTCGTCGTTCACGCTCATCGGGCCGCCGAGGGCGACCACCAGGTCGAGGCTCTCGAGCGCAGGGAAGCTCGCTGTCTCGAACAGCCGCGTCCACGCGACCGTGTGTCCCCGACGCTCGAGCCAGGGGCCGATCGAGCCCAGTCCCTCGAACGGGACGTGCTGCAGCACGTGCACCCTCATCGCGCGATCTGCTCGAGCAGCAGCCGGTGCACCCGCGGGTCGTCCGTGAGCTCGGGATGGAAGGTCGCCGCGAGTACGAAGCCCTGGCGCACGAGCACGGGCTCGCCGTCGACGCGCGCCAGCACCTCGACCCCGGGACCGGGATCCCGCAGCCGCGGCGCGCGGATGAAGACGCAGCGCAGGCCCGCGAGCGGGGCGGCGGCGCCGGCGTCGGCGGTCGCGGCGAAGGAGTCGACCTGTGTGCCGTAGGCGTTTCGCTCGGCGGTGACGTCGAGCACGCCGAGCGTCTCGACGGGCCGGTTCACGACGCGCTTCGCGAGGAGGATCGCGCCGGCGCAGGTGCCGAGCGTCGGCTTCCCGCTCTGCACGAAGGCGCGCAGCGGCTCCAGCAGGCCGAAGCGCACGAGGCTCTTCGAGATCGTCGTGCTCTCGCCACCCGGCAGCACGATTGCGTCGAGGCCGTCGAGGTCCTTCGGCAGCCGCACCTCGCGCACGATCACGCCGGCCGGCCCGGCGGCGCGCTCGAGCGCCTTGCGATGGGCCTCGTAGTCGCCCTGGAGCGCGAGCACGCCGACGACGGGCGGTGTCGGGCTCATGACGCCGGCGACCCGGACTCGGGAAGAGCGAAGACGCACGCGCGCATCAGCGCGTGCAACGACTCGCGATCGCCCTCGGCGAAGGGTTCGGGAACGTACACACCGCCTCCCGCTACCAGCCTCGGTTCGCCAGGCGCTCGCTCTCGGCGAGGGTCTCCATGGCGATGCCCGCCATCGCCTTGCCGAGCCCACGGCACGCGTTCAGCACCTCCACCGGATCCTTCCAGTGGGTGGTCGCGTGCACGACGGCGCGGGCGCGGGCCGAGGGATCCTCGCTCTTGAAGATGCCCGAGCCCACGAACACGGCCTCGGCGCCGAGCGCCATGCAGAGCGCGGCGTCGGCCGGCGTCGCGATGCCGCCGGCTGCGAAGTTCGGCACCGGGAGCTTCCCGAGGCGCGCGGTCAGCTGCACCAGGTCGACGGGCGCGCGCAGCTCCTTCGCGCGCGCGAACAGCTCCTCGGGCGGCAGCGCGCCGAGGCCGCGGATGTCTCCCATCACCTGACGCAGGTGGCGCACGGCCTCGACGATGTTGCCGCTGCCGGCCTCGCCCTTGGTGCGGATCATGGCCGCGCCTTCGCCGATCCGGCGCAGCGCCTCGCCGAGGTCGCGCGCGCCGCAGACGAAGGGCGAGCGGTAGCCGTGCTTGTCGATGTGGTGCGCGTCGTCCGCCGGCGTCAGCACCTCGCTCTCGTCGATGAAGTCGACGCCCAGCGCGTCCAGCACGCGGGCTTCGGCGAAGTGCCCGATCCGCACCTTCGCCATCACCGGGATCGAGACCACGCGCTGGATGCCCTCGATCACGTCGATCGCGCACATGCGCGCGACGCCGCCTTCCTTGCGGATGTCGGCGGGCACGCGCTCGAGCGCCATCACGGCGCAGGCGCCGGCGTCCTCGGCGACCTTCGCCTGCTCGGGCGTGGTCACGTCCATGATCACGCCTCCCTTCAGCATCTCCGCGAGACCGACCTTGATCTCGTAGGACTGGGCTCCGGTACGCTCCTGGGTCTGGCTCATCGCTCTTCCCTCTCGTGCCGCGCGGAGGTGCGCGGTGAAAATCGTCCGCTAGACGTGCACGCTCTCGTGGCGGCGCGCTCCGCGCGCCTCGCCCAGACGCTCGCGCGCCACGCGGCCGAGCGCTGCGACACCGCGTCGGATCGCCGCCTCGTCCGCCAGGGCCAGCGAGAGACGCATGCCCGACGACGGCCGCCCGTCGTGGTGGAACTGGAAGCCGGGGGCGAAGAGCACGCCGGCGCGCGCGGCGTCGGCGAGCAGGTTGTGCGTGTCCACGCCGTCGGGCAGCTCGACCCAGATCTGGTGCCCGCCCTCGGGCGTGGTCCAGGTCGCACCGTCGGGCATCTCCGCGGCGAGGGCTTCGAGCATCGCGTCGCGGCGGGCGAGCAGCGCCTTGCGCAGCTTCGCGAGATGGCGGTCGTAGGCGCCGCACGCGACGAAGTCGGCGAGCGCGGCCTGGAGCAGGAGCGCGCCGCCGAGATCCGTCGCGTGCTTCAGCGCGAGCAGCGGCTCGAGGGCGGCGTCGGGCGCCGTGATGCAGCCGACGCGCGCGCCCGGGAAGAGCGACTTCGAGAACGAGAAGAGCTGCACCACGAGGCCGCGCCGATCGAGGGCCGCGAGCGACGGCACCGGCCGCCCCGCGTATCGCAGGTCCATCTCGTAGGCGTCCTCGACGATCGGCGTGCGCGCGCGGGCCGCGAGGGCGAGCACCTCGTCGCGATGGGCGCGCGTCGACGACGTGCCCATCGGGTTGTGGAACGTCGGCATGGTGTAGAAGAGCTTCACCTCCGGCCGCGCGAGGGTGCGCTCGAGGGCGGTGAGGTCGGCCGCGCCGTCGCGCATCGGAACCGGCGCCGCGCGCAGGCCGAGCGCCGAGAGCGCCGACAGCACGTTGTGATAGGTCGGCTCCTCCACGGCCACGAAGTCGCCGGGATCCGCGAACAGGCGCAGCGCCAGCGAGATGCCTTCGCTCGCTCCCTGGGTCACCGCGATCGCATCCGCCGTGGTCTCGACGCCGGCCGCGTGGAGCCGCTTCGCGAGCACCTCGCGCAGACCCGCAAAGCCCTGGGGCGTGCCGTAGCGCAGGAGCTCTTCGCCGCGGTGCGCGAGCACGCGCCCGAGCGAGCGGCGGAACGCCTCGACCGGGTAGAGCGCGGGGTCGGGGACCAGCGAGTGCAGAGGCACGGCGTCGACGCCGCCGGGATAGCGCGGGCGCCGGCGGTCGAAGTCGACCACGCGCTCGACGAGCGACGAGAAGCGGGGCGCGAAGGGCTCCGGCGCGGGACCGGCGCCGCGCCCGCCGCGCACGAAGGTGCCGCGCCCGACGGTGGACTCGACCAGGCCGGCGGCGCCGAGCTCCTCGTAGGCCAGGGCGACCGTGTCCCGGTTCACGCCGAGCTCCGCGGCGAGGGCGCGGATCGTCGGCAGCCGCGCGCCCGGGATCCGGAGCCCGGACTCGATCTCGCCCCGCAGCCGCTCGGCGATCTGCCGGTAGACCGGCAGGCCTTCGGGGTGCGGAGGGCGCGGCAGGAGGCTCGCCATGCCCCGCAGGCTACGAGCCGGTCAATCCCCGGTCAATCGGACAAAGTGATCAAAATTTGGAACGAGAGCCCGAATCGAGCCGGACAATCGGGCAGGTGTCCGACTACTGGGGCGCCGACCCGATCCCGACCGTGACCTCGACCCGCCGGTTGATGCGGCGGCCCTGGGCCGTCCGGTTCGTCGCGGCCGGGGCGCTCTCGCCGAGGGCCTGCACGAGCAGTCTGTCCTTCCCGATGCCGAGGGCCTCGAGCGCGTTCGCGACCGCGTCTGCACGCTGGGACGCGATCTTCGCATTGGCGGCGTCGCCGCCCGTCGAGTCCGTGAAGCCCTGCACGTCGAAGCGCGCCAACGGATACGGCTGCATCTGCTGGACGAACCACGCGAGCTCGCGCTGTCCGGCCTCGTCGATCCTGGCGCTACCGAGGGGGAAGTAGACGATCGCCGAGTAGAGCGCGCCGGCCTGGCTCATCGACTCGCGCTCCGCGCGGCGGGCGGCGGCCGCCTGCTCCTCTGCCTGGCGCTCGCGGTCGGCGTCGCTCTTGAAGAGTGACGCGCACGCGGACAGCGCGAGGCTTGCGGCGACGACGAGGGCGAGGGCGAGGGAGCGCGTCTTCACGGGAGGTCCGTTCGGCACGACGCAAGGAATGCCTTAGGACCCCGCGCAGGCGGCAGCGCGCGCCCCGGGACGGGTGCGCGCCGGGCGGGCGTGGCACCGTTCGCGAGGGAAGCGGCGAGGGAGGGTGCGATGAGGTCGAGACGATGGGGGCTCCACGCCGCGCTGGCGGCGCTGGCCCTCTTGGCGGCGCTCGCCTGCAAGTCGCTTCCGCCCGTCGTCGAGGTGCGCGGCGCGGCGCCCCGGGCGAGCGCGCTGCGGAAGGTCGCGGTGTTCCCGCTCCGCGCCTCGGAGGCCGTCGTGGCCCAGGCGACGGCGGCGGGCGCGAGCCCCGGTCTCCCCGCGCGAACGCTCGCGAACGCCCTCGCCCAGGACCTCCTCTCGCAGGGGGTCGACGTGGTGACGCCGAGCGCGATCGAGGGTGGGGGGCTCGCGGGCGCGGATCCCACCGGGGCGCCGATCGATCCCGTGGTCGCCGCGCAGGAAGCCGCGCGACGCTTCGGTGCGTCGGCGGTGCTGCTCGGAACGGTCCAGCGCTGGCGCGAGCGCACGGGCAAGGAGGCCGCCGCGTCGACGCCGGCGAGCGTCGCGTTCGGGCTCGCGCTCTACGAGGCGCCGAGCGGCAGGCGACTCTTCACCGCGCGCTTCGACCAGACGCAGCACGCGGCGAACGAGCGGCCGCTCGAGGCCGCGCGCTTTCCGGGCGGCGGGTCGCGCTGGGTCAGCGCGAGCGAGCTCGCGCGTTGGGGCTCGGAAGAGACGGCGAAGGCGATCGTCTCGGAAGACTGAGCGGCGCAGGCGCGAGGCGAGCCTCAGGCTCCGCTCGCGTCCCGGTTCCAGCGGTTCATCGCCGCAGCGAGGCCCTCGGCCAGCACGCATTCGACCGCGCGCGCTGCGTCGTCGAGGCGCGCCGGGAGCTCGCCCTGCTCGGCGTCCGCGAAGTCCTGGAGTACCCAGTCGGCGGTGTCCTGGCCCGGATGGGGCGGCCGGCCGACGCCGAAGCGCAGGCGCGGCAGATCGTCGCGTCCGAGCTTCTCGACGATGTCGCGCAGACCCTTGTGCCCGCCGGCGCCGCCGCCGGGCCGCAGCCGCAGCTTCCCGAACGGGAGATCGACGTCGTCGAACACGACGAGCAGGTCGTCCTTCGGGTCGCCGACGGGCAGCAGGCGCAGCGCCTCGGCGACCGAGCGGCCCGAGAGGTTCATGAAGGTCTCGGGCAGCAGCAGGCCCACGTCGGCGCCGGCGGCGCGGCCACGCCCGAAGCGCCCCTCGAACTTCTTCTGGTCGAGGGCGATCCGGTGCTGCGCCGCGAAGCGCTCCACCACGCGGAAGCCCACGTTGTGGCGCGTCCCCGCATAGCGACGCCCGGGATTGCCGAGGCCTACCACGAGCTTCATGGGCTACGCAGGGCTCCGCCCCGCTGCGCGCGCGCTGCGCTCGCTTGCGTCATCGACCGACTGGCGCGAAGGCGACTAGCTGCCGCTCTTCCCCTCGGCGCCCGCGGCGGGCGTCGCAGCAGCCGCGGCGGCGGCCTCGCCCTCGACCGGCGCGGCGACCGTCGGCGCCTCCTCGGCGGTCGGCGCGACCACCGACACCACCGAGAGGTCGGGATCGCTCTTCAGCGTGACACCCTGGGGCAGCGTGAGGTCGCGCACGTGCAGCGACTCGCCGATCTCCAGCGCGGTCACGTCCACGTCGACCTTGTCCGGGATCGAGCGCGGGAGGCATTCGATCTCGATCTCGCGCAGGACGAAGTCGAGGATGCCGCCGTCGAGGGCGACGCCCTTCGCGGTGCCGACGACGTGGAGCGGCACGGCGACCTCGATCGTCTGCGTCAGGTCGACCTGGAACAGGTCGGCGTGGAGCAGGCCACCCCGCACCGGCTCGCGCTGCAGCTCCTTCACCGGCACCACGGTCTTCACGCCGCCCTCGACCGTGAGGTCGATCAGCGTGTTCATGCCGGCGTGGCTCGCGGCGAGCATCCTCTCGAGCGCGCGCGGCTCGATGGAGAGCGCGACGTTCTCCTTGCCACGGCCGTACATCACGGCCGGAATGCGGCCCGCCGCACGGAGCTTGCGCCCCACGCCCTTGCCGGTTCCCTCTCGCTTCTGCGCAACGAGCGCGCTCTCTGCCACGGTCGACTCCTCGGATCCCCGGAAAACGATCGGGGACGGTTCAGACGAAGAGGGAGCTCACGCTCTCTTCGTTGTTGATGCGGCGGATGGCCTCGCCGAGCAGCGGCGCGACCGACACCACGTGGATCTTGCCGTTGCTCGCGACGTCGTCGCGGAGCGCGATGGTGTCGGTGGTCACCAGCTCCTGGAGCAGCGACTCCTCGATGCGCTTGATCGCGGGGCCCGAGAGCACGGCGTGGGTGATCGCGGCGTAGACCGCGCTCGCGCCTTCCTTCTGGAGCGCACGGGCGGCCTCGGTCAGCGTGCCCGCCGTGTCGACCATGTCGTCGACGATCACGCAGCTCTTGCCCTCGACCTCGCCGATCACGTGCATGACCTCGGCGACGTTCGCCTTCTCGCGCCGCTTGTCGATGATCGCGAGGCCGGCGCCGAGGCGCTTCGCGTAGGCGCGCGCGCGCTCCACGCCGCCGGCGTCGGGCGAGATGATCGCGAGGTCGCCCTGGAAACGGGTGCGGATCGCGTCGAGCAGCACCGGCGTGGCGAAGAGGTTGTCGACGGGGATCCCGAAGAAGCCCTGGATCTGCCCGGCGTGGAGGTCGATGCAGAGCACGCGGTCGGTGCCCGCGACGGAGATCAGGTCGGCCACGAGCTTGGCCGTGATCGGCATGCGGGGCCGCACCTTCCGATCCTGCCGCGCGTAGCCGTAGTACGGGATCACGGCGGTGATGCGCCCGGCCGACGAGCGGCGCAGGGCGTCGATCATGATCAGGAGCTCCATCAGGTGCGTGTTCTGCGGCGCGCAGGTCGACTGCAGCACGAAGCAGTCCATGCCGCGCACGTTCTCGTGGACCTCGACCGAGACCTCGCCGTCGCTGAAAGTGCCGACCTCGGCCTTGCCGAGCTCGATGTCGAGGTACGCGGCGACCGCGTTCGCGAGCGGCTTGTTCGAGCTGGCCGTGAAGAGCTTCATGTCGTTCATGCGCGGCCGTCCTCGTTCTCGATCACGCCCACGATATGGCTGGGGCGGCAGGATTCGAACCTGCAGATGGCGGCTCCAAAGGCCGCTGCCTTACCAGTTTGGCGACGCCCCACCAGTCTCACTCCGCCTCGCCCCGCGCGATCCAGCGCGAGGCGACGCGACACCAGGCCGGGGAAGCGAGCTCCATTCCGTCCGCCGCCTTCCGAGCCGCCGCCGCGTCGGCGAACACGCCGAACATCGTGGGGCCGCTCCCCGAGAGCCCGATCCCGAGCGCCCCCGCCCTGCGAAGTGCTTCGCGCAGGCCACCGATCGCAGGACAGAGCCGAAGCGCGGCGGGCTCGAGATCGTTTTCCAGCAGTGTGTCGAGCTGGCTCGCGAGGACCCGGGGATCGCCTCCCGCGCGTCGCCCCGGCAAGCCGGAAAGCGCCGGCATCGTAGACGGGGGGTCCGGTCGGGTCAACGCGGAGCCTGGACGTGCGTGCGCCTCGTCGAAGGCCCGGAACACGGCCGCGGTCGCGAGCGGCACCCCGGGGTGGGCGAGCACGACGAAGAGCGGACCGATCTCGGGGAGGGGCGCCCGGCGCTCGCCGATCCCCGTCACCCAGGCCGGGCGGGGATCCAGGAAGAAGGGCACGTCGGCCCCGAGCGCCACGGCCAGGTCCTCGAGCGTGTCGCGAGCGACCGCGCCGGGGAGGAGCCGGGCGAGGCCTCGGAGCACGGCGCCGGCGTCGCTCGATCCGCCCCCGAGCCCGGCGCCCGCGGCCACCCGCTTGTGGAGGACGAGGCATGCCCGGGCGGGCGAGCCGGCGGCCTCGAGGAAGCCCGCGGCCGCCCGCGCCGCCAGGTTGGAGGCGTCCGCCGGCACGCCCGGCACGTCGCCGGCGACGCGCAGCTCGACCGGCGCGAGGCCCGGCCCGCCCTCGGCAAGCGAGATCTCGACCTCGTCGGCGTAGTCGATCGGCACGAACACGCTCGCGAGCTCGTGGTAGCCGCGCTGGGCTCCGGCCTGCCGGATCCCCGTGATGCGGAGGCCCAGGTTCAGCTTCGCGGGCGCTTCGACGCGGAGCGCGCGGCGCGGGCCGCACGCCGGGGCTGTCACCGGCCCGCCTCGACGAACTGCATCCGGAGCTCGTACAGCATCGACTCGAGCAGTCGCGCCTCCTCGGCGTCGAGGTTCCCGAGGGTCTTGGCCTGGAGCATCTCGAGCAGGTCGATCGTCTCGCGCGCGGCCGCGAGGTTCTTCTCGGCGACGGAGCCTGTCTGGGGATCCGGCGCGCGGCCCATGTGCACCAGGGCCGAGGTCGAGAGCGAGAGCACGAAGGTGGAGAAGTCGATCTTCGGCAAGGGCGCCGTGGCGGCGCCGGCGGGCTTGTCGTCGGCCATCACGTCTGCTCCCCGGCCGCCCGCCCGCCGCCCGCCGGCGCGCCGGGGGCGGCGGCCAGGGACGCGGCGTCGAGCGCCTGCATCTGGAGATACGCCATGCGGAAGCGCTGGGCGACGGTGTAGAGGCCGCCGAGCGCGAGGATCCAGAGGGCGGGAACGAGGAAGCCCAGGATCGCGCCCGCGGCGAGCAGCCCCACCCGCTCGCCGCGCTCGAGCAGGCCGCCCTCGAGCACCCGCACGAAGAGCTCGGCGCGGGCCTTGGCGTAGGAGACGAGCACGCTCGCGATCCACACCACGCCGGTCAGGCCCACCAGGTCGGTGCGGCCCTGCGCCGCGAAGTGCAGCGCGATGCCGAGCAGCAGCACCATGTCCACGTAGCGGTCGAGGGTCGAGTCGAGGAAGGCGCCGAAGGTGCTCGACGTCCCGTGATGCCGCGCGACCACGCCGTCCACGAGATCGAAGAAGCCGCCGGCCAGGATCAGCACGCCGCCCGTCCGCAGGTGGCCGCAGGCGAACGCCGCCGCCGCGCCGGTCGAGACCACGGCGCCGAAGATCGTGAGGACGGTCGGATCGAGCCGTCGCGTGAAGAGGAACGGGAAGACGGTCCGGACGAAGCCGTCGATGCGGTCCCCGAACTTCGCCTTGATCATTCCGGCGACCCTAGCACGAGGGCTTCCAGCCTTCGGCCGGGCGCGGGCCGCCGCCGCGCTCGCGACGCGCCCTCCCCTACACTGCGCCCGCGATGCGCGTCGCCCTCGTCCACGACTGGCTGACCGGCATGCGCGGCGGCGAGCGCGTGCTCGACGAGATCTGCGGGATGTTCCCGGACGCGGATCTCTTCACGCTCTTCCACGTGCCGGGCTCGACCTCCGCGCGGATCGAGGCGCGGCGCATCGTCGCGAGCCCGCTCTCGCGCCTCCCGGGCGCCGCGCGCCACTACCGCAAGCTGCTCCCGCTCCATCCCTGGGCGATCGAGCGCTTCGACCTGCGCGGCTACGACCTCGTGCTCTCGACCAGCCACGCCGTCGCGAAGGGCGTGCGCGCGCCGCGGGGCGCAGTGCACGTCTGCTACTGCTTCACCCCCATGCGCTACGTCTGGGACCAGGCCGACGCCTATCTGGGTCGGGGTCTCCGGCGTGCGCTCGCGACGCCGCTCGTCGCCTACCTGCGCGCCTTCGACCGCCGCACGAGCACGCCCGATCGGGTGCAGCGCTTCGTCGCGATCTCGCACTGCGTCGCCGACCGCATCCGGCGTCACTACGGGCGGGAGGCCTCCGTCGTGTTCCCCCCCGTCGACGTCGAGCGCCTGCGTCCCGATCCGGCGCTGCTCGCGGGCGGCGCGCCGGACGAGGCCTACCTGCTCGTCGGCGGCTTCGTGCCCTACAAGCGCGAGGACGTCGCGATCGAGGCCTTCCGGCGGCTCGGCCGCCGGCTCCTGGTCGCGGGCGACGGGCCGACGCGCGCGGCGCTCGAGGCCGGGGCGCCGCCGAACGTGCGCTTCCTCGGCCGCGTATCCGACGACGCGCTCGCCGGTCTCTACGCGCGCTGTCGCGCGCTCGTGTACCCGCAGGACGAAGACTTCGGGATCGTCGCCGTGGAGGCCCAGGCCTGCGGCCGGCCCGTGATCGCGCTCGGTCGGGGTGGCGCGACCGACACCGTGAAGCCCCTCGGCGAGGGACGCCCGGGCGCCGCGACCGGCGTCTTCTTCCGGGACCAGACCCCCGAAGCCCTGGCCGAGGCCGTGCTCCGGTTCGAGGCCGCCGAAGCGACCGGTACGTTCGTGCCCGCCGAGATCCGGGCCCATGCAGAGAGTTTCGGGCCCGCCCGCTTCCGCCGCGAGCTCGGCCGGGAGATCGACGCCGCCCTCTCCGACGCCTCCGCCCCGACCCGCTGAGTCGCCCACGAATCCGTGCCCGGGCGCGGCGCTGCCGCTCACGCCTGCGCGTGCGTGAAGGCCTGCGCCGGTGGCTCCGGCCGCCCGGCAGGCCGGGCGCAGGGCGGGGGCCAATCCCGCGGATCCCTGCATCGCGTGTGACCTCGCTCACGCGCAAGGCCCGCCGTTCAGGCCGAGACGACCCCTGTACGCGAGGGGCGTCCCCCGCGCCGGAGGGCGCAGGGCGCCCAGGTCGGGACTCCGGGAGGGGGCCCGCCGAACCGGGGGAAGGCCTGCCATGACGAATCGACGCTTCACCGCCGCTCTGCGCTTCCTGGGCGCCGGGCTCCTTGGCCTCGCGGCGCTCGCCGGTTCGGACGCGCGCGCGGTGGACGTGGTGGGCGCGACCAGCGCCCGGCTCGTCTGGTCGTCCGCGACGGGCCCGGTGGCTGGCTACGGCGTGTTCGTATCGAAGAACGGTGCGGCGTTCCCGGCCTCCCCGACCCTCACCACCACGGGCACGAGCGCCACCGTGTCGGCGGCGTACAACGACACCGTCGTGGTGCGCGTCGCCGCCTTCGACTCCGCCGGAAGCTACGGCCCGGCGTCCCCCAACTCCGATTCGATCCGCTTCGTGCAGGGCACGGGCGGCGGCACGCCGGTGATCACGCTCTCGACGAGCAGCGTGAGCTCGACCACCGTCCAGGGCGCAAGCCCGGCGAACGGCAGCTTCACGGTGCGCAACACCGGCACCGGCACCCTCAGCTACTCGGTCGCCGACAACCAGAGCTGGCTCAGCGTGACGCCCGCGAGCGGCAGCGCGACCACCGAGACCGACACGATCTCGCTGGTCTACTCGACCGCCGGGCTCGCGGCGGGCAGCTACAGCGCGACGGTCACCGTCTCGGGCGGCAGCGGCGTCACGTCGAAGACGCTGACGGTCGGCCTCACGGTCACCGCCGTGGCTGCGCCCGCCTCGATCACGCTCTCGAAGACGTCGATGACGGCTTCGGCCCTGCAGGGCGCGAGCCCCGCGGCCCAGAGCTTCACCGTGAAGAACGGCGGCGGCGGCACGCTCTCCTGGTCGGCGAGCGACAGCGCGAGCTGGCTCGCACTCTCGCCCACGAGCGGGAGCTCGACCGGTGAGGCCGACACCGTCACCGCAACCTTCGCCACCACCGGCCTCGCCGCCGGCACCTACAGCGCGACGATCAGCGTCGCCGGCACGGGCGTCACGTCGAAGACGATCAGCGTGAGCCTCACGATCACCAAGGCGCCCTCGATCACGCTCTCGAAGACCTCGATCGCGGCCTCGGCCGTACCGGGCGCGAGCCCCGCGGCGCAGAGCTTCACCGTGAAGAACGGTGGCGGCGGCACGCTCTCGTGGTCGGTCAGCGACAACCAGAGCTGGCTCTCGCTCTCGCCGACGAGCGGCAGCTCGACGGGCGAGAACGACACCGTGACCGTGAGCTTCTCGACGGCGGGCCTCGCGGCCGGCACGCACAGCGCAACGATCACCGTCGCCGGCACGGGCGTCGCGTCGAAGACGATCTCGGTGAGCGTGACGATCGCGACGGGCGCCTCGATCACGCTCTCGACGACGTCGATCACGTCCTCGACCCGCGAAAAGACGAACGCCACGGGCCAGAGCTTCACGATCAAGAACGGCGGCACCGGCACGCTCGCCTGGACTGCGAGCGAGGCCGCGAGCTGGCTCTCGATCTCGCCCACGAGCGGCAGCTCGAAGGGCGAGCTCGACACCGTGAGGCTCGCCTTCTCGACGGCGAGCCTCGCGCCGGGGAGCTACAGCGCAACGATCACCGTGGCCGGCGGCTCGGGTGTCGCGAGCAAGACCGTGGCGGTCTCGCTCACGATCACGGCGCCGCCGAAGCCCGTGATCTCGCTCTCGACCAGCGCCCTCACGGCCAGCGCGAGCCAGGGCCAGACCCCGGCGGCCCAGACCTTCCAGGTCCGGAACGCCGGCACCGGCACGCTATCGTGGTCGGCGAGCGACAACGCGAGCTGGCTCTCGGTCTCGCCGGCGAGCGGCAGCTCGACCGGGGAGTACGACGCCATCTCGGTGACGTTCTCGACCGGCAGCCTGCCGCTCGGCACGCACCAGGCGAGCGTCGTCGTGAACGGCGGCTCGGGCGTCACGTCGATGAGCCTGCCCGTGACGCTCGTGATCGGCTCGGTCGACACGGGGGCGGCCGCGGTGATGGTCGGCTTCGGGCCGAGCGGCCAGGGCAAGCTCGAGACGCGCCAGGCCGTCGCGCCCGTCGCGAACCTCGGCGAGCTCGTCCTCGACTGGGCCGGCTACGCGGCCTCGGTCGGTGAGACGCGGCCGGTCGCCTGCGACGTCGACGGCGACGGCCTCGACGAGTACGTGGTCGGCACCGGCGAGCAGGGCGACGGGCGGCTCCAGGTCCGCGACGACCGCAAGGCGGGCTTCGCGCACCTCGGCTGGCTGCAGATGGGCGTCTCGCCCTGGGCTTCGGCCGTCGGCGAGACCTATCCCGCCTGCGGCGATCTCGACGGCGACGGCAAGGACGAGGTCGTGGTCGGCGGCGGCGCCGGCAGCGGCGGCGTGATGCAGATCTTCGACGACGCCGGCACGGGCTTCGCCGCCTTCCCGAACACCCCGCTCAGCGGCGGTCACCTGGTGATCGCGTGGGCGACGGAGGCCGGCCGCAGCGGCGAGACGCATCCCGCGGTGGGCGACCTCGACGGCGACGGCCGCGGCGAGCTCGTGATCGGGTTCCCGAACGGCGGTCGGATCCACGTCCTCGACGACGTCCGGACCGGCTTCGCGCCGATGTCGGGCCCGTCGACGGCCGGCTGGATCCCGATCCCGTGGGACGCGTACAACAAGATCGACGGCTCGACCTGGCCGGCGTCGGGCGACATCGACGGCGACGGCTACGACGAGATCGTGGTCGGCTTCGGCAACCAGGCGCACGGCTGGATGATCGTGTTCGACGACCGCACCAAGGGCTTCCGCCTGCAGCCGCGCGGCAAGAACCGGACCGGATGGATCCGCGTGAAGGACATGGTCTACAACAAGGGCAAGGCCGCGCCGACGCGCCCCGCGCTCGGCAACGTCGACGGCGACGGCGCGGAGGAGGTCGTGGTCGGCCTCGGTCCGGCGGCCCGCGGCAAGATCCAGATCCTCGACGACGCCTCGCGCTACATGAGCGGGCTCCGGGGCACGCCGCTCGCCGGCGGTCTGGTGCCGCTCGACTCGAGCGCGGCGGACACGTCGACGGGCGTGACCTGGCCGACGGTCGGCGACAACTGACGCCGGCGGAGTCTCAGGCGCCGGGGCGGCTGCGCGCCGCCCCGGCGCCGATCTCTTCGTAGAGGCCGGCGTAGCGCCGGGCCAACACGTCCAACGAGAACACCTCGCAGGCCGCGGCGCGAGCTCGCGCCGCGACTGCGTTCCGGAGGCCCGGGTCGTCCCGCAGGCGGCGCAGCGCCGCGGCCAGCGCCAGGGCGTCGCCCGCCGGGAAGAAGAGCGCGTGCTCCCGACCCGCAGCGGTGTCGCCGTGCCCCGGGACGTCGCTGAGCGCGCAGGCGAGGCCCGTCGCGAGCGCCTCGAGCACGGCGTTCGGCATGCCCTCGGTGCGTGAGGCGCTCGCGAACAGGTCCGCCGCCTGGAGCACCTCGCCCACGTCGTCGCGCTGGCCGAGGAAGCGCGCGCGCACGCGCGCCTCGGCCGCCGCCTGCTCGAGGGCCGCCCGCTCGGGACCGTCGCCGGCGACCAGGAGCTCGACGGGCGCGCCCGGCGGCAGCTTCGCGAGCGCGGCCAGCACGGTCGCGACGTCCTTGCTCGCGACCAGCCGCCCGACGCAGACGACGCAGCAGGTCTCGGGGGCGATGCCGAGGCGGGCGCGGGCGCGCGCGCGCCCGTCCGCGTCCGGCGGCCGATGGCGTTCGACGTCGACGCCGTTCGGCAGCTCGAGGACGCGCGCCGCTGGAATGCCCGCGGCGACGAGCTGGCGCGCGATCGCGCCGTTCAGCGCCACGAAGCGCTGCGCTCGCAGCAGCCGCGCGAAGGCGGCGCGCAGCGCGATCCGGCGCGCCAGGCCGAGGCGGCGACCCGATGCCGCGTGGTGCGCGTTCCAGGCCGCGGGGTCCGCGTGCATCTCCACGTCGTCGGCGCTCGCGACCTTCACCAGCGCGGGCACGCCGGCGGCGGCGGCACGCGCGATCAGCAGGCCCGAGAAGCGATGCAGCGCGTGGGCGTGGACCACGTCCACCCCTGCGCCGTGGCGCCGCCAGAACGAGCCGGGGTGATACCATCGCGCGCCGCGCGGCACGCGGTGGATCGGGCCGGCCTCGCTCGCCTCGAGCGCCGCCAGCCCGGCACGTCCGTGCGTCACGAGGAGCGTGTCGAGGCCGAGCCGCGTGCGCTGGCGCGCGGCGAGGGCCCGGGCCTGGAGCGCGTAGCCCCCGACGCGGTCGAGGAAGGGCACGACGTGGCAGACGCGGAGCGGAGGCCCGGAGACGCCGGCGGCGCGCGAGGCGGCGAGCGCGGCGCGCTCGGCGCCGCTCCCCCCGACCCGCCCGGCGGCGGCCTCCTCGCCCGCCTGCGCGACAGCGATCTCGCCCACGATCTCCGTCTCCAGCGCGCACGCCTCCTGCGCGGGCTCGGCTTCCTGCGGGCGAGCGGCGTCGCCGCGTTGCTCCGACGCCGCGCCCTCGCGGTCTCGACGGAGCCGCCCGTCCCGTGGCGCGCGTATCGTGCCTGGCTCGCGAGCGCTCCGCCGCTCCTTCGTGGCGCGGGCACGCGGCTGCCCCGCACGAGCCTCCTCGTTCCGGTGTTCCGTCCCGCGCCCGGCATGCTCGAGGCGCTCCACGCCTCCCTGGCCGTGCAATCCCACGCCGACTTCGAGCTCTGCCTCGCGCCCGACGGGCCGCAGCCCGAGCCGGTGGGGCGCGCCCTCTCCGCGCTCGCCGCGCGGGATCCGCGGGTCCGGGTCGCGCCGGAGGGCGCCCACGGCGGTATCGCAGCGGCCACCGGACGCGCGGCGCAGCTCGCGTCCGGCGAGGTGCTGGCGCTGGTCGACCAGGACGATCTGCTGCCGTGCGACGCGCTGCTCGCGATCGCCGCGGCCTTCGCGGACGATCCCGCTCTCGACCTGGTCTACACCGACGAGGACCAACTCGAGACCTGGGGCCTGCGCGACGCGCCGCGCTTCAAGCCGGGGACCTCGCCGCTGCTGCTCCTCGGCGTCAACTACGTGATGCACCTGCTCGCGCTCCGCCGCTCGCTCTTCGACGCGGTCGGCGGCCTCCGGCCCGGCTTCGACGGCGCGCAGGACCACGATCTCGCGCTCCGCGGCTTCGAGCGCGCGCGCCGCACGCGGCATCTGCGCCACGTCGCCTACACCTGGCGGCGCAGCCCGGCGAGCGTCGCCGGCGGCGCCAGCGCGAAGCCCTGGGCCTACGACGCGGGACGCCGCGCCGTCGAGGACGCCGTCCGGCGGCGCGCGCTCCCGGTCGCGGAGGTGCGACACACCGACGTGCCGGGCGTCTACGCGCTGGGCCTCGCGGCGCGGAAGGAGCCCCTGCCCTGCCGCATCGTCGCCGCCCTGCCTGCGGACCTCGCGCGCTGGGAGCCCGCCCTGCGCGCGACGGCCCCGGAGCTGCGCGTGCTCTCGACCCATGCGGGTCGCGCGCCGGCGGAAGCCTTCGGCGGCGACGCCGCGCTGCTCTGGATCGGCGCGGAGCTCGCGCCCGACGCGGAAGCCCTGCGCATGCTCGCCCGCTTCGCGGCGTTCCCCGACGCCGGCGCCGTCGCCGCGGCGGCGCGGGCGCACGACGCACGGACGCCGCTCCATCTCGGGCTCTCCGTCGACCGCGCGGGCCGTGCCACGCCGATCCCGAGCCACGGCCTCGCGGGGCTCTGCCCGCGCGAGGTCGCGACCTCCTGCGGCGGCCTGCTGCTCGCGACCGCGCCGATCGCAGCGCGAGCGCGCGTGCTCGCGGCGGCGCCGCTCGGCGACGAGGACGTGGCTTGCCTCGGCCTCGCGAGCCACGCGCAGGGACGGGCGGTCTACTTCGTCCCGCGGCCCGCCCTCGTGAGCGCGCGCGCGGAGCCCGCCGTCGCGCTCGATCTCTCCGGCTCGCCGCTCTGGCCGGAGCTCGCGAGCGCTCTGCCCGAGGACTTCTTCGAGGCGGACGCCGACCGCTTCTGCCCACGCCACGCGCTCCTCGTGGCGGCGGGCTTTCCGCCGCCGCGCGGCTAGCGCCGGCGCGCCGCGAGGAGCCCGGCGCCGGCGAGCGCCAGGCCCGCGGCGCCGAGCGCCAGCTCGAGGGGCCGCTGCCAGCGCAGGAGCCGCGCCTGCTGCGCAGCGACGCGATCGAGCTCGTCGTTGTCGTAGTAGTCGCGGTTGTCGCCGGCGCTGGCGTAGAGCGCGGCGACGTGGCGCCCGTAGTCGTCGTCGACGATCCGGTAGGCCGCGAAGGCGCGCGCCTCGAGCCCCGGCTCCGCGAGCTCGAGGGGCCCGACGCCGATGTCGGCGTCGAGGGCGACGTCGCGCCCGTCGAGGGTCGCCCGGGTCACGACGTGGCCGCCGATGCCCCAGGGCCGCGCCGGGATCCCTTCCCGCCGCAGCACCCGCGACAGCAGGTACGCCGTCTGGTGGCAGAGCCCGCAGCGATGCGCCTCGAGGCTCAGGTTTCCGTGGGGCTTCCAGGGGAGCTGACCGACCCGGCGCAGCGCGGTCGCGAGCCACGACTGTCGCATCTTCGCGTCGTCGCAGTTCCAGTGGGCGCGAAAGATCGCCTGCGTCGCGCGCTCGGCGAAGGCGCGGTCGCTCTCGCCCGGCCGACGCGCGAGGCGCGGGTCGTCGGGGGACGCGAGCGGGGGATCGATCGGATGGTGGTAGCCCGGGCGGCCCCACGTCTGCGGGCGCGGGCCGACCGGCCACCAGGCGAGGAAGACTGCGAGCGCGACGAGCGTCGCGCCGAGCGCGAGCCGTCGTCGCCCCGCTACGGCAGCCACCGCCGCTTCCAGTGCTGGAACATCAGCACGCCCCAGAGCGGGTACTGCCAGTCGACCCGGCCCTCGACGTGCTCGCGCCAGCGCGCCCGCACGAAGCCCGGGTCGAGCACGCCGTCCTCGCGGAGCCGCTTCTCCGACAGCAGGTCCTCCCCGAAGCTGCGGAGCGGGCCGCGCAGCCAGGCCCCGACCGGGATGCCGAAGCCCATCTTGGGGCGCTCGAACAGGGCGCGCGGCACGTGCCGCGCGAGCACCTCGCGCAGCAGCCACTTCGTGGTGTCGCCTCGCACCTTCTGCGCCCGCGGGAGCCGCCAGGCGAGCTCGACCACGCGGTGGTCGAGCAGGGGCACGCGGGCCTCGAGGCTCACGGCCATGCTCGCGCGGTCGACCTTGGTCAGGATGTCGCCGGGCAGGTAGGAGAGCAGGTCCAGCAGCTGGACGCGCTCGCCCGGCGCCGGGACCGCGCTCGCGAGGGCGCCGTGCCAGATCGGGTCGTCGGGCTCGTGCGCGCCCGGCACGATCGCCTCGGGCTCCGGCCAGTGCGAGACGAGGTCGCGATACAGGAGGTCGGGGCCCCCATCCGAGAGCAGGCTCGCCACGGCCGAGAGCCGCGCGCCGAGATGCGCCACCTTGCGCGGCGAGAGCCGACCGAGGGCGTCCCACGCCCGCGGCGGCAGCGCGCGGATCGCGCCGCGCAGCGCCGGCCGCAGCGCGCGCGGAATCGACGCGAGGCGCGCCACCCGCGCCTCCGCGTGGGCGTAGCGCGGGTAGCCCGCGAAGAGCTCGTCGCCGCCGTCGCCCGAGAGCGACACGGTGACGTGCCGGCGCGTCAGCTCCGAGACGAGGTAGGTCGGGATCTGCGAGGAGTCGCCGAAGGGCTCGTCGAAGTGCTCGGGCAGCCGATCGATCACCCCGAGCGCGTGCTCCGGCGTGACGATCAGCTCGTGGTGCTCGGTCCCGAGATGATCGGCCACCGCCTTCGCGTGATGCGCCTCGCTCCAGGCCGCCTCCGTGTAGCCGATCGAGAACGTCCGGACGGGGGCCGTGCTCTCGGCCTGCATCAGCGCGACCACGGTCGAGCTGTCGATCCCGCCCGAGAGGAAGGCGCCGACCGGCACGTCGGCCAGCATGCGCCGTCGCACGCTGTCGCGGAGCAGCGCCTCGAGGCGATCCGTCGCCTCGCGATCGTCGGCCGCGAGGCGGTCGCGCACGCCGCTCGCCGCCACGTCGCGCGCGTCCCAGTAGACGGACTCGCGCATCTCGTCGCCGCGCAGCGTGACGATCGTGCCGGGCCGCACCTGGCCGATTCCGCGGTAGATCGACCGCGGCGCCGGCACGTAGCCGAAGCGCAGGTAGCCGGCCGCCGCGTCGCGGTCGATCTCGGGCCGGAAGGCCGGGTGCGGGAAGAAGGTCTTCGGCTGCGAGCCGAAGAAGGTCACCGCGCCGTGGCGGCCGAGGTAGAGCGGCTTGATCCCGAGGCGATCGCGCACCAGCGTGAGCGTGCGCTCGCCGCGGTCCCAGAGCGCGATCGCGAACATCCCGATCAGGCGCGGGACGGCGCGCTCGACGCCGAAGGCGGCGCAGGCCTCGAGGATCACCTCGGTGTCGGAGTGTCCGCGGAAGCGGATGCCGCGCGCCTCGAGCTCGGGCCGCAGGTCGGGCGCGTTGTAGACCTCGCCGTTGAAGACGATCACGAAGCGCCCGTCGGCCGAGGCCATCGGCTGGCGACCGGCGGGCGAGAGGTCGACGATCGCGAGGCGGCGGAAGCCGAACGCGACGCCGGCGGCGGCGTCGGCCCAGACCTGGGCGTCGTCGGGGCCGCGCTCGGGCATGGCGTCGGCCATGCGCCGCGCGAGCGCATCGCATTCGTCCTGGCCGCGCGCGCCGCGGGGGTCGAGGAATCCGGTCAGGCCGCACATCGGCGGCTCAGGCGGGCTTCCGGAACAGGTACTCGGTGTTGGCCTCGCCGGCGGCGATCTTCACCAGCTCGAGGCCGAGCTCCTTGTCGGCGAACCGCTTCACCTCCTCGATCGAGGAGAACTCCATCGGCCAGCCGCCGAGCCAGTCCTTCACGTCGGTGTAGAGGTGCATGCCGCGGTTCTTCGAGTACTCGTGCATCTGCTTCACGAGGCGCGGGATGCGCAGCGGATTGCCGCCGAGATTGAAGCGCCAGAGGTACCAGAGCTCGAGCCAGCGCTTCGTGACCCAGCCGCCGTCGACGTAGCGCTTCTTGACCTCGAGCCAGAACTCGGGCGGCGGGTCCACGAAGGCGTCCGAGGTGTAGAGCGCGATGTAGAACAGGGAGCCGGGCCCGAGGCAGGACGCGGCATTGCGGATCGCCGTCCACTGGTCGCCGGTGTGGTGGAGCACTCCCCAGGAGTAGACGATGTCGAAGTGGCCGAGCTGCGACACGAACGCGCGGTCGAGGACGGAGCCGCGCCCGACGATCGTCCAGTTCTCGGGCTTGCCCGCGACCGCGTGCAGCAGGCGCGCCGTCTCGACCGAGTCGGGGTCGTAGTCGAAGCCCACGACGCGCGCCGCGCCGGACTTCCAGGCGGCGAAGGAGTGGAGACCGCTGCCGCAGCCGATGTCGAGGAAGGAGAGGCCTGCGAGGTCGTCGCGGCCGAGGAAGCCGAGCAGGTGTCTGCGCGCGATCTCGACCTTCTCCGGCGAGAAGCTCTTCTCCACGAAGTCGCGCCAGTTGCGGCCGAAGCCGAAGCGGCGCGCGCCGGGCTCCTCGGAGGCGATCGCCTGCGGCTCGGTGGTCTGGCTCATGCGGGGCCCTCCCTGCCCGCGAGCCCGTCGCGGTAGACGCTGCGGGTCTCCGCGATCATGCGCTCGAGGCCGAACTTCCGTGCGACGAACGCGGGGGCGTGGCGGCGCGCCGCCGCCGTCCAGTCGGGATCGGCGAGGATCGCGGAGATGCGTTCGGCGAGCAACTCGGGCTCGTGGGGCGACACCGCGTAGCCGGTGCGGCCGGGATCGATCGCCTCGCGGGCCCCGCCGGCGTCGGTGGTGACGACCGGCACTCCGAGGGCCTGGGCCTCGATCACGACGTTGGGCAGACCTTCGAGGCGCGAGGTCAGCACGAACACGTCGAGGCCCGCGAGCGCCGGCGCCGGCTCCCGCACCGGGCCGGGAAGCAGCAGACGGGCTCCGAGCCCGAGGCTCGCGCCGAGCGCGCGCGCCTCCTCGCGCAGGGGGCCGTCGCCGAGCATCAGGAACCAGACGTCCGGCCGGCTGCGCGCGAGCGCCGCGGCGGTGCGCACGAAGAGCAGCGGTCGCTTCTCCTCCGAGAAGCGCAGCATGCTCCCGACGAGGGGCGCGCCGTCGGGGACGCCCAGCGTGCGCCGGGCTGCCGCGATCGCCTCGGCCGGCGGACGGGCCTCGAGGGGCGCCGCGTTGTGCACGACGCCGACGCGCGCAGGCGCGATGCCGAGCCAGCGCGCGTAGTCGCGGGCGCCGGCCTCGCTGTTGTTGAGCAGCACCACGCCCGGGCGCGCGAGCAGCGCCCGGTAGCCCGGGCGCATGAACGGCTGGATCAGGTCGAAGTTCACCGGCGCCATGCTGCGCCCCGAGAGCACGATGCGAGGCACGCCCGCGATCGCCGCCGCGAGGCCGGCCTTCACGTTCGTGGCATCGAGCCAGACGTGCACCACGCCGGGCCGCCGCTCGACGAGCTCGCGGGTCCACCAGATCAGCTCCGGCGCGAGCCAGCTCGTGGCGTCGTCGAGGGCGGCCCCGAGGTAGCGGAGGCGCGCGGCGACCTCGTCGGGCAGACCGACGGCCGAGAGATCGGTGAACGCACGGCGCTCGACCACGGGCACGCCGCTTCCGTCGAGGCGCCAGAGGTGGAAGCGGTTCTCGGCGCCGCCGAGCCGCTCGCAGAGCAGCGTCACGTCTTCGCCCGCCGCCCGGAGCCCCGTCGCAGTGTGGATCGCCTGTCGCTCGGCGCCGCCCGGGCCGAGGGAGCCCACGATCAGCGCGATGCGCCCGCGCACGAAGGCCTCGGGCGGGAGCAGGGGTGCACGGAACCCCTCGTCCAGAAGTCGTCGGAACGCGACGCGATAGCGCCGCTCGAAGAGCCGATACACGGCGTCCGCCGTGCCGTGCGTGGGCCGGAGCTCGCCGAAGAGGCGGCGCCCGACGCTCATCAGCACGCGCCGCGCGAGGAGCCGCCCGACCGGACGCCGCTCGGCAGCGAAGCCCGGGATCAGGAACGTCACGCCGCGCGCACCCTGCGTGTACGCGGTGCGCAGGAAGTGCACGCCTGCGTGCCCGACGCTGCCGACGAAGACGAGCTCGCGGGCCACTCCCGCCGCCGGCGCGCGCCAGTCGAAGCGCTCGCTGGTGACGCAGCCCGCACGCCCGCCGCTCGCGGCCTCGAGCGCGGCGTCGGGCTCGGCCAGCACGACGCTGCGCACGCCGGGGAGCGCGAGGAGCGCCCGCAAAGTCGGGCCGCCGATCCGCTCCGCGAGCACGACCGAGACCTCGTCGGCCTTCGCCCCGCCGAGGAGCCCGCGCACCGCCCCGACGAGATCCGAGTCGAGCGCGGGGCCGGCGTCAGCCGACATCGGCGCGCTCCGGGGCGATCCCGCAGAGGTCGCGCAGCAGCGCGTCGAAGCGCGCGGCCGTGCGCTCGGCGGTGTAGTCGGCGGCGACGAGCGCGTGATCGGGCGAGGCCGCGAGGCTTCCCGCGCGATGGAGCGCGACCAGCCGCTCCAGCGCATCGGCCAGCCCGCGTGCGTCGCCCGGCGCGACGACGGGATCGCCGAGCCGCCGCAGGAGCTCCGCCGAGGCGCCCTGGAGCGGCGTCACGCCGAGGATCGGCTTCCGGAACATCAGGTAGTCGACGAGCTTGCTCGGCAGGAACACGCTGCGGTCGCTCGGCGCGTCGATCACGAGCAGCACGTCGGCGTCGGCGGCGGCGCGCAGGCTCTCGACGTAGCCCGCCCGCGGCAGGAACGAGACGGCGGCCTCGAGCCCGGGCGGGCGAAGCTCCTCGGCCGAGAGCCCGGGCGCGTCGCCCACGAAGATCACCTCGAGCGCGGCGAGCGTCTCGGGCCGCTCGGCGCGCAGCCGACGCAACGCCTCCAGCATGGTGCCGGGCGTGCGCACGCCCGGGTACAGCACTCCGGTGTAGGTCACGCGCAGCCGGCCGTCGTGGGGCGGCAGCCAGGATCTCGCCGCCTGCACGAGGGGCTCGAGGGACGGGTCGTAGGCATGGGCGAGCACGTGGCAGCGTCGCGCGAGGGACGGCGGATACTTCGCCATCACCAGGGCGCGGGTCTCCTCGGTCACGAACACGAGCGCGTCCGCCGACTCGATCACGCGTCGCTCCTCGCGACGCCAGCGCTCGAGGTCGTCGGGCGGCAGGTCTGCGTAGTACGGGCTGTCGGTCCAGGGGTCGCTGAAATGCGCGACCCAGGGCGGCCGGCCGGAGCGGCCGTGCAGGCGCAGGCCGATCCGGTGGTCGCTCCAGGGCTGCGCGAAGGTGACGAGGGCACGCGCACTCGTGCGGCGCAGGAGGCGACGGCCCGCCGACACGGCGCGACGCTCCCAGTTGTCCTCCGTCTCGTCGGCCGGCGGACGCAGGCGCCGCAGCAGGCGCCGCGCGCGCGAGCTGGGCTCGATCGCCTCCTCGGTCTCGAGGCCCTGCAACGCATAGGCGTCCCGGTAGTGCGCAGCGAGGAGCGCGTCGCGGCCGACCGCCGGGACGCTCGGCGACGGATTCGCCGCGATCACCGTCGTCTCCCAGCCGAGCGTCGAGAGGCCCCGCAGCAGGCGCGAGACCTGGAGCGCCCGGGGCGCCACCCGCGGCGGCATCGCCCACGACACCGCCAGGAGTCGGTTCAGAGCCACCGCCGCATCCAGAGCTCGAGCACGAGCAGGTTCGCGACGCGATGGCGCTCGATCGTGGCGGCCCCGGGCGCGAGGCCTCGCTCGACCGCGGCTCGCAGGGCGCCGGCCTCGAGCCAGACGCCGACACGCGCGTCGCGCCCGAGCAGGTGGTCGAGCACGAAGCCGCGGAGCGGCCCCGCGAGCCAGTCGTAGACCGGCACCGGGAAGCCGCGCTTCGGGCGCTCGATGATCGACGCCGGCAGGTGCATGCGCGCCCAGCGGCGGAGCACGCGCTTCGTGACGAGACGGCCGCTCTCGTCGCGCCCGACCTTCGCGCGCACCGGAGCGCGCGCGGCCCACTCGACGAGGCGCCAGTCGAGGAAGGGCGTCCGCAGCTCGAGCGAGCAGGCCATCGACATGCGATCGGCCTTCGCGAGCAGGTCGGCCGCGAGCCAGCTCTGGCAGTAGAGGTAGAGGAGCTGGTGCAGCGGCTCCGCGTCGCCGAGGCGCGCGAGGTCGGCGCGCAGCCTGTCGAGGCTGTCGGGCAGCTCCGGGCGGCTCGCGAGCAGCGCGCGTTTCTCGGCGCTCGTCCAGTAGTTCGTCATGTGATGCGGCACCGGGAGCCGGCGCTCGTCGGTCTCGAGGTCTTCGGCCTCGAGCGCGCTGCGCCAGCTCGGCAGCACGCGCGCGGCGGCGGAGGCGAAGGCGCGGGGAAGCTTGAGCGCGCGCGCGCGACCGGGCAACGTGTCGCGTGTGCGGAGCGCGCGCTCGTGTGCGGCCACGAGCACCTCGAAGTCGTAGCCTCCGAGCACCTCGTCGCTGCCCTCGCCGGAGAGCACGACCTTCACGAAGCCGTGGGCGAGCTTCGAGACGTGGTAGAGCGGCACGCTCGCGAGATCGGCCAGGGGCTCGTCGGTGTACCAGACGAGCTCGGGCAGGAAGTCGAGGAACTGCTGCGCGTCGATCACGACCTCGTGGTGGTCGGTGCCGAGGTGCGCCGCCACCTCGCGGGCGAACGGGCGCTCGTCGAGCTCGGGCGCGCCGGCGAAGGCGACGGAGAAGGTCGATAGGCGCGCGCCGGGCGCGCGCGCGATGGCCGCGGCCACGGCGCTCGAGTCGAGCCCGCCCGAGAGCAGCACGCCGACCGGCACGTCGGCGAGCATGCGCAGGTTCACCGCGTCCTCGAACAGCGACGCGAACTCGGCGTCGAGTGTGGCGTCGGCGCGCTCGCGGGGCCGGCCGCCGAAGGGCGCATCCCACCAGCGCTCGACCCGCGGTGCGTCGTCGAAGAGCCCGAGCGAGAGCCGATGCCCGGGCGGCAGATGATGGACGTCCTCCCAGATCGCCTCGGGCCCGGGCACGTAGCGGAACGTCAGGTAATCCCAGAGCGCCTGCTCGCGCAGGCGCCTCGGCACGGCGCCGCTCGCGAGGATCGCCTTCGCCTCGGAGCCGAAGACGAGCGTGCGGCCGGCGAAGTAGTACACGAGGGGCTTCACGCCGAGGCGGTCGCGCACGAGGTGGAGGCGGCGCTCGCGCCCGTCCCAGATCGCCACCGCGAACATGCCGTTCATGCGCTCGAAGGCGGCGAGGCCCCATTCTTCATAGGCGCGCAGGATCACCTCGGTGTCGCAGCGGGTGCGGAAGCGGTGGCCCGTGCGGGCGAGCTCGTCGCGCAGCGCCGCGTGGTCGTAGATCTCGCCGTTGAAGACGAGCTGGATCGCGCCGTCGTCGCTCGCCATGGGCTGGTGGCCGCCCGCGAGATCGACGATCGAGAGGCGCTGCATGCCGAGCCCGACGTGGTCGTCCGCGAAGAAGCCTGCGTCGTCGGGCCCGCGGTGGCGGATCGCGTCGCACATCGCCCGCAGGCGGGGCAGACGCTCCTCGCGCGGGACGGCGAGGCCGAGCCAGCCTGCGATGCCGCACATCGCGCGCTAGGCCCCCGCCCGGTGGCGCGCCGCCAGCGCGACGATCGCATCGGGGCCGAGGGAGGGGATGCGATGGCGCTCGAGCAGGTCGAGCACCCGCACGAAGGGCGCCTGCCCGGCGACGTGGGCGGGATCGGCGTAGTAGCTCAGCAGGCCCGCGACGCCGGCCGCGAGCAGCCGCTCGACCGTCTCCGCGAACAGCGCGTGGTAGGCGTCGTCGAGCGCGTAGCGGCGCCGGTCGGCGAGGTACGTCCACGAGTCGAGGATCGTCGTCGGCGCGTGCCATGAGCCGAAGAGCGGGATCTCGTAGATCCCGTCGCGCGGCACCACGGGGCCCTCGGCGAGGGCGAGGCTCGGCAGCGTGGTCGAGCAGAAGCGGTAGCCGAGGCGACGCGCGGTCGAATGGACCAGGGCGAGCTGCTCCGGCGCCTGGAACGAGCCGAAGTGCGGCGCCCGGAAGCCGGTCGGCGACCGCCCCGTCACCTCGCACACGTCGCGGTGTCCCTGCTCGATGTCCGCCACGACCTCGGCGGCGGAGAGCCGCTCGTAGAAGGTCACGGGGTGGTAGCGGTCGCCCTGCCACTCCGCGTGGGCGCGGCCGCCGTGGTTCAGGAACGTCGCGCCGCGCTCAGCGAGGCGCCGCCAGATCGCCGCGCCCTTCCGGAGCTGCGCGCCCGGCACCGCGTAGGCGGGCTCGATCCCGCGCCGGCGCAGCTCCGTGTCGAGGCCCTCGGCGACGGCGAAGTCCTCGTCGGTGTCGCAGTCGAAGGAGAGGAAGAGATGGAGCCGCTCGAAGCCCGCGCGCCGCGCCAGCGCATCGTAGCGCGCGAAGATCTGCGCTCGATCCGCGTCCTCGGCCGCGGCATCGCGGCCGCCGTGCACCGCCTTGCGCAGCCGGCGCAGGGCGCGCCGCGGGTCCCGGGCGGCGCGCAGCAGCCGGTCGCCGAGGCGCGTCATCGCGGCCGCGCGTCGGCCTTGCGGCCGGTGATCCAGAGGCTCCAGCCGTAGCGCCGGGCGAGGCTCGCCCGCAGCCGCTCCGGAAGCGCCCCGCCGAGCCGGGGCGCGAAGGTGTCGAGGATGTTCGGCACGTCGGTGCCGAAGACCTCGACGCGCACGTCCTCGAAGGGCGCGAACAGGTCGCGCCGACACTCCTCCGGCGTCACCGGCCAGGTGTGGGGATTGCCGTCGGCGCGCGCGCCGTCGGCGTAGCGGCTCGCGAGATCGAGCTCGGGCAGGAAGCGGCTCTCGGCGTTCACGAAGCCCTCCTGCCAGCGCACCCAGGCGCGGTACAGGAAGGAGCGTCGGTGGTAGAGCATCACGCCCACGCGGCCGCCCGGCGCCAGCACCCGGTGCAGCTCGGCGATCGAGCGCCGCGGCTGCGGCGAGTGATGGAGCACGCCCCAGCTCCAGGCGTAGGCGAAGCGGTCGTCCTCGAAGGGCAGCGCCTCGCCGTCCGCCTCGCGGATCTCCCCTTCGAGACCGAAGGTCTCGAAGCGTCGACGCGTCTCCGCGACGGCGACGGGGTTCAGGTCGACGGCCGTCACGCGCGCGCCCGCGCGCGCCCAGCACATCGCCATGAAGCCCATGCCGCAGCCCACCTCGAGCACGGGCCGGCCGCGGTGGAGGTCGTACGGGAAGAGGCGCCCGAAGGGGCGGCCGCCCGGCTCGTGGTGCGGCGTGTTCCAGTCGAGGAAGCGTGCGTCGGCGAGCTCGAAGAAGCGGCGCGAGCCGCGCTCGACGCGCACCAGGTTGCCCGCTTCGTCGCGATAGGTCGCGTCGCCGTGCTCCTCGCCGTAGGTCATGGGATGGGCGGCCCACCAGTCGCGGATCGCCTGCTTCGTGGGCGCGTCGCTCATCGCGCGGCCTCCCGGCGCGCGCGCCAGGCGTCGGCGGCGGCGAGCGCCGCCGCGACCGGCCAGACCGCGAGCGCGAAGCCGAGCTCGGCCAGGCGCGTACGCGCGAGGAAACGCCGCAGGCGCAGGGCGCGGCGCGCGTCCGCGGCGAGCGCGTAGACGCGGCGGCGTCCGTTCACGACCAGCACGCGACGCGACGGCTCGGCGACGAGCACGCGCTCGAGGAGCTCGCAGCCGAGGCCGAGGGCGTCGGGGTGCACGAGCACGACGGTGTCATAGGCGCTGCGAAGTGCGTCGGCGAGGAGCGGCGGCGTGCCCTCGGCGGCGAAACGCGCGGTCGCGCCACGCTCGACGCGGGCGAAGGCGCCGCGCCAGGCGCCCTCCTCCGCCTCGGGGAAGGCGGCGTCGATCAGGAGGTCGGGCGGCGCGGCCGGCGCCACCTCGGCGGCGAAGCGCTCGGCGAGGTCGAGCAGATACGGCAGGGGGCGCGGGTTCGCGAAGTGGTCGCGGTGCAGCGCGCGGTGGTCGGCGAAGCGCCCCGGCAGCACGAGCGCGAGGACGCGCAGCGTCAGCGCCGTGATCGCGCCGTACGTCCGGGGCTCGTCCGCCGCGCGCGTGCCCTCGGTGTAGGCGCAGATCACGAGCAGCACGCGCTCGCCCGCGCGACCGAGCGTGCCCGCGAGCAGGCCGCTCACGCGCGCCCCGGCGCCGCGGCGCGCGGCTTCGTCGCGACGAGGTAGAGCGAGGACGCCTGGCGCGGGATCAGGCGCCGCCCGACCCACTCGAAGAGATCGTCCACCCACTTGCGCCCGCGCAGGCGCGCGTCCCAGCCCCAGTCGGGCGGGCCCCAGCCGAGATGCTCGACCTCGACCAGCGCGAAGCCCGCGTCGCGCATGCGTCGCCCGATCGTGTCGGCGGTGTAGAAGTGCACGTGGTCGGTCGTGGCCCGCACCTCGGGCGCGCGGCGGTAGGCGAGCCGCCACCAGGCGGCGCCCTCGTTCGGCGTGCCGAGCACGAGCAGTCCGCCGGGGGCGAGGATGCGATGGGCCTCGCGCAGCGCGCCCGCGTCGTCCGGCACGTGCTCGATCACGTGGTTGAAGAACACCACGTCGAAGAAGCCGTCGGGGGCGGGAAGATCGAGCAGGTCGCCCAGGAAGAGCGTCGCGTCCGGTGCGCGGCGCCGCGCGCGGAGCAGGCGCAGCAGGTTGTAGTCGGCGCCGTAGAGGCGCTCGGCGAAGGCAGCGAGCCAGCCGAGGTTCGTGCCGTCGCCGCAGCCGAGGTCGAGCAGGCGCGCCGCCCGAGGCACACTGCGGCGCGCGAGCTCGCGCGCGAGCACGCCCTCGACGTAGCGCCGGCGCTTCGCGAGGTGGTGGCGCCAGGGGCTCGCCTCGGCCCCCGGCTGCTCGAGCACGTACCACTCGGGATTCGCGCGGCGCGCCTCCTCGAGCGCGGACTCGTGCTTCTCGGGATCTCGCACCAGCAGCGCGACGCCGTCGTGGAGCGGCGCCTGCGCGCCGCAGCCTTCACAGCGGAGCGCGTCGGACGACGCTCCCGCGGCCCCGGGCGCCCCGGAGGCACGGAGAGTGAGGGCGTGCGCGCGGCAGCGCGGACAGCGCAGTCCGGCGAACGCAGCGGGCGGCATCGAGTCGGTGGTCACCGGCCGCAGGGTGCCCCGGGCGCGGCGCGGCGCGCAAGGAGCGCCCTCATTCGGGCGGATCGGCGTAGCGGTAGCGGGCGGGCAGCGCTTCGCGGATGCGGCGCTCGAGGCGCGCGCAGGTCTCGGGCCGCAGCTCCGTGCGGTAGCCGCCCACCTTGCCGCTGCGCACGCGATTCGAGCGCGGCTCCGCAGGATCGATCGGTCCGAAGACGCCGAGGCCGGACGACGGGTAGGTCGGCGCCCGACCCGCGTCCTGCATCGACTTCATGCTGTCGAAGGAGGCGAATTCGACGGCCTCGCGCAGCGCCTTCTCGTCGAGCGGGAAGCCGAGGAACTGCGCGATCGCAGCGGCCTCGCGCTCGGCGTCGCGCCGCAGATCCTCGTAGCGCGCAAGGCGGAAGGCCGCGGTCCGGCCGACGCCCTCGTCCCAGAGCGCGTGGAAGCGCAGGAACTTCTCGAGGCCGTAGACGGGATCGTCGACCAGCTCTTCGAGCTCGCCCAGGTAGCGATGGGGATTCCGCGTGTACTTCTGCTGCATGAAGAGCGAGACCAGGACGTCGATCGGGTAGCGCGTCAGCAGCACCACGCGCCGGCCCGCGAAGGGCTCGACGACGTTCTCGGCGCACAGGTCCGCGGCGGTCTGGGTGCGCCACTCGAGGGGCTCGTGGGTGAAGCGGAAGAACGGCCCCGGATACCCGGCGAGGTCGGGATGGCTGCGGTCGCCGAGATCGAAGAGGGGCATCTCCGGCAGCGCGTGGAGGAGCTGCGCGTAGCGACCGAGCAGCATGCGGAGCCAGGTGTTGCCGCTCTTCGGATAGCCGACCACGACGGCGTCGACGTCGTCGCCCGCGGCGCTCTCGTGGCCCGGCCGGGCGCCGGTGACGCGGCCGAGCGCGCGGCGGATCAGCCCGCGCAACGGCGGTCCTCCTGCGACGCTTCCGTCCCCGCGGCGAACTCCGGCGGTGCGTCGGCGCGCTCGGCGATGCGGTGCCACGCGGAGCGATGCGCGGCGCCCTGGAAGGAGTCGAGGCCGACGCCGCCCAGCCAGCCATCGAGCTCGACCTGCAGACGCGCCGCATTCGGCACGCAGTCGAGCGACACCGTGACCGAGCGGCTACCGCCGAAGGAGCCGTGGTCGAGCATCACCTGGTAGGCGCCGGCGCCGAGGCGGAGCTCGGGGATCTCGCACTCGATCACGCCCTCGCCCCGCACGTCGAGGGGCGCGCCGGCATGCGTGCTGTGGATCGTGGCGACGCGGTCGCCGAACTCGTTCAGGAGGAGTACGGAGAAGTAGGGATCCGGGGCGCGCAGGCCGCGGAAGCCGATCCGCACCCGGAGCCCCTGCCCCGTGGCGAAGCGCTCGCTCGCCGTGCCGTCGAGGCGGTGCGTCGAGACCCAGGCGAGGATGCGCTGGCTCGAGCCGTCGAGGCGCGGCGCGTCCGAGAGATCGTGGAAGGCGCCCTCGCCCGGCGCCGCCTCGGCGTGGTGGATGTCGTGCAGGTACTGCGTGGTGGCCTCGCGGGCCGTGCCGCGGAAGGTGCAGACGCCGTGCTGGAGCAGCATGCCCGTGCTGCAGATCGCGTTCGCCGCGCGCACGTTGTGGCTCACGAACAGGACAGTGCGGCCGTCCTTCGCCGCCCTCTCGATGTTGTGCTGGCTCTTCTCGCGGAACGCGACGTCGCCCACCGCGAGCACCTCGTCGAGGATCAGGATGTCGGACTCGAGCAGCGCCGCCACCGAGAACGCGAGGCGCACGTACATGCCGCTCGAGTAGCGCTTCACCGGGACGTCGATGAAGTCCTCGATGCCCGAGAAGTCGACGATCTCGTCGAAGCGCCGCGCGATCTCGGCGCGCGGGATGCCGAGCACGGCGCCGCTCATGAACACGTTCTCGCGTCCCGTGAGGTCCGGATGGAAGCCGGTGCCGACCTCGAGCAGCGAGCCGACGCGGCCGTGCAGCTCGGCGCGGCCCGTGGTCGGCAGCGTGACGCCCGAGAGGATCTTGAGCAGCGTGCTCTTCCCGGAGCCGTTGCGTCCGAAGATCCCCAACACTTCGCCGCGCCGGACCTCGAAGGAGACGTCGCGCAGCGCCCAGAACCAGTCGGCCTCGTCGCGCGCGGCGAGGAAGGGGAAGAACTCCTTCAGGTGGGCGCGCAGGCCCGCGCGCCAGGAGCCGCCGACGCCTTCGGTGTGCGGCCGCACGTAGCGCTTGCCGAGCGACTCGACGCGCACGGCGATCTCGCCGCTCATCCGGTCCTCGTGCGGCGGCTGCGATCGGAACGAGCTCGGGACATGACGCTCCAGGCCGGCCGAGCGGCCCGCGCGGCGGCGGCCGGCGCCCGGCCCGGAGATAGGCCATGGCTCCCGCGCTCACAAGACGCGATCCTGCGCGGCGTGATCGACTTCGCACCGTTCACGCCGTCGTCCGGCGAGCGCGCACAGGCGCTCGAAGCGGCCTGGGACGCGCTCGTGCTCGCGTCGCCCGACGGCTTCGTGTTCGGGCTCGCGGGCTGGCAGCGCCTGATCCTCGACGTCCGCGACTGGGGCCTGCGCGATCTCTCCTTCGCCGCCCACGAGCCCGGGCGGCCGGAGCGACTGCTCGGGGTGATGCCGCTCCAGCTCGACGCCTCCGGCGCCGTCGCGGCGTCGTCGGGCTTCGGCGGCGTCGGACCGATCGTCGCCGGCGGGCTCGCGCCGGGACATCGCGTGCGCGTGCGCCGCGGCCTGCTGCGTCACGCCGAAGAGACGGCCCGCGCCGCCGGCGCGCGCGAGCTCACGTTCGCGCTCCAGGCCGTGACCGCCGCGAGCCGCGCCGGTCGCGGCGTCTCGCCCTTCGTCGAGGAGGGCTACGAGGACGTCTCGACCCTGAGCCAGATCGTCGACCTGCGCCCGGACGAGAGCCAGCTCTTCGCCGGCCTCGCGGACGACGCGCGCCGCCAGATCGCGCGCGCCCGGAGCCTCGGCTACCGCGCCGAGCGCGCCGACTGGGCGAAGCTCCTCGACGACTACTACCGCACGCACGTCGAGACCTACCGGCGGACGGGCGTCCCCCCGCACCCGCGGGCCTACTTCGAGGGCATCGCGCGCGAGACGGCGCCGGCGGGCCACGCCGTGCTGATCGTCGGCTACGCACCGGACGGTCGCCCGGTCGCGTTCCACAACGACGCGCGCATGGGCGACGGCGCGCTCTACCACACCGGCTGCTCCGAGACCGCGCACCTCGAGAGCGGCGTGAACTACCTGGTGTTCTGGCAGGCCCTGCTCGACGCGAAAGCCGCGGGCTGCACCGCCTACGAGAGCGGCGAGGTCTTCCCCGGCGCGGCGCCGGGCTCGAAGGACCACGGCCTGACCGTCTTCAAGCGCAAGTTCGGCGGCGAGCCGCACCGGCGCCTTCGCGCACGCAAGATCCTCGCGCCGGAGCCCCCGCCCCCGCCGCCGGGCCGTCGCGCGGCGCTCAGCGCCTTCGCGAAGGCGGCGCGCGATCTCGTGCGCGCCGCGCGCCCGCGCGCGGCGGCGCCCGCGCTCCCGGCGCCCGCGCTCGCTTCGCCCGGACTCCCTTCGCCGGGCCTTCGTTCGCCCGGACGCCCTTCGCGAGAAGGCGCCGCGACGCCCGGACCGACGTCGGCGGCGGACGCGGACGCCGCAGCACGCGCGACCCGGGCGGCCTACGAGGCCGGCGAGCAGTACCGCGTCGAGACGATCTGCAGCACGCCGACGATCGAAGGCACGGGCTACGCCGACCGCCTGCTCGCCCGCAAGCTCGAGCTCCTGCGCCGCCACGCGCCGCGCGGTGCCGCGGGGCGCGGGGCGCGCACGGTCGACCTCTGCTGCGGCACGGGCGGCCACCTCTTCGCCCGCGCCGCCGAGATCGAGCAGGGCATCGGTGTGGACTTCAGCCGGCCCTTCCTCGCGGCCGGGCGCGCCGAGGCGCTGCGCCGCGGCACGCCGCACCTGCGCTTCGTGCTCGGCAACGCGCGACGGCTCCCGCTCGCGAGCGCGTCGGTGGACACGCTCTACAGCTTCTCGGCGCTGTACCAGGTGCCGGGCCTCGCCGACGTCGTCGCGGAGACCGCGCGGGTCCTGCGGCCCGGCGGCGTCTGCGTGCTCGACCTTGGCAACGCGCGCTCGCTGAACGCGATCGCGGTGCGCCACTATCCGGAGCTCCCGCGCTCGTTTCTGCACCCGGTCGGGGAGCTCCGCGCGCTCTGCATCCGGAGCGGCCTCGAGATCGTGGAGCACCGCGCGTTCCAGATCCTGCCGCTCTGGGCCGGGCGGCCGCGCTGGATGGCGCCCCTGCTCCATCCCGCGTGGCAGCGCGTGCTCGGCGCCCGCATCGCGGGGCGCATGCTCGACGAGTGGATCGCGAGCCTGCCCGGCGTGCGCGCCTTCGCCTTTCGACACGTTCTCGTGTGCCGGAGGCCGGCCTGAGCGCAGGCGGCCGCCGCTCAGACCGGGTAGCCGAGTCTCCCGAGGTCGAGGCCGAGGCGGCGCGCGAGGCGCGTGTTCCCCGCCGCGTAGACCGAGGCGAGGAGCGCGCGCTCGCTCGGCCGCAGCACGCCCTCGGCGGGCGTGTCCGCGTCGCTGCGCAGGAGCCGTTCGGCGGCGGCGAGCAGGCGGCCCAGACGCGAGCCGGCCGATCGCGGGTGCTGGAACGGCAGCTCCTCGAAGCGGACGGCGGGGCCCTCGTTCCGGTTCTTCTTCTCCGGCACGTAGGGCGCGTGGGCGACGCCCAGGAAGTCGCAGACGCGCGCGAGGCATGCCGCCTCGTCGCACTCCAGCAGCTCGAGCGGCAGCACGAGCACGCGCTCCTCGCCGAAGATCCTGGCGTAGAGCTCCGCCGTTCGGTCGAAGTGGCCGGCGTCGAGGGCGAAGCGACCTTCGAGGGTGTAGAGGAAGTCCTGGAAGCGCGAGCAGTCGCGAGGCAGCAGCTCGAGGTACCAGCGGTAGTTCGAGTCGAGCCAGGCGAGCTGGCTTCGCACCGTGAGGATCACCCGCGCCTCGGGCACGACGGCGTGGATCCGGCGCGCGAGCGTCTCGGGCGCGCTCTCGGCCTCGCGCGCCCTGAGGTCGGCGCGCGGCGTCACGAAGACCGACGCGTCCCACTTCTCGAGCCCGTGCATCAGGTATCCCATGCCGAGGCCCTCGTACATGTCGATGCGACAGGGCTTCGCGGGCTCGTCGGCGAGACGCGCGGCGTAGTCGGCGCGCACGGCGGCTGCGCCGCGCGCGTCGATGTCCGCGGCGTCGGTCTGGAAGAAGATGCCGTGGCGGGAGCAGTGGATCGACGGATGCTGGAAGAAGTAGTGACGCAGGAACGAGGAGCCCGACTTCTGCAGGCCGAGATAGATCGCGTGCGGAAGCGGCGCGGCGGCGCTCGCAGTCGTCATCGCGGGCGATCCTGCCGCACGCACCGCGGGCGGGCAAGCGCGCGGAGCGCGGCGTGAAGCGCCTGCTGGTCCTGGTCCCGGATCGGCTCTCCGAGCTCGTCGCGAAGGGCGAGGTGCAGCCCCGCTACTACAACCCGGGCGATCTCGCCGACGAGGTCCACCTCCTGATGACGAACGACGACCGCCCCGATCTCGCGGCGGTGCAGCCGATGGTCGGGCGTGCGCGGCTCCAGGTGCACAACCTTCCCGAGGCCTCGGAGCTCCCGACGCGGCGCGGCCCCTTCTTCGTGCGCGAGTGGCGGCGGCGGCGCTGGGCCGCGCCCGGCGTCGCGCTCGCGCGCTCGCTCCGCCCCGCCTGGATGCGCGTCCACGGCGCGGACTGGAACCTCTACCTCGCGCACCGCATCCACGCGGCGCTCGGCGTTCCCTACTGCGTGTCGCTCCACATCAACCCCGACGTGAACTCGCCGCGGCGCTACCTCGGCACGGGCCTCGCGCCGTGGCAGCGACGGCACAACGCGTTCTTCTCCGACATCGAGCGCGCGGGGCTGCGCGCCGCCGATCTCGTGATGCCGGTCTACCGGCCGATCCTGCCCTACCTCGCCCGGCTCGGCGTCCCGCGCGTCGAGGTCTGTTACAACGTGCTGAACGGCGAGGCGCTGCGCGCGAAGTCGAGCTACGCCCTCCACGATCCGCCGCGGATCGTCTGCGTCGGCCGGCTCTTCGACGCGAAGGACCCTTCGAACCTGCTCCGCGCGCTGGCGCGGCTTCCGCGCGTCGAGCTCACGATCGTGGGAGACGGCCCGAAGCGTCCGGTCCTCGAGGCGCTCGCGCGCGAGCTCGGGCTCGCCGAGCGCGTGCGCTTCGAGCCCGCGCTTCCGAACCGCGCGCTCTGCGCGCGGCTCGCCGACTTCGATCTCTTCGCGGTGCACACGGAGTACTGGGAGATCAACAAGTCCGTGCTCGAGGCGCTCCTCGTCGGTCTGCCCGTCGTGCACAGCCGGCGGATCGGCGAGCCCGTGCCCGAGCTCGCGGGCGGCGTCGTGCGCCTGGTCGAGAACAGCGAGCCGGGCTTCCACGACGCGATCGCGGAGCTGCTCACCGACGGCGCGGCGCGCGAGGCCCTCGGCCGCCGCGGGTTCGCCCACGCCCAGGCGCACTACGCGCCTGCGAAGACCGAGGCGAAGGTGGTCGAGATCTACCGGCGGCTCGCTGCGGCAAGCCCGTATGCCCGCGGCTGATCGCCGCTACTGCACGTCCACCGCGAGGCGCTCGTACGCGGAGAAGACGTAGAGCCCGCTCACGAAGAGCAGCGCCACGAGACCGAGCGACGCCGCGAGCGCGGGCGTGGCGTCGAAGGGCTGCCCGAGCAGCACCCAGCGCGACGCCTGGATCGCCCAGTACATGGGGTTCAGCTCGTAGATCGGCCGCAGCGCCGCGGGCACCACGCTCGGCGCGTAGAGGATCGGGCTCGCGTAGAGCCCGAGCTGCAGCGCGATCGTGAGCACCGGGCGGAGGTCGCGGAAGCGCACCATCACGCTCGCGGTCCAGAAGCCGATCGCGAGGGCGAAGGCGAGGACGCCCACGAGCACGAGCGGCAGGACGAGCAGGCGCCAGGTCGGCGCGAAGCCGAAGCCCCAGGCGAAGAGCACGACGATCGCGAGGGTCACGGCGACGTCCACCGCCTCCCGAACCACCGCCGAGAGCGGGAGCAGGATGCGCGGGAAGTACACTTTCGAGATCAGCGAGATGTTCTCGAGCAGGCTCCCCGCTGCGGAGAGCGTGGCGCGGCTGAAGAGCATCCACGGCAGGAGGCCGGCGAAGGCGAAGACCGGGTACGGATAGCCGTTCGTGGGCGCGCGCAGCAGCAGGCCGAAGACGACCGTCGTCATGCCGAGCAGCGCCAGCGGCTCGAACACCGACCAGAGGATGCCGAGCGCCATCTGGCGGTAGCGCGCCGCGATCGCGCGCCAGACGAAGACGCGCAAGAGCTCGCGGCGCTGCCAGGCCTCGCGCAGCGAGAGGTCGAAGAAGCGCCGCCGGGACTCGATCGACGTGACGTTCACCGCGCCTCCGCGGAAGCCGGGCCGGAAGCGCCGGTGGCTCCGGCCGAGTCGTTACCCCGCGCGGCGCCGTCCGTCGAGAGCGCGGCGACGACGAGCGCGACCTGCGCGGCGCCGTCGGCGCCGCAGGCGCGACGCAGGAGCCACCGACCCGTGGCGGCCTCGCGCTCGACGACGGCAACCACCTCGAAGCTCGTGGCGAGGTTCGGACGCCGCACGCTGGCGCCGATCCAGAGCGCGGGCGGGCCCGCGATCCGACCGAGCGGCTCCGTGAGCGCGGTCTCGGCGACGGCTTCGCCGGGGCAGCGGACGAGGTTCTCCGGGCGCACGAGCACGCATTCCGCGCGTGCGGGCGGAAGACCGGACGCGCGGCCGGGCTGCGTGACCTCGCAGTGCACGCCCGGGCGCATGCGCTCGACGCGGAACGCGTAGGGCCGCGCTGCGAAGAGGGGCGACCAGGCCGATCGATCCTCGTACGCGCCGAGGCGCATGGCGGCGTCGGGGAAGGTCGCCGCGCGCTGCGCACGGAGCGCGTCCGCGTGGGGGCGCAGCGGCGCGAGGGCGTCGTCCGCGAGGGCGCGCGCGAGCCAGGCCTGCGCGACGTCGGGTGCCACCACCGGCGACGGCTTCGCCGGCGGCGCGCCGAGATTCCGCGCGGTCACGACGAGCGCCCCCAGCGCGAGCACGGCGGCCGCCGCGAAGGCGAGCGCGCGCGCGAGCCGCGCCGGCACGTCGATCCGACCCGGTGTCGCAATCCGGTCGGCCGGCGCCGCCGGCCCGAGGGCGCCGGCGGCGAGCTGGGCCAGGCAGGCGGCCGACATCCAGGCGCAGCCGTAGGCGACGCGCGGGTAGGCGATCGCCGTGAGGCCCATCGACGCGAAGCTCGCGAGCTGCACGCAGGCGACGAGCCCGAGCGGCTCGCGACGGAGCAGCACCGCAAGGGGCGCTGCGAGGGCGAGCGCCTGCGCGACCCGCAGCAGCGCGGTCGGCGTGAGCGCGGCCGCCGCGAGCGCCACCACGAGGGCGACGGTGGCGCCGCGCCGCGCGCCGCGGCGCAGGCAGGCGGCGGCCACCAGCAGGGGCACGAGAACGAGGGCGAGCCGCGGCGCAGCGCCACGCCGCGCAGCAACGAGCGTGTAGTGGAGCGCGTTCCGCGCGTAGAACGACGGATGCTCGCGCAGGTTCCGACGCACGCCTTCCTGGAAGAACGCGTAGTGCTCGCCACGCGTCGCGCCCGGCGGCGCGAGGTCGCGCACGGCCGAGGTCCATGTGCCGAGGCCCGGCGAGGTCGCCGCGAACAGCACCTCGGCGGTGTTGCCGCTCAGCGACGGAATGCCGTGGACGATCTGCTGGCGCGCGACCCAGGCGCCGACGGGGAGCGCGACGCCGAGCCCGAGCGCGAGCGCCGCGCGCAGGAACGGCGCGAGCCGCTCCCGCAGCACGCCGTCACGCGCGAGCGTCGCCGCGGCGGCGAGGGGCAGGAGCGCGACGGCAGGCAGGCTCACCGGGCGGGCGAGGTTCGCGAACGCGAGGACGAGGCCCATCCCGAGCCAGGCTCGCGCGGCCCCGCCCACGCCGACGCGCAGGCGCTCGAGGCCGACCGCGCCGGCCCAGAGCGCCCCCGTGCCGAGCGCGTTGCCGAGGGTCTCGGTCATGAGCGCGAGCGCGTAGCGCGCATCGCAGGGCGAGAACGCCTGGACGAGCGCAGCCACGAGCGCCACCGGCCGCGACGCGAGGCGGCGCACGGCGTCGAATACGAGCCCGGTGGCGGCCGCTCCGAGCCCGATCTGCAGCGTCTGGGCGGCCGCGACGGACGGGCCCGTGACCCCGAAGAGCGCGCCGAGGAGCGCATGGTAGAAGGGACGGTTCGCGCCGTAGTACGACCAGGCGGGGTCCCAGCGCTCGCCCACCGACAGCTCGGCGCCCATGGCGTAGTAGCCCCAGGCGTCGCCCCACGGGCTGCCGCCGACCATCACGTTCGCGAACGAGGCGTCGGCCAGGCGCAGCGCGATCGTCACGCGGTAGACGAGCGCCACGCTCGCCAGCAAGCAGGCGACACGGCTCGGCGACGAGCGCTCGAGAGCCTCGAGGCCGCGCAGGGCGAGGTCGCGGCGCAGGGCGAGCAGCGCGATGGCGAGCGCGGCGAGCGCCCAGGCGGGCGGCAGCAGGGGCGCGCGCGCTTCGTAGCGGCGCCCGTTGCTGCGTGGATCGCTGCCGTCGCGCGTCGAGAACGCGATCCCGCGGCGCTCGCGCGAGAAGCGTCCCCCGCCCTTCGCCGCCACGTCGTCGCTCGGCCCGTCTCCCGGGCCGAGCGGCCGGCCGTCCTCGAACAGCGTCGCGTCGGCGCAGGGACAGAGCCAGGTCGGGCGCGCCAGCGCGAGCGGCGCGAAGAAAGCGTGGCCGCCCGCGGGCTCGATCTGCGCGGGCGCGAGCACGCTGCGGCGCTCGACGACGACGGCGCCGGAGGCGAGCAGCAGGCCTGCGGCGAGGGCGACGGCGACGAGCAGGGACGCGGCGCGGGCGGCCGGCGACGCGGCCGGCGCGGTCAACGCGCGGGCTCCGCCCGGGTCGCCCCGCCCGGCCCGAGGCGCGGGCCCGGTCCGCCCCGCAGGCCCGCGCGGAGGGCGCGCCGCACGGCGCTCCAGTCGATCGCCGCGTCACCCTCCACGTGGCCCGCCGCGTCGCCGGAGGCGCGCGACGAGACCGACGCAGCGACGCTCCAGAGCGTCACGCAGAGCGCGAGCAGCCAGAGCTCGTGCGCCGGCCGATGGGCCCGGAAGTAGCGGAGCTGCGCGTAACGCACGACCGGCACCAGGCGCGGCGGCTGCTCGCGCTGCGCGAGCGGCGAGAGATGGACGGCGCGCAGCGCCGGCTCGAAGCGCGTGCGATGGCCCGCGTCGCGCGCGCGGCGACAGAGGTCGGTGTCCTCGTAGTAGAGGAAGAAGCCGGGATCGAAGCCGCCGATCGCCTTCCAGCAGCTCCCCCGCACCGCGAGGGCCGCGCCCGTCACCCAGTCCGCCGGGCCCCGCGCGTGAGCCGCGAGGGTCCGGTACTTCCGCTCGGAGCGAGGCCGGCGGAGCGATGCCAGGGTGCGGGACAGGGTCGGGAAGTCGCCGATCGACGGCTGGGGCGTGCCGTCCGGGTTGGCCAGGGCGGCGCCCAGGATCCCGACGTCCAGCGGGAGGGAGCCGGCCGCGTCGGCGAGGACCGCCAGGAAGCCGTCGTCGACCACGAGGTCCGGATTCAGCACCACCAGCCAGTCGGCGTCGCCGCCCTCGAGGGCCAGGTTCGCGGCGGCCCCGAAGCCCAGGTTCTCGGCCAGGGGCAGGACCCGGACGCCGGGCCGGCGGGCGATCCCGGCACTGCCGTCGCTCGAGGCGTTGTCCGCGACCACGACCTCCGCCCGCACCTTGGGCCCCGCCCGGGCGCGGGCGCGCTCGAGGGAATCCAACAGGTTGGGAAGGACTGCGGCGCTCTGGTGGCTCACCACCGCAATCCGGACGGTGAGAGGAGCGGCAGCGGGAGCGCTCACGCAGCGGGACGAGGCGCCGCAGGGGCGCGGCTCAAGCAGGCTGGTCCGAGGGAGGCGGCGCCGTGGGGCTCTCGCCCTCTTCTTCCGGGGTCACGGCCTTGTCGGAGACGTCGGGCAGCTTCGAGAGCTCCTTCTCGAGCTCCTGCTGGCCGATCCAATTGCGGCGGCGGAGCAGCCGCCGGTCGAGCTTCAGGTGGCCGGAATGTTCGTTCGCCATGCAGGAGCCTCCGGTTGCGGGCGCCGCAGGCTAGCAAATTGACATCGACGGCGCGGCTCCGATAGCCTGCTGCAGTGCCAGGAGAATTGCTCTGGAGGGGGGTCCATGTCGCGCTTCGCATCCCGCACGCTGGTCGCCGCCTTGTTCGCACCGATCCTCGCCGGCTCGGTGCTCACCGGATGCGCGTCTGCGCCGCCGGCCGAGGAAGAGGAGTTGGCATCCGCCGAGATCCTCTACCGCCAGGGCCTGGGTCACCTCGAGCACAGCGGCAAGATCATGGGCGTCCTGCCCGACTCGGACTCGGCGAAGGCGATCGAGTCGTTCCAGCAGATCATCGACAACTATCCCTACAGCGACTACGCGGTGCTCTCGGAGCTGAAGATCGCCGACTCGTACTACGCCGACGAGAAGTACGACGAGGCGCTCTCCTACTACCGCGACTTCAGCGAGCTTCATCCCGGCCACGAGCAGGTTCCCTACGCGCTGCTCCAGGCCGCGCGCTGCTACTACAACCAGGCGAAGGACCCGCAGCGCGACCAGACGGCGACGCGGCAGGCGCTGAGCTTCCTCGACACGCTGCTCGCGAAGTACCCCGGCACGCCGCAGGCCACCGACGGCGAGCTGATGTGGAAGGAGCTGCGCACGCGGCTCGGCGAGCACGAGATGGACATCGCCTCGTTCTACATGAAGCGCGAGGAGTACCAGTCGGCGGCAGACCGCTTCCGCAACGTGCTCAACCGCTATCCGGGCCTCGGGCTCGACGCCGACGCGCTCTACAACCTCGGCGTCTGCTACCAGCGCATGAACCGCGAGGACGAGGCGAAGCAGATCTTCGAAGTCATCCTCGAGAACTACAAGGGCAGCGAGGTCGCCGCGGCGGCCGCCGACCTGGTGCCCGACGCGAACTGAGCGCGGTCCCATCCCATGCGCGAGACGCGGGAGCTCTCTCCCGACGAGCGCGAAGCCTGGCTTCGCGGCCGCCAGAGCTTCGAGCGCGGCGACGTCGACGAAGCCCTCGACCATCTCGGCCGCCTGCTGCGCACGCGCGCGAGCTACGCGGACGTCCACTACATGGTCGGGCTGCTGCACGAGCGGCGCGGCGATCTCGATCACGCGATCGCGAGCCTCGAGCGCGCGCTCGATCTGAACCCCGGCTACGCCGAGGCGCGGCTCGCCCTGGCGTCGCTGTACGAGCAGCGCGGCGAGTTCGAGCGCTCGCGGGCCCTCGCCGCGCGCTCCGCTGCGGGCAGCCGCGGCGCGCTCCCCGCCGGCGCCCTCGACCCGACGACCCAGGGCAAGCTCGCGAACCTGCACGCCGCCCTGGGCGACGCCTATCGCGAGGCCGGCGAGCTGCGCGACGCGATCGAGGCCTATCGCCGCGCCCTCGATCGCTGCCCGCAGTTCCACGACATCCGGCACCGCCTCGGCGTGGCGCTGCGCGACGCTGGTCTCCCGGCCCAGGCCGCCGCCGAGCTGCGGCGCGTGCTGCGCGCCCACCCCGAGAACCTCGCCTCGGCTGTGCAGCTCGGCCTCACCTTCTTCGCGATGGGACGCCCCGACGACGCGGTCCGCGAGTGGAAGGCTGTGCTCGCGCGAGATCCCGAGCGCGCCGACGCGCAGCGCTGCCTGCGCCTGGTCCGGACGGCTCCGGCCGCGCCGGCGCCCGCGCGAGCGCCCGGAGCGCGCTGAGCCCCACGGGCACCACGCCCCCTCCGGCTGCGCTTGCCTCTGCCGGTCGATTCGTGTTCAGATGGGCCAGACCGCCCGCCTTCGTCACGTACGGGCGCGTGCTCCGCGGTGGCTGCACCGCATCCTGCCCTGCCCGTACGGGACCCGACCCATCGCCGTACCGCCGCGAGGCGGTCTGGGAGGTTCCCATGCACACCATCCGACAGCTCCTGAAGCCCCTCGATCTGGTCAGCGCGACCCCGGACATGACGGTCATGGACGTCGTCCGCCGCATGACGGACGCGAGGGTCGGCGCGATCGCGATCGCCCACGACGGCTGGGTGGTCGGCGTGTTCTCGGAGCGGGACCTGATGACGCGGGTGGTGATGGCCGGCCGCGACCCCCACCGGCTCCGGGTGGACGAAGTGATGACACATGACGTGGTCACTGCCACCCCCGGCACCACCCGCGACGAGGCCATGACGAAGATGCTCCGGGTGGGCTGCCGACACCTGCCCGTGATGGACGAGGATGGACGCCTCGTCGCCATGCTCTCGATGCGCGATCTTCTGCGCGACGAAATCGACGAGCAGAGCGAGGAGATCCGGGGACTGCGGGAGTATCTCCACCAGTCGCCCCTGTTCTGATCCCGCCAGGTACTGCACCGTCGCTCGACGTAGACGTGGACGTGGTTGCGGAGCGCGGCTCCGCAGGAGGAAGCTGCATGTGGACGAGGGACGGGTCCGGCGCGAAGCGCGCCGGTGTGGGGACGCCTTTGCGCCGAGGCGTGTGGGGCGTGCTTCTCGCGGCGGTGGCGCTCGCGGCACACGGGGCTGGCGCGACGCCGATCGTCGGCGTCGAGGACCTGCGCACGCTCACGACCAACGTCGGCAACAGCCTGCAGGGTCAGTTCGACTCCGAGAACGCGAGCCCGGCGACCCCGTTCCAGGCCTGGAGCGCGACGGCCAACGCCAGCGTCCCGAGCAAGAACGCGAACGCGAGCCAGACCTCCTCGGTCGGCGCCGACACGCTTTCCGGCCAGGGCAGCGCGTCCGGCTCCGCCTCGAGCCCGCTCGGCGGCGCGAGCGCCGGCTCGAGCTACCGCGTGCGCTTCTCCGTCGATACGCCGTTCGACTTCACGCTCACGGGCGTGCTCACGGGCTCGCCGTTCGTGATGGGCGGAGGCGGCAGCGGCAACGCGAGCGCGCGCCTCATCGCGCCCGACGCAAGCTACGTATTCGACCTCGTGACGCCGTTCTCGCTCTCGGGCACGCCCACGCTCGCCCTGTCCCAGAGCGGCCTGCTCGCGGCCGGAACCTACGAGCTGCTGATCGCTGCCTCCGCGAGCGCGGGCGCCGGCCTGACCGGCGGCGGCGGGTACGGATCGGGCGCCTTCAACTTCACGTTCTCGGTGGTCGCGGTGCCCGAGCCGGGCGTCGCGCTGCTGCTCGGCCTCGGCGTGCTGGGCCTCGCCGCGAAGCGCCGAAGCTGAGGCCCGCTCCGCGGATCGGCCCGGCCCCGCTCAGGGCGTCGGCTCGGACCAGCGGAAGATCGTGAGGGACGCGGGCGGGAAGACCTGGGTGAAGCTCCCGCCGCCGTTCCAGGCCTCGGTCCGGAGCGACACGCGATCCGGATCGGCAGAGTCGTTGCGCGCGTCGTAGCGCGGGCCCGCGAGCACCGAGCGCGTTCCCGTGAGCCCCGCCGGCAGGTTCGTCGTCACCTTCCCCCCGATCGACGACGTCAGGTGCCGGTTCACCACGAACAGCGCGTACTGGCGGCTCCCGGGATCGCGCGTCGCGAGCACGTCGAGATCCGGCACCGCCGACTGCCCCGGGATCTCGCGCACCGCCACCGAGGAGAAGGTCGCGCCCTTCGGGTCGACGGTCGTCTGGACCACGATGTGGTCCACCTCCTTCGCGTACTCGCGATGCACGTAGAACTGCGGATTGCGGTAGCGGGCGTCGCCGTCCACGCCGACCAGGCTCCCGTAGTGGCGCCCCGCGAGCGACATGTGGTGGGCGCCGTGGACGCGCTCGTTGCGCATCATCACCTGCAGCACGCTCGCGTTGTAGATCGCGCAGGCGAGGGTCGGGTTCCGCGCGAGCGTCACGGAGGCCGGCTCGAGGGACTCCTCGGGAAAGAAGACCCCGTCGTACTCGGTGACGAAGATCGGGATCAGGCGGCCGTTGCGCGCGAGCTCGTCCGACACCACGCGCAGCGTGCGCTCGAACGCCTTGGTCGCGCCCATCATCGCGCGGTAGAGCTCGATCTCGGGCGGCACGGTCGGGTTCGGGCCGGGCGTGTAGGCATAGAGCGGCGCGTAGGCGTTGTGGAGCGAGAGACCGTCGAGGTAAGGCCCCGCGATCCCGAGCATGACCGAGTTCCAGTAGCTCTCGGAGTCGGCGGGGCCGATCACGCCGGCGCCGAAGATCTTCGCGTCGGGAACCTGGGTCCGGATCGCCGTCGCGTACTCGATCACCTTCGCGGCGTAGGCGTCGGGCGTGAGGCCGAGCACGCCCGACCCGTTGATGCCGAGGAAGTAGGGCTCGTTCCCGATCTCGAAGAACTTCACGGGGAAGCCGACGGAGTTGAAGTACTGCGCCCAGGCGCCGATCAGCGCGCCGCTGCCGCTGCCGGTGTTGGCCGTGATGAACGGCACCGCGCGCAGCGCCTTCGCGAGCTCGATGAACTCCTCGGGGCCGATCACCGGGCGGTAGAGCTGGTCGAGATTGCCGCTCGCCTGGAGGCCGCGACGCGACGGCGGTCCGACCGCCTGCCACCAGATGAAGTGGTCGGCCTGGGTGCCGCCCGGGAAGCGCAGCATGGTGATCCGCGCGTCGCCGAGGAGCTTCACGATCTCCGGATCGAGGGAGCCGTCGGCCGCGATCACCTGCTCGCCGTTCTCGATGGTTTGGAGGTTCTGCCCGAACAGGAAGGGCGGCACCACGCGCTTTCGCACCGTGAAGTCGACGTCGATGGCGCTCGTCGGGACGCTGTCGCAGCCGACGAGGCCCGCCGGGCGCAGGAGCGCGACCAGCGCCGCGAGCGCGAGCCAGAGCGGGAAGGTGCCGCGCGGCGTGCGGTGGGCGCTCATGGGGTGCTCGGAGCCTCCATCGGCAGGAAGCGGGGCTGTGCCGCGGCGTCGCGCAGGTCGAGGTCCGCGTCCGCGCCTCCGAGCAGCCACCACTCCGATGCGAAGGTGTCGCCGTCGACGGCGTAGGCGAAGACGTGCGTCTGGTCGGGCGCGCCCGGCGCGGGATCGAGGGCCGGAACGCCGGCGATCACCTCTTCGCCGCGCGTGTTCACGGCGCGGGTGAAGCCCGCGACGTCGACGTCCTGGTCGGCGCTCGCGCGGAGCTGTCCGTGGAACGCGGCGCCCGCGGCGGGGAAGAGCTCGCTCGCGAGCACGAGCCGCTGCGCGCCCGGCGGCACCACGAGCGCGGCGCTGCCGACCGCCGCGCCGCCGCCGCTCCACAGCTCGAGCGCGAGGGTTGCCGGGCTCGGGCTCGGGTTCGCGACCACGAGGCCGGTGTCGCGCCGCGAGAGATCCACCGGCAGCCGGAGCTGCGTCAGGGTCGACGCGGGCGGGAGGCTTCGCGCGAGGATCTGCGGGCCGTAGCGCGAGTCGCCGATCGTCCGCTCCTCGATCGCCTGGACCCGCGGCGCGCCGCCGCCGGTCGGGACGATCGCAATCCGCGCGTGCGGCACCGTCTCGCTCCCGGGCGCGCCGCCGGGCAGCCGGACCCGGAGCCGCCGATGTGCGCCGGCGGCGAGCGCGTAGTCGACGCTCGAGAGCGACACGCCGTCGACCTCCGCCGCCAGCGGGGCGCCGTCGCGATCGAGGATCTCGAGGCGCCCGGCGAGCGCGTCGTTCCCCGGGTTCAGGAGCACGATCGCATGCTCCGTGTCCGGCGTCGCGAGCAGGGGCTGGCTGCGCGGGCTCGCGGGCACGCCCTCGTCCGAGGCGTCGAAGGCGCGCCACAGGATCGGGTCGGAGAAGTCGAGCTCGCGCAGGTTCTCGCTCTGCGCGAGCACGCGCACGGCGACGGGTGCGTCGGCGTCGACGCTCAGCGCGCCCTCGTAGTCCTTGGGGAGCCCGAGCAGGGCGTCGAGCATCGCCACGCGGCTCGCGCCCGGCGGCACGCGCACGACGTCGGCGCCGCCCGCCAGGGCCGAGCCGTCCGGCGCGTGGAGCACGAGATCGACGCCGACCTCGCTCGCGCCCGGATTGAAGAACGCGAGCTTCGTGCGGCGGATGCGGCCGTCGCCCGTCAGGCCTCCGTTCACCCCGAGCGCGCGACCCTCGACGAAGGTGTCGATCCGCGTGACGACGCGGCTGCGCGGCAGTGCGAGCTCGAACACGAGCGACCCCTCGGCCACCCCGCGCAGGAGCTGGAGGCTCGGCGGCAGCGCGACGCCGGGCGCGGGCCGCAGCACGAGGGACGCCTCGCGTCGCGCGTGCTGCGTGCCGAGGGTGCGCACGGTCCGAGTGCCTTCCGCCGGAACGGCGAGGTGTGGCACGAAGGGCACGTAGTGCGCCGTCACGTCGGCGGTGAAGGTCTCGCTCCGCATCTCGAAGTCGTGGACGCGCGGGAGCTGGTCGCTCCAGTGGTCGAAGGCCAGCACCAGGGCGTCCGCCGGATCGAGGTCGACCTCCGCGGGCGCCGAGACGGGGTGCAGGGAGCCCGCCGCCCACTGGAAGGTCCGCGGCGCCGCCTCCGTCACGCCGTCGATCGTGAGCGCGAGCCCTTCGGGCTCGGTGTGGAAGCGGATGCGGAGCGGCTCGAAGAGCGCGGTGATCGAGCGCGGGCGATCCATCTTCGCCGCGGCGAGGAGCCGGTCGACGCTGCTCGTGTCGCCGGACCAGCCTGCGATCCGGTGGTCGCTCCGCGGCACCGCCTCGAGCTGCACCAGGCTCTGGAATGGATGGAAGCCGTCGGCCGCGAGCGGATCGACCACGAGCGTGCCGCCGTCGGGGGGCGAGACCTGGGTCGTGAGCCGATGCAGCACGCGCACCGCGACGGTCGGCCAGTCGTTCCCGCCCGTCGCCGTGAAGAAGTGCTCCTGCGCTCCGCCGTCGCTCCACGACACGAACTCCTGTCGCGTGTCCGCGGTCTGCAGCAGGTAGGGCGCGATCGTGTGATCGCTGCCCGTCGGCCAGTCGCCGTAGAAGGGCCCGCGGCGCAGCACGCCGTCCACCACAAGCCACTGCTCCGGCGGGATCGAGTCCACGGCGACGAGCGGCCGGATCGGCAACCGGTAGACGCCGCGGCCGCGGGTTCCGGCGTAGAGCACGTCGTCGCCCAGGGCGAGCTTCGCGAGGTCGAGGCTCGGCAGGCCCTCGCCGAAGGGCGACCACACGAAGCCCTCGCTCGAGGAGCGGTAGAGGCCCTTGCGCGTGGCCGCGTAGAGCGTGCCGAAGCGGTCCTTCACCACGTCGGTCACGCCGGGGAGCTTGCCGAAGCTGCGGTCCTCCCAGCTCGCACCGAAGTCCGTGGTGCGGTAGAGCGCGCCGGCCTGGCTCGCGTCGTTGGTGGTGCCGACGTAGATCGTGTGGCCGAGCTCGGGGTCGGGCAGGATCGTCGTGATGCGCTCGTCGAGCGCGTCGCTCAGCACGAAGCCCTCGGTGTGGATGCCGTCGCCCTTGAAGAGCTGCGCGCCGCGGCGCAACCCGAAGTAGACCCGGTCGTCGTCGTGGGGCGAGGGCGCGATCGTCGCGATCTCGGGCGCGCCCGGCGGCCGGAAGACGGACCAGAGATCGCCCCGGTCGACCGAGTCGAAGAGCTGCATGCGACCGGTGTAGAGGTGCCCGGCCCGGAGCGGGTTCGGTGCGATGGGCGCGACGTCCACGGCGGGCTCGCCGAGGTCGATGCCGTCCTGGATCGGCGCGAAGCTCGCGCCGCCGTCGTCGGAGCGGAAGAAGGCGCCGCGCCGCCCGCCGGCATAGAGCACGGCGGGATCGAACGGATCGAAGCGCGCCTCGCTCGCCGCCTCGTTCGCGCCGAAGACGACGCTCCACGCCAGGGGATCGCCCGCGGCGAGGAGCGTGCCACCGTCCCGCGTCGCCGCGAGCAGCGCGCCGTCGCCGTGGGGCGACGCCTCGAGGCTCACGATCTGCGTGATCGCGAGGCCTTCGTTGCGCACGGCGGCGCCGTTCCAATCGGCATCCACCACGGCGACGCCGAAGCGTCCCGCGACCACGGCGCCCGACGAGGTCGCGACGATCGCGTGGACGCCGCGGATCGCCGGACCGAAGGCCGACCAGCTGCTGCCGCCGTCGAAGCTCGCGAACAGGCGGTCGCCACCGAGCAGGAGGCGGCCGGGGTCGCTCGGATGCTCCGCCAGCGCGTTCGCGAAGCCGCAGAGATCCTTCACCGGGCAGAGCTGCGCCGGCACGGAGAGCTCGCGCCAGCTCGCGCCGCCGTCGCTCGACTCGAGCAGCAGCACGCGGTCGGTGTCGACGAAGGTCGCGAGGTCCTGCACCGCCGCCCGCAGCAGGCCGGGCGTCGAGGGCGAGACCGAGAGCGGCGCGGTCGCGACCCCGACGCCCTCGACGGCGTCGATCCCGGGCCACTCGGACGCGAGGGTCCAGCTCGCCCCGCGATCCGTGCTGGTGTAGAGGCCCTTGCGGCCGCTCGCGTACGCGTGCTGCGGGTCGAAGGGGTCGGCGCGCACCGAGGTGAAGGAGTCGCCCGTCTTCGTCTCGATCAGGTGGGCGCCGCCGTCGGTCGAGAGCAGGAGCCCGCGGTCCGTCGCCGCGAGCAGGCGGGTCGGCTCGCCGGGCCAGTAGATCACGTCGGCGGTGTACGCCGTGCGCGCGGGAGTCGCCTCGAAGCCCCAGCTCGCGCCGGCGTCGGCCGTGCGCACGCTGCCGATCGCGTCGCCGACCGCGCCCGAGTCCTGGAGGATGCCCGTCGCGACCTGCCAGCGATCCGGATTCGCGGGATCGATCGCGATCGCGCTCACCGGCGCGACGTCGAGCCAGGGCGCGATTGCGACCCAGGTCGCGCCGCCGTCGTCGCTCTGCCACAGGCCCGACGCCGGCGTGCCGGCGAGCACCCGCAGCGGCTGGGCGGGTTCGACGGCGAGGGCGGTCACGCGCCCGCCGACGCCCGTGGGCCCGATCGGCGCGAAGGTGACGGCGGGCTGGGGCGGCGCGCTGCAGACCTGGAGCGCGCAGGTCGAGGAGCAGCAGTCGCCGTTCGCGAGGTTGCCGTCGTCGCAGCTCTCGCCCGCGTCGAACACGCCGTCGCCGCAGAGCGCGCTTGCGGGCGGCGCGACGCCGGCCAGCGTGAGCGCGAACACCAGTCCCGCGAGCCCGGCCTGCCCGAGTGCGCCGCGCCAGGGCTGCCGCGAGCGTGCGCTAGATCCCAGGGCCGGGCGCATCGAGCAGCTGGATCAGGTAGAGGAGGCCCGAGATCACGACGTCGTTCTCGAGCAGGTGGAAGCCACCGGGCACGTAGAGCAGCACGTCCTTCTCGAGCGCGGGCGCTGCGGCCGCCGAGCAGCGATCGCGGATGTCCACCACGACGCTCCCGCCCACGGTGTTGCGCAGCGCCGACCAGAGCACCTGGTTCAGCGGCGGGACGAGGTTGTCGCCGCCCGCCGCGATCACGAGCGTCGGGTTCGTCGCGCTCGCGACCGAGAGCAGCGGCGAGCGGATCGCGTACTCCGCGTCGCTGCAGCCCGGGTGTCCGCAGATGATCTCGTCCACGGTGTCGGCGTAGGCCGGCCCGCCGTCGTTCCACGACACGGTGCTGCCGTCGCAGCGCGTCTCGACCGCGGGCGCAAAGCTCGTGCGGTGGTAGGCGAGGTAGGACGCGAAGTCGGTCGGCGGCGCGATCGCCACCACGGCGCGCAGGTTCGGGATCAGCACGCCCGCCTTGAGGGCGACGCAGCCGCCCATCGAGCCACCGACGAGCGCCATGCGATCGGGGTCGGTGGTCTCGAGGCCGCGCAGCAGGATCGCCGCGGCTGCGGTGTCGTCGGCCTCTCCGAGGCAGAGCTCGGCCTGGCCCTGCCCGCCGTCCTGTCCGCGGAAGGAGGGGACGAACGCGGTCCGCCCATGGTCCGCGGCCCAGCGGTAGCAGGTGCCGAGGATGTCCCCGCCGTCTGGGTTCACGAAGGTCCCGCCGAAGCCGCCGTGCAGGTGGATCACCGTCGAATGGGGCTGGCCGTCGTCGGGGAAGCAGAGCACGCCGGCGACCGCGAGGCCCGACGAGAGATAGGCGACGAAGTCGATGCCGACACTGCCGAGAGTCGCCAGGCGCACGCGTCCGAGCAGGCTGCCGTCGCCGGGCACCGACGCCGGGATCGCGCGGCCCGTCCCGTAGGCGAGGGCGGGCTCGAAGAGCGCGGCGGAGTCGGCGACGCCCGCCCGGCAGCCGGCCACGCCGCCGGCCGCGACCGCGGCGGCGATCGCGGGCGAGGCGCAGGCGAGGCCCGCCATGCGCTCGACCGCGGCGGGGATCGAGGGCTCGGGGGCGGCCGAGGCGTTGGTCTGGGGCGGCTCGCCACGCCGGGGCAGCAGCCCGAGCGAAAGCGTGGCGGCGATCACGGCAGCGGCAGCGAGCAGAGCGGGGGGCTTCGGCATTCCCCGGGATCGTAGTCCTCTCACGGCCCGCGGTCCTAGGAGAAAAGGCGGAGGGACTGAGACATCGGTGCGCAGCGCTGCCCGTTGGGGCGGCCGCCGCCCCAACGCCCTCGCGCGCCGGCAGCTCGGCCGGATCCCCCATGCGTGCGTGCCACTCCGCGCTCGGGTTGCGCAAGCGAGATGCCGATGCGATGGAGGGTCGGGATCCAGGCCTGCGACCGGGGGTCGGCGGTTGGCGACGGGAACGGAACGGAACGGAGCGGCGCTCCCGCTGGGCGAATCGGCGGCCTCGCGCCTCGCCCTCCTCGCAGGCTCCGGCGTCTTCGCCGTCCTGGTGGCGCTGGCGTCGATCGGATCGCCGAAGTACGCCGGCGCCTTCCTCGGCGCCTTCGCCGGGCTGGTCGGGCTCGGGGCGCTGGTCCGCTTCGCGCCGGCCCGCACGGCGGACGTCCTGCTCCTCGCCGGCATCGGACTGCTCGCGATCCCCGTGGACGTCTACCTCGGCTACCAGGCGCACGTCGGCGGCTGGCCCGGGCTGCGGCTCTCCCTCGCCGACTTCTGCCTCTACGCGCTGGCGCCGATCGCCGCCCTCGGCTTCGCGCTCGGTCGCCTGCGCCAGCCGATCCCGGCCGGTGTCGCGGTGATCGCGCTGCTGCTGCTGGCGCAGTACGCGCTCTCGACGCTCTTTGCCCCGAACCGGACCCTCGCGCTGTACGAGATCGCCTCGACGCTCCACGCCTTCCTGCTGGCCTTCATCGTGGCGCTGCTGCTGCGCCGCGATCACCTGCGGGTCGTGCTCGCGCTGCTGGCGTTGCAGGTGATCGCGCACAGCAGCTTCGCGCTGGTGCAGGGCGTGACGGGACGCCCGATCGGAGCGGGCTGGCTCGGCGGCAGCAGCGTCGTGCTCGAGGAGGCGCTGCAGGGCGGCGCGAGCCGGCTCCGTCCCGCGGGCCTCTTCGCACACCCGATCGTGTACGCGACCTTCCTGGTGGTGACGCTGCCGCTCCTCGCCGCCGGCCTCGCCCTGCGCGCGGGCGCGGCGCTGCGGGCGCTGCTCGTGGGCGCGCTGGCGCTCGGCTCCGCCGGCCTCGTGCTGACGCTCTCGCGTGGCGCCTGGATCGCCGCCGCCGTCGCGGGCGCGACCTTGCTCGCGCTCGCGCTCCGCCGCGGGCTGCTCTCGGCGCGGCGGCTTCGGGCGATCGTGCTCGCGGGTCTCGCGGGCGGGCTCGTGCTCGGCATCGCCTTCGGGCCCCGGATCTACGATCGCCTCACGCGCAGCGACGCCGGGAACGTCGAGGTGCGCTTCGACCTGAACCGCATCGCGCTGCGCATGATCGCGGCGAACCCGGTGCTCGGGACCGGCCTCAACAACTTCACGGAGACCATGGAGCCCTACGACCCGCAGAACGTGATGGCGTACTTCCCGGCGCCGGTGCACCAGCTCTATCTGCTCGAGGCCGCGGAGGCCGGGATCCCCGCGCTCCTGCTCTTCGTCGCGCTCTTCGCGGCGATCCTCGGCGGGGCGCTTCGCCGCCTGCCCGCGCTCGACGATCCGGAGCTCGCGTGGCTGGCCGCGGCGCTCGTCGCGGCGCTCGCTGGCTTCCTGGTCTCGCAGCTCGCCGACTTCAGCCATCGCCTCGAGCCGCTGCGCTCGATGGTCTGGTGCGACGTGGGTCTCCTGCTCGGCGTGCTCGCCTGCGCGCGCACGCGCGCCGCGCGCGCGGGGGCGCGATGACCGCGCCCGCCCGCGTCGGGGCCGACCCCTGCGCCCACGCGCGCCGCCTCCCGCTCTGGGGCGGCCTGCTCGCGCGCTGCGCGGATTGCGGCCTGGTCGCGACGGCGACGCCGCCGAGCCTCGACTATGGCGCCGACTACTTCGTCGCGGGCGGTCCGGGCTACGACTTCGACTCGGAGCTCGCGCGCGCCTTCGACGCCGCGCGCTTCGAGGCCGAGCTCGACGCGCTCGCGCGGCGCGGCCTCCGCGGCAGCCTGCTCGACGTGGGCTGCGCCGTCGGCACCTTCCTCGTGCACGCGAAGGCGCGCGGCTTCGAGCCGGCGGGCGTGGAGGTCGCCGAGCACGGGCGGCGCCGCGCGAGCGAGCGCGTGGGCGTGCCGATCGCGGCCTCCCTCGCCGAGCTCCCGGCCGGCCGGCGCTACGACGTGGTCACGCTCCACCACGTGCTCGAGCACCTCGACGCCCCACTCCCGTTCCTGCGCGACGAGGTGGCGCCGCGCGTCGGCCGACACCTGCTGGTGGAGGTCCCGAACTTCGCGTCCCTCGCCGCCCAGAGCGAAGGGCCGGCCTGGCGCGACCTGCGCCCCGACCAGAACGTCCACCACTTCGAGCCGGCCACGCTCTCGCGCCTGATCGAGGCGGCGGGCTTCGAGCTGCTCTCGGTCGCGAGCCTCGCCGACCCGCTCTGGAGCGGGCACGCGGCGCGGCGGACCGTGCGCTCTCTGCGCGCCCTCGGCGGCCCGCGCGCGTTCGCGGCCGAGCCCGCGGCCTCGGCCCGCGCCGCGGCCGCCGATGCCGGCGCCGCCGCCGGCTGGCGACCGCCGACGGGCGTGAAGGCCGCAGCGGTCGAAGCGAGCCGGCTCGCCCTGCGCCCGCTCCAGCGCTGGATCGAGCGCACGCTCCGGGCCGAGCGTCTGGTGGTCGAAGCGCGACCTGCGCCGCGGCGGAGCTAGCGATGGCCTCCCTCGTCGCGAACGGCCTGGCGACCCTCGCCGCGCGCCTGCTGGTGCCCGTCTTCTCCTTCGCGATCGGCATCGCCGTGGCGCGGCTCGGGGGCAGCGCGCTGCTCGGCCAGTACGTCGAGCTGGTCGCGATCGCGCTGGTCGCGCAGACGCTCGCGGGCGCCGGGCTGCCGCCGCTCGTGACCCGCGAGGTCGCGGCGCGCGGTGGCCACGCCGGTGCGCTGCTGCCCGTCGCCTACCGGCTCGGCCTCGCGAGCGGCGCGCTCGCGAGCCTGCTCTTCGCGCTCTACGTCGCCCTCGTGGTGCCCGCCGCGCAGTGGAGCGCGGCCGCCTGGCTCGCGCTCTCGATCGTGCCCTCGGCCTGGATCGGCGCCCAGGAGGGCGTGCTGATGGGCGTGCAGCGCCATCCGCGCCTCGCGGCGGTGGCCTGCGCGGAGGGCGCCGTGAAGCTCGCCGCGGCGGGCATCGTCCTGGCGAGCGGCGGGGGGCTGGTCGGCCTCTGCGCCGGCGTGACGCTCGGTCGTGTCGTCGCGCTCGTGCTCGGCCACCGGCTGGTGCGCAGCGCCCGGGCCGAGGCCGTGTCGGACGGCGGCGCCGCCGACGCGCCCGGCGCCTTCTCCGCCCTCGCCCGCGAGCTCGTGCCCTTCGCCGCCACCGTGACGCTCGCGATGCTCTACTTCCGCCAGGACGTGATGGTCGTGGGCGCCCTGCGCAGCGAGGGCGAGACGGGACTCTACGGCGTCGCCGCCACGCTCTACGCCATGACGCTCCTGCTCCCGAACGCCGCCATGGCCGCGATCTACCCGCGCCTCGCCGCGGCCTTCGTGCTCTCGCCCGCGGGCTTCCGGGCCGCCACGCTGCGGACGACGGGCCTGCTCGTCGGCGCCGGCGCGGCGGTCGCGCTCGTGCTCGTGCTCGTCGCCGCGCCCCTCGTGCGGCTGCTCTACGGCCCCGCCTTCGAGGGCGCGGTGCCGGTCTTGCGCCTCCTCGCCGCGCTGCTGCCGCTCCACGGCGCGAACGCAGCCCTCGGCCAGGCGATGCAGGCCGCGCGCCTGCAGCGCGCGATGCTCGCCATGACGGCCGTCACCGTCGTCGCGAATCTCGCCGCGCTGCTCGTGCTCGTGCCGCGCTACGGGATCGAGGGCGCCGCCGTTGCGCTCCTCGCCTCCACGCTGCTCGCGATCGGGATCCAGGCCGTGATCTTCCAGCGCCAGTTCGGCCGCCGGGCGCTCGCGGCGGCGGATGCATCCGGAGCGCAGGCGTGAGGATCGCGCTCGTCCATCCCTACCCGGTGCACGCGGCAGGCGTCGGCGGCGTGACGCGCGTGCTCGCCCTCGCGCGGCATCTCGCGCGCAGGCACGAGGTGCACGTGCTCGCGCACTCGCACGGGCGACGCGACGAGGAGGAGGCCGCCATCGCCGAGATGGCCGCGCTCGGGGTGCGGCAGCGCGTCTTCCCGCGACCCGCGAGCCCGCCGTGGAAGAAGGCGCGCTGGGCGCTCGCCCATGCGCCCTACTTCGTGGGCCACAACCGCAGCCCGGCTCTCGAGGCTGCCCTCGCGGCGCTCGACGCCGAGCGCGGCCTCGACGTCGTCCACGTCGAGATGGCGTACCTCGAGCCCCTGCTCCGGGGCGTCGGCGCACGCTGCGTGCGCGTGCTGGCCGAGCAGGAGCTGATGTCGCTCGCGCTCGAGCGCCTGCGGGCGGTGCCGCTCCGTCACAAGAGCGCGTACCAGTGCTACATCGGCCTCGAGCTCGGCGCGGTGCGGCGCTTCGAGGCGGAGGCGCTGCCCCGCTTCCACCGGCTCTACGGCATCACGCCCGGCGAGGCCGCGCGCATGGCCGCGCTCTCCGGGCGCGAGGTCGACGTGCTGCCCCACGTCGTCGACACGCGCGCCTTCACGCCGCCGCCGTCGCCTCCCGAGCGGGGGCCGGTGCTCTTCGTCGGGAGCTATACCCATCATCCCAACGTCGAGGCGGCGTTCTGGCTGATGGAGCGGGTCTGGCCCGAGGTCGCGCGCGCGGTGCCGGGCGCGCGCGTGCGCCTCGTCGGGCCCGGCCTCGACGGCAAGCGCCACGCGGCGCTCCAGGCGCTCGGCGCCGAGCTGCCGGGCCGCGTCGACGATCTCGCGGCCGAGTACCGTCACGCGCTCGCGTTCGTGAACCCGATCCACTCCGGCGCCGGGATGCGCGGAAAGCTGCTCGAGGCGTGCGCGAGCGCGCTCCCGGTGGTGTCGACGAGCCTCGGCATGGAAGGCCTCGCCGCCCGGCCCGGTATCGAGTGCGAGCGCGCCGACGATCCGGCGGCGTTCGCGGCGGTCCTGATCGCGCTGCTGCGCGATCCCGCGCGCCGCGCGGAGCGCGGCCGTGCGGGCCGGGCGCTCGTCGTCGCGCGCTACGACGTCGAGGTCGTGCTCGACGGCCTCGAGCGCGACTACGCGACGGCGCTGTCCGAGCTGCGCGGCACGGGCCCTTCGCCGGATGCGCGGGCGGCGCGCGCGCGCCCGGAGGCCGTGGCGTGAGCGAAACGGCGCCGGTGCTCACCATCCAGATCGTCACCTGGAACAGCGGCGAGGTGATCGCGCCCTGCCTCGCGAGCCTCGCGGCCCAGCGCGATCGGCGCTTCGAGCTCGTCGTGATGGACAACGCCTCGGCCGACGACACGCGCGAGCGCGTGCGCGCCGCCTTCGACGCGGGGCTTCCGGGCGAGCTCGTCGCCGCCGACCGGAACCTCGGCTTCTGCGGCGGCCACAATCGCGCCCTCGCCCACGGCGGCGCGCCCTTCGTGCTGGTCTTGAACCCCGACACCGAGCTGCCGCCGGACTTCGTCGCGCGCTTCGCCGCCCTCGTGCCGGGGCTCGCGCGCGAGGTCGGCACCATCGCCCCGCTGATCCTCCTGCCCGACGGGCGCATCGACTCGAGCGGCCTCTTCCTCGACCGTTTCCGGCGCGTCTTCGATCGCGGCCAGGGGGCCCGTCCCGATCCGGGCGCGGCCCCCGAGGACGTCTTCGGCTGCACCGGCGCCGTCGCGATCCACCGGCGCGCGATGCTCGCGGACGTGGCCGAGCCGAGCGGGGTCTTCGACGAGCGGCTCTTCGCCTACTACGACGACCTCGATCTCTCGTGGCGCGCACAGCTCCGCGGCTGGCGCTGCCTGCACGTGCCGGAGCTCGTCGCGGTCCACGCGCGCGCGGGGAAGAACGCGGTGCGCGCGACCGAGGGACGCCGCGGCGGCGGCCGCGAGCAGCGCCTCGCGCTCCGCAACCGGCTGCTGGTGCTGCTCAAGTGCGAGCGCGGGCGCGATGCCCTCGCGGCGCTGCCGCGGCTCGTGCCCTACGAGCTCGCGCGCTTCGCCTACGTCGTGCTGCGCGCGCCCGCGGCGCTCCCCGGCTATCTCGACGCCCTGCGCCTCGCGCCCTCGTTGTGGCGCTCGCGCCGCGCGCTGCAGCGCCGCGCGCGGCCCGAGCGGCTGCTCGCTGCGCGCTTCTTCCCCCATGCGGCGCGGGACCTGCCTTGAAGGTCCTGCACGTGATCGACAAGTCCTTCGTCGGCGGCGGGCAGGTGAACGTGCGGAACCTGCTCGAGGGCCTGCTCGGCGGCGGCGTCGAGCCCGTCCTCGCCTGCCGCGCGGGCGGGCCCCTCGTCGCGTGGGTCGAGGCGCTGGGCGTGCGCGTCCACGGCGTGCCCTTCGACAAGCGCTTCCGGCCCGGGCCGGCCCTCGCCGTGGCGCGCCTCGCGCGCGCGGAGGGCGTGTCCGTCGTCCACGGCCACGGCCTCGTGGCGACCTTCTACTGCGTGCTCGCCCGCCGCTTCGCGGGGATGCGCGTGCCGCTGCTCTACCACCAGCACGGCTTCCACCATCACAACTACGGCGCCGCGACGATCGGGCTGCGCAAGGCGGCGGAGCGCTTCGTCTGCCGCAACGTGGAGCGCGTGATCGCCTCGTCGGAGGAGGATCGCGACGCCCTGGTCGACGGCGGCTACGCGCCGCGCGAGCGGGTGCCGGTGCTGCCGAACGGCATCCCGGAGCCGATCCCGAGCGCGGCCGAGACGGCGCAGGTGCGCGCGGCGGTGCCCGACATCGAGCGCGGACCGCGGGTCGGCATCGTCGCGCGGCTCCATCCCCAGAAGGGCATCGAGACCTTCCTCGAGGCGGCGGTGCGGGTGCGCGAGGCCGTGCCCACGGCGCGCTTCGTCGTGGTCGGCACGGGCGAGATCGAGGCCGAGCTCCACGCCCGGGCCCGCGCGCTCCCTCTCGGCGACGCCCTCGTCTTCACGGGCTCGCTCCCGAGCCGCGCCTGCCATCCCTTCTTCGACGTGGCGGTCCTGTGCTCGCGCTGGGAGGGGCTTCCGATCACGCTGCTCGAGTACATGGCGAGCCGTCGCGCGATCGTCTGCACCGACCTCCGCGGCTGCGTCGAGGCCCTCGGTCCGGAGGCGGCGGAGATCGTGCCGGTGGACGATGCTCCCGCGCTCGCAGCGGCGATCGTGCGCCTGCTCTGCGACCCTGCGCTCGCCGCGCAGCGGGCTGCGGCGGCGCGGCGCCGCTTCGAGGAGCGCTTCACGCTGGCCGGTGTCGCTGCGCGGTATCGCGCGCTGTATCAGGAGGTGGCTCGTTGATGGCTCGTGGACGGCTCGGAATCCTGCTCTCGATCGTCGCCCTCGCCTGCGCCGGCGCGCCCGTCGGCGCCGCGGATCTCCCGCCCGGCGATGCGGTGCGCGCGCTCGGGAATCCGGGCTTCGAAGCGCCGGCCTCCGACCCCGCCGCGCCGCCGGGCTGGGGCAGCCTGGGCTCGGCCTACGGCACCGCCCGCGTGGTGCAGCGCGGCGGGCGCAGCGTGCTCGAGCTCGCGCCGAGCGCGAAGGGCTCGACGGGATCGACCTCGTTCATGGTCTACCAGGTGCTCGACGCCGCGCATTTCCGCGGCAAGAAGGTCACCTTCGGCGCGAACGTCGCGAGC
>Ga0105106_10000007_pt1 | contig 97144 bp, 84 predicted proteins | sample PPLLaktember2015_5_FD_79109 | JGI IMG/M metagenome (GOLD analysis project Ga0105106, IMG submission 79109) | Freshwater sediment microbial communities from Prairie Pothole Lake near Jamestown, North Dakota, USA - PPLs Lake P8 Core (1) Depth... | ecosystem: Environmental > Aquatic > Freshwater >... | reverse complement strand
CGCCGTTCGGCGGGCGGTTCGGGATGAGCTCGGTCGCGCACTCCGTCGTCTTGAAAATCCGCGTGTTGGTGATTCGATTCCGCGGGGGCCAGCCCCGCAGGCAAGCCCTGGTCCTTTACGTAGTGCCCGCTGCGCGTGGATAAGACGAGGGCGGCAAGAAATGGCCGCCCTCGTAACGTGAAGGGCCTCGTCAGCCCTAGTTCGCGCGGATCTTGTACATTGTTGAATTGGCGACTTCAAAGCGCCGGACCTCCGGCGTTCCTTCGAAGGTGTCGCTGAGCGTCTTCAGGATCTCGGGATAGAGGTCCTTGGCATACTTGCGCTCATCGGCTTCCGTGTTCCAGAAGCTGATTGCGACCGATTCGCCGCGATCCGCGTCGAAGAAGGAGACCTCATCGCGGAAGCCGGGCTGCTTCCTGAGCGTGGGGATGACCTTCTCTTCAAACTTGCGGGTCACCAGGTCGAAGTTGCCTGGCTTGATATGAGTCGTGACTAGTCTTGCATACATGGCTGTGTTCCTCATTGAATCGTTGGTTCAATTACCGAACTCAACATGACCGGCCTGCGCCCGCCACTTGTTGAGTGGATCACGGTCCTGTTGCTTCGACAATTCGGACTTGTACGGATTTGCTCTTTATTCCCGTCGGTCTATGGCGCCGGTCGCGGCGTCGAAGCCACTCCTGGCGGAAGAGTCGGATGCACGACTTTCGGCTGCTCCCCGGTGAGGCTATTGAGGAATGCCACGACCCTGTCAGTCTCGTCATCGGTCAGTCGAACGCCGAGCTGGCTCGTTCCCATAATGGCCACGGCCTCGCGCAAGTCCCATGTCTTGCCGCTGTGAAAATACGGTGCCGTCAGCGCGATGTTGCGGAGAGTGGGGACCTTAAAGACGTACTCGTCGCTCGCAGCTTTCGTGACCACCATTCGCCCCTTGTCCTCGGGCGGCAATATCGATGCGCCGGGCTTTTCGACGGCGCCGAATTGGGCGTACATGCTGCCTCCAATGTTGACGCCTCTGTGGCACGCAACACAGCCTTTGTCCATGAACAGCTTCAGGCCACTCTTCTCCGTTGCCGTCAGCGCTGCGGCTTCGCCCTTGAGGAACTTGTCGAAGGGCGCATTGGGCGTGATCAAGACAGCTTCGAATACGGCAATTGCCTTCTGCGAATTCGCAAGCGTGACCGGACTCGCCTCACCCGGAAAGGCGGCGCGGAAGGCAGTGACGTACCCCGGGATTGCCGCGAGCTGCTCCGCGACGTGGGTTGTCGGTGATGCCATCTCGATCGGGTTGACCATTGGCCCACCGGCCTGTGCCTCAAGGTCCTTGGCGCGGCCGTCCCAGAACTGCGACGTATTGAATACCGCATTGAACACGGTTGGCGCGTTGCGGCCGCCCCGCTCCCAGTGATGCCCAATCGAAGTCTCCTGCGCATCGACACCGCCCAGTCCGACGCTGTGACAGGAATTGCAGCTGATCGCGTGGCTCGCCGAAATTCGCGGATCGAAGTAGAGCATCTTGCCCAGTTCGACTTTGGCAGGAGTCGCGGGATTGCCCGGCAATGCGGGTGGCGTGGCAGGAATGGGACTGAACTGCGCCTGCGCAGCTTTCATCAACTCATCCGCTGCAGAGGCTGGCAAGGAAACCGCCGCAGCGGTGAGCATGACCACTATGCCGAATGAATGCATGACAACTTCCTTTATGCACGCTCGCGCATTTGATCGTCATGCGTCATTCGGACATATACGTAGGTCTGGTCTGCTGCCACGCAGATATCAGGCCAGGACCGAAAATCAGCTCGCCGGCTTTCGCGCGGGCAGGAATCGGCTATTGCGCAGCAGCGCCGCCGAAATCAGCGAGATCAGTACTCCGACCGGAAAGATCTCGATGAAGGTCATCGGCAGCCGGAAAAACGGGTTCGCATACTGCCGGCGGAACTCGTCCATCTTCACTATCAGGGCTTCGACGTCGGCCGCTGATACGCCCTTGGCGCGCGCCGCCTCGACCGCGGTGGTGCTGTAGGAATCGATGAACGCAAAATCCGTAACCGCCATCGTGATCTCCCAGGCAATCACGTAGATCACGCCCGCCACGGCGCTGATCCCGAGGCCAGCCAGCAAAGCCGGAACGAAGCGGATCGCGCCTCCCAGCTCGCGATCGCGCAGGCGCTTCACGCCAAAAAAAATCAGGCTGAGCGCGAGCAGCATGATCAGGTAGCCGGTGAAGTGGGAGGTCGCTGCGGATCCCGGCTCGGCGTTTGCCAGCATCAGGCTCATGGGCACCGCGACGATCAGGCCGGCGGCAATGCCGAAGATCAGGATGATGCGAGACATATCGGAGGCCCCCCTGGGTATCGGTGCCTACATTACGCAGCAGGCGTAAGCGCTGCACCATCGTCCAAAAGGGTGATTTGGGCAATATCACCCTGAATCGAGGCGGCCTTGCGCGCCTACGGCACGAGTCCGAGCTCGCGGGCGAGCAGGATGGCCTCCGTGCGCCGTGCGACCCGCAGCTTTTCGAACAGCCTCGCGACGTGTGTCTTCACCGTGTTCGGCGACAGTCCGAGACGCGCTGCGATCTCCTTGTTGGAGCGGCCCTCCGCCAGCTGCTGGAGGACCTGTCGTTCGCGGTCGGTGATGCCGAGCGAGGACAGCGCGCGCTCGTTCGGGGTGAATTCGCTGGCGCGCGGTTCGCTGCGAAAGAGCCTGCGGCCCACCCAGATTCCGAGCCCCATGAATGCCGCCGCGATCAGCGCGACGTAGACCGTGCCCACGTGCGTGCGCGCCCAGATCTGGTACTCGAGCCACTGCAGCGCAGCGGCGCCGGCTGCGAGCGCGATGCCGTAGATGAGCACCGTCTTCAGCATGCCGGGAAGTTTATCGCCCTTGGTCGCTGGATGCAGATCTTGCTCCCGCTCAAATCTCCTCCGGCACCGTTCGGATCGCCCCGCAGGGACATTCGGCGACGCACAGCCCGCAGCCCTTGCAGTAATCGTAATTGAACTGGTAACGCTGCCCGGGCCCGAGCTTGATGACGGCATTGTCGGGGCACACGCCATAGCAGTTGTCGCACTCGAAGCAGTTGCCGCAGGAGAGGCAGCGCCGCGCCTCGAATTGCGCCGTGACCTCGTCGAAGCCGCCCACGACCTCCTCGAACGTAGATTGACGGCGGATCGTGTCGAGCACCGGCTGTCGGGACTTGGGGGCGTCCGAGTAGTACCAGGTATTGAGCATCTCGAAGCTTGCGAGCTCGTGGCTGGCCGGGTGTACCCATGTTGTGCTCCGCAGCCAGGCATCGATGTTGCGTGCCGCCAGCTTGCCGTTCCCTATTCCGACGGTCACTGTGCGTTCGCCACGCACCATGTCTCCGCCCGCGAAGATGCCGGGGTGCCCCGTCATCATGCCCGGGCCCACTTTCACGACGCCGTCCTGGACTTCGAGATTCGGCACGCCATCGAGCAACGACAGGTCGACGTCCTGGCCGAGCGCGAGGATCACCGAATCCGCCTCGAGTGTCTCGAACTCACCTGTCGGTTGCGGATTGCCCCGGGTGTCGAGTTGCATCTTCTCGACGGTTATAGACGACTCGCCGGCCTGCTTGATCGTGGAGAGCCACTTGACCAGGACGCCTTCCTGCAGCGCCTCCTCAAGTTCCGACGCGTGCGCCGGCATCTTCTCGCGCGTGCGTCGGTAGATGATGATCGACTCGTCGGCGCCGAGGCGCTTGGCCGTGCGCGCCATGTCGAAGGCGGTGTTGCCGCCTCCATAGACCACGACGCGCCGGCCAAGCAGGGGCTTTTCGCCGCCCTCCATGCTGCGCAGCACGGATATGGCATCGAGCATCTTGGCCGCGCTGCCCGCGGGAATGTAGGCGCGCTTCGCAATGTGTGCCCCGACGGCGAGAAACACGGCATCGAAGCCACCCTGGCGCATCGCCTCGAGTACGCTCGTCACCTTCGAGTTGAGCTCGAGCGTGATGCCGAGGTGGAGGATGCGCCGGATCTCCGCGTCGAGCACCTCGCGCGGCAGGCGGTACTTCGGAATTCCGAAGCGCATCATGCCGCCCGGCGCCGGGCCCGCCTCGCGGATAGTCACTGCATGGCCGAGGCGGGCGAGCTGATAGGCGGCCGACAGGCCCGAGGGTCCGGCCCCGACGATAAGCACGCGTTTGCCGCTGGCGGCTTGTGGCTTCGCGAACTTCCAGCCGCAACGCAGCGCCTCGTCGCCGAGGAAGCGCTCGATCGCATTGATGCCGACGCTCTCGTCGAGCTGCGCGCGGTTGCAGGCGGTCTCGCAGGGGTGATAACAGACCCGGCCCATGACCGCGGGCAGCGGGTTGTCCTGAGTCAGCATGCGCCAGGCTTCCTCGTAATGCCCGGACTCGGCATGGAAGAGCCAGCCCTGGATGTTCTCGCCGGCTGGGCAGGCGTGGTTGCACGGCGGCAGGCGGTCGACATATTCGGGGCGGACCGTGCGCCAGGATCCCGTCCGGTTGGCGAGGCTCGAGCCCGGGTCGAGCGTGATGGCGAAGGGCTTGGTCCTCATGCCCGGCGCTCCACGTCGTCGAGCAGGCGGTAGCGGAGGATGTTGCGATCGGCCAGTTGCTGGATTCTGTCGACGACGTCGCGATGCTGCGGGTCTTTGAACAGGTGCGCGAAGCGCTGTTGCGGCCGCAGGTATTCCTCGACCGGTACCTTGCGCTTGATCCTCGAGACATGGGTCACCTTGCTGCCTTCGGCCTCGAACACGGGGAATAGACCGGTCTCTTTGGCCAGGCGCGCGATCTTGATCGTCTCCGCGGAGGCGTGACCCCAACCGAGTGGGCAGGGGACCAGGATGTGGATGTACCGCGCGCCGTGGAACTCCATGGCGCGGCGAACCTTCGCTTCGAGATCATGCAGCTCGGCGACCGTGGCGGTGGCGACATACGGGATCTCATGGGCCATGGCGAGCGCCGGCAGATACTTACCTTGGTCGAAGCGATTGCCGGACGACTGACCGAGCGGCATCGTCGTGTTGGTGCGCGCAGCCGGTGGAGTCGCCGAGGAACGCTGCACACCAGTATTCATGTAGCCGCCGTTGTCGTAGCAGATGTAGAGCACGTCGTCGTTGCGCTCGAACATCCCCGAAAGACAGCCAAAGCCGATGTCGGTCGTGCCGCCGTCGCCGCCCTGCGCAACCACCCGCACGTCATGGCGCGCCTTGACGCGCATGGCTGCCGCAATGCCGGTGGCCACCGCAGCCGCATTGCCGAACAGCGAGTGGATCCACGGGATCTGCCACGAGGTCTCGGGATAGGGCGTCGAGAATACTTCGAGGCAGCCGGTCGCGTTGGCCGCGACGAGCTGGCAATGAGTGGCCTCCATCGCGGCGTCGATCGCGTAGCGCGCGCCGAGCGCCTCGCCGCAGCCTTGGCATGCGCGGTGCCCCGAGTTGAGCGAGTTCGTGCGTCGCATGTTCGCCTGCACCGAACGCTGCTCGTCCGGCAACAAGCGGTTTCCGACCGTGAAGGTGCCCGTCTGATAGAAGCGGATCGGTTGGTACGTCATCGTGTGCTCCTCAACCGACTCTGGCGGCGACCACGCGGAGGTCGCGCAGGATGTTTTCGGCGATCGGCCCGGAGCGTCGCAGCTCGCGTTCGCGCGCGAGCACCCGCCCGACCACCGCATGGTCAAGGTCGAGAAAGGTCACCGGTTCGAGGCGGCCAGCGACCGCGTCGCCGAACACCTTGTGCAGCGAGCGACGCGTGATGGCGCGGCCGCCGAGCCCGGCGATCACGGTGTGCACTAGATCAGGTGTACCAGCGTAGGAGGCCGCGACGTTGTTCGATACGATTCCGCCGAGCCCCACCGCGAGACTCTTCTCGAGAACCACGACACGCTTCGCCGCCGCGAGTGCGCTCCGAACGGCCGCGGTGGGCCAGGGGCGGAAACAGGTGATCCCAAGCACACCGATCCTGGCGCCTTGTTCGCGCATCTCGTCGACAGTGTCTTTGATGGTGCCGAGCACGGAACCGAGCGCCACGACCACCGTGTCCGCATCCTCGATCCGGTAACTATGGGTCAGTCCTCCGCTCTCACGGCCGAAGATGCGTCTGAATTCATCGGCCCAGGATGGCATCAGTTCGAGCGCTTGCTGCTGTTTAGCGTGCGCGAGATAGCGCACTTCCATGAAGGCTTCCGGCCCCACCATCGCGCCGATGGAAATGGGGTTGGCCGGATCGAGCACCTGACGCGGATCGTAGGGTGGGAGGTAGGCGTCCACCTGTTCCTGCGTCGGCAGGTCCACCCGCTCGTAAGCATGTGTCAGGATGTATCCGTCCATGCAGACCATCACCGGCAGCGACAATTCCTCCGCCAGGCGGAATGCCTGGATGTGCAGATCCAGTGCCTCCTGGTTGTCCTCGGCGAACAGCTGAATCCAGCCACAGTCGCGCTGGCTGAGCGCATCGGTGTGATCGTTCCAGATGTTGATGGGCGCGCCGATCGCGCGGTTTGCCACCGTCATGACGATGGGCAGGCCCAGGCCCGCGGCGTTGTAGATGGCTTCGGCCATGAACAGCAGTCCCTGGCTCGCTGTCGCCGTGTAGGCGCGGGCGCCTGCGGCGGAGGCGCCGATCGCCACCGACATGGCGGCGAACTCCGACTCGACGTTGATGAATTCGCAAGGAGCGAGCTTCCCCGTCGTGACCATGCGGCCGAGCGCCTCCACGATGTGTGTCTGCGGCGAGATCGGATAGGCGCAGATCACTTCGGGACGGCAGAGCGCCACAGCCTCGGCGACCGCGGCGGAGCCCTCAGTCTGCTTGAGCATGTCCGGCCTCCTGCATTTCCTGCATCACGAAATCGAATGCTTCCGTGGCAGCGGCGACGTTGGCGTCCGCAATCTCCGCCGGGAACTTGTCGCGGATCGCGGCATTCACGGATTCCAGCGAGATGCGCCCGGAGGCTGCCGCGAACCCGGCAAGCAGCGCCGCGTTCGGTACGGGGCGGCCGATGTGTTTCAGGGCGAGTTCCGTCGCCGCCACGGTGTACAGGCGTTCACGACGGAAGCGGGCCAGGAATTCGCTGAGGCCGAGTTCGTCGAAGGAACGCGTCGTATTGATGAGGACGTAGCCGTCCGGTACGAGCCCGCCGAACACGTCCACCTGATGCAGCAGCGTCGGATCCTGGATGATCAGCGCGTCGGGCGCCATGATCGGTTCGCGCAACCGGATCGGCCGGTCGTCGATGCGGCAGAATGCAACGACGGGCGCGCCCGTGCGTTCAGAGCCGAAGCTCGGGAACGCCTGCGCGTGCCGGCCTTCGCGGAAAGCCGCCACGGACAGGAGTTCAGCGGCGGTCACGACGCCCTGCCCGCCGCGGCCATGGATGCGAACCTGATACATTACCCTCCTGTCCGCTTGGGCCAGAGCCGAGAATGCCCTTACTAGGCGGAATTCATATCCGTGTGAATACGGATATGGCCGGCCGCCTGGCTCGCGCCCCTGGCCACCATACTTTCTCCCGAGTCCGTCAGCCCGATCGACATGGATCAGGGCGGGCACCGTTTGCAGGAGTAAGCTGCACTTCATGGCCGATCGTCCGCCACGCGCAATTGCCGACCTGCCACGCGGAATGGCCCTGCTGCACGACCCGCTCACCAACAAGGGGACCGCCTTCACCGAGGAAGAGCGCGACGCGCTCGGCCTGCGCGGCCTGCTTCCCCCGCACGTGCACACGCAGGATGAGCAAATGGCCCGCTCACTGCAGCAGCTGAGGCGCCTGGCCGATCCGCTCGACAAGTATGTCGCGTTGAACGCATTGCACGACCGCAACGAAGCGCTGTTCTTCCGGGTGATCTGCGATCACGTGGACGAGATGCAACCGATCATCTACACGCCTACGGTGGGTCTCGCCTGCCAGCGCTTCGGGCAGATCTTCCAGCGCCCGCGCGGCATGTTCATCAGCGCGAACGACCGGGGCCGCGTCGCGGAAGTGCTGCGCAACTGGCCGCGGAAGGCTGCCATCATCGTCGTCACGGACGGCGAACGCATCCTCGGGCTCGGCGACCAGGGCGCGCAGGGGATGGGCATACCGGTAGGCAAGCTGTCGCTCTACACCGCCTGCGCCGGGATCCACCCGAGGCTGTGCCTTCCGATCGCCATCGACGTCGGCACCAACAACGAGGCGCTTCTTGCCGATCCGTTTTACATCGGACTGCGCCAGCGCCGAATCGCGGGCGCGGCCTACGACGAGTTGATCGATGAATTGATCACTGCCGCCCAGGAGGCATTTCCCGGGGTGCTGGTCCAGTTCGAGGATTTCGCCAATCACAATGCGTTCCGGCTGCTGGCGAAATACCGCGAGCGGATCTGCACCTTCAACGACGACATCCAGGGCACTGCGGCGGTCGCGCTCGCGGGATTGTTCTCTGCGCTACGCGTCAGCGGTGGGGCGCTCATCGACCAGAAGCTGCTGTTCCTCGGCGCCGGGGAGGCCGCGACCGGCATTGCCGACCTCGCCGTGGCGGCGATGGTCGCGCATGGACTCGCGCCGGCTGCAGCCCGTGCCCGCTGCTGGCTCGTGGATTCGCACGGCCTGGTCGTGAGGGGCCGGGAAAACCTGGCCGCGCACAAACAGCCGTATGCGCAGGATCACGCGCCAATCGGCGATTTCCCGTCGGCGGTCAGGACACTGAAGCCGACCGCCATCATCGGCGTCGCCGCGGTCGGGGGGGCGTTCTCTCGCGAGGTGCTGGAGGAGATGGCGCGCAATAATGCGCGGCCAATCGTTTTCGCACTATCCAATCCGAATTCGAAAGCGGAGTGCACGGCGGAGCAGGCCTACCGGTGGACGGCCGGTAGCGCGCTGTTTGCCAGCGGCGGCCCGTTCGACCCAGTGAAGGTCGATGGCAGGACTTTCGTGCCACGCCAGGGCAACAACTCGTACATCTTTCCCGGCGTCGGCCTCGGCGTGATCGTGAGCCAGGCGCGGCGCGTCACCAATGACATGTTCATGGCGGCGGCACGCACCCTCGCGGGGCTGGTCGACGATTCTGACCTGGCGCAGGGCAGCCTGTACCCCGCGCTGTCCCGCATCCGCGAGGTCTCCGCGGCGATCGCTGCCGCGGTCGCAGAGTCCGCTTATGCGGACGGTCTCGCCGGCAAGCCGCGGCCCACGGACGTGCTCGCCGACGTCAAGTCGCAGATGTACGACCCGCGCTATGCGAGTTACCTGTAGCGGGCTATCTGCACACGATGGACGTCTTTTCCCCCGCTGATTCTGCGGCGCTGCGTTCATCCACCTGTGTGCGCGGCCCGGTTTGGGACGGCGTGTGGATGCTCAACGCGGTGTGGCTCGTGCCGCTCGCCCTCTGGCTGGTGAAAGCTATACCCGCAGCCGCACATCGGAAAATGCATCGACGACGAGGTTCATTTCGTCCACAGACAATTGTGGCGCTTCAAGAGCCCTGACGTTCTCCCGCAGGTGGTGCTCTGATGTGGTGCCCGCGATGACGGTTGCGACCTGCGAGTACCCGAGCACGAATCTCAGCGCGGCTTCAGGCAGATACGGCCGGCCGCCAAGTGCCTCCATGACGGCTTGGACGCGTGTTCTCGCCTTTTCGAGATCTGCCGTGTCGACCGTGTGGGAACCCGTCCTGACCTGTCTGTAACTCGTCAGTACGCCCCTTGCGAACGGAATGCGGGCAATCAGGCCGATGTCGCGCAGATCCGGTGCGCAAAAGAGCGTAGCCGCTGCCTCTCTTTGCAGCAGATTGAACTCCACCTGCAATGTGCTGACTCCGATGCGCTTCAGGCACCTGATCGCTTCATCGGTCGTTCCTGCCGAGATTCCATAGCTGCGGACTTTACCCTGCTGCTGGAGGGTCTCAAGTGTACGGAACACCTCGTTTCGTTCGAGGACCGCCTCAGGGGGATTGTGAAGCTGAAAAATATCGACATAATCCGAGCGCAGCCGTCGCAGACTCTGCTCCAGAGACGTCTTCAGGTGTTGTGAAGAGAATTCCTGACGTTTCCTGGACAGCCCCTTGAGCGTCCGCTTATACGGCGTGATCAGCCTTCTTGCCGTTCCAAGAACAGGCACCAGGAATCGGCCGAAGCGCGCCAGCGACGAGGGAAGGAATCCAACCTTGGTCGCGATGATGACCCTGTCCCTTCGTTGGCCGAAAACCTGGCCTAGCAGAACTTCCGAGCGACCGTAGGCATAACTGCCAGCCGTATCGAAGAAATTGACGCCGCTGTCGAACGCGGCTTCCAGCACGCGTATGGATTCGGCTTCATCGCGGGCGAAATTTCATGGCAACAGCCGATCTCGAACTACGAGGCGACAGCGGTTCCGATGCGTCCCTCGATCATGTCCTCAAGCACGCGGCCGTCCATGTGTTCGGGAACCGCCAAACCCTGCAGATACAAGACGGTGGGTGCGATGTCGACGATATCCGCTGCCACAAGCTCACCTGTCTTCCTGATGTGACCGCCACAGGCGATGAGAAAGCCGTAGGTCTTGTGGGCCCCTGAACGCTTGTCGGGCAGAACGCCGGTGACCGTGCCGATGCGCGTCGAGCTCAATGAGTCGATTGGCTGCGTGCCTTCCCATTGCACGATGAGATCGGGGAGTTCGTCAATGCAAGGCCCCCGATCGAGTTCCCGGAGCTTTATCACTTCGGTGACCGCCGGCCGTCCGGTGGCGGGGTTGACAAGCAGCAGGAACTCGCGCGTCAGCTCAGCACAAAGCCGGTCATATTCTTCTCCCGACTCGACGATGCCATTCGGTTCCCTTCCTTTCAGGTTGATGCGAATGGCTCCGGTAAAGTCGCTTGGCAACGCAAACGCCTTGCTGTTCCGCCAATCGTTCCCCAGGTTGAGCAAAATGCGGGTGTACTTGTCCCACAGTTTAACGGGGACAAGTCTGCGCACCCGCTCGATATTCGTTGCGGAAACTAGCGATTCCACGGTCTTGATCGCATAGGCGCCCCAGCGTTTATTCGGCGCGGGGTTGCTGATCGCCCCGCGGTTCCTGCGACTGCCCGCCAGGCCCAGCCTTTGCAGTATTTCGGGCACGAGATGTTGGCCCGAGTAATTCATGCCCATGCCCGTATTCGAGAAAACCAGGACTGTCGAGTCAGGGCGTGAGCGTGTCAGCTCGCCGATCGCCCTGTCGATCTCGCGGTAGATATCCAGTATGGCTCCTCTGCACGCACGAGCGACTTCAAGGTCATAGCGTGGGTTGGTTTCGTCGAGCAGATGGAAAAAGTAGTGGCCTACCCAGTGAGTCTCTGCATAACCGACCACGAAGAGATCCCAGGGTTCCTGTTCGAGGAGCCAATTAGCAATACGCGTCCTGGTGCGAGTACCGTCGCGCAGCTTGTCGAGCAGAGATTTCCATTCACCCAGGTCCTCGATGTCATTCTGGTACCAGCCCTCGAGCGGATGGTGGCCAAACCGGCGGAAGATCTCGGGAAACAGTTGCCGAGGTTCTGAGCACTGCGGCCAGTTCAGACCCTCCGCGCCCCAGCCTATGATCTGCACGCCGTTGAATCCCTTAAGCGGGTACACGACTGGAATATCGAATACGGCAACTCGTCTGCCGGCGGCACTCAACTGCTTCCAGAAAAAATCGGGATGGACCTCGTCGGCGTACTTCTTGACGATCTGGTAAGTCCCGGACCGGATCTGGCGATGATAGAAACCCATTCCATGTTTCGCTGGAGAGACACCGGTAGTGATCGACGGCCAGGTTGCGCCGCTGGATATCGCCGTCGACGAATGCAACTTACGGTAGCAGCCAGCGTCGATCAGTCGGCTGAAATTGGGCAGCTCGCCCTCGGAGCACCATTTTTCCAGCAGGACTGGATCAGCCGCTTCGAGCCCAAAAGCCAAGATGCTTGGTGTCGAATTCATTCGTCCAAAAGCATACCGTAATGCTGGCGAGCCGTGCTGCTCGCATCGAGTACACTGCGCCCAAGTACCCACCGGCTAGTCCATGACAGACAACCGGAAGAATGCCGTCATCGGCGTCGTTGTGCTCAGCTACAACAAGCGCGACGATCTGCTGCTGGCGCTCGAGTCGATCAGTCGGTCGGAATATCCGGACCTGGTCGTCGTCGTTGTCGACAACGCTTCGGCGGATGGCTCGGCGGACGCCGTCGAGGCGCGTTTTCCGGGCGCCACGGTGATCAGGAATTCGGAAAATCTTGGCGCCGCGGGCGGCCGGAATACAGGCTGGAAATATTTGCGGCGCCGCGTCGCCTGCGACTACGTCATCTTCCTCGACGACGATTCGGAAGTGACTCCTTCGTACTTTGCGATGATCGCCAGCTGTTTCGAAGCGCATCCGGAAGTCGGCGTCGTGGCCGGCAAGGCGCTGACCGGTGTCAACACCGGCGTGATCATGTCGGCTGGCATCGCCGTAAACCTCTACACGGGGTATGTCGGCGACATCGGCGTCGGCGAAAAGGATACTGGCCAGTACGAACTGGCCCGGGATTTGCAGGCCTGCGGCGGCTTCGCCCTTGCGGTCAGGGCGTCCGTCTTCGAAGAATTGAACGGCATCGATGAACAGTTCAACCCATACGGCTGGGAGGAAGTGGACTTTTGCCTCAGGGCGCGGAGAACAGGCCACCGTGTGCGTTACGAGCCACGCGCTGTGCTCTGCCACAAGGGCTCAAAGGCCGGCCGACCGCCGAAGGCAGAATACGAGCGCCACAAAGTCCGAAACTATTTCAGGCTGCTCGGGCGTCACACAAATCTTGTTCAGAAAATCACTTGCGTCTTCTTCGTACCTATCAAGTCCGCGCTCGTGGCCTGGCAGATGCTCCGGACCGGAAATGCGCGGATCATCCTCGCTCAGGCGCGGGGATTTCTCGATGGCCTGCTCAGTCCTTCGAAGTAGTCTGTAACCTGATGGCAGGGGCGGCGTGAAAAATTTCCGCCGCGCACGACGTCAGCGAAGGCGTCAGGAGCGCCGATGATTGCGGAGGAACGCAGGCTGGCGACGAGGCGGAACACCGGTATTCATTGTCAGCTCCCTGATCGCGGCTATTGGGCACCATGCGAAAGTGCTGCATCAAGTGAAGCAATTTCCTCCGGTCCAATCCGGCAGCAGCCTCCGATCATTTGCGCGCCCGCATTGATCCATTGCGGGGCGAGGGCGGCGAGGCTCCCGTGATTCCAGGCGCCATGCCAGTGGCGCGCCACGGCACTCCATTGTTCACCCGAGTTCGGGTACACGACGATGCCCTTGGAAGTACCCGCCTTGAGTTCGCGAATGGCCTCGCCGACGACTTCGGGCCGGACGCAGTTCACACCGATTGCGATCACGTTCGGAACGCCGTCCAGGAGCCGTGCGCACTCGGTCAACGGTTCGCCATGGGAGGTCCGGATGCCATCGGGCGAGGTAAAGCTCATCCATGCGCGCGCGTCCGGATATCCGGCAAGAAGCGTGGCAAGCGCCTGCGCCTCATCCAGTGACGGCAAGGTTTCACAGGCGAGGAAGTCCGCGCCAGACGAAGCGAGCACGTCAAACCTACGGGCGTGAAATGCGACGAGTTCATCGACGGAGAGACCATAGTCGCCGCGATATTCCGCGCCATCGTGCGTGATGGCGCCATAGGGTCCGACGGAGGCCGCTACGTATCTCTCGCGACCGTCCGCCGGATGATCGCGGTAAAAGCGCGCACGCGCGGATTGGGCGAGCTCGACGGAACGGCGCAGCAGCGCGGTGGTCACGTCCGCACCGAGCCCGAGCGTCGCGAAGCCTTCGTAACTGACCTGATAACTGGCCGAGATCGCAAAACGTGCCCCGGCGGCGAAATAGTCGTAGTGCAGCTGTTCGATGGCTTCGGGTGCGGTTCGCAGCACGTGCGCCGACCACAACGGGCCCGAGACATCGTAACCGCGACGCGCGAGCTCAGTCGCCAGCCCGCCGTCCAGGATCAACACTTCATCGTCGAGCCCGACCGTGCGCGCCATGCCTGAATCCTACGCTCAGGCCAGCAGTGCCAGCAGCCCCTTGAGGATCTCGACCGGGCGCGGCGGGCAGCCGGGAATGTGCAGGTCGACCGGCACGACGTCCGCGACACCGCCGGTCACGGCATAGCTTCCGGCGAAGCAACCACCGTCACGCGCGCAGCCGCCGACCGCCACGACCCACTTTGGCGCCGGAGTGGCCGCGTATGTGCGTTCGAGCGCTTCGCGCATGTTGTGTGTGACCGGGCCGGTCACCATCAGTACGTCCGCGTGGCGCGGCGAGGCCACGAAGCGGATGCCGAAGCGCTCCAGGTCGTAGTACGCATTGTTCAGTGCGTGAATCTCGAGCTCGCAGCCATTGCAGGAGCCGGCATCCACCTGGCGGATCGCGAGGCTGCGACCGAGGCGTTTGCGTGACGCCTGGTCAAGCGCGCGCGCCAGTTGCGCGAGTGCGGAGTCGTCCGGCGCCGGCGCGCTCTCGGTGAGCGGCGGCTTGACGAGGATTTCAAAGAGTAGTTTCCGCATCGCGCGCAGACCTCAGAGATCGTGACCGGAATACGAACAGTTGAACGACTTGTTGCAGAGCGGGAAGTCCGCAACGATATTGCCCTCGATCGCGGCCTCGAGCAGCGGCCACTGGAACCAGGAGGGATCTCGCAGGTGGCAGCGCTCAATGCGCCCGCCAGCCCCGACTCGCAGCCAGACGAGGATATCGCCGCGGAAACCCTCGACGAGTCCAATACCTTCGTGCGAGGCATGCGCCGTCGCGATGTCCTCGCGCACCGGCCCGGATGGCAGCCTCGCAAGGATCTGCTCGACGAGTGAGAGGCTCTGCTCGACCTCGTGGATGCGGATCCACACCCGCGCATCCACGTCGCCGGCGTCGAGGCCCGGCACCTGAAAATCGAGCCGGTCGTACGGCGGATAGCCAGGCGCCCGGCGTGCGTCGAATGCGCGCCCAGAAGCACGGCCGATGAATCCGCCGGCGCCGAATCGCCGCGCGAGCTGCGGCTTCAGGATGCCGGTGCCGACCGTGCGATCCTGCAGTGACGCCGTGTTGTCGTACAGATCCACCAGTTGCGGGAAGCGGCGCCGCGCCTCGGCGACGAGCGTCCTGATGGCGGCGGCGCTGTCCGGATCGAGATCTTGGGTGACGCCTCCCGGGACGATGACATCGCGCATCAGCCGATGCCCGAAGCAGGTATCTGCGGTGCGCAGCACCTGTTCGCGCAGCACGCCGCAATGCGCGTGCAGGAGCGAGAATGCGGCGTCGTTGCAGATTGCGCCGATGTCGCCGAAATGGTTTGCGAGGCGCTCGAGCTCCGCCATCAGTGCGCGAAGCCACTGCGCGCGATACGGCGCCTCGACCTGCAATGCCGACTCGGCGGCGCGTGCGAAGGCGAACGCATAGGCGACGGTACTGTCGCCGGATACCCGTCCGGCCAGTTCGGCGCCAAGGGCGAGATCGGCGCCTGCCATCAGGCCCTCGATGCCTTTGTGCACGTATCCGAGGCGCGCCTCGAGCCGGACAATCGTCTCGCCGCTTGCGGTGAAACGGAAATGCCCGGGCTCGATGATGCCGGCGTGCACCGGGCCCACCGGAATCCGGTGCAGGTGCTCGCCTTCGACCGGCAGGAACGGATAGCGCGGCGCGCCGACGGAAATGCGCTCGGCATTGCCGAGCGGATGGCGGTTTTGCCAGCGCCCGTGATCGAGCCACGGCCGCGCGTCGGGCAGTCCGATTGCTTTCAATCCGAAGAGGTCCTGTATCGTGCGCTCGAGGCGGATCGCGGGCGCATGCACCTCGGCGACCGAGGGAAACTGCCCGTCGGGGCAGGGCAGGCTCAGCACGCCGATCGTGGAGTCCTGCTCATCGACGAGCGCGAGGTGCACGGCATCGGCTTCGCCCCACAAGCCGAGCAACGTGATGCTGCCTTGCGTGAGGCACTCGGCCGCGAGAGTCCAGGTGTCGGCATCCACCACCGTGCGTGGCCATGGCCGATGCTCGGCCGCGCTGCGCCCGGACTGCAGCAGCTCGCCGAGGGAGGGCGCATCGATGACCGGCGTTGGTGTGCGGGTCTCGCTCATCCGAGAATCGCCGCAACATGGCGAAACCACTCGACCAGCGGCGGCGGCAGGTAGATGCCGGCCGTGAGCACGAGGGCAAGGTGCAGGTACATCGGCACGTAAGACGCCTGCGCGGGCGCGACATCGCCGCGCACCGGACCGAAAGCCACGCTGTTGAGCCGGAGGAACAGGGCCCCCAGGGCAATGAGGAGCCCGAGCACCAGCGGAATCGCGAGCCAGGGCTGCCGCGCAAACGTCGAAGTCACAATCAGGAACTCGGTCATGAAAAGACCGAGTGGCGGAAGCCCCGCGATTGCCACGACGCCGATCACCAGTCCCCAGCCAAGCCACGGATGCGACACGGTCAGGCCGCCGATGTCCGCCATCTTCTGCGTGCCCTTGACCTGCGCGACATGGCCGACAGCGAAGAAGATCGCGGATTTCGTCAGGCTGTGCAGCACCATGTGCAGCAGGCCCGCGAAATTCGCGAGCGGCCCGCCCATGCCGAAGGCGAAAGCGATGATGCCCATGTGCTCGATCGACGAGTAGGCGAACAGGCGCTTGATGTCGCGGCGCCGGTACAGCATGAAAGACGCGAACACGAGCGAGACGAGGCCCATCGTCACCATCAAGGGGCCCGGCGCGAGTGCTTCCGGGTTCGCGGCGAGCAGAAGCTTGAAGCGCAGCACCGCGTACAGCGCGACGTTCAGCAGCAGTCCCGAGAGCACGGCCGAGATCGGCGTCGGGCCTTCAGCATGGGCGTCGGGCAGCCAGGCGTGCAGCGGCGCGAGGCCCACCTTGGTGCCGTAGCCGAGCAGCAGGAAAATGAAGGCCAGGTTCAGGAGCGAAGGGTCGAAATCCGCCGCATGCCGGATCAGGACCGACCAGATCATCGCATCCTGACCCTGGCCGATCACGGGATGCGCGGCCATGTACACGAGAATCGTGCCAAAGAGCGCAAGCGCGATGCCGACGCTGCCGAGGATGAAATACTTCCAGGCGGCCTCCAGCGCCTCATGCGTGCGGTAGATGCCGACCATCAGCACGGTCGTGAGAGTTGCAAGCTCGATCGCGACCCACATCAATCCGATGTTGTTGGCAAGGAGCGCGAGGTTCATGCCGAACATCAGCGCCTGGTACATCGCGTGGTAAAAGCGCAGATACCCGGGCGTGAGCCGGCCGGTGTCGAGCTCGTGCTGGATGTAGCTCGCGCTGAAAATGCTGGTCGTGAACCCGACCAGCGTGCCGAGCACGATGAAGACGATGTTGAGATCGTCCACCAGCAGGTAGGCGCCCGGTTCGGGCCGTCCGCCGATCAGCAGCACGAGCGCCGCACCGAAGCTCAGCATCGCGGCGAGGACGTTGAGGCGCGCGGTGAGGCGGTAGCCTGGCAACACGGCGAGCAGGAGGGCGGAGCCCAGCGGGATCATCAGGATCGCGCGAATCGCGTAGTCGGCGAGGCCGGTCATTGCCGTTCGCCGCGGTGGCGGTCGAGCGCACTCACGTCGACCGTGTCGAAGCGTTCGCGGATGCGGAACAGGAAGATGCCGATCACGATGAACGCGATCAGGATCGAGAACGCAACGCTGATCTCAACGACGAGTGGCATGCCGCTCGCGCCAGTCGCGGCAAGCACGAGGCCGTTCTCGAGTGACATGAAGCCAACGACCTGGCTGACGGCGTTGCGCCGCGTCACCATCATCAGGAGGCCCAGGAGAACGACCGCAAGTGCAAAGGCGAGATCCTCGCGGGCGAGCGGGTCGGCGCCCTCGGTGACCTGGAGCATGACGGCGATCGAAAGCGCAACGAGCCCCATGCCGGCGAGCATGGTCGGGCCGACGCCGATCACGGTCTCGACCTCGCGATGGATGCCGAGGCGCTGGATCATGCGATGCAGCGCCACCGGTATCACGATGCCCTTGAATACGAAGGCGATGCCCGCGGTGACGTAAAGGTGCGGGGCATCCTGCATGTGGGCCTGCCAGCCGACCGACGCCGCGAGCACGAGCGCATGCAGCGCGAAGATGTTGAGGAGCGCATACAGGCGGTCCTGGTACAGCATCATGAAGCTGACGAGCACGAGTCCGCCGGCGAGCATGTGGGCGATGTCGAAGGCAAGCCGGTCCATCAGAGGCTCTTTGACACGAACATCAGGAGCGTTGCCAGCAGACCCAGCATCAGCGCGGCGCCCAGGAATTCCGGCACGCGGAACACCCGCATTTTCGCGATCGCGGTCTCGAAGAGCGCCAGCAGCGTGCCCGCAACGGCTAGCTTGCCGAACCAGGCCACGGCGCCCCAGGCGAATGCCGTGAGGCTCGCGCCGGGCGGGGCGAGGCCCCAGGGCGCGAACAGGCAGGCGATCAGCGAGACGTAAAGCAGGAGCTTGAGATACGAGGCGAGCTCGATCATCGCCAGGTGTCGCCCGGAATACTCGAGCACCATCGCCTCATGCACCATCGTCAGTTCCAGGTGCGTCGCCGGGTTGTCCACCGGGATGCGTGCGTTCTCCGCAATCGCGACCATCACAAGCGCGATCAGCGCCATGCCGACGGAGACGCGCAGCCCGACCTCCGGGGAGTTCATGAAATCCGCGACCGTCGAGAGTTGCGTTGAACCCGCAACGAGCGCGAGCGTGAAGGCAATCAGGAGCATCGCGGGTTCGGCAAGCGAGGCGATCATCACCTCGCGGCTCGAGCCAATGCCGCCGAAGCTGGTGCCGATGTCCATGCCGGCGAGCGCGAGCAGGAAGCGCGTGCTGCCGAGGAGCGCAATGACTGCGATCAGGTCCGCACTCCAGCTGTAGAGCAACCCGGTCGCGAAGGTGGGCACGAGGGCGGCCGCGACCCAGGTGGTCGCGAAGATCAGGTAGGGCGCCGCACGGAAGAGCCAAGAGGCGTTCTCGGCGAGCACAACCTCCTTGCGGAGCAGGCGCAGCAGATCGCGGTATGGCTGGAAAACCGAAGGCCCGCGCCGGCGCAGCAGGCGCGCCTTGAGCTTGCGCACGAAGCCGGTCAGCAGCGGCGCGAGCAGCAACACCAGCGCCATCTGCGCGAACTGGGTGAGCAGTTCCGGCATCAGGGCCATATCGCAAGCACCATGAGAAGCATGACGAGCGCGAGGAACACGAGGCTCAGGTAGCGGCGGATCGTCAGGAACTGCAGCACGTTCAACCGATCGGAGGCGTAGCCGACGGCGCCGGCGACCGGGGCGTAGAGCCATTCCCAAAGCAGATCGCGCACGATTGCGACATGGCGTGCGGGCGCGGTGCTGCCGGGTGGCGGCATCTCGACCTGTTCGCGGGCGGCGAATATCCACGTGCCGAACACGCGGCGGATCGGCTGCGCGAAACTGGCAGCCGTGTATTGCGTTGCAGGATCGGGGTCGGGGAAGCCGCAGTCCCAGGCGGGCGCGCGGCGCCTCGCGTGCGAGGCGAAGCGATGGATGATCACGACCGCAAGCGAGGCGGAGAGCGCGATGAATGCGAACACCAGCCAGCCGTTATAGGAACTGCGTCCCGCCGCTACCGGCACGATCGACAACCAGTCCACGCCTGCCTGCAACGGCATGCGCTCGCCGAGCAACGCCTGCATCGCGGGCGCGAGCGCGTCGATCACGAAGCCCGGCAGGATACCGGCGGCGAGGCAAAGGGCGGCGAGCACGAACATCGCCGCCAGCGAGAAGCCGTCGGTTTCGTGCGCGTCGCGCGCTGCCTCCGAACGCGGGCGGCCGAGGAACGTGATGCCGTAGGCCTTGACGAAGCAGGCGGCGGCGAGTGCCGCCGACAGCGCCAGCATGCCGCCGACAGCCGGCACCATGATCTTGAGCGCCCACTGCGGAAGTTCCGGGCTCTGGAGTATTGCCTGAAAGGTCAGCCATTCCGAGACGAATCCATTCAGCGGCGGGAGTGCCGAGATTGCGATGCAGCCGACGAGGAAGGCGAACGCGGTCTTCGGCATCCGGTGGATGAGGCCGCCCTGCCGCTCCATGTCGCGCTCGCCCGTTGCGGTGAGCACCGCGCCCGCACCAAAGAACAGAAGGCTCTTGAAGACGGAATGGTTGAAGACGTGGAACAGCGCGGCGGTCAGCGCAAGCGCCGCGGCTGCCGGCAGGCCGTTGGCGTCGAAGGCGAGCGCGAGGCCAAGCCCGATGAAGATGATGCCGATGTTCTCGACCGTGTGGTAGGCGAGCAGCCGCTTCAGGTCGTGTTGCATCAGCGCATAGAGCACGCCGAGCACTGCGGTCGCACCGCCCGCGAGCAGCACCAGGAAGCCCGACCACCATTGCGGCTCGCCAAGCAGCTCGAACACGATGCGGATGAAGCCGTACACGGCGACCTTGGTCATGACGCCGCTCATCAGCGCAGAGACGTGGCTCGGCGCGGCGGGATGCGCGAGCGGTAGCCAGGCATGCAGCGGCACCACGCCGGCCTTCGAGCCGGCGCCGAGCAGCACGAGCGCGAGCACCAGGAAGGCAGTTGCCGGCGCATGCGTTGACGCGCGCATTGCATCGAAGGTGTAGTCGCCGCCGGCACTGGCAAGAAGCCCGAAGGCAAGCAAGAGCGCAAGCGTGCCGAGACTCGCCATGATCAGGTAGACAAAGCCGGCATGGGAGTTGTCGCGATCCTGGTGGTGCGCCATCACGAGCGCCCAGGAGCTGAGCGACATGAATTCCCAGGAGAGCAGGAAACTGAAGGCATCGTCCGCGAGCACGACGAGGTTCATGCCGGCCAGGAACAGTGGATAGAAAGGCAGCACACGCTGCGGCTCGGATTCATGGCGGCCGTAACCCAGGGCGAAAAGCGAGGCCGCGGCTCCGCCGAGGCCGGTAACGAATGAGAAGAATGCAGAAAGTGAGTCGAGTCGGAAATGCGCGCCCTGCCATGGCAGGCCGAGCGGAAGCCACGCGGTGGATGGCGTGGCCGTGGGATCGAGAAGGTGCGCGAGCGCAACTGCCGACATCGCGCTGCAAAGGATGAGCGCAATGCCGTAAACCAGGCGCCGGCCCATGGCGCGCTTGCCGAGCCCTATGCCGATCAAGGCGGTCGCCAGCAATGCGGCGACCCCGGACAGCAAAAGGTCGATATCCGAAATCATCGCCTTGCTTGCGTGCGACCCAGGTTCTTGAGCCGAACACCACGTCCCGTGGCCTGGCTCGCGGCGCCTTCGGCGATCAGCTCGATGCCGGCGCGATCGAGCGCCGTGACGAGTTTCATCATAGAATCGACATTGCCGCGAATGACGCCCGCGCTCGCTTCCATGCGCTGGATCGTCGGCACCGATAACCCAGCGATATCAGCGAGTTCGCGTTGATCGATGCCGAGTAGCCCACGGGCGGCTCGAAGCTGGGCAGAAGTGATCATTGAAGCGGTCAGGTCGTCTGGATGATGTACCATACATCATAAGTAATATTTCAGACAACTTTCCTGATGTGAAATGACGATCGGGATCACCCTTGTCACGAGCATTTGGCGCCGGAATCAGGTACAATCCCCGCGTCTGGTGATTCCCTAGTTCTGTCTTGTCTGGCTCGATGCGCCGCTTCGGCGCGCCTTCTGACCCGGTACAGCCATCACGAAAAGCATCGCCGAACCAGCAGGTGGAAATCCGCTTGCTGCAATCTTTCTTATGTGAGTAATTCATAGTGACCAAGTTATTTGTCGGAAATCTTCCCTTCTCTGCGACCGAAGAGTCAGTGCGCGCATTGTTTGCACCGCACGGCACGATCGAGTCGCTCGCGCTGATCAACGATCGTGATACCGGCCGCCCCCGCGGTTTCGGTTTCATCGAGATGTCGAATGCCGATGCTGCCAAGGCCATGCAGGCCCTGAACGGCAAGAATTTCGAAGGCCGTGACCTCAAGGTGAATGAGGCCCAGGCGCGCGAGCGCAGTGGTGGCGGTGGTGGCAACCGCAACGGCGGCGGGAATCGTTACTGATTCCAGCTGCAGACCGGCGGCAGGCCAGCAGGAGAGCCCATGACTGTGGGAATCATTGTTGGCCTGTCGGCGGTCGCGCTTTATCTCGGCCGGCGCTGGTATGGCGCGAAGGCCGAGGTCGCTGAGCTGCTCGTGCAGAACGCCCGGCTTCGGCGTCGTATCGATAAGGGTGCACGCTAACCCGACCTGAAATCCGCGAGGTTTGACCCATGCGCATCGTGTCCCGGACTACCCGATCACTGCTCGAACAGAAACGCGAGAAGTCGATGCGCAAGCGCCAGGCGGCGGGCACGCTTGCGACGGCGTTTCCGCGTGTCGAGCAGGTCCGCATGCAGCTGCGGTTCGTGACGACGCAGGGCGCTGTGCCTGCGGCGCAGACCCATGCGCTCTATCCGTCGGCCCAGGCCTATTTCGAGTTTGCCTGCCCGCATGGTGATTGCGATGGCAGCATCGACCTGAACAGCGTCGCCTTGCCGCTGCTCCGCGGTTCCGGCACCCAGGCCGACGGAACGCTTCATTGCCCCGGCTCGCGCACGGCGGGCGGGACGGCGCGCCAACCCTGCAACCAGCGCGTCGACTTCTGGATCTCGGCGCAGTACCAGGCGATCGCCAGGGCCACGGGCTAACCGCCCGAACCGGCCTCCTGAGCCCCTGAATTGGCCCCCGGAACGGGGGTCGTGACAATCGCAAAGTTCTTCGTGTATGCTTAATGCGAATCATTCGCATTCGTATTCACATAAGGAGCTCCATGGTCAAGTTGCGTGTCCTGGGACTAGTGATCGCGCTGTCCCTGGTCACAACCGCCATCGCTCCTGCACGTGCGGACGACGCAGCGGCCCTCGCGCCGACGGTGCTTCCCAAGGTCACTGTGACCGCCGAGCACGAGTCGGATGGTTACCTGGCGGAACGCAACCGGTCCGCCATGAAGACGGACACGCCGCTCCTGGACGTGCCGCAGTCGGTCTCGGTCGTAACGCGCGACCTCATCCTGGACCAGTCGATGCAGAGCCTCGCGGATGTCGTCCGCTACATCCCAGGTGCCGGCATGGCGCAGGGCGAGGGCAATCGCGACACGATCATCCTGCGCGGCAACAGCTCAACATCGGACTTCTTCGTGGACGGCGTTCGCGACGACGTCGAGTACTACCGTGACCTCTACAACCTCGACCGGGTCGAGGTGCTCAAGGGTCCGAATGCCATGATCTTCGGCCGCGGTGGCGCGGGCGGAGTGGTCAACCGCGTGACCCGCCAGGCGATCTGGAATGCCGTGCGCGAGATGTCGCTGCAGGGTGGCTCCTGGAACGACCTTCGCGCCACGTTCGACGTCGGCGACGCCCTGACCGATTCTGTCGCCGCGCGAGTCACCGGCGTGTACGAGGATTCGGAGAGCTATCGGGATGGCTTCGAGCTCGAGCGTAAGGGCATCAATCCGACGATGGCGTGGGGTATCGGCGATTCCACGGTCGTCCGCTTCTCCTATGAATATTTCGATTACGATCGGGTTGCGGATCGCGGAATTCCCTCGCTCGACGGGAGGCCCTACCGGACCGACGAGTCGACCTTCTTCGGCGATCCCGCGCAGAGCCCGACCAATGCGACGGTCAACCAGGGCTCAGTCGTCATCGACCACGCGTTCAACGACAACGTGGCGATCCGCAACCGCACGATGTACGCCGACTACGACAAGTTCTATCAGAACGTGTTTCCGGGCGCCGTGGATGCGCTCGCCGGAACGGTGGCGATTACCGCCTACAACAACGAGCAGCTGCGCGAGAACCTGTTCAACCAGACCGACCTGACTTTCTCGTTCGACACCGGCGGAATCCGCCACGGATTCCTGGCGGGCATGGAGTTCGGCGAGCAGACCACGGACAATTTCCGGCAGACCGGCTACTTCAACGACGTCGACACCTCCATCCAGGCGGCGCTCGACAACCCGACGATCGCGGTACCGTTGACTTTCCGCCAGAGCGCCACGGATGCCGATAACCACGGCCGGGCGACGATCGCCGCCGTGTACGTGCAGGACCAGATCCGGCTGTCACCGCAGTGGGAGGCGGTCCTTGGACTGCGCTTCGACAAGTTCGACATGGATATCACGAACAACCGCACCGGCGAAAACTTCAAGAGCTCGGACGACTTGCTCTCGCCACGCGCCGGCCTGATCTACAAGCCGATCGATCCGATGTCGATCTATGCGAGCTACAGCATGACGTATGTCCCGCGTGCGGGTGCGCAGCTGACGTCCCTCAACCTGACCAATCAGGCGCTCGATCCAGAGGAATTCGAGAACATCGAAGTCGGCGCCAAGTGGGACGTTTGGCCTGGTCTCGCCCTGACCGCGGCGCTGTTCCAGCTGGACCGTACCAACGTCGTTATTCAGGATCCCAATGATCCAAGCGTCTCGATACGCGTCGACGGCCAGCGCACAGAGGGCTTCGAGTTCGGCGCGAGCGGCCAGGTCAGCGAGGCCTGGAGCATCCAGGGCGGCTATGCATACCAGGATGGCGAGCTGACGGCGGCGCTAGGCGGAACCCGTCTCGCGCAGCTTCCGAAGCACGTCGTATCGCTCTGGAACCGGTATGACCTGACGCCCGCCTGGGGCTTCGGGCTGGGCATCGTTCATCAGACCGAGATGTATGCGGCCGCGGACAATGCGGTAACGCTGCCCGAGTTCACGCGAGTCGATGCCGGCGTCTTCTATACGCCGAATGACCGCCTACGGGTGCAGTTGAATATCGAGAACCTGCTCGACGAGCAGTACTACCCGAACGCCCACAACAACAACAACATTTCACCGGGCTCGCCCATGGCGATACGGGCCGCGGTCACGATGAACTTCTGACCTCGACCCGACGCGTGCCGGGGAGTGATGGTTGCCTTAGACTCCTGATCCGGCGCAAGCGCAAGGGGGAGTCGGGGCATGACCAAGCTGACCTGCGGCCTGATCCAGATGGGGCTGAAGGGCGACACCTCGATGGCGCCGGATCGCATCCGCGACCTGATGATCGAAGCGCACATTCCGTACATCGAGGAAGCCGCAAAGAAGGGCGTGCAGGTACTTTGCTTCCAGGAAGTATTCACGCAGCCGTACTTCTGCCCGGGCCAGGACCGTAAATGGTACGCGGCCGCGGAGCGCATCCCGGAAGGCCACACGACTCGGCTGATGCAGGATTACGCACGCAAACACAAGATGGTGATCGTCGTGCCGCTCTACGAAGAAGCGATGGCGGGCGTTTACTACAACACGGCGGCAGTGGTCAATGCCGACGGCCAGTACCTCGGCAAGTACCGCAAGACCCACATTCCGCAGGTGGATCCGGGCTTCTACGAGAAGTTCTTTTTCAAGCCGGGCGACCTGGGCTACCCGGTGTTCGACACGGCCTATGTGAAGCTCGGCGTCTACATCTGCTATGACCGGCACTTCCCGGAGGGCTGGCGTGCGCTCGCGCTGAATGGCGCGGAATACGTCGTCAATCCGTCGGCTACGGTCGCGGGGCTGAGCAAGTATCTCTGGGAGCTCGAGCAGCCGGCCTCGGCGGCGGCCAACGGCATCTTCATCGGTGCGATCAACCGCGTCGGCAAGGAAGAGCCCTGGGCAGCGAAGATGGGGGAGTTCTACGGTTCGAGCTACATCGTCAATCCACGCGGCAAGATCGAGGCCCAGGCGAGCTACGACAAGGACGAGCTCCTGGTTCACACGATCGACCTCGACATGATCCGCGAGGTCAGGAATACGTGGCAGTTCTTCCGCGACCGGCGGCCGGAGACTTACGGGCCGCTGGTCTGAGCCGATGGCTGACCTGAAGACCGTCAGCCAGGCAATCACGGTCGGCAAGTTCGTCGAGCTGGACGCCGGCACCGACGTCACGACGAGCCCGCGCTACAACAAGGACATCGCGCCGACGCGCGCGAGCCAGCGAACCTGGAATCACTGGCACATCGCGGCGCTCTGGGTCGGCATGGCGATCTGCGTGCCGACCTACACGCTGGGCGGCGTGCTGACGGCCTACTTCGGGTTGTCCGTCGTCGAAGCACTGTGGACGGTCCTGATCGCGAATGTCGTCATCCTGATTCCGCTCACGCTGAACGCATTCCCCGGCACCCGGTATGGCATCCCGTTTCCGGTCCTGCTGCGGTCGTCCTTCGGCATCATCGGATCGAACGTCCCGGCGCTGATCCGTGCGCTGATCGCCTGCGGCTGGTTCGGCATCCAGACGATGTTCGGCGGTATCGCCGTGCACCTGATGCTCTCGGAGCTGTCGGACTCGTGGGCAAGCCTCGGGACGAAGGGCGAGGTTGCCGGGTTCTTCATCTTCTGGCTCGCGAACGTCTGGGTTGTGATCCGCGGTTCCGAATCGATCAAGCGCCTGGAGATATTCGCGGCGCCCATGCTGGTGGCGGTCGGCGTCGGGCTCATCACCTGGGCTTGGCCGCAGGCCTCAGTCACCGAATTGATCGCGCGTCCGCCGAATCGCCCGGCGGACGCTTCGTTTGTCGGCTACTTCTTCGCGGGACTCACGGCCATGGTCGGATTCTGGGCGACGCTCTCGCTCAACATCCCGGATTTCAGCCGCTTCGCCGATTCGCAGAAAAGCCAGATCATCGGCCAGGTCCTCGGCCTACCGCTCACGATGTTCATGTTTGCGGGGCTCGGCGTATTGATGACGGCGGCATCCGCCGGCCTGGTCGGGCAGACCGTGTCGGACCCGATCACGCTGATCGGCCTCATCGGCAGTCCGTCCTGGACCGTCGTCTCGATGTTCGTGATCATCCTCGCGACCATCTCGACCAACACGGCCGCAAACATCGTCTCGCCCACGAACGACTTCCAGAATTTCGCACCGCGCCTGATCAACCAGACGAAGGGGGTCCTGCTGACGGGCGCGATCGGAATCCTGCTGATGGGGTGGGAGCTGTTCAAGAAAATGGGATGGCTCGCATCCGACGTCAGTGTCGAGAGCCTCTACTCGAACTGGCTGATCGGTTATTCGAGCCTGCTCGGACCGATCGCGGGAATCATGATCACGGACTATTTCATCGTCCGCCGCCGGAAGCTCGATCTCGCGGGCCTTTACAAGGATGACGGACCTTACCCGGCGTGGAACCGGGCGGGTTTCGTCGCCTTCCTCGTGCCGGTCGGCCTGACGCTCGTTGCGATCATGACCGGCCGGCTCGGCTGGTTCTACGACTACGGCTGGTTCACCGGCTCCCTGCTCGGCGGATTGCTCTATTATCTTCTGAGCGGCAAGAGGTAATTCGCTTGGCACTGCTGATCCGGGGCGGCACGGTGGTTACGGCAGACGAGGCGCGGCGTGCCGACGTGTTGTGCGACGGTGGCCGCATCGTCGCGGTCGCGCCCTCGATTGACGCGCCAAAAGGCGCCGAAATCGTCGATGCCGGCTCGCAATACGTCATGCCGGGCGGCATCGACCCTCATACGCACATGCAGCTGCCCTTCATGGGCACGGTCGCCAGCGACGACTTTTACACGGGCACCGCGGCGGGTCTCGCCGGCGGCACGACGATGATCATCGACTTCGTCATACCGAATCCGCAGCAGGACATCCTGGAGGCGTATCGCCAGTGGCGCGGCTGGGCCGAGAAGGCCTGCGCCGACTATTCCTTCCACGTCGCGATCACCTGGTGGGACGAGACGGTCGGCCGCGGCATGGAAACGCTCGTGCGGGAGCACGGCGTCAACAGCTTCAAGCACTTCATGGCCTACAAGGGCGCGATCATGGCCGACGACGAGACGCTGGTGAACAGCTTCTCGAAGGCGATCACGCTCGGCGCCATCGTGACCGTGCATGCCGAGAACGGCGAACTCGTCTACACGCTGCAAGACCGGATCTTCAAGCAGGGCATTACCGGCCCTGAAGGGCATCCTCTGTCGCGGCCGCCGGAAGTGGAAGGCGAGGCCGCCAATCGGGCGATCCGCATCGCCGAGGTGCTCCGCGTTCCGCTGTATGTCGTCCATGTCTCCTGCCGTCAGGCGCTCGAGGCGATCACGCGCGCGCGGAACGAAGGACAGCGCGTGTTCGGCGAGGTGCTCGCGGGGCATCTCCTGGTCGACGACTCCGTGTACCGGGATCCGGACTTCACGCGGGCGGCGGCGCATGTCATGAGCCCGCCTTTTCGTTCCGCCGAACACCAGGCGGCGCTGTGGCGCGGCCTGCAATCCGGGAACCTGCAGACCACGGCGACCGACCATTGCTGTTTCTGCGCGCCGCAGAAGGCGGCAGGCCGTGACGATTTCCGGAAGATTCCGAACGGCACGGCCGGCATCGAGAACCGGATGGAAGTCCTATGGCACCACGGCGTCGGCACCGGACGCCTGACGATGAACGAGTTCGTGCGCGTCACGTCGACGAATGCGGCGCAGATATTCAACATCTACCCGCGCAAGGGCAGCGTATCGGTCGGCGCGGACGCCGACCTCGTCGTCTGGGATCCAGACGCCAGCAAGACGATTTCCGCGAAGACGCACCGCCAGAACGTCGACTTCAACATTTTCGAAGGGATGACCGTGCGGGGCGCCGCATCGCATACGGTCAGTGCGGGCCAGCTCGTTTACGCAGGCGGGGACCTTCGCGCCGAACGCGGCGCGGGCCGCCACGTCGACCGCCCGCCGTATCCGTCCTATTACGAGGCCGTGAAGAAGCAGGCTGAACTCGCGCGGCCCTCGGCCGTAAAGCGGACGTGAACACCCCCGACATCGCGCCGGGCCGGCTGGCTGCCGACGAGATTGAGAAAAATTTCGCGGACCTGCATCCGCCCTTGTCGAAGTCGCAGGCGCTGATCGCCGCGGATCGCTGTTACTTCTGCTTCGCGGCGCCGTGCACCGCGGCCTGCCCGACAGGGATCGACATTCCGCGCTTCATCCAGTCGATCAGGAGCGGCGACATCGAGGGCGCCGCGTACGCGATCCTCTCCGAGAACATCATGGGCGGCATGTGCGCGCGCGTCTGCCCGACGGAGGTGCTCTGCGAAGAGGCTTGCGTGCGGAATACCCACGAGGAGAAGCCCGTTGACATCGGCCTGCTGCAGCGTTACGCAATCGATCCGGTCATCGACGCGGGAACCCAGCTGTTTCCGCGTGTCGAGGCCTCGGGCAAACGCGTCGCCGTCGTCGGCGGCGGCCCGGCGGGGCTCTCCTGCGCGCACCGCCTGGCCTGGCTCGGTCACGAGGTCACGATCTTCAGCCGCGACGGCAAGCTCGGCGGACTGAACGAGTACGGCATCGCGGCCTACAAGACGGTGGACGATTTTGCGCAGCGCGAGGTCGCCTACATCCTGGCGATCGGCGGCATTGAAGTGCGGACCGGCGCCGGGCTCGGCCGGGATCTTTCGCTCGCGAAACTGTGCCGCGAGTTCGACGCTGTTTTCCTGGCCGTCGGCCTCGCAGGCGTCAACCGGCTCGGCCTCGAATCGGAAGATCTTCCGGGAGTCATCGACGCCGTCCGCTACATTGCGGAACTCCGCCAGGCGCCGGACAAAGCGCAGTTGCCGGTCGGCCGCCGCGTCGTCGTCATCGGCGGCGGCATGACGGCGATCGATGTCGCCGTGCAGTGCAAGCGTCTTGGCGCCGAAGACGTGACGATCGTTTATCGTCGCGCCCGGGAGCAGATGGGCGCCAGCCGCTTCGAGCAGGACCTGGCGCAGACCAGTGGCGTGCGGATCAGGGACTGGGCGAGGCCGGTGCGCCTGGTCGGCAAGGAGTTCGTGACGCGGGTCGAGTTCGAACACACGCGCGAAGGCCCGGACCGGAAACCGGAAGGAACGGGCGAGACGTTTGCAATGAACGCGGACGTCGTCTTCAAGGCCATCGGCCAGGAGATCGCGTGGAATGAACTGGGCGCGGCGAGCGCGATTCTTCGCGTAGCCGACGGGCGCATTGCCGTGGACGCCAGGCGAAAAACGTCGCTCGACAATGTCTGGGCCGGGGGCGACTGCGTTGCTGGCGGCAAGGACCTGACCGTGACCGCCGTGCAGGATGGGAAGCTCGCGGCCCAGGCGATCGACGAGTACCTGAAATCGGGCGGGTGAGCCATGAACAAACCGGGCAATGGCGCAATCGAGCTGGCTTCGGAGTTCCTCGGCATCCGTTCGCCGAATCCGTTCTGGCTCGCTTCCGCGCCGCCGACCGACAAGGCCTACAACGTCAATCGCGCATTCGAGGCGGGCTGGGGCGGCGTCGTCTGGAAGACGCTCGGCGAGGACCCGCCGATCGTCAATGTCAGCGGACCTCGCTACGGCGCGATCCACTCGAACGACCGGCGCGTGATCGGGTTCAACAACGTGGAGCTCATTACCGACCGGCCCCTCCGGTCGAACCTGGACGAGATCCGCCAGGTCAAGCGCGACTGGCCGGACCGGGCCGTCGTTGTCTCGGTCATGCTGCCGATGAATCGCGAGGTCTGGGCGAAGTACGTGCCGATGATCGAGGACACGGGCGCCGATGCGCTCGAGCTCAATTTCGGCTGCCCCCATGGCATGTCGGAACGCGGCATGGGCTCCGCGGTCGGGCAGGTGCCGGAGTACATCCAGCAGGCGACCGAATGGTGCAAGTCGGTCGCGCGCGTGCCGGTCGTGATCAAGCTGACCCCGAACGTGACCAGCATCCTCGGGCCCGCGAAGGCGGCGAAGGAGGGCGGCGCGGATGCCGTCTCGCTCATCAACACGGTGAACTCGATCATGCGCGTCGACTACGACACGCTTACGATGTACCCGGCGACCGACGGCATGGGTTCGCACGGCGGCTATTGCGGCCCGGCGGTCAAGCCGATTGCGCTCCACATGGTCGCCGAGATCGCACGCAATCCCGCGACCCGGGGGCTCCCGATCTCCGGCATCGGCGGCGTCACGGACTGGCGCGATGCCGTCGACTTTCTCGCACTCGGCGCGAGCAACGTGCAGGTCTGCACGGCCGCGATGGTCTACGGCTTCAGGATCATCGACGACTTGACGAGCGGGCTCTCGCACTTCCTGCGAGACAAGGGCATGAAGAGCGTGAAGGACCTCATCGGGCGCGCCGTGCCCTCCGTGACGGATTGGCAGTACCTCAACCTGAACTACGTCGTGAAGGCGCGGATCAACCAGGACCTGTGCATCCAGTGCGGCCGCTGCCACATCGTCTGCGAGGATGCCTCGCACCAGGCCATCACCCACACGGTCGACGGTCAACGGCGTTTCGAGGTCATCGACGAGGAGTGCGTCGGCTGCAATCTCTGCGTCAGCGTCTGCCCGGTCGTCGACTGCATCACGATGGAGCACCTGACCTCGGGATTCGACGCCCGAACGGGGCGTCCTATTGATGACAGGAAAGCGGACTGGACCACGCATCCCAGCAACCCGATGCGCCGGCCCGCCTGATGAAGCCTGACTATGCTGCGATGCTCGAGATCGCGATCGAGGAAGCCCGCACCGGCCTCGCGGAAGGCGGCATCCCGATCGGCGCGGCGCTGTTCGATGCCGGCGGCAGGGTGCTCGGGCGCGGCCACAACCGCCGCGTGCAGGAGGGCGATCCGTCGGTGCACGGTGAGACGGACGCTTTCCGCAAGGCCGGTCGCCAGCGCAGTTATCGCGACAAGATCATGGTGACGACGCTGGCACCCTGCTGGTACTGCAGCGGCCTGGTGCGCCAGTTCAACATCGGCACCGTGGTGGTCGGCGAGTCGGTCAATTTCAGCGGTGGCTTGGACTGGCTGCGCGATCACGGCGTCCAGGTCATCGACCTGCATTCAGCCGCATGCATCGATTTGCTGGGGCCGTACATCCGCGCCAACCCCACCGTGTGGAACGAGGATATCGGCGAGGGGCCGGCGTCTTGAGCGGGGCGCCGCGACCGCATCAGCCGTTCGTCGCGACGGAAAGCACAATGCGCGAGTTCACGCTCAAGGCGTTGGGACTCGGTATCGTCTTCGGCATCGTGTTCGGCGCCGCCAATGCCTACCTGGGCCTGCGCGCCGGCCTCACGGTCAGTACCTCGATCCCGGTCGCGGTGATGACCGTTGCCGTGTTCCGGCTTCTGAGCCGGATCGGGCGACCGGGCACGATCCTCGAAGCCAACATCTCGCAGACCACCGGTTCCGCCTCGAGCTCGCTGGCATCGGGCGTGATCTTCACGCTGCCTGCCTTGTTCATGTGGGGCATGGCACCCGACCTGCTGCAGATGATCCTGCTGGCGCTCTGCGGCGGCGTCCTCGGCGTGCTTTTCATGATTCCGCTGCGCGAGTACCTGATCGTCCGCGAACACGGCCAGCTGCCGTATCCTGAGGGCACGGCCTGTGCGGAGGTGCTGAAAGCGAGCCAGCAGCGCGGTGCGCAGGCGGCAAACGTGTTCCTGGGCCTTGGCATCGGAGCGGCATTCAAGGGCCTGACTTCCTGGGCGCGCGTCGTCCCGGATCACCTGTCGATTAAGGTGCCGCTGCTCAACAAGGCGCAGCTCAGCATCGATCTCTCGGCCGCACTTTTCGGCGTCGGCTACATCCTGGGGCCGCGGGTCGCGACGATCATGGTCGGCGGCGGCCTGTTGTCTTCCATCGTGATCATCCCGGTGCTGGCGACCTGGGGCGAGTCACGGCTCGACCCGCTGTTCCCGGAGACCGTCAAGACGATCGCGCAGATGTCCGCAGGCGAGTTGTGGAACCGCTACGTGCGCTACATCGGTGCGGGTGCCGTCGCCACGGCCGGCATCCTGACCCTGATCCGCACGATTCCGGTGATGCTGCAGAGCTTTCGCGCCAGCGTGCGCGGTTTCCGCGACGCCGGTACGGGTACGGGTGCCACGCAGAGGACCGGCCGCGACTTGCCGTTGTGGTTCCTTGCCGCCGGCGCCTTGGTCGTGACGCTGGTGATGTCGCTGGTGCCCCAGGTGTTCAGCGTCATCGAGGGAGTGCCGCGCCAGCTGGTCGCGGCGATCTGCGTCGTCGTGTTCTCGTTCTTCTTCGTCACGGTCGCCGCGCGGATCGTGGGACTCGTCGGCGTGACCAGCAACCCGACTTCGGGCATGACGATTGCGGCGCTGCTCGGCACGGCCACGATTTTCCTGGCGATCGGCTGGACCGACACCACCGGCAAGGCGGCTGCGCTGATGGTTGGCTGCGTGGTGGCGATCGCGGCTTCGATCTCTGGCGACACCTCGCAGGACCTGAAGACCGGTTTCCTGCTCGGCGCAACGCCGCGCAGCCAGCAGCTCGCGCAGCTGGCCGGCGTGCTGACCTCGGCGACCTTCGTATGTCTGTCGGTCCTCCTGCTCGCGGAGACCTTCGGCTTTGGCGGCAAGGACCTGCCGGCGCCGCAGGCCACGTTGATGAAGCTCGTCATCGACGGCGTGATCGACCAGTCCCTGCCCTGGGGACTCGTCGCAATCGGCGCAGCCATTGCGCTTGCTGCCGAGATTGCCCGCATCCCCTCGCTGCCGTTCGCGGTCGGCGTCTACCTGCCGCTGTCAACGATGACGCCGATCTTCCTCGGCGGCCTGCTGCGCTGGTACCTGACTCGCGGCGCCGATGCAGAGCGCATGCAGGCGCGCACCGACCGCGGCGTGCTGCTGGGATCGGGCTTCGTCGGTGGGGAAGGCCTGCTCGGGGTCGGCATCGCGGCCGCCGCCTTCATGCTCGGCCGCAAGCCCGACGGGCTGGGCCATGCCTGGGCCGGTGACGTCGGCGCCTGGGCACTGGGAGCTGTCGCATTCTCCCTCCTGGCGATCTGGTTCGCGCGGAGGGTGCGCGCCTGAGACGTATCCCGGTTGGCCTGCAACTGGAATATGATCGGCACCATCGCAGCAATACCCGCCAAAGGGGATTCAATGAAGAAGAAGAACCTGGCCCTCATCGCAAGCGCTATGCCGATCGGGAGCCTGATAGCGGCACAATCCGCCATTGCGCAGGAAACGTCTTTTGAGCCTGTCATCGTGACAGCGCAGAAGCGCGAACAGAGCATCTATGAAGTGCCGGTCGCGATCAGCGCGTTTTCGGCCGAGATGATCGAGAAACAGGGCATTTCGGACCTGACGGATATCGGCAAGTTCGTGCCGAACCTCAATGTCACGGGTTTTTCGGCCGGCCACACGTCCTCGGCGAATCCCTTCATTCGCGGCATCGGCCTGCAGGACCACCTGATCACGACCGACCCGGGCGTGGGCGTCTACGTCGACGGCGTCTACCTGGGCCGCCAGGTGGGCCAGAACTGGAGCCTTGCGAACATCGAGCGTGTCGAGGTGCTACGTGGTCCGCAGGGAACCCTGTACGGGCGGAATTCAATTGGCGGCGCGATCAATATCATCACGCGCCAGCCCGGCGACGAAGACGGCGGTCGGGTGTCGCTGACGGCCGGTTCGCGCGGGCGCCTGAATGCCGATTTCTACACAAACATGAGCTTCTCGGACCAGTTTGCGATGTCCCTGACGGGCGCATTCCAGAGCCGCGACGGTCTGGGCAAGTTCATGTTGCTCGAGAACCCGCGCAAGGAAGTTGGCGAGCTCGAGGACATCTCGGCAAGGGTCGCGCTCAAGTGGTCACCGACCGATCGCCTGTCGTTCCTCCTGACGGCCGACGGCAATGAGGGCGATAATGGGCTTCGCCCCTATGACACGCTGATCGACGAGGTGCCGAACGGCGGCGTATTCGCAGCCGGGTATCGCAATTCCGATACGGCTTCGAATCCGTACAACAACAACACCGGGCAGGAGTCGCAGATTGCCGTGACGAACGAGGCGGAAGGTGTCTCGCTAACGGTGGACTACGCGATTTCCGACGGCATGGCGGCCAAGCTGCTCCTGAGCGACCGCCATTCGGAATACAATGCCGGTCTCGATGACGACGGCTTTTTCGACGACTTCCTGAGTTTCCCGGAATTTGGCGAGGCGGACCAGCAATCGGCCGAATTTCAGCTGACCGGAAACTTCGGCGCATTCGACTACGTCGCCGGCCTCTACTGGTTCGAGGAAGATGGCCAGAACATCCAGGATCCAACAATATTCCTCGGCGGACCGGGGGACATCCGTCTAACGCAGAAGGTCGACAGCCAGGCGATTTACGCAAACGTCGGCTACAACCTTTCCGAGGATTTCAGGGTGTCAGGTGGCCTGCGCTACACGCAGGACGACAAGACCGCGGGCGTCAACATCAACAGCGGCCTGATCGACGAGACGCAGAGCCGCGATTGGTCAGAAACAAGCTGGGACGTGTCGGCGAACTACCAGTTGAATGATCGCTTGAACGTGTACGGCACGATCCAGAGCGGCTACCAGTCCGGCCAGTTCCCGCCGCGTCCGTACTGTTTGTTCGGTTCCCTGTTCCCGCCGCCTGGTACCGGGCCCTTCGATCCGCTGTCGGACGACCCGAACTACTGTTTCCTGGCCAACGACAACGTCACGGCCCTGAATTACGAAGTGGGCCTGAAGGGACAGCCGCTCGATAACCTGCAGATGAGCATCGCGGTCTTCTACACCGATTACTCGGATCTGCCGTACCAGGTGAGCACGACCGCGGGCGGCGGCGGGTTCAACACGGAGAACATCATTGTCGACCAGACCTCGATGGGGATCGAGTGGGAGAGCACCTGGCTGGTGACGGACGCTTTCCGCCTGTATGCGACTCTTGGCTACATCGACGCCGACGTGGACGACCCGAATCCGGCTGCGGTTGCGCCGCTGACGCCGGAGCTCACTTTCTCGTTGAGTCCGGAGTTCAACTTCCCGCTCGGCGACGGCGACATCACCTTGCGAGCCGACTACTCGTTCCGCGACGACATGTACGGTGAGCCGAGCTCGGATCCGGGCCGGTTCACGCGCATCGACAGCCGCGACCTGATCAATTTCGACATCACGTACCGGCCCACCGACGGCAACTGGTCGATCTCCGGTTACGGCAAGAACGTCACGGATGAGCGTTACGACAATGCGCGGCTGAATGTCACGGACTACGTGCTGGTCATACTCAGCAACGATGCCAGCGAGTTCGGTGTCCGAGTGACCCGGGATTTCTGAAGGATGCAGGCGGGCCCGGCCGGCCGGGCCCCCTTGCCGGATTCCGGCGACGAGATCCAAAAAATGCGGATGTGGTGGCTAACATAGGGGCTGATGGGCCCCGATCCTTGCAATCGAACCGGATTCGCGGCCGCGGCACTCGCGGCCATTTTGCATGCGCCGTCATTGCAGGCTGCAGACAGCGAATACCTGGGCCTCCTGCGGGCCCGCGACCTCACGCCCTTCGGTTTCCTCCGCCTCGACATGCGCCCGGCACACGCGATTTCCGCTCGCGAGGGGACGTGGGCCTTCGAGGCGGAACTCGCCCACCAGAACACCTGGGCGTTGACCAGGCCGGTCGAAGAGTACCTCGAAGCGCTACCTGGCCGCCGCCAACTCGGGGACGCCGAGCTAGCCGATATCCGGGCGCTGCCCGGCGAGAACTACCTCGTCGACCTGGAACTCGCCGAGCTCGACTTTACGATTCACCACAAGTTCACGAAGCACTGGGGCGCCTATCTCGTCCTGAGCGGCGTGAACTACAGCGGCGGTTTCCTCGACGGGTCTATCGAACAGTTCCACGACGCGTTCAGGTTCGACGAGAACGGCCGCCCTTCAGCACAGCGTTACGACGTGAACGTCATTGCGGACCTCAGGTCTGCCGACCTTGGATTACTCGAATCGCCGACGAATGGCGGCTTTCTCGATCCGACGGTCGGCATCCGGTACTCGCTCGCCGAAAAGGTCAGGGGCTGGAACGTCGTGCTGGAGGCCGCGGCCAAACTCTCATTCAGGAGCCCCAAGGCTTTCATCTCGACCGGAACGTCGGATTACGGTTTCCAGGCGACGCTCCAGCGCTTTTCGGACAACCACGCGTGGTATGTGAGCGCCTCGGGCGTCTACTACGACGGAACGTCGAACATCATGCCGACGGGTCCGCGCATTGTTCCGACGCTTGTCGTGGGCTATGAATGGAAGCTGAGCCCGGAGACACACCTGATCCTGCAGGGCTATGTGAGCGACAGCGTTTTCTCGCGGGAGGAAACGGATCTCGACGACCTGCTTGCGAACAAGTACCAGCTGAGCTTCGGCATCTACCGCCGCTTTGGCCGCGGCGTGCTGTCGTTCGCCATCACCGAGAATCTCCAGAACCTGAACAATACCCCGGATGTCGGCGTTCAGCTCGGCTGGGCCTACAGCCCTGCACTGGAAGCGAAGGGCGAATGAGCTGAATCAGGCCGGCAGCACGTTCGCGTTCAGGCGGAACAGGTTCATCGGGTCGTATTTCTTCTTTATCTCGCGCATGCGGCCGAGATTGCCCTGGTAGTTGTCGTCGATCACGCCCTGGGCCTCGTCGGCGGTCTCGTTCGTGTAATAGCCGTTGGTGAAGCGCTCGAGCCCCGCCCAGTAGTTCCTGAGGTAATCCATGTGCGGCTTCGCATCGTCCTCGAGTTTCCAGGACACGATCGACAGCATGTTGTGGGTCGAGCGGCGGTGCGGAAACGCCGTGGCGTTCTGGGCGACCCGGCCGATCGCGCCGCCGGATTGCTGGAAGAAGAGCACGGTGTTCCGCTTCGGGTCCGCCTGGAACCTGTCCATAACCGCGCCGGGCAGGTCTGATGGAAACGCATCGATAAACCCGGACTTCAGGTAGGTGCCTTCGTTCCGCGGGTCGCTGCGGTCGGTGCTGCGCTGGAGCGCCACGTAGTCCCAGGCCTTGATCGTATCGGCCAGGGGAGTGCCGAGTTTCCGGAGTGGCGCGAGCACGCGATCGGCGTCGCCTGCCGCGCCCGACCAGACCGGCGCAATGGCGATAATCCCCGGCTTGCCGTCCATCGGGGACGAAATGACGGCATCGACGTAGAGTTCATCCGGCGCCGCGGCGCTGTATTCGCCGAAAAAGCCGAACAGCTCCCGCGCACGCTCGATCGGGAACACGACGGAGCCCGCGATGACCTGTCGCTGCATCGGATGCAGCTCGAACTCGAAATTCGTGACGACGCCGAAGTTTCCGCCGCCGCCCCGCACGCCCCAGTAGAGGTCCGGGTTTTCCGCGGGACTGGCACGCCGGAGTTCGCCGTCTGCGGTCACGATGTCGACGGCTCGCACATTATCGAGTGCAAGGCCGAAGCGTCGCGCCAGCCGCCCGAATCCGCCACCGAGCGTGAGCCCGCCGACGCCGGTGTGAGACACCGTGCCGGCTGTCGTCACGAGACCGAGCGCCATCGCCTCGTGATCCAGTTCGCCGAGCAGGCTTCCGCCGTCGACATAGGCGCGACGGGAGGCCGCATCCACCCGCACGCCGCGGAAATGGGACAGGTCGATCTGCATGCCTTTTTCGCAGGTGGACTTTCCGCCCGGGCTGTGTCCGCCGCACTTGACCGCGAGCAGGAGCTTGCGTTCGCGGGCAAAGTTGACGGCGCTCTGGATGTCGGCGACGCCCGTCGGCTGGACGACGAGCGCGGGGTGCTTGTCGATCGATTCGTTGAGCACGCGGCGCGCCTGCTCGTAACCCGGTTCGCCCGCAAGCAGGATGGGACCGCGCAGGCTCGCCCGGAAATCCTTGAGTGCCGCCTGTTCGATGACCGTGGCCGAACCGTCAAGCTTGACGGCAGCGATTCCGCCGGCTGCCTGTGAGGCTTGCTGGTCGAGAGCGTAAAGCCGGGAATAAGGCAGTGCGAAGGCAACCGCCGCTGCAACCGATGACTGAACGAAATGCCGGCGATTCATGTTGTCTCCCCGATGGGAACGGATTGTCCCTTGAACGCTGAGCGCAGCAGCAGGAATGAAGCATAGAGCACGACGACCACGACGCCCCAACGCAGCCAGACGATCGGCATCTCCTTGACGATGAACGCGGCAACGAGCACGGCGGGAATGCCGCCGAGGGCGATGCCGAGGACGATTCGCATGTCGATTCGGTCGCTCTTCATGAAGCTGAAACCCGTGGTCGGCATCAGGAATGCGCAGGCGCTGGCCATGATCGGGAAAGCAAGGCGTGGATCGAGCCCGAGCATGCTCAGCAGGATGAGCGACGGCGCATACAAACCTATGCCGAACGCCATCAGCGCCCCGAGGACGAAGTGCACCGCGATGGCCACGTACATTTCCGCGGCCGGAAGCGAAGTGGCGTTGCCGCCGATTGGCATGAGGTTGAGGTTGCTCATCGCGTACAGGCCAGCCGCGATGAGGAGCGCGATTCCCACAATGGCCTGGACCAGCGACACGGGCGCCCGCACCACGAGCGGTGCGCCGACCAGCGCACCGAGGACTGCCGCAATGATGCAGGAAGCCAGCAGGGTCGGGTCCACGTGCACGCCGAGGATCACCAGGAATATCGCCGATTGCGCGATGGTCGGCAGCGCATGCCCGACGTTCAACGTTGCCGGGATGAAGCTGTCAGGAACCAGCTTGCGGAACTTTACCCAGGCCGTCGTCGTGGCAAACGACCCGATGCCGAGCGTATCGAAGAAATTCGTAACCGCCCCGAGGCCGATCGATTCCGCGTCCGGGCGCAACTCGCCGCGGCGTCTGGCCGTCGCGAGAAGGACTAACGTGAAAACGATGCCAAGGGCAGCAAGCGCGGCGAGCAGGACGACGATGGTCATGCAGTGGGCCGTTTGCGCATCGCGGGTACTCTACAGCAGAATGGCGCCACCTGCTCCAAGGGACTGGTCACATGCATCTCAATCTCATCGGGCGCCGCCTTTGCGCCGCAATAATGTTTATTTCGCTTGCACCGGCCGGATGGGCGTCCGAACCTGCAATCCCGACGGACATTTCCGGCCAGGCGCTCGAGATACTGAAGCGCTCGATCGGGTTCAAGACCGAGGAAGGGGCAGGCCAGATTCCGGCCTATGCCGAATACCTGGCTGGCGTCCTGAGGGCCGGCGGCTTTTCACCCGGCGACATCACCATCAGGTCTCACGGTGAAACCGCGACGCTCGTTGCGTACTACCGCGGCAAGGATCCGGCGGCGAAGCCGATCGTCATCGCGTCACACATGGACGTCGTGACGGCGCGCCGCGAAGACTGGGAGCGCGATCCGTACGTCGCGGTCGTCGAGAACGGTTTCGTCTTCGGGCGCGGCGCGTCCGACAACAAGTTCGGCATCGCGACGCAGGTCGCGGCCCTGCTTTGGCTCAAGCAGGAGGGATTCAAGCCCGGGCGAGACATCGTGCTCGCGCTGACCGGCGACGAGGAAACGACCCAGGACACGACCGCCGTGCTGGCACAGGAACTGAAGCACGCCGAGATGCTGCTGAACAGCGACGCAGGCGGCGCATACCTCGGCGACGACGGAAAGCCGGTCGTCTATGCGATGCAGGCCGCCGAGAAGACTTACATGGACTTCGAGGTGAGCTTCTCGAATCCCGGCGGCCACAGCAGCCGGCCCGGTCCTTCGAACGCCATCTATGACCTCGCGCGCGCAATCACGCGCGTCGCGGAGTTCCGCTTTCCGGCGCGGAGCAGCGAGCTGACGACGGCATATTTCAAGGCGGCAGGTGCAACGATGGCCGGCCCCATCGGCGAGGCGATGCTCCGCTATGCCGATGATCCGGCGGACAAGGCGGCGTATGAGACCCTGGCCTCCAATCCCGAGTACGTCGGCCAGCTTGGCACGACCTGCGTCGCGACGACCGCGAAGGCAGGTCATGCACCGAATGCGTTGCCGCAGAGCGCAGTCGTCAACATCAACTGCCGCGTGTTCCCGGGCGAGTCCGTGGAAAGCGTGCAGTCGACACTCGTCCGGGTCATCGACGATCCGGATGCGGTGGTGAAAGTCGTCAACCAGCCGGTCCCGAGTGACGCCTCGCCCTTGCGCGAGGACGTCATGAAGGCGCTCAGGAAGTCGATCGACCTGCGGGCGCCCGGACTGCCGATCGTGCCGTCGATGTCGGCGGGCGCGACCGACAGCCTGTACTTCCGCAATCTCGGCGTGCCGAGCTACGGCGTGTCGGGCACCTTCATGCACCCGAAGGACAGTTTCGCGCACGGCCTCAACGAGCGCGTGCCGGTTGCCGCCACGGACGGCGCGGTCGTCCAATGGCGGAGCATGCTCCGACTGCTCGCCAAATAGCGGGATTGGCGGGGTCAGTTCCTGTGCCGCTGCTGGCTGAAGAGATAGAGCCCGGCGGCAACCACGATCGCCGCGCCCGCGAGCACGCGGCCGCCCGGCAGCGTGCGCCACACGAGCCAGTCGATGCCGATGGCCCAGACTAGGGCCATGTACTCGTACGGTGCGACAGTGGATGCGGGCGCAAGCCGGAACGCCTCTGTGATCAGGTGCTGGCCCGCCCAGCCCGTCAGCCCGACAGCGATTATCCATTTCCAGTCCGTCGCCACGATCGGCACCCAGGCCGGAGCGGCGAGCGCGCCCGCTCCGATGGCGACCATCAACAGGAACCAGAAGACCATCGAAGCCGTCGTCTCTGTGGCGGACATCAGGCGCACCAGCACGACGACAAACGCATAGGCGAGCGCCGAGCCGAGGGCTGCGACGCCCGCGAGGCTTGCGAAGCCGGACATGCTCGGACGCAGCATCACCAGGACGCCGGCAAGCCCTGCGAAGATCGCGCCCCAGACATGGCGATTGACTTTCTCGCCGAGCAGCAACGCGGCGCAGAGGACGACGAGGAGTGGCGCGCTCATGTAAACCGCATACGTATCCGTCATGCTTGCGCGCGCAAGCGCCCACAGGAATCCCCAGAGCATGAGGACGGCAAGCACGGCGCGGAGCAGGTGAAGCTGCCATCGCACGGGCCGGAGGAGTCGAACGCGACCGGTTGCCAGATACATGAGGAACACGAGGGGCAGGGAACTTGCGCCGCGCAGGCAGGCGACCTGCAACGGCGGATAGCGCACGGTCAGGTGCTTCATGAACGCATCCATGACCGCGAATATTCCGACGGCCGCGATCATCATCAGGACGCCTCGCAGCCGGTCGGAGCGTTCAGTCATCGGGCATCGGCAGCCGTTCGATCAGGAGCTTCGAGAAACCGGCAAGCGCCGTCACGTCCTGCTCATCCGGGCCGTCGGGATCGCGTCCGTTGGAATAGGCGGCGACTATGAGACGCCGGCCGTCCGGCAGTTGTGCATGGACGATTTCCGCGAGCGTGTCGTAGGCATCGCCGATCTTGCTCTCGTAAACCGTGCCTTCCGGAAACCCGCCGCCCATGCTGCTGTTGCGCGATATGAGCGGCCGGCGCAGGCGCGAGCGAATGTAGTCCGCCGCGGGCTCACCGAACTGCCCGCTGACGAGCGCGAGCATCAGGCGCGCGGAGCCGTCCGGGTGCATCGCATTGCGTCCGTGCCGTTCGCGTGCCAGTGCTTCGAGGCCCTCCGGCATCTCGCCCGAGTTCGTCGGATAGGTCTTGTTGATGAATCGCTGGCCGTCGAGCAGCCCGTGCCGCGAAAGGAGGTCTTCTGTGTAAAGCCTGCGCGCGAACCAGGCCTCGAAATCGGCGCCCTCGACGGGTCCGTTGACCGCCCCGGTGATCGCGTCGACCACGACGCCGGTCGCGACATTGTCGGAATCCCGGAGCATCGGCAGCACCGACTCGTCGAGGCAATCCGGGGCGCGGCGCTCCGATTCGCACCATTGGACAGCGGCGACCGCGAATCCGAGCTTGACGCAGCTGGCCGGGTACCAGGCGCGATCTCCGCCGACGCTGCCGCGAAGCCAGGTGCCGTCCTTCGCCGCAAGCAGCACGGTCACGTCGAGGCGTTCGAAATGCACGCCTGCGAGAAATCGCGTCCGGGCGTCCTCGACGGCCGCCTGCAATCCGGCGTCGTCGCGAATCGGCAGACGGGCGGTTTCCGGCCAGGCGGGCAGAGCGGCGAACAACAGGACGATGCCAGCGATTGGCAAGGCTTTTGGGATCATTCGCCAATGCACCGAGCGTCTCCCGCTACAATTCCGTCACAGTAGCGTCCCCCCGGCGGAGCAACAACCATGAAGGTCTACGGCAACGTGCTCGACATGATCGGCAGGACGCCGATGCTCGAAACCCGAAAGCTCGATCCCGGGACCTGCAGGCTCTTCCTGAAGCTCGAACTCCAGAATCCGGCGGGCTCGATCAAGGACCGGATCGGGCTCACGATGATCGAGGAAGCGGAGCGGCGCGGCGACCTGAAGCCGGGTGGCACGATCATCGAGGCGACTGCCGGCAATACTGGCCTCGGCCTCGCGCTCGTGGCGGCCCAGAAGGGTTACCGCGTCGTGCTCGTGCTGCCAGACAAGATGAGCCAGGAGAAGATCTTCAACCTGCGCGCGATGGGCGCGGAAGTCATCCTCACCCGTTCCGACGTCGAGAAGGGTCACCCGGAGTATTACCAGGATCTCGGCGCCCGGATCGCACGCGAGAAGGGCTACTACCACATCAACCAGTTCGGCAATCCCGACAATCCCAAGTCGCATGCGATGACGACCGGTCCTGAGATCCTCGAGCAGATGGATGGGCAGGTGGACGCCGTCGTCGTCGGCATCGGTTCGAGCGGCACGATCTCGGGCCTGACACAGTGCTTCCGCGAGCAGCTTCCCTCGGTCGAACTCGTGCTCGCCGATCCGGAAGGATCCGTCCTTGCCGACCAGGTCAACAAAGGCAGTCATGGCAAGGCCGGTTCCTGGCTCGTCGAGGGCATCGGCGAGGATTTCATCCCCGATATCTGCGATTTTTCGATGTGCCGCAAGGCCTACAGCATTCCCGACAGCGAGTCCTTCGCGGTCGCGCGCACGATCCTGCTCAAGGAGGGCCTCCTCGTCGGGTCGTCGACGGGAACGCTCGTTGCGGCCGCGCTGCGGTACTGCCGCGAGCAGGAGAAGCCGAAACGCGTCGTCACGTTTGCCTGCGACACCGGCAACAAGTACCTGTCGAAGCTCTTCAACGATTTCTGGATGGAGGACCAGGGTTTCTTCCAACGCACGCAATACGGTGACCTGCGCGACCTCATCGGCCGCCCGCATGGCGAACGCGCGACGATCACGGTCGGTACCGACGACGTACTGACGACGGCGCACAACCGGCTGCGGAACGCAGGTTTCAGCCAGCTTCCGGTGATGGAATCCGAGCGGCTCGTCGGCTTCATCGACGAGGACGACATCCTCCGGCATGCGTTCGGCAAGCCGGAGCGGTTCAACGATCCCGTGCGGGCGGCTATGCACACGAATTTTCTCGTGGTCGAGCCGACGCTTGCGATGCGGAACCTGGTCGCAATGCTCGACGTCCAGCCTTATGCCGCGGTGATGGACCAGGGCGAATTCCACGGTCTCATCACGCGGGCTGACGTGCTCAATTACCTGCGCCGCCAGATGACCGCGACACCGGCGCACTGAGGCAATCAATGAAGGATTCAAGGAAACCCGCCGGATTCTCGACCCGCGCCATCCATGCCGGCCAGTCGCCGGACCCGACGACCGGCGCGGTCATGCCGCCGATCTACGCGACATCGACCTACGCGCAGGAAAGCCCGGGGGTCCACAAGGGATTCGAGTATTCGCGCACGCAGAATCCGACGCGCATGGCCTTCGAGCGCTGCATCGCGGACCTGGAGGGCGGCAGCCGAGGCTTTGCGTTCGCTTCCGGCATGGCGACGACGTCGACGCTGCTTGAGCTTCTCGACAGCGGCGATCACGTGGTCGCGATGGACGACTTGTACGGCGGAACATTCCGGCTGTTTGAACGTGTACGGCGGCGCTCGGCGGCGCTCGACTTCAGCTTTGTCGACCTGTCGGACACGGCGGCCGCAGTGGCGGCGATCGGACCGAAGACCCGGATGATCTGGATCGAGACGCCCTCCAATCCATTGCTGCGCCTGGTGGACATTGCGGCCGTCGCGGAAGCGGCGCGCAGCCGGGGGATCCTCACCGTCGTCGACAACACCTTCGCGACGCCATGGATCCAGCGTCCGCTCGAGCTCGGGGCCGACATCGTCATGCATTCGGTGACCAAGTTCCTCAACGGGCACTCGGACATGGTCGGAGGTGTCGCGGTCGTGAGCGAGGCGGGGCTCGGCGAGCGCATCGCATTCCTCCAGAACGCGGTCGGCGCCATCGCCGGCCCTTTCGACAGTTTCCTTGCACTTCGGGGCCTGAAGACGCTGCCGCTCAGGATGCGGCAGTCGAGCGAATCCGCGCTCGCGATCGCCGCGCGCCTCGAGCGTCATCCGCGCGTCGAGCGCGTGATCTATCCGCGCCTGCCCTCGCATCCGCAGCGGGCGCTGGCCGAGCGCCAGATGGCGAACGGCGGCAGCGGAATCGTGACGTTTTTCCTGAAGGGTGGCCTAGCGGAAGCGCGCAGTTTCCTCGAGCGGCTTGAGGTGTTCACGCTGGCCGAGAGTCTCGGTGGCGTTGAAAGCCTCGTGGATCACCCGGCGATCATGACCCACGCCTCGGTGCCGCCCGAGGCGCGCGCGAAACTGGGCATCAGCGATTCGCTGGTGCGACTCTCGGTCGGCATCGAGGATACGGCGGACCTGATCGCCGACCTGGAAGAGGCGCTCGGCTGAAGTCTCAGGGATCTTCGGGGTCGAGATCCTCGACGCTGCCGTCGGGGAATATCGCGAGCTGATCTCCGGCCTCGGCGGTCGTCGTGACATCACCCGCAGCGAACCGCACGGTAACGTCGTAGGTGCCGGACCAGGGCGCAGCGAAAATCAGGTCGTACAGGCTCTGAGAACGTAGTCCCGAGCCCGATTCGACCACGCGGGTCATGATCCGGGTCGGCGCTTCCTGCGGTGCGACGTGCACGATCCGGCCCTGCTGGTTGCGCTCGCCGTCGTCACCGACGATCCGGAGCCGGATTCTCCTCGTCAATGTGCTTGCGCCGCGCAGCAGGCGGTAGGAAGGGCCCCACTTCGAAAGGATGTCGCCATTGCCGTCAGCATCGGTGTCACCGCAGGCGAGCTGGTCGTTGCGGCTGACAAGGAGGTCCGGGTTGGCTGCGGTGCCCCGCTGGGTCGCCGACGGCATCAGTGTGCCTGCGACATTGACCAGGATCTTTGGGGCGCCCAGTCCGGTCACTGTCAGATTGTTTGCGATGACCACGTCTTCGAAACCGTCGACATTGATGTCGCAGGTCGTGAGCCCAAAGCCAAAGGTGGCGACGGGACCGGGATCTAGGATCTCGCCCGCATCGAGCACGCCCGCGGCATTGCGGTGCAGGCGTGTATCGGAACCCGTGTGGTGGATCAGGTCGAGATCGCCGTCGAGGTCGACGTCAATAAACTTGAGCCCGTTGTCCGCACGCACCGGGATGCCAGCCGCGGCGCTGCCGTCGCTGAAAGTGCCGTCGCCGTCGTTGATCAGCAGGCGCGAACCGAACAGCAGGTCGACGAAGCCGTCTTCATTGAAATCCACAGCCTGCCCGCCGCGTGGAACGTAGGCGGCGCCGGCCGGATTGGTGTCGACGCCGGCGGCCGCGGCGATATCCGTGAATCCGCCGCTGCCGTCGTTCTGGAGCAGCCAGTTGCGGGCGCCGTCGCCCCTCGTGTGGTCGTAGGGTGCGAACAGGTCCACGTCGCCGTCATTGTCGAAGTCGGCGGCGAGGAGGGTGCCGCCGAACCCGCCGATCGCGAGCGCGGAAACCGCGGCGGAAGTCTGATAGTTGCCGTTGCCCTGATTGACATGCATGAGAGCGACCGATGCTGGCGTACCGGCCGGCGACAGCGTGTTGCTGAAGAGGTCGTCGAAGCCGTCACCCGTGAAGTCGGCAAAGCGCGAATCGCCGGTCGTGCGCCCGGCTGCAAGGAGATCCGAAAGTCCCGCCTCCGGCAGCACGCGGGCCAGGAAGCCGCCCAAACAGATCCCGGAATCGAGCGTGCCGCCGCCAGTCGGAAGGTCCAGGCATCCGTCGTCGTTCGGATCGCCAAATGCGGCGCCGGCCACGGGCAAGTCACTTTCAGTTATGAGTTGTGTCGGCGACAGTGCAATCGGGCTTCCGGCGCCGACCCGCGTGTCGTTCATGGGGATGACACGGTAGAAAACGGGCGTCGTGACGGAAATGCCGGGCCGCACATGCGGCGAGCCATCTGCTTCCTCGAAAAGTGCAGGCGGTCGGCGTCCTGCTAGCGCCTCTTCGAGCGCGGCAAAGTAGACGCGATAGTGAGTCGCTCCGATGGTCGTCGCGAAATGCACGGTGTGGCCTGGCGCCTCGCTCGTCGCCGCGACCCATTCCACCGATCCCGGCACGGGACCCGGTGTAGCGACGACCGGATTGCTTTCGGGCCCGCGTCCGCCGCTCGTTTCCGCGATGATCCTGTAGCGATAGACGCGGAAATTGGCAAGCCCCGTATGAACGTAGCTCGTGCCTTCTATCCCCTTGATTTCATTGTTGAATGCGACCCCGGGCGTGCTGTCGTCCCAGATGATGACGTAGCGGGCCGCATCGGTGACCGCATCCCAGGAAAGCTCAACCTGGCCATCGCCACCTTCAGCCGCGGGGTTTGAAGGTGCGGCATGCGGAGGACTGGTGCCCAAGGCGCCCTCGCAGCCTGCGAGTCCGAAGAAGAGCCCGAGCAAGGCGCAAATTCCGGTTGCCGCCCGGGAGGCGGTTCTAGCTGCCAATGCCATTGGATCGAGATCCCGTCTGAATTGATATTCCGCGACCGATAGACGGCCGCGCCACGCGACAGTTCCGCCGGCTCCCGGCGGGACCTCTCGCATTATAACGTCCCGAACGCAGGCGCCCCGCTTCAGGCAGCAGCCGGGCGCAGGTCGATGCGCGTCGACGAGGCCATACAGTAAATCTCGACCGGGCGTGACCGGCCCCGCAGCACGAGCGGTGGCAATTCGACGATGCCCCCGGGAACCGGGTCCAGCGATTGCTTGACCGAGAGCGAGAACAGGGCTTCGCCGGCGCGGGCGCGCTGGACCAGGCGTGCCGCCACGTTGACCGTATCGCCAATCAGCGTATAGCTCGGACGTTCCGGGGCACCGACATCACCGACGATCACGTCTCCGGCGTTGATGCCGATGCCGATGCCCGTATCGATGCCGAGTTTGGCCTTCCATTCGGCCGCGAGCTGGCCGAACCCGGCGATCATCCCGCGGGCCGCCGAGATCGCGCGGCCGCTGGCGTCGTCGGAAGGCACGGGCAGCCCGAAACCGGCCATCAAGCCGTCGCCGGCCATATGGAACACGGTACCCCCGTGCTCCCGAGTCACGGCCGACAACATCGAAAAATACTCGTTGAGCAGCGGCACGACGTCCGAGGGCGAAAGGCGCTCGGCGACGGCCGTAAAACCGCGCATGTCGGCGAATAGCACGGTCCCCGAGACACGCGCCTGGCCAACCCCGTCACGGGCCCTGGCCGTGCAGCGGCAGCTTCCGAGCTGGTGCAGTTCGACGAGGTTTCCAGCCGGATCTATCAGGAAAAGCTGGCGCGAATCGGGCCCGAGCCGGCCATGCACGACGCGGTAGGGCACGGTGAGGCGGTCGAGCTCCGCCTGGGCTTCGTCGATGGAAGTGACGGCGAGGGCGAGGTGAGGCGCAGTCAGGTCGAGTTCGCCCGCGGCCAGCGCGCCTTTCGGGACGCCCGCAACCAGGTGAATCTGCGCAAATGCACCTGCATTGATGCGCTGGCCTTCGCCAGCCCGATCCCAGGGCACGTGGTCACACTCAAGCCCGAGAACGTCGCTGTAGAAGCGGAGCGCCGCGCCCGCGGCATCGGGACCCGGCGCGATTCGCACGGCGATATGGTGCAGTTCCGCGATCTTGAGGGTCATGACCCGGCTTGAGAGTCGAAGATCTCGACGGTCAGGTCGACCCGGCGCTCTTCCCCTGGCGCCAGGCCGCCGACACCGATGACTTTCCGGGCAAGCTCCGCGCCCGCCGCGTCGCGGATCACGACGACGACGGAATATTCCCCCGGTCCTGCTGCTGAAGCTCGCGCAAACTGCCCCGATATGCTGAGCGCGACCTGACTCGCCTGTTCGGGTTGCTCGCCGCGTCGCGACTCAAAACGCAGGTGGTGCCGGCAAGCGGGGCAAACCGCCGCGCTTTCAAGAATCGTCGCCCGGCAATGCGGACAGGACCGCGTCTTGCCGCTCGCCGCCGAGCGCCGGTCTGCCACACGCGCCATGACTCAGGAGCGCCCGCTGCCCTTTGAGCCGCCGGATTCGTTCCAGCCGAATTCCGCCCGGCCGCGCATGCGCGCGCCGTCCGCGACGGTCAGCGAACCCGCGCTGACATCGCCGTTCAGGACACCGCTCTGGTGCAGCTCGACCCGTTGCGCACCTTCGATATTGCCTTCGATCTCGCCAGCCACGACCACCGAGCCTGCACGAACCGCGCCCGCGAGATGAGCGCCGGCTTCGACCGTCAGCGTGCCATCGACGTGGACGTCGCCCTTGAAGCGGCCCGAGATCCGCACGTGCCCCGAGCCTTCGATCTTGCCCTCGAAGGTCAGCCCGGTCGCGATGACCGACTCCTTCAAGTCCTTGCGGCTTGCTGCCCCGGACGCTGCCGACGGCGCGGCCGGCACGGCCTCCGGTCTGGGGCGATTCACGGGCGGCGGGTTGCCCGCGGCCGTTTCGGGCTGGGTCGAATCCTTCGCAACGATGTCCTTCCAAATGGCCATGGGGGATCCTCCGGTGGGGGACGGTTAGAGTAGCCAGTTGGAAGGCTGCGGGCGAGGGCGCCGTACGGTACCGAAGTCCCAGAACCGGACTGTCGCCCTATTGCGACAGTCCTGCCCGAAAACGGGTGGCTAGAACAGGCCGGACAGCCAGGCCTGGGCCGCGGCCGGTCGACGCAATTGCGGCGTCCGGAAGCCCGCCCGGGCCTTTTGAGAAGCCGCATCGGCCGCGGTCATGATCTGGCCACAAGCACCGGTTTCCAGCCAGAAAAGCGCCGCGGAAGTCGAATCTTCGGTGCTGTCCCAGGGGGCGCGCGCAAGTTCGTCGGTGGCGGCGCAAGCGAACGGCAGGGTCTCGGCGAGGCCGGAAAAAAAGTCGCCTTCGTCGTCGGCGTTACGGGTCTCGAAACTCACCAGGCGCAAGCGGAGGTCGCAGCCGCCGAGGTCGAAGGCCGATTGGCCAACCGGCTTGCCGAAGGTGTCGGCGCCGATGATCGCGACCTCGACCCAGGGGTCCTGGGCATTAATGACGATTTCGCTCGAGGAAGCCGTGGCGCCTGTCGTGATGAATGCGATGCGCACCGGCTCAACCGATTGCGACCGTGGATTGAACCTGCGCACGGAATTGTGCGACGACTTGTTTGCATTGAAGCGGGTGCGCGACAGGATGTCGGCGCTACTCCTCGCCCGCCCGTGAAGGTCGCCCACCAGTTCGGCAATACGGGTGAGGCCGCCGCCGTTGTAGCGAAGGTCGACGATGAAATACTGAATGCCCCGCGCGCGGAATTCTGCGTACGCGTTGCGAAGAGGCGTCTCCGCAGTCGAAATAAAGGTGCGCAGGTTGACGTACCCGACAGGCAGCGAGGAATTCGACGGCAGCGCCAGGATCGCGGCACCTGCCTCGGGAACCGGCGGGATCGTGACGACCTGCTTCGTCAAGGTCGATTCCATTTGCTGGCCGCCCGGCAAGACGAACTGCAATCCGCGCTGTACGCCAACGGCAGCCTCGCCGAATGCCTCCTCAAGATTCGGGTCTGCAGCCAGGATGGTTGCGATCGCGACGAAACCGTCGCCGGAATCCACGTGCGTGATCTCGGCGCCCCGCGTGAGCCCCGCGAGATCGGCCGGGCTGCCCTCGTAAACGTCGGGAAGGAGGAGGCGATCGGACTGGATGCGGGTCCGGAAGCCGAAACCAACGTATTGACCTTCCTCCAGGAACGAACTGTCAGCCTCTGGCGTCGTCAGGTAACTGAAGAACCGATCCTTGCCCTCCGCGCGGGCGTTCGCAGTCAGTTCCTCCAGCAACAGGCCTGGCGTTGCAAAATCATCGATGTTGATGCCCGGGGGCAGGAGGTCCCGGAACAGGTACCACTCGCGTGTCGCATCGAGCACGAATTTCTTCTGGATTTCGGTTGAGCAGGCACCGCCAGGCGCCGCGGAACCGCCGCTGCCGCCGCAGGCGGCAATCAATGTGGCGAGAAAGGCGGCCGTGGTGGCCGCACACCGGGACCGGAAAGACTCTGTCATCGCGGTCGTGCGGGGGCAATCCGCGCCGTGCGGCGCCTCAGGCGAGCTGGGCCCCCAGGTGCTTCAACCGGCGGTGCTGCATGCGGAGTTCCGCCAGCAAGGCCCGGGTTTCGGACCGGAAATGGGTCTCATCCCAGCGTTGGACGAGCTGTTCACGCGTCTTCTGGTACCAGGCATCCGTGAGCTTCGACCATTTGGCGACGGTCGCGGCGAACTGCTCGTACTCGCGGGCAATGGCGGCGCGCAGCCGCTCGAGGTCGCCATGCGGGAGGGTCGCGCTCTTGTCCTTGAGGCTTGCCTCAACCCGGCGGAACTGCATTGCGAGCCGCGTGCGCTGGATGACGACGGAGGGCGTTCTGCGCAACCGCCTTGTGATTCCGACCCAGGAGAGCGAGCAGATGATCCATTTGCTCGGGTCCCAGTGCCACCAGCGGATGCCGTTCCGGTAGTCGTGGGCAAACTGGTGATGGAAATTGTGATAGCCCTCGCCATACGTCAGGAAGGCGAGCCATCCGTTGTCGCGCGCACTGTGCTCGTCGCTGTACGGCTGACGGCCGAATGCATGCGCGGCCGAGTTGATCAGGAACGTGAAGTGGTGGCTGACCACGAGGCGCAGTACGCCCGCCAGCAGGAACACCCCCCACAGGTCGCCGTGCAGCCAGCCGAGCGCGAGGGGAACGAGCACGTTCAAGCCGATCGAGAGCGGGTAGTAATACTTGTGCTGGAACGCGACGATCGGGTCGCGCTGGAGGTCGCGTACGTTGCTGAAGTCCGTCTCGCCGCTCGGGTAGCGGCGCAGCATCCAGCCGATGTGCGAGAACCAGAGGCCGCGGCTTGCCGAGTAGGGATCGCGGTCGCCATCGTCGACGTACTGGTGATGGTTCCGGTGACCCGAGGCCCAGACCAGCACGCTGTTCTGCAGCGCCATCGCGCCCAGAATCATGTAGATCAGCCTGAGGGACCAATGCGCGTCATAGGTCCGGTGCGACCAGAGCCGATGATAGCCGCCGGTGATCGCGAGCCCGTTTGCATACAGGAGCACGGCGAACCAGACCCAGGCCGCCACGCTGTAGCCCTGCGTGAACCCATACCAGGGCACGACGATGACCGCGCAGGCCAGCGTCAGGGCAAACATGAGGACGTTGGCCCATAGCAGGCGTGGTTTTTCGGAAGCTGCGATCGAGTTCATGACGGGGGACCCAAAAAAGGAGAAGCCTTGTTTAATTGTCTCCCAATGGAATCGACGATGTAACGCTAATTACGTCACTACTTCACTTTTTCACGCCAAATAGCGAATTGAGCGCATCCAGGGCCTGGTTTGGCGCCGTTCCCGGTGCACGGAATCGCCCCGCGACCGGCTCGAAATAGCCGCAGAAATTGGATCGTTCCTTGTCACCCACCGGGTCGGCGACCGGCTCGGCGCATTGCCTGGCCTTCGTGAGGTCGTAGAACCGGCACATCCGGCAGACATGGACCTCGGCGCGACAGGCACGGCAGTAATCGCTGCGGCCGACCGGAAGGCTGAGCTCGGTGAGTGTCGCGCCGCATTTCCAGCATTCGAGTGGCGGGGCCGCCATCTATCTTGTCCGGGTCACCCGGGTGGACCGCTTGGAGGGTCCCGTCATCAGGAAAGAGCCGAGCGCTGCAGGCTGGATCTTCACCGTGTCTCCCGACTTGAGCCTGAAGTAACTTTCGGGGCGGTTCTGCTTCCACACCTGGCCGTTGTCAAGCGTAACGACCATGAGGCCGTCGCTGCGCGTCCAGATCTCGGTGACTTTCGCCTGCAGTTCGCCGAGCGCGCGGGATTCCTGTTCCCTCCGGTCGGCTTCCTCGCGTGCCAACGCGCCCTCGCGGCCGAATTTCTCCTCGGCTGTCAGCACGGCCGGCACCTCGGTTGGCAGCGCAGCCTGTGGCGTGGCTTGTGGCGTGGCTTGTGCCGCGGGCGGCAGCACGGCCGCCTGCCCACGATCCATCGCGCGGTCGTAGCAGGCGAGCCGACGCGAATCGTCGGTTTCGGCCCTGCAGGCTTTCAGCGCGGCATCCGTATCACCGGAGGCCCGCGCCGCGCTGGCCGCAAGCAGAATCGCGATCGACACGGCAAACAACGACAACCTGTTCATCTCAAATCTCCCAGTCCGGCTTCTTCCCGCTGTGCGCATCGATCACTTCGAACAGCGATACGACGAGCGCGCGCTCTTCCGCGGACAGCTCCGGGCGCCAGACGTCGAACAGCAGTATGACGCGGGTCTTGTCGCTGCCGTTCCATGCCTCGTGTTCGATTGAATCGTCGAAGGCCCAGGCCTTGCCCTCGATCCACTCGCGCGTCTCGTTGCCGACCCGGAGCCGGCACTTGCCCGGATTGATCACGGGCAGATGGCAGATGAGCCGCGTATTCACCAGGCCGTTGTGCGGCGGGATATGCGCGCCGGGGCGGAGCAGCGAAAAAAGGATTGACGGCGAACGGTTGGGAACGTGTGCGAGCGGCGCATTCCGGAGTGCGTGCAGTGTCTTCGGAAAGCGCGCCGCGTTCTCTGCGACCGGCTCGCCGTTCTTCCAAAGATAGTAGGCGCTCCACGCAGGATTGTTCAGCATCCCCATCTCACCCTTGCGCGGGCGGTTGGCGTGGCCCTGGACGTAGGGCGCGAACGCGTCCGGTTCCCGAAGGACTTCTTCGAGCTCGGCGCGGATGTCGCCGGTTGCGGCCTCGACGTCGTCGAACCAGGGGAAGGCGCTTCTCTCGTAGAACTGGATCTGCGGCAGGCCCGGGAAGTAGTAGTACTTCGGCTGCTGAAGAAAAATCTGCCGGTTGCCGAGCACTATGTCGACCGATTGGGCGAAGCGCGGGCTCGACTTGCCCGCGTCAAAGCCCTTTGCGGCCAGGCTGCGGAGCATGTATTCCTTGTATTCGGCCGCGAAGCGGTCGCAGGCCTGCCGCGCCCGGGCGAGTTCCTGCGCCAGCTCGCGCGGAACATTGCCCTGGGGCGCGATGCGGATCGCCATCAAGTAGAAAGAGGACGCCGAGCGCGTGTCGCCGGCCGCTGCGAAGCAGTCGGCGCGCTGTATCAGGGCGGGGATGTTCCCCGGGTCGGCAGCGAGCAGCCGGTCGAGCGCCGCGGCCTGGCCCGCCAAATCGCCCTTCATGATGCTGGATTTCCCATGTTCCGGTCGGGCGGCATTATGCCTTAGGCTAGCGCCCGCATGAGCGAAGACGTTGCGCGCATGAACAAGGCGGCCGTGCAGGCCATGTCGGCAGGCGACATGCGCGGAGCGCATACGGTGCTCCTGGAAGCGCTCAAGCGGGATCGCGCGAACATCCGACTGTGGCTCAACCTCGCGGTCGTGCGTCGCCAGCTGCACGACATGGACGGGGCGTTCGAGGCGCTGCGCGAAGTATTGTTGCTGGACAACCGGAATTTTCCCGCGCTCCTCATGCGCGCGGCACTCCTCGACCGCGCGGGCCGCGGTGTCGAGGCGGCAACCGCCTACGGAATCGCGCTCGTGCAGGCGCCGCCGGATGCCGAACTCGATGCCCCGACCCGGCAGGCCGTGGACCGGGCGCGCGAGGTGCATGCCCGGCATGTCAATGAGCTCGGCCTGTACATCCGCGAGCGCGTCGCCCCGGCAGGCGAACGTTGCACCGCGCCTGAGAGGCGGCGGATCGAATCGTTCATCGACACGACGCTCAGGACGCGCAAGCGTTACCAGCAGGAACCGATGGAGTACTACTACCCGGGGCTGCCGGCGATCGAGTTCTACGAACGGGAGGAGTTTCCCTGGCTGCCGGACTTCGAGGCCGCGACCGACACGATCTGCAAAGAACTCGGCAGCATCCTCGTCGAGGACGAAGCGGGATTCAGCCCCTACATTCAGTATGACGAGCACCTGCCGCTCGACCAGTGGCGTGAACTCAACAAGTCGCCGCGCTGGAGCGCCTTCCATTTCTACGACAAGGGCCTGCCGATTGCGGATCGCTGTGCGCGCGCTCCTGGGACAATGGCCGCCGTCCGGCGCCTTCCGCAGGCAGAAGTCGACCTGCGCTCGCCGACGGCGATGTTCTCGGTACTGAAGCCGAAGACCCGCATTCCGCCCCATACCGGCGTCGCGAATTTCCGTCTCGTCGTGCACCTGCCGCTCGTGCTGCCGCCGGGTTGCGGGTTCCGCGTAGGCGGCGAGACGCGTGAGTGGCGCATGGGGGAAGCCTGGGTATTCGACGACACGATCGAGCACGAAGCCTGGAATGACAGCGACCAGACGCGGATCATCCTGATCTGCGACATCTGGAGCCCGAGGCTCTCGCGGGAGGAGCGCGACGCCATCCGTTCGGTCATCGCTGCGGCGGACGCCTTCAAGGGCACCGTGCCGGCCGCTCATATATAGTGCACGCGGGAAATGCTGCTCAAGATCAAGAACCTGCTGAATGCCGAGGAGTGCGGGCGACTCGTTGCGCTTGCGAATGAGCTTAATTTCGTCGACGGCCGCGTATCGAATCCCGCGAACACGAGCAAGCAGAACCTGCAGGCCGACCCGGCCGATCCGAAATACGCGGAATCCGTCCAGGTCGTGGGTGCCGCATTTTCACGATCGCGCGAGTTCGCGAGCTTCGCGCTCCCGAAGCGCATCGCGCCGCCGCTCTTGTGCCGCTACGAGCCGGGCATGAAATACGGCGCGCATGCGGACGCGGCAATCATCCAGCTCACGAACGCCAAGGTGCGCTCGGACCTGTCGTGCACGGTCTTCATCGGCGACCCGGCGACCTATGAAGGTGGCGAACTCGCCATGGTCGTCGGCAACCAGACGCTTGCGTTCAAGGGCGCGCCGGGCGAGGCGATCGTCTATCCGTCAACGCTGCTGCACGAGGTCGTTCCGGTCCGTTCGGGCCAGCGGCTCGTATCGATCACGTTCATCGAAAGCCACATTGCGGATCAGCACGAGCGCATGCAGGTGTACGAGCTGAACGAGATCGCCGCACTCGAAGGCGTGCGCATGAATCCCGAGAGCCGGGTGAGGCTCGACGTCGTGCGCCAGAACCTGCTCAGGATGTGGGCGTCGACCTAGTCGGGTTCCAGCTGTCGCCACAGCGCGCCGAGCTGGCGTTCGTAGTTGCGCCACCGGCCGGACGATTTCCGGTATAGCGGCTCCCTGACCTGGCTCACGCTCGCCGTCCGGACCCGGGTGGCGTTCTGCTGGAATTCCAGGCAGCCTTCGTGCCATTCGAGTCCCAGGAAGGCGAGCAGTCTTTCGGTTACCGTCCTCGGATCGCGGACGTACTGGTCGTAATCCGCGTCGAAGATGCTCGCGCCGAACAGCCCGCGCCAGTGCTGCATCAGCCGCTGGTACTGGGCGTAGTGATGTGCGATGTTCCCGAGGTCGCAGGCATAGGCGAGCTGGCCGTCGAGCTGCTGGAACCAGATCGAAAGGCAGGTATCGCGCGGATCGCGCACCGTATTCACGAAGCGCGCGTTCGGAAACGTGGCCTTCAGCATCCCGAGGAGCGCGAAGGCATCCGGGCGTTTGTTCGTGACGATATCCGCCCCTGGGAATGACCGGTCGAGGTACTCGAGATAGCCGCGCGCGCGTTCCCGCCAGTCCTGCGGCGACTCCGGCAGCGGCCCGCGCATGAAGTAATCGATTTCGCCGCCGGCCTTCACTTCCGGATGCGCCGCGAGCACCTGCTCGAACAGGGTCGAGCCGGTGCGGTACATGCCCGTGACGAATACGAGCGGGCGATCCGAGACCGGCTCCACGGACGAGATCTGTTCCGGTCCGAAGACCTCCATGATCCGCGCGACTCCGCGTTCCTCCTCTTCCCGGTCGTAACGCAGCATGCGCGATGCGCCTGCGCGGTTTCCGAGTGCGTACTGCGCGAGCGCCTCATCGTACTGGCCGCAGTCGTCGAGGGCCTTGCCCAGGGCGAAATGCAGGCTCTCGCGGGTCAGTGCATCGATGTTCGAGTAGCGCAATGCGCGCCGAAGCCTTCGGATGACCGGCCCGTCCGGCTCACGCACGGTAACGGCATGTGCGATGCGGATCAGCGCATCGTGCCAGGCGGGATTCAGATCGAGGATCTGGCCGAACAGCTGGAGCGCGGTCTTCTTGTCGCCGTACTCCTCGTGCTGCAGCGCGAGGTTGAACATCGCCGGTATGTAATTCGGATTGGCCGCAAGCGCGCGCTCGAGGAGCATCTTCGCCGCCGCATCCCGACGTTGCTCGGTGTGGATGACCGCCATGTTCGATAGGACTTCCTCCGGGTGGTCGATTTGCAGGTCGAGCGCGGACTGGTGCTCTTCGAGCGCTTCCTCGAACCGCCCGCGGCGCCGCAGGAAGCAGGCAAAATTGAAACGCGCGACCGCGTGTCCCGGCTGTTCCTGGATGAACCTGCGATAGGAAGCTTCGGCTTCCTCGAACTTGCCAGCCTGTTCGAGATCCGCCGCAAGTTCGAGCGTGGCTTCAGCCTGCGCGTTCATGCCGCACCGCCGGCGAGGACTTTCGCCAGGTCATCGCCCTGGCGCGAAAGCATCTCGAGCCAGGCCATTCCTTTCGCGATTTCCCCGCGATTGTCGCGACGGGACTCCGCGAGCCGAAGAGCGCGCTCGTCCGGCGGAAACGGCATTTCCGGTGCCTTTGAATATTGCTGCAGCACGGGGCTCCTCGAAACGGCATTGAGCGTCACATCATCTCGCGGAAGGCCGAAATGGGCGAGGACTCGATCCACGCCCGCGGCGACATCTGCCATGAACTCGTCGAAATCGAGCGGCAGGATGCGTTCACCATGGGCCTGCACGGCGTTTCGGCGGGTCAGGCTTTCGACGAGCCAGCCGAGAGCAGCGAGCTCACCGGGCGAGAGTGAGTGCAACGGTGTAACTTCGAGCTCACGGCCCGCGAGCAGCCGGCGCATTCGCCCGGGTCCGTGGCCGCGCAGGTCCGTGACCGAATTCGCGCCGCCCAGCAAGGTCGCAAGATACGGCTCCGCGCGAAGGCTCATGTAAACCGCGCGCGAATTCGGCGCCGCATCCAGCAGCGTCCCGGCAAGACGGCCGGCGCTACTTGTAGCCTTCACGACGACCGCACGCGTCCAGTCATAGCCGCGGCTCCACAGCCGCAGCATCATTTCGAGCAGGCTTGCGAACTGGGCATCGCTCAAGAGCGACTCGCGGCTCGACAGCAGGTCGTGCGCATCGGCAATCGACCGGAGCGCCAGGGGCTCGCGCAGGCCCAATACGCCCCCGGTCTCGTCGAGGAGCCGGCTCAGGAGCGTCGAGCCGACGTGACCGGTGTGGAAGATGAAATGCAGCGGCCTTGGATCGGCGATGCGCCTTGCGGCCTCCGTGACGGCCGGGCCGGGCAGCCACGCGCCTTGCGTCGCAGCGCCGAGAATCCGGTCGTCGAGGAAGCTTGCCGCACGGTACGCGCGGGCATCCATCCGGATGACGAGCACGAGGCCGCGGATGAGATCGATGTTCTGCGGCCAGGCATCGGGCGAAACCGGCAGGAGCGCCTTCAGGTCGCCCGCCGGCTTGTTCCGCGTGTCCTCGTTCATGGACCACTATAGTGGCTGGCACGCCGGCCAAAAAAAAGCGGCGGTCCCGAAGGACCGCCGCGAGTTTCGAATCGAATGTTCTTGAATCGGCCTTAGAAGCCAACCGTCGCCCGCAGGAAGACGTAACGACCGAGGGCATCGTAGGTCTGCGGGAAGGTGTTGCCGTTGCCGGTCGTGCCGACGCTGGCGGTGATCGACGGGTTGTCATCCAGGACGTTGTTGATGCCGAGCGTGACCGAGGCCTTCTCCGTGACCGCCCAGTTCGCCGCGAGGTCGTAATAGCTCTCCGCGGGGAGAATCCGATCGATGCGGTTGTGGGGCAGCGGGTTGTTGGCCGCCGTGAGACCTTCCGTCTCATGGTAGTAACGCCAGGTCAACGACAGGTCCAGATCCCATGGGGTCTGCCAGCTCGCCCGGAAGCGGTGACGCCATTGCGGGTTCGGCGTGCCGCAGACCGACGAGTAGAAGCCCGTGCAGTCATACGGATCGATGCCCGGGCCCGGTTCCGTGATCAGGTCGACCAGGTAGGTGCCCGTCATATTGAAGGCCAGGCTGCCGAAGCGGCCCATCTCCAGACCCGTGTACCCGATATTGACGTCGTAGCCCGTCGTCGACAACGAACCGATGTTGATGTTGGTATCGATCACGTTGCCGGCGCCGATCCAGAGCTGGCCGGTGCCAGGATTCCGGAGGATCCGTGAACATGCATCGGCATCGCCATTGTTGTAGCACGCGTCCAGCGAGTTGACCGCACCGAACGTCGAGATCGTGTCATCAATATGGATGTCGAAATAATCGACCGTGACCGCGAGACCCGGCGCAAAGCGCGGCTGGAACACGACACCGTAGGAGTACGTTTCCGAATCCTCAGGCGCCAGATCCAGGTTGCCGCCCTGCAGGAAGTTGTACTGACCTGCCGGGCTGTCGAGCGAGTTTGCACCGACCTGCGCGGCTGGCACACCCGTCGCGATGCACTCTGCGTCGGTCGCGTTCGGGTTCCGGTCCGCCGCACCGCAAGGATCGCCGTTCATGTCGAACAGGTTGAAGCCCTGCGCGGTGAACAGCTCGACGATGTTGGCGGCACGAACGGCCTTCTGGTAGCTGCCACGGAGACGGACATCCGCGATGGGCGCCCACTCGAGGCCAAACTTGTACGTGTCGGTCTGCACGCCGTCGCCGTAGTCCGAATACCGGTACGCGGTATCGAACGTCAGGCTCTCGGCCATGGCCTGGTCCTGTGCGATCGGAACGCGGGCTTCCATGAAAAGCTCGTTGACCTTGACCGCGCCACTGATGCCGATCGTCGGGCCACCGGAACCACCGAGTGCGCCCTGCTCCTGCAGGGCATCGACCGTGTTTTCCAGCGTGTCGCGCCGGTATTCCGCACCGAACACGACCTGGATGCCGTCGGAGGCCAGCGGCGACTTGATGCCGTAGACGCCGAGGTCTCCGGTCACGATGCCGTTGTAGATCTCCTGGCTGATCCGCCCGATCTGGAGGCCGGCAGCCTGCAGGTAGTCGAGCTGATCCTGGGTGATGCCGCCCGGCTGGAACGCATTCCAGGGGACGCAGGTGGTATCGGTGCCGTCCAGTACCGAGTTGCACACGGGCTGCCCGAAGCCGGCGCCTGGGCGAGGATCCGCAATAACGTCGAGTGCTCGGGCCACGCGGGGAGTGACGTAGTAGTTGAGCGTCCCGGTCGTTCCCGTACCGGCCGAGTACTGTGCCGACACGTCGTAGCCCCAGCCATCGTTGATCGCGCCGCGCAATCCCGCGACCGCACGGTAGGTCGAGTTCGCGAACGTCTGTTGCCGTCCGCCACCCTCGACGTTTCGCCGGCCGATGTAGAACGGCACGTCGGTACCCGCCGCGACCTCAGCCGGACCGCAGCCGATCGTCGCCAGGCTGTTGACCGGCAGGAACGGGTTGTTGCAGTTGATTGTGGACGTTTCAAAGAAGTTGCCGCTCGGGGCGATCTGTGCGATCGACTCGTAGTCGTTGAACATCAGCTGTGTGTACACATCCGCGTGTTCGCTGAACTCGTAGTGACCCATCGCACCGAGGCTGTAACGGCGCTCCGGACGCTGGTAGTGGTTCAGCGGGCCGAAGTTGTACACGTCGGCGCCGAAGTCGAAGTCGCGGAACGAATCCGCGGTGTCGACGGTCAGGTAGTAGCTCGTGAAGTCGGTGAACAGGCCACCCGCACTTGTCGCCGAGCCGCCGCACGCGAATGAAGTGGTCGGGTTCGCAGCGAGCGAGCAGGCGGAGTAGTCGCGATCGCGCTGCAGGACCTGCTTGCTGTCGAACACCGTGGCATAGGCGGTCAAGTTGCCGCGGCCGTCGCCACTGTTGATGCCCATCATCACCGACAGTTCCACGCCTTCGCCGTCGGTCACGCTGTCGTCAGGAACAGCGTACTCAACCGGGTTGATCGCTTCCTTGGCTTCGAGCGTGTCACGAAGCTTCACGGCGCCGGGGCCGCTGAAGTCGTTCTCATGCCAGTAGAAGTTGTATTGGCTGCTGATCTCTACGCCTTCGAAGTCCTTCTTCATGATGAAGTTGACGACGCCGGCCACGGCATCCGAGCCGTAGACCGCGGACGCGCCGCCAGTGAGGATGTCGACGCGTTCGATCATCTGCGTCGGAATCTGGTTGATGTCCGCCGCCGAGTTGGTCACGCCGCCATAGGGCAGGCGACGACCGTCGACCAGCACGAGGGTACGGGGCGAGCCGAGACCGCGAAGGTTCAGTGTCGCCGTACCGGTTGCGCCGTTCGCGACCGTCACGTTTTGCGCCGCAAAAGCCTGCGGCAACTGGTTCACGAGGTCTTCGATGCGTGTGACGCCCTGCGTCACGACATCTTCAGCGGTCACCTGCGTGACGGGTGTCGTCGCCTCGAGGTTCGCTGATCGGATGCGCGAACCCGTTACGACGATTTCACCCAGGTTTTCCTGCGCGAGTGCAGGTGCCGCGACGCCGGTTGCCGCCACCGCACTCATGACGAGTGCGCGACGTACCGCCGCTGCGACCTGGTATTTACGTTCCATTGCTTACGTCCTCCCGCGAACGGAGATTCCGTTCGTTGATTCGTTGAGTTGCCATGTCAACCAAGAACTCAAATGACCACCGTGGCGAAATAGATACGTTCTTCCCGCCACCTTGGATGGCGGCATCATAACAACATTGATTTGAGACGCAACAAATGTGGCAAACAAGCAACATAATTGAGCGAAACTACGGGGAAATGGCTCGCCGGGGTTTGGTTGCCACAGAGCAACGATGAGGTCCCGGACCCTGGCGCCATGGCCGCCCTGTCGCTACAGCTGTTGTATACGTGCGACAAAAATGCATCAGATAGTTGCACAGGCGGACATCGATCCAAATCGATAATGCGCCAGAAGTTACCACTTGAGACGCTAATGGACAGTAAAGTGGTATTCACACGCCACTTTGATTCCGGAAGTTGGTGTGAATTGGCACCGGCAGCTGCTCGAAGCGCCGTTTTCGGCGATGCGTCTGCTCTAGTCTGGAACGCGACCGCCGGGCTTCGAGGTCATCCGTGCCGGCGGAACGGATGTCGTTCGCAAAGTGGGAAGGGCAATCCGGTCACCCGGCCTCAGATCGATTTTCCTGGCGGTTCCCGCCAATACTTCCAACACGGCAACGGCGGGGCCGTCGGATTCGATGGGCTCAAGCGAAAGCGGCCGGGCGTTTGCGGCCACATTCAGTATCGCGCCGTCCGGGCCGATGAAGACGAGATCCAGCGAGAGCCAGGTGTCCTTCATCCAGAAGGCCAGGGGCTGCGGCCGTTCGAACAGGAACAGCATCCCCTGATCCGGCAGCAGCTCGCGGACACGCATGAGACCCTGTGTGCGACTCCGGTCATCCGCGGCGATCCAGACCTTGAATCGATGAGTTCCTGTCCGCGTGACGGCCTCGACTTCCGATTGCGGGAGATTGGGAAAGGGTAGTGGCGACGTGCCGGAGGCGCTCGCGCAGGCCACCACCAGCGCAGACATCGCGAGCAGCAGGTGAAGCGGCTTCATTGCGCAGCCATCGCGTCGGGCTCCGGCGCGCCGTCGTCTTCGCGAAAAGTCACGAGTCCCGCAAAATCGAATCGCGTGAGGAGCACCGAACCTTCTCCGTCCACTGCGCGTGCCGGCGCGACGCAGAAACCGCGCGCGCTGACACGATAGCTCCGCGCGGGAAACGACAGGTCCTCAATCGCCTGCTGCTCGACCTCGTCGAACTCGCAGCGGCTGTCGCCCTGCGTGCCGTAGATCTTTTCGCCGGCCGCGTCGAGGAGCGTGACGTTGACCGGCACGCCGCGTCCTGAAGCGCCCATCCCGAGCTCGGGAGCCGCGAACACGACCGCAAGCTCGCCGCCGCTCGCAAGCGGGCCCGCAAATCGGATGCGCAGTCCGCGCCCGTCGGGCCGCGACATTCCGGTGCAGCCGAGTTCCGGTTCCCGCCAGCTGATTTCCGCCTCGATGCTGCCGCGAAGGCGCATCGAGAGAAACCCCGCCTGGCCCGGAAGGCATCGGAGGTCCGCCGGGTCGGGCGCTGCGATTGGCTGCTGCGCGAGCAGCAGAAGGAGCGCGGCCGCCGCCATAGGCACTCGTCCCTCAGCCGACGTCCGCGCGGGCGACGAGCAGGTGCTTGGCGAGCGTACCGTGGCCGCGGCCGATGCCGCGAACCAGGTGCATTACGGCAGTCAGCAGCACGATTCCCGCGACGAGCAGGAGCGGCGCCGCGATGACCGAAGGGCCGTAAAAGATTGCATGATCGTCCATCATGATTCCGCCGCTGCCGACGCCTATCGCGAGCAGGAGTCCGCCGATCGATCCGACGATCAATCCAAGGCTGACGCAGATGCCTACGGTCGCGATCACAAAGTAAATGATGCCAAGCGGCAGCATCAGCAGGAAATAGAACATCGTCGTCCAGGTGCGACGGTCGACGAGCATCTCCTTGATGCGCTCGAAGATCGGAATGCCCTTGGAGGGATAGAGCGGGCGCCTCGGCATGCGCTGGCCGAGCAGGCCTTCGATGAGTCGCCCCTCCGCGAGCGCGAGCACGCGGGTGAAGCCGACGAACAGCAGGAAGAACGGTATCCCGACGATCAGCAGGCTCATGCCGACGGAGACCGACAGGCCGGTGACGGTCAGCGTGAAATAGAAGATGCCGGTGACGAGCGAGAGCAGCATGAAGAAAAGGGCAGTCCAGGCCCGCGAGTCGCTGTAAACGCCAAAGAAGCGGCCGAACGCCGTGCTCGATGGTTTGCGCGGCGGCGGCGCGAGCGCGGTGCGAACCTGCTTCTCCGTCGTGCGATAGGCCTCGGCCACTTCCTCCGGCGCGCCGTACGTGCTCGATATCAGCTCGAGCGTATCGGCTTCGTTCCGCGCTGGATTCGCGGCGACTTCGGCGCGAAGGTATTCCTCCGCATCGTAGAGCGCGTCCTGCACGAGTGCCGGGTCTTCGCCGGCGAGCGCAGCGCGCAGCGCGGCAAGATACTGCTCGATCGAGCGCGGTGCGGTTTTTTCATTCATGAAGAGGCTCCGTTCGATTCCGTAAACCCGTTGACGAAGTCGCGTGTGCTGCGCCAGATCCCGCGCCATTCGGCGAGCGTGCCGCGCCCGGCTTCGGTGATCCGGTAGTAACGGCGTGGCGGGCCAGCGTATGACGGCACGATGCGGCTCGCCAGCAACCCGTTGGCCGAGAGCTGGCGCAGGACCGGGTAGAGCGCTCCCTGCTTCACCGGCGGGCTTCCGTTCGCCAGGTCCTGGAGGCGCTTTGCGATCTGATAGCCATAAAGGTCTTCGTCGGCCTGCTCGAGCACCGCAAGCAGCACCAGGCCGACGAGGCCCGCATTGAGCTCGCGCTGAAACTTCTGCGACAAACGGTCCTGTTCGTCGGTATCGGTCTGCACGAATGCTTACCTATTGCTGAGCATTGTGAACTGCATAGTACTACTCAGTAAGTAGTAGTCAAGAATATTCGATCAACAACCTCCAGGATCAGGCAAGGTCTGAGTTCTCATGAAAAGACTGCTCCTGACGATAGCCGGGTGCCTGGCCCTCGCGAGCTGCGCCGGGATACCGAGGAACCTCAAGACGCCCGAAGTTTCGTTCGTCGGTATCCGGGGGGTCGAGGCCAGCTTTTTCGAGCAGCGCCTTGAAGTGCGCATGCGTGTCAACAACCCGAACACGATTGAACTTCCGGTCAACGGCCTCGACGTGGACGTCGAGCTTGCCGGCGAGCCCTTCGCACAGGGCGTTTCGGCGCGCGAGTTTGTCGTGCCGGCGCAGGGCGAGGCGGAGTTCGACATGATCGTGACGGCGAACGCCGCGAACGCCATCCTCAAGATCGTCGGCGGTGAGCGGGAGCGCAAGGAAATCGATTACAAGCTGAAAGGCAAGCTCTCCACGCGCATCGGCCTGTTTCGAACGATTCCGTTCGAGGAGTCCGGAACCTTGCCCATCGCGGACCTGCTTGGGAAGCGGCGCAAGAACGATTGACGTCGCAGCAAGATCCGGGTTGCCTCGCGTGCCGGGTCGTTTCAATCTCGCACCATGAACGAAACTGCAAACTATCGCCGCATCGAAAGGGTCATCACGCACATTGACCGTCATCATGCGCGCCAGCCAGATCTCGGCGAGCTCGCGCGGGTCGCGGGGCTTTCCGTTTTTCATTTTTCGCGGGAATTTCGCCGCTGGGCCGGGCTTTCGCCCACGCGCTACCTGAGGACCCTCTCGCTTACCGTCGCCAAGCAGGAACTCGACGATCGCGGTTCGGTCCTCGCGGCGGCGTGGGCGGCGGGGCTTTCCGGCGGCGGCCGGCTTCACGATCTTTTCGTGCAATTCGAAGCCGTGACGCCCGGCGAATACAAGGCGGGCGGCGGCGGCCTGAAGCTGCGGCACGGATTCGCGCAATCGCCCTTCGGACGCATCCATGCGGCGCTTTCAGATCGCGGGCTTGCTTACCTCGCTTTCGTGGACGGGAGCGAGGCCGCTGCAGTCGCCGACCTGCGGCGCCGTTGGCCGCGGGCGTCACTCGAGCGCGAGGATGGCGCTGCTGCAGCGATCGCGAGGCAGGTATTCGGCGAACGCGGCGGGCGCATCGTGCTCGCCCCGGTCGGCACGAATTTTCAGGTCAAGGTCTGGGAAGCGCTGCTGGAACTCGGTTCCCGTGGCCCGACCAGCTATTCAGCCCTCGCAGCTGCGATCGGCAATCCTGGTGCGAGCCGGGCCGTCGGCCAGGCGGTCGGCGCGAATCCCGTGGCCTGGCTGATTCCATGCCACCGCGTACTCCGGCGAGATGGGGGTCTGGGCGGCTATCACTGGGGTGTCGCGCGCAAGCGCGCGATGCTCGCCTGGGAACACGCGGCCCAGATGAACGGGACGAGTTAAAGGGGACGTTCCCCTTTAAAGGGGAACGTCCCCTTTTGTTGCTTAGGCGGCAGTCGTCTCGTCAGTTCCCCCGTCAGCCTCCGGGTCGGTGGGGCTTCGGGGCTTTCGGGCCGGCACCAGCATCGCAAGCATTCCTTCCTGCATGCGACTCCACATTTCCATGTTCTGGCGCGTGAGCTCGGCCATGGCGTTCACGGGCGGCGGCGCACTGGTCAGCATCTGCGAGATCTGCTGCTGGACGTTTTCCTGCTGCTGCATGAAGGCCGCGACGCTCTGTTCGAGGTATCCGGCCATGAATTCCTGCATCGGCCCGCCGTAATAACGGATGATCGACTCGAGCAGCTGGGTCGTCAGGATGGGCTTGCCGAACTGTTCCTGTTCCGCGATCACCTGGAGCAGGATCAGGCGGGTGATGTCCTCGCCCGTCTTGTCTTCGACAACCCGGATTTTTTCGCCCCGCACGATCAGGTCACGGATGTCCTCGAGCGTGACGTGCTTGCTGATCGAGGCATCGTAAAGCCGCCGGTTGGCGTACTTCTTGATCAGCCGTTCCTTGGTCATGCCTGAAGTCTACCGGATCATGCCGCAGTGCGTTACCGCACTGCAGCATAGACATATTCCGGAAATTCCGGGCGAAAAAAAAGGACGGCGGCCTGAAGGCGCGCCGTCCCGAGGGGGGAGGGTTGGAATCCGATCAGGCGGCTTTCTTGGCGCTCTTGGCGGATTCGGAAACGGTCTGGGCCGACTCAGCAACGGTCTGGGCCGACTCAGTAACGGTCTGGTCGAACCACTTCGACAACTGAGCCTGGTGCTCGGTCGAAGCCTTGATCAGGTCCTGTGAACGCTGGGTCGCACGCTCGGCGAATTGCGTCGACAGCTCGATCTGACGCGCGGTCAGGTCGTTGATGTCGCGGACGGTGCTCGTGAGCTGAAGCTGCTTCAGCGAGTACTCGAGCATTTCACCGACAAACGCATACTGCTGCCGCGCGATGCGCTCGAAGCTCTGTACCGAAAGCTCGTTGAACTTGACGACCGGCGCGAAGGCCTTTTTGCCCGCGTCCATGAATGAATTGAAATCGAAGGTTGGGTTGGTCATTTCTGGCATCCTTTGAATACGAATTAGGTTCATCTGCGATGAGGAATTATAGTCAAGTTTATGTTGCAGTGCAACATGATTATGGGATACCAACCCTTCCGTGTGCGTTAATTAATGAATAACAACTACTTAGATAATTAAAACGATGTATATAAACATCATCTATGATCGACAAAAGACCCCGTGATTTTGCAACGCACCCACGCTGGAGACCACTAGAACCGTGTCTGAAACCGGTCCCGTACCGCCGTGGATGACCGCCTGGCTGAATGTCCAGCAGCAGCTTTCGCAATTCGCGACTGGCGCCAATGCGGCGCGCAGCGAACCGGGTGCCGACGCCATGCGCCGGCTCCTGGAATTCGGTAACGACTACACCGGGCTTGCCGCCGATTTCTGGAGCCGGATCCAGTCCAAGGATCCGGACTTCGCCGGACTGCAGGCAATCCTGGTGGAGCGCTATCGGAAGCTGTTCATGCCGGCCGTCGCAGCTCCGGCGACGCCGTCGGAAGCGGGTGCAGCGTTCATCCGGGTCCAGCAGGCGGCAGAACGTCTCGGCCGGCAGGTATCGGCGATCGCGATCGATGCCGGCCAGCGGCTCGCTGCCGCGCTCTCGGCGACAGGTCCCGATGCGCCTCCGATCACGAGCCTGCGCGAGCTGCATGAACTCTGGATCGAATGCGGCGAGGCCGCCTACGCGGCTGCCGCGCACCGGGAAGATTTCGCGGAGGCGCAGGCGGAGCTCCTCGCGGCCTCCGTGGAACTTCGCGCGGGGCAGCTGCGGCGATGACAAGGCTCGCAATCGACCCGCTCCGCGCCGCCGCCGAAATAGCCGAGTTCGGCGAACGCATGCTGGTCGCGGCACGCCAGTTCGCCGCGTTCGGCGCCGTTGCCGAAGGCTGCTCGCCGCGAAGCGAAGTATTCCGCGTGGACAAGACCGTGCTCTGGCGCTACGAGCGAAGTGGGCCCGGTGCTGGACTTCCGCCGCTCGTCATCTGCTACGCGCTCGTCAACCGGCCCTACATGATGGACCTTCAGCCGGACCGGTCGCTGATACGCGGGCTGCTCGCGCAAGGTCTCGACGTCTACTTGATCGACTGGGGATATCCGGCCGCGGGCGACTGGCATCTCGCGCTCGACGACTACATCAATCGTTATCTCGGCGCCTGCATCGATCACGTGCGACAGGGCGCGAGCGCCCCTTCGATCAACCTGCTCGGCGTGTGCCAGGGCGGAACGATGTCCCTTTGCCACACGGCGATGCACCCGGAACGCGTGCGAAACCTCGTGACAATGGTGACACCGGTCGATTTCCACACGGAGGAAAACCTGCTGTCGAAATGGGTCCGGAAACTCGACGTCGACCGGATGGTGGATGTCCTCGGCAACGTTCCGGGAGAGCTCCTGAACGCCGCTTTCCTGTCGCTGATGCCGCTTCGGCTCACCGCACGCAAGTACGCTGGCATTGCCGACATCGCCGACGACAGCGAGGCCCTTGCGAACTTCCTGCGCATGGAGCGATGGATCCAGGACAGCCCCGACCAGGCCGGCACGGCCTTCCGGCAGTTTGTGCGCTGGTTCTTCCAGGAAAACCGTCTCATCAAGGGCGGCCTCGCGATCGGCGGCCAGGAGGTCGAGCCACGGCGCATCGACTGCCCGCTCCTCAACATCTATGCCAGCAAGGACCACCTGGTGCCGCCGTCGGCGTCGCGTCCCCTCGCAGGCCTGACGGGAAGCCACGACTACACGGCCTTCGAGTTCGACGGCGGCCACATCGGCATCTATGTCAGCCGCAGTGCGCAGGAATTCCTGCCGAAAACCATCGCCCAATGGCTCTCAACGCGCTGACGCCAAAGGCCCGGGTTCATCGGTTAGCATCGAAGATTATGAGAAGCGGCCCTTCAAATTGCCGATTCTGCGCATTGTCGCTGCCGGCGCTCGCTGCACTCGTGCTCGCCGCTTGCGGCGGCGATGTGCCCGACGCGAACGAGGCGCCGCCCCCGACCGCAGTTGTTACGGCGGCCGTCGCGCCGGTGCAATGGCGCGACATGGTCGAGGCCCTCGGCACGTCGCGCGCGAATGAATCCGTGACCCTGACGGCGAAGGTCAGCGAAATCGTGCGCAAGGTGGCCTTCGAAAGCGGGGACGTCGTCCAGGCAGGCGACGTGCTCGTCGACCTGTCGAGCGGCGCCCAGCTCGCCGGGCTCGAGGAAGTCCGCGCGGCCTACCAGGAAGCGGAGCGACAACTGAAGCGCCAACAGGAACTGGCCGACCGCCAGCTCATCTCGGCAAGCGCGATCGATACGCAGCGCGCGGCCCGCGATGCCGCGCTTGCCCGCATGAACGTCGTGCGCGCGGCGCTTGCGGACCGCGTCATCACGGCCCCCTTCGACGGCGTACTCGGACTCCGGCAGGTAAGTCCGGGCTCGCTCGTGACGCCGGGTACGCCGATTGCGACACTCGACGATATTTCGGTGATCAAGCTGGATTTTTCGGTGCCCGAGCGGTTTCTCGCGGTGCTCGAACGCGACCAGGACATCACGGCTAAGAGCGGCACGTACCCGGAGCGCGAATTCAGCGGCAAGGTGACGAGCGTCGATTCCCGCGTCGACCCGGTGACCCGCTCGGTCACCGTACGCGCCGAGGTCCCCAACCCGGACCGCTTGCTGAGGCCGGGCATGCTGATGTCGGTCCAGGTCCTGCTCGCGCCGCGCGAGGTGCTCGCCGTGCCAGAGATTGCCGTGGTGCAGGTCGGTACCGACTCCTTTGTCTATCGCCTGAAGCAGGACCAATCGGTCGAGCGCGTGAAGGTCCAGCTGGGCTCGCGCAGGCAGGGAGAAGTCGAGGTGACGAGCGGGCTCTCGGCGGCTGATCGCATCGTGACCGAAGGCACCGTGAAGATGCGGGCGGGCGCGCGCGTGGTGGAAGCGTCTGAGGTGCCGCGCGAGGCGGGACAATGAATCTCTCGGAACTCTCGATCCGGCGCCCGGTGTTCGCGACGGTCGTGAGCCTCCTGCTGGTGGTGCTGGGCGTGATGGCCTATTCGCGCCTGACTCTGCGCGAATTGCCCGCGATCGACCCTCCGATCGTCTCCGTCGGGGTCGATTACCCCGGCGCCTCCGCCGCGGTAGTCGAGACGCGGGTGACGCAGATCCTCGAGGACTCGCTGTCCGGCATCGAGGGCGTCGAGACCATCGATTCCCGGAGCCGCAACGGCGAAAGCGAGATCAGCATCGAGTTCTCGCTGTCGCGCGACATCGAGGCCGCGGCCAACGACGTGCGCGACGCGGTAAGCCGCGTGCTCGACCGCATGCCGCCCGAGGCGGACCCGCCCGAGATCGAGAAGGCCGAGTCGGATTCAGAGGTCATCCTCTGGCTCAACATGCGCTCCACGCGCATGGACACCCTGCAGCTCACCGACTACGTGTACCGCTACGTCCTCGACCGCCTGTCCGCGCTCGACGGCGTGGCGCAGGTACGGGTGGGCGGTTCGCAGCGCTATGCGATGCGAATCTGGCTCGACAGCACGGCGCTCGCGGCACGCGGGCTCGCCGTCGCCGACGTGGAGGAGGCGCTCAGGCGCGAGAACGTCGAGCTGCCGGCGGGACGGCTCGAGTCGACCGACCGGGATTTCACGCTTCGCGTGCAGCGCGGCTACCGCACGCCAGAGGACTTCGCGCGCCTCACCCTCGCCAAGGGCGAGGGCGGCTACCTCGTGCGTCTCGGCGACGTGGCCCGCGTGGAGCTCGCGGCGGAGGAGCGGCGCTCGTACCTGCGCAGCAATGGCGAACCCAATATCGGCCTCGGCATCGTCAAGACGTCGACGGCGAACAGCCTCGACGTCGCGCGGGCCGCCCGCGCCACCGCCGGGGAGATCCAGAAGAGCCTGCCGGACGGCACCGAGATCTTCGTCGCCTTCGACAGCACGGTCTTCATCGACGCCGCGTTCAAGCGCGTGTTCATGACCCTGTTCGAGGCGATCGCGCTCGTCATCGTCGTGATCTACCTGTTCCTGGGCAGCGCACGCTCGGCGTTCATCCCGGCCGTGACGATCCCGGTGTGCCTGGTCACTGCGTTCGCGGCGCTATGGGCATTTGGCTTCACGATCAACCTGCTGACACTGCTCGCGATCGTGCTGTGCATCGGCCTGGTCGTCGACGATGCCATCGTCGTGCTCGAGAACATCCAGCGCCGTGCCGACCTCGGCGAACCGCCGCTCGTCGCGGCCAAGCGCGGCACCGCGCAGGTCGCATTCGCAGTCGTCTCGACGACTGCGGTGCTGGTCGCCGTGTTCCTGCCCATCGGATTCATGGAGGGCAATACCGGCCGCCTGTTCCGGGAGCTGTCCGTCGCGCTTGCGAGCGCGGTCGCGATCTCCTGTTTCGTGGCGCTCTCCCTCACGCCGATGATGTCGTCCAAGCTCGTGCGACGTCACGCCGAGCCGCGCGGCCTCAACGCATGGATCCACGCGCGGTTCTCGGCCCTGTCGAACGGCTACCGGCGGCAGGTCGCGCGCACGGTCGGCCGGCCGTTCGTCTTCGGCGCCGTAATGATCGCAAGCGCGGTGCTGAGCGCCGTGCTGTTCCTGCTTGTGCCGAAGGAGCTCGCGCCCGACGAGGATCGCGGCGCGTTCTGGATCGCGATCGAGGGACCGGAGGGTGCGGGCTTCGACTACACCGTGACCCAGATCCGAAAGGTGGAAGCCCTGGTCGGCGCCAAGATCGGCGAGGGCAAGCCGATTCAGCGCGTCAACACGCGCGTCCCCGGCGGATTCGGCGCGGGCGAGGAGATGCATACTGGCAGTGCCATCATCTTCCTCCAGGAATGGAGCGAGCGCGACGTCACGACGGCCGAGGTCGTCGAAGAGCTCAGGACCGAGCTTTCCGCCATCCCGGCGATTCGCGCCGTGCCGCGTGTCAGGGGCGGGCTCGTGCGTAGCGGCGGGCAGCCGGTCGCGGTCGTGCTGGGCGGGCCGGACTATGCGGAGCTCGCGCGCTGGCGCGACCGCATGCTCGAGCACATGTCGGCGAATCCGGGCCTGCGCGATGCGGACTCCGATTACAAGGAGACCCGGCCGCAGATGCGGGTCGAAATCAACTTCGAGCGCGCCGCCGACCTTGGCGTCTCGACCGGCGAGATTGGCCGCACCCTCGAGACGATGATGGGCTCCCGCCGCGTGACGACCTTCGTCGAGGATGGCGAGGAATACGAGGTGATGCTGCAGGCACAGCGCGTGGACCGCTCGGCGCCGGCCAATCTCGAGAATCTCTACGTGCGCTCCGGGAGGAGCGGGCAGCTCGTGCCACTTTCCTCGCTAGTAGCCTTGACCGAGATCGCGGAGCCGGGGAGCCTCAACCGGTTCAACCGCCTGCGCGCGATCACGTTGTCGGCAAATCTCGCGCCGGGCTACACGCTTGGCGAAGCACTCGCCTGGATCGAGCGGACCGCCGCGGAGGAGCTGCCGGACTATGCGCAGCTCGATTACAAGGGCCAGTCGCGCGAATACCGGGCCGCGGGCGGAGCCGTGCTGTTCACGTTCGCGATGGCGCTCCTGATCGTATACCTGGTGCTTGCGGCGCAGTTCGAGAGCTTCATCCACCCGTTCGTCATCATGCTGACTGTGCCGCTCGCGGTGCTCGGGGCACTGATCGGGCTCGCGGTGTCCGGCGGCACGCTCAATCTGTTCAGCCAGATCGGCATCGTGATGCTGATCGGCCTCGCAGCCAAGAACGGGATCCTGATCGTCGATTTTGCGAACCAGTTGCGCGATGAAGGCCGGAGCATCCACGACGCGATCGTGGAGGCGGCGGGCGTGCGGCTGCGCCCGATCCTCATGACTTCGATCGCCACCATGATGGGCGCGCTGCCACTCGTGCTTTCCGGCGGGCCCGGCTCGGCGAGCCGTTCGACGATCGGCGTGGTCGTCATCTTCGGCGTCGCTTTTTCGACGCTCCTGTCGCTCTATGTCGTGCCATCCTTCTACGCCCTGCTCGCGCCGTTCACCCGTTCTCCCGATGCCCTGTCGAAGCGTCTCGAACGTCTCGAGCTCGAGACGCCGGAAGTGAGTGGCCCGGCCTGAGGCCTGGCCCGGTATGTTCCGGGCCCCCGCAGTGTCAAGGTCGGGTAAGCAAACCTAAGCTATTGAAATAAAAAGAATTTGTGGATGCTTTGCGCCGGCATCAAACGCCGGGCTGGTAGAATCACCGCTCAAAGAGAAGGCCTCGCAGGTCCTGCGGGGTTCAAACAGTTGGGGCCCTGCAAGCCGTTCTCCGGTGCCAATCGGAGCCCGACCGGCTTGGGCCCGCCGTCAGCCCGGCGGCACGAAGGAGCGGCACTTGGCGACGGCGACCCCGTATCAGCAGCTCGAGCAGGAATTCCGGAGGCTGCATGCCTTCCGGGGCGTGCTCGCGCTCCTGCGCTGGGACGCTGCCATCACCATGCCGCGCGCCAGCGCCGAACTCCGTGGCGACCAGCTCGCCGCGATCCAGCTCGAGGTGCATTCCCTCCTGGTGTCGCCGCGAATTTCGCGCCTCCTCGATCGCGCTGATGCGAGCGCCCGTTCGCTCGCGGCCTGGCAGTCGGCCAACCTGCGCGAAATGCGCCGGCTGCACGATCACGCAATCGCAACGCCGCCATCACTGATCTCCCGAATGGCGAAGGCCTTCGCGCGTGCCGAGGCCCGCTGGCGCGAGGCGCGCGAGCAGAACGACTTCAATGTCCTCGCGCCGCAACTCGAGGAAACCATCAAGCTCGTGCGCAGCAAGGCGGAACTTCTCGCGCAGCGTTTTTCACTTGAACCCTGGGACGCGCTCGCCGACGAATTCACGCCGGGACTGCTGTCCCGCGACATCGAGGCGATCTTCACGCCCCTGACCCAGCGCCTGCCCGGACTCGTCACGGAAGCCATCGAACTGCAGGCTGCTGCGCCCGCGGCCCGTATCGAGGGGCGGTTCTCGGCCAGTCGCCAGCGCGGCCTCTGCACCGACGTCATGAAAGCGCTCGGCTTTCCCTTCGATCGTGGCCGGTTCGACGATAGCGACCACCCGTTCACGGAGGGCGTGTCCGGCGACATCCGCGTCACGACCAAGTTCGAACTGAGGGATCCGTTCCAGGGGCTGCTCGGCGCGCTGCACGAGACGGGCCAGGCGCTCTATGAGCTCGGTCTGCCGTCGGAATGGGTCGATCAGCCGGTGGGGCAGGACCGCGGCATGGCGCTCGAGGAAAGCCAGTCGCTCCTGCTTGAAATGATGGTCGGCCGGAGCCGCGCATTCGTAACCTATCTGCGGCCGCTGCTCGAAAAGCACTACGGCGCGGCGGGGCCGGAATGGTCCGAGGAAAATCTCTACCGCCACCTGAATCGCGTCGCACGCGGCCCGAACCGCATGGATGCCGACGAGCTCACCTACCAGACCCACATCTGGATGCGCTACGAACTCGAAAGACGACTGCTGTCGGGCGGACTGGCGGTGAAGGACCTGCGCGATGCGTGGAACGCGCTTTCGTCCGACCGGCTGGGTCTCGTGCCCGCGACGGACCTTGACGGATGCCTCCAGGACATCCACTGGGCGATCGGATCGTTCGGTCATTTCCCCTCGTATGGCGTCGGCGCCGTGATCGCGGGCCAGCTGTGGGAAACGATCCGCGAGCAGCTGCCGGGCATCGAGACGGAAATAGCGGCTGGCCAGTTCGGGACTCTCTTTAACTGGTTGCGCGAACGCGTGCATTCGACCGGCGCGAGCATGGGCGTGCCCCAGCTCGTGCAGCATGCGACCGGACGGCCGCTGTCGGCCACGCCGTTCCTGCGCTACCTGGAGCGCAAGTACGTCCAGGAGAACCAGGCGCCTTAGAATGACGGCATGATTCCCGCGCAGAGAGAAACGTCCGCGAACTTCCGCCGGCTTGTGGCGCGCATCCGGGGACAGGTCGGCAAGGCGATCGCCGATTTCCGCATGATCGGCGACGGCGACCGCGTCATGGTCTGCCTTTCCGGCGGCAAGGATTCCTACACGCTGCTCGACATGCTGCTTTCGCTCCAGCGCGCGGCGCCCGTGTCCTTCGAGCTCTGCGCGGTCAACCTCGACCAGAAGCAGCCGGGCTTTCCGGAGCGGGTGCTGCCGGACTACCTCGAGTCGCTCGGCGTGCCGTATCACGTCATCCGGCAGGACACCTACAGCGTCGTGCGGCGGGTGATCCCGGAGGGACGCACGCAATGCGGCCTTTGCAGCCGCCTCCGGCGCGGCGCCCTGTACCGATACGCGCGCGAGAACGGCTTCACGAGAATCGCGCTCGGCCATCACCGCGACGACATCATCGAGACCCTGTTCCTGAATCTCTTTCATGGCGGCCGCCTTAAGGCGATGCCGCCGAAGCTGCGATCCGACGACGGCCAGAACGTGGTCATCCGCCCGCTCTGCTACGTCGCGGAGCGCGAGATCGCGCGCTACACGCGCGCGCGCGGGTTCCCGATCATTCCCTGCACGCTCTGCGGCTCCCAGCCAAACCTGCAGCGCGAGGCGATCGCGCGGATGCTGGAGGACTGGGAGCGCGCGAGTCCCGGGCGCGTCGAGTCGATCTTCAATGCGATCTGCAACGTCGAAGCCTCGCATCTTGCGGATCCGGGCGCCTTCGATTTCGGCGGACTCGAGCGCGTACCTGCCGGCCCCGGCGGCTGAAGTGGCGAAAGCGCCGCTGCCCAACAGCTACTGGGTGGAGCCGGACCGGATCCTGGCCGGCGAGCATCCTTCGGCGGCCGGTCTTGACGCAACTGCCAAGCGGCTGCGGCGGCTCTTCGATGCAGGCATCGACTGTTTCATCGACCTGACGGAAAGCGGCGAGACCGACTCCTATGACCAATTGCTGTCCGCGCCGCCGGCGGGCCGCGAAGCGCTCTACCTGCGCAAACCCATCCGCGATCATGGCGTGCCGGACTCGGCCGAGAGAATGCATGAAATCCTCGAGGCGCTCGACGGGGCGCTCGCCGAGGGGCGGCGAGTCTATCTTCACTGCCGCGCCGGAATCGGCCGCACGAATGTCGTTGCGGGCTGCTGGATCGCGAACCAGGGCGGAGGCGGAGACGCCGCGCTCGAACGCCTGAACCTGCTGTGGCGTGCGTCCGCGCGCTCGCGCTCGTGGCCGATCGTGCCCGAGACGGAGGAGCAGGCCGAATTCGTGCGCGGCTGGCGGGCAGTCGTGGCGCGGAAGGCCGTCGCCGCAGGAAATCCGGGTACCGCGGCCGACTTGCGCGATCGCGTGCGCGGATTGCTGCTTGGACTCGCGTCGGGCGATGCACAGGGACACGCGATATATGGCCTTCCCGTTGGTGCCTGGTCGGACAAGACGGCGATGGCGCTCTGCGTCGCGGAAAGTCTCGTCTCCAAGGGCGGTTTCGATCCGGCCGACCAGGTCGAGCGTTACCGGGACTGGCAGCGCACCGGCCGCTGGTCGAGCACGGGCAGCTGCGTCGGCATCAGCGCCGCAACGAGCCGCGCGCTCGCGGCCGCGCAGTGGACCGGCAACCCGTACTCGGGTTCGCATGATCCTGCGCATGCCGACGCTGAACCGCTCGCGCGCATCGGGCCGGCCGTGTTCTGGCACATGAACGACCCGCTCCAGGCGGTCGATGTCGCGGTCAACATCGTGAGGATCACGCACCAGGCACCACTCACGCTCGACGCCGCGCGCTTGTTCGCCGTGCTGCTCGCAGGCGCGCTCGCGGGCGCTTCCAAGCCGGCATTGCTCTCGCCCGACTTCAGTCCTTTGCCCGCGCGCTGGAGTCCGGCGGCGTTGCGGCCGCCCATCCGGGAGCTCGCGGGCGGCGCCTGGCGCGGGCGCAGGCCACGCAAGATTCAACGCGGCCGGTTTGCGGCCGCCACGGCACTCGAGGCGGCGCTCACGGCGTTCGACGCGGGGGGCGACCTTGCCGAATGCATAGAATCAGCGGCCGCGCAGCCGGGAAATGCTCACGTGGCCGCAGCGTTGGTCGGCCAGCTCGCGGGCGCGCACTACGGCGCTTCGTCGCTTGTCGCCTCCTGGACTGCGGGCCTTGCGCGCCATCGGGAAATCGAGGCGATGGCGGACGCGATCCTGGACGCGAGCGGACACGGGGCGGGATGAAGCCGCGGCACGCCACACGCCGCGGCAGGCGCCGGCCGCGCGCATGGACGCGCCTGACCGACGAGGCGCTGCTGGACGTCAGGCTCTGCGACCTGCGGCTCCAGCTCGATGGCACGCGGCTCGCGCGCGCGGTGCGGCGGATGCATCGCGAGCTCGCGGACCGTGGCATCGCGCTCGCCCCGCACTGCTGGATCTCACTCGAATGGTTCTCGCCGGACGGCGTGCCGGGAATCGCGTTGCCGTTCTACCTCGCGCACCCGCGGCTCGAGTCGCTGCAGCGGCGCTTCATGGGCGAGGCGGAGGGCGGCAACGCGCGCGAGCTGCGCAACATCCTGCGCCACGAGGCGGGCCACGCGGTGGACACGGCGTACCGGCTGCGCCGCCGCGCTGACTGGCGCCGCGCCTTCGGGAGCGCGTCGAAGAAGTATCCGCACGTCTACCGGCCGCGACCCGGCAGCCGCAGCTACGTGCAGCACCTCGCCGGCTGGTACGCGCAGAGCCACCCCGCGGAGGATTTCGCCGAGACCTTCGCGGTCTGGCTAGCGCCGCATTCGGATTGGCGGCGGCGCTACGTGCGCTGGCCCGCGATCCGCAAGCTGCGCTACGTGGAAGCGCTCATGGCGGAACTGCGCGGCGCGCAACCGCCCGTGCGTTCGCGGCGCGTCATCGAGCCGCTCTCCGAGGCGAAGTTCACGCTGCGTGAGTACTATGATCGACTGGCGCACCGCGGCAGGGGGCGCAACGCCGCGCGCATTGACCGGTCGCTCCTTCGGCTGTTCGCGCGCGAAGGGAAAGGGCGACGCCGGATGTCCGCCGCGCGCATGCTGCGCGAACGCAGACCCGTGCTGCAGCGCCGCATCGCGCGGCGCCTCGACGTGAGCGAGTACCTCGTGGGGGAGGTCGTCAGGCACATGATCTCGCGCTGCCGTTCGCTTGGCTTGCATCTGCGCGGCAGTCGCCGCGACGCGCAGGCGCGCGCGGAACGACTGGCCGCACGGCAGGTCGCGCGGGTCGTGCGCCATTTTGGCCCGCGGTCGTCGCTGTGAAGAAACTGCGCATCCTCGTGCTCGTGCATGAAACTCTGGTGCCGCCCGAGACGCTCGAGGGCGTGAGCGAGCAGGACGCTGCCGAGTACCGCACCGAGTTCGATGTCACGAGCTGCCTGCGCCGGATGGGGCACGACATCCGGCCGATCGGCATCGGCGACAGCCTGACCGAGCTGCGTGCCACGATCCAGGACTGGAAGCCGCACGTTTGCTTCAACTTGCTCGAGGAATTCGGCGGCATCGTCACCTACGACCAGCACGTCGTCGCCTACCTCGAGCTGTTGCGCCAGCCCTACACAGGTTGCAACCCGCGCGGGATGATGCTGTCGCGCGACAAGGTGCTGTCGAAGCAGATCCTTGCATACCACCGCATCCCGACGCCGCAGTTCGCCGTGTTCCGCCGCGGCGGTGCGGTGCGCATCCCCAGGACTCTCCGCTATCCGCTGTTCGTAAAATCGGCGACCGAGGACGCCTCGCTCGGCATTTCTCAGGCGTCGATTGTCGAGGACGCGCCCAAGCTGCGCGAGCGCATCGAGTTCATCCACCAGCACACGGAATCGGACGCGCTGGTCGAGGAATACGTCGAGGGACGTGAGTTCTATGTCGGCGTGCTCGGCAATGACCGCATCCGCACGCTGACGCCCTGGGAGTTCATCTTCGGCGAGCTGAAGTCCGGCCGCGCGGCGATCGCAACGCGGAAGGCCAAGTGGGACCGCGCCTACCAGACGCGGCACGGCATCACGAGCGGGAAGGCGGAGAACCTGCCGCCTGGACTTACGGAGAAACTCGATCGCCTGGCGCGCCGCATCTACCGGGCCCTCCACATGACGGGCTACGCGCGCATCGATTTTCGCGTGCGCGAAGACGGCACACTGTTCGTGCTCGAAGCGAACGCCAACCCGAACCTCGAGCGCGAGGAAGATTTCGCGGACGCCGCGCTGCACGACGGCATTCCGTACCCCGGGCTCCTGAAACGCCTGATTTCACTGGGGCGTTCGTACCGGGCGGAGTGGAGGGAGGACTAGACCGGGAGGGGACAGTCCGCCTTTGCTGCTGCGCGGCAAAGGGGACAGTCCCCTTTACTTCGCTGCGCGGCAGAGGGGACAGTCCCCCTTACTTCAGATGGTTGTGCAGCCAGCCCAGCACTTCTTCATGCCACTGCTGGCTGTTCGCGGGCTTCAGGATCCAGTGGTTCTCGTCGGGAAAGAACAGGAACCGGCTTTCGATGCCACGACGCTGCAGCGCCGTGAAGGTCGCGAGACCCTGGGAGTCGGGCACGCGGTAGTCGAGCGCGCCGTGGATCACGAGCATCGGCGACTTCCAGGCCATCACGTGGTTTGCGGGATTTGATTTCTCGTGTGCTTCGGGATTCTCGTAATAGGGCCCGTCGTGATCCCATTCCGGGAACCACAACTCCTCGGTCGTGTAATACATCATGCGGTTGTCGAACAGCCCTGCATGGTTCACCAGGCAGCGGAAGCGGTCGGGCCAGTTGCCGGCGATCCAGTTCATCATGTACCCGCCGTAGGAGCCGCCGAGCGCACAGGCACGGTCTCCATCGAGCCACGGGTATTTTTCGAGCGCGGCTGCGAGTCCGAGCTTGAGGTCTTCGAGCGGCTTGCCGCCCCAGTCGTGGCTGATCGAATCCGTGAATGCCTGTCCGTATCCGGTCGAGCCGTGAAAGTCGACGAAAACGACGCCATACCCTGCACCCGCATAAATCTGCGGGTTCCAGCGGTAGTTCCAGGTGTTCGCGAAGCTCGATTGCGGTCCGCCGTGCACGATGAATGCGACGGGATAGCGTCGTCCCGGCTCCCAGTTCCACGGTTTCATCGCGTACCCGAAGACCTTGTCACCGCCCGCGCCTGAAAAGCTGAACTGTTCGGCCTCGCCCCATTTCACGTCCGCGAGCTGCGCGGCATTGACATTGGTGAGGCGCTGCGGCGATTTGCTGCCTTCAATTGCGTATAGATCCGCGGGCGCCGACAGGTTCTGTATCGCGAACGCGATGCGCCCGCCCGCCGCATCGAACTCGGCGACATTGCCCGCGGAAGTCAGCCTGCGTGGAGTCCCGCCAGTGAGATCGATCGACCACAAAGGGCGCTGGCCGAGGTCGTCGGCGATGGCGTAAACCCTGCCGCCGTCGGAAGAAAATTGAAACGCCGCGATCGATCGATCCCAGCTCTCCGTCGTGGACCGGATCGTGCCCGTCACGGCGTCGCGGACGACGAGCCGGAAACGGTCCGCTTCGAATCCCGGCCGTTTCATCGAGAGGTGCGCGAGCAGTCGGCCATCGGGTGAATACGCGGGTTGTGCATCCCAGGCCGGATTGTCGGGCGTGATGTTGACCGGTCCGGCGCTACCGTTCGCAGGCACGCGCCAGATGTCGAAGTTCGTGGATTGCGGTTCGGTGCGCCCGCGGATCCGGGCGGCAAACACGACCTGAGTGCCGTCGGGACTGAAATTGTAGTCCGCGCGGCCGCCGAAGGGCTTCGACGGAACGTCGGCGTCGAGCGTCGTCGTCAGCGGGACCGGTTCGCCGCGTGGCTTGCGTTCCCCGTCGAGCGCGATCGAGAATAGCTGCGAAATCCGTCCGTCCTTCCACTTGTCCCAATGGCGCATGAAGAGCTGGTCATAGGACTGACCGCGCTGTTTCGCCGCCTTGCGCTCTTCGAGCCGCTTCTTCGTGCACTCAAGGTCGCGACAGTCCGGGAACACCTCCATCGCGACGACGAGCCGGTCGCTTCCGGGCGAGGCGCGGAAGCTGCCGACATCGAGCGGGAGGCGCGTGACCTGGATCGCCTCTCCGCCGGCCGTCGCGAGGTACCAGACCTGCGCGGACCCCGAGCGCGACGAAAGGAAGAAAAGGCCACTGCCGTCGGCGGTCCAGTCGGCCGATCCGTCGTTCTCCTCGTTACTCGTCAACTGGCGAGGGGCCCCGCCGCGATCCAGGTCCTGCAGCCAGAGATCCGTGCGGCCGCGGTCTGCGGCGAGATCCGTTTCGCGCAGCGTGAACACCAGCCGGCGACCGTCCGGCGAAAGCGCGATTTCGCTCACGCGCGCAAGGGACACGAGGTCCGTCGCGGCCAGGCCGCGCGGAGCGGACTGCGCGAGAAGCGGATATGCCGTCATCGCGGCGAACAGCAGCAGGTATCGCATCGCGGAAAACCCCCGGAAACGGCGGCGCCGATTCTATCAGGCGGATTTGGCCGCCCGTGGCCTGATCAGGCCGAACGCGCTCGAGTAGCCGTGCACGAACGTCGCGCCCTGGATCGGGGCGATCTCGCCCGCGCTGAACATGCCGGCCACCGGTATGTCGATCATCCTCCGCAGCGTCCCCGAATCGTGGCCGCTGACGCCGAACAGGTCGCGGCCGCGGCCGGCGCAGGCGAAGAGCAACGCGGCCTGCGGCGGAAGGTGCCCTTCCAGCGATGCGGCGAGGCGCGTCTCGAGTTCGTCGGACGCGGTTTTCCCGTCACGCAGGTGGAACTGCACGATGGCGTTCGGCGTGACGCGCGATCCGATCCAGAGCGCGCCGCTGTCGGGATCGAGCCCGAGGACGTTGCGAATCAGGAAATCACCCACGCCCACCGCCTGCCGCGGGCCCGGCAGGGCGAGTCCGATGCAGAGCTTGTCGCCGAACCGGCCGCGATCCGCTCCGTCGAGCGTTTCGAATAGCGACGTCAGGAGCTCCTTCGGGCGCCGCCCATCGAGTTCGCTGATCAGGTTGCCCTCGCAGGCGGTGACGAAGAGCGGCTCACCGATCGGCCGGCAGCCCTGCGCAAGCACCGGATCGATCACCACGTTGCCGGTCAGGGCAAGGAGCATCGCGCCCGAGCGGTGGACCTCGCCGTTCGTCAGCAAGCGCGCAGCGCCCGGTTCGAGCATGCCGCTCGCGAGCCCTCCGATCACGGCCGATCCGGGATACGCGCGATCAATGCCGCGCGCGCAGGCCTCCGCATCGATCGTGCCCGGGTCGACGAGCAGTACGAAGCTCGCTTCGGATTCCGGCCCGAGGTCGAGGAGCCTCCACCAGTTCTCGCGCGAGGCCGCGAGTGGAGGCAGCGTCGCCTGCTCGAGGTGCAGCGTAGTCAGTGCCGCGTCGGGCAACCGGCCGCAGAGGAGTGCGACCCCCGGTTCTTCCTCTTCCTCGCTTCCGCCGCCAATGAGCCCGCCGGCGTTGCATCCGAAGAGCAGGCAGTCGCCCAGCACGGGCCGCAGGAGCTGCGGCAGCCGGTCGATGGCCGAATCGAATGCGGCGGTGACGAACGCAATCGCGAGGTCCGGATCACGGGCGCCGGCTTCGCCGCTCAACTGCTCGGCCGCCTCGGCGACCGCAGTTTCGAGCTTGGTGCCGAGGCCGATCGCGCTCGTCCAGGACATGGTGCCTTGCGACTCAGGCACCGGCACCGGCTTCCTCTTCCGGTATCACGGCAGTCTCCCGGCACGCGGCCTCGATCCAGTCGCAAAGATGATCGTCCGCGAGCATGGTCTCGAGATAGCGTCTCGCAAGTTCCGACAATGGCAGTCCATAGCTTCGCACGCGAAGCACGACGGGCGCGTACATCGCATCGGCGACGCTGAAGGGCCCGAACAGGTACGGTCCGCGCTCCCCGTGGTCGCGGCGGCATCCGGACCAGATCGCATCGATGCGCCGAAGGTCCCGCTCGAGCGGCGGCGTCATCGGCACCCGGCGTCCGGTCGCGCGCGCGTTCATCGGGCAGGCGGAGCGAAGCGCATGGAATCCCGCGTGCATTTCGGTCGCGACCGAGCGCGCCGTCGCCCGCAAGGCCGGGTCCTTGGGCCAGCCGCGGCCGCCCGCGAGTTCGGTGGCGTATTCGCAGATCGCGAGCGATTCCCAGATGCGGAGCTCGCCGTGGATCAGTACCGGCACGCGGCGCGTCGGCGAGAGCTTCGGAATTTCGGCGGCGAATTCGGGCGTGCCGAACTGGAATTGCTTCTCCGTGAACTCGAGCTCGAGGTGGCGGAGCAGGAGCCAGGGGCGCAGCGACCAGGAACTGTAGTTTCGATTGCCGATGACGAGGATGAGCGCGCCCATGCGCGCGAGACTGCGCGTCCGGCCCCGGAGGGTCAACAGGTCATTCGTCTTTGGGCTTGCGCGTCTTGATCCAGTCGGAGAGCTTGCGCAGGTCCTTTTTCTTCTTCCATTCCTTCTTGACCAGCAGGCCGCTGTCGTAAGGGTCGTAGCCCTTTTTCATCCCTTGCTGATTCTGCTCGATGCGCTTCTGCGTTCCCGGCGTGTGATCGTTGCTGAACGCGAGCGTGGGATCGTCCAGCAGCCGGCGCATGACCTCGTCGCCGGTCGAGCCGGCGAAAGGCACCCAGATCGCATTGCCGAGCTCATCGAACTCGATGCGGCCGTGGCCGAGGCGTTGCTCCTCGGCGTAATGCGACATCTCTTTCGCGTCGCCGGCGATCTTCCTGGATTTGTCGTTGTCGCCCATCGAGTTACCGCATCCGCGCTTGCGCCCACGCTGAAGACAGTAGCGGAGCGGGCGGGGGTAATCCGCGAAGGGCTTCACATAATGAGGGCGCCCGCAGGCCATTCCGGGACTGGATGAATATACAGCCGCCCGCTAGGATGCCTTTCGTGCGCGCGGGCAGCCGGCAGACACTTAATGATGCGCAGCGCAGGGCCGCGACCTTCGGCATCGGGTCGCAGGCGCCCGCGCTCCTCATCATCGCGGGCGCCGGGACAGGCAAGACGGCGACACTCGCGCACCGCGTCGCCGCCCTCGTTGCGGCCGGCGCGGACCCGGCGCGCATCCTGCTGCTGACATTCACCCGGCGCGCTGCGCTCGAAATGACCCGCCGCGCGGAGTCGATCTTCGATGGAACCATGCGCCTGCCCTGGTCCGGGACGTTTCATGCGGTCGCGAACCGGCTGCTGCGCGAGTTTGCGCTGAACCTGGGCCTCGCGCGCGATTTCAGCGTGCTCGATCGCGGGGATTCGGCGGATCTCCTGGATCTCATCCGGCAGGAACGCGGTCTGTCGGCATCGCGGCGCCGCTTTCCGCGCAAGGACACCTGCCTTGCCATTTATTCGCGCCGCGTCAACGGCGGCCTGCCGCTCGATGATGTCCTGCGGGACGCATTTCCCTGGTGCATGGAATGGACGCATGAACTGTCGGGTCTCTTCCGCGCGTATGCGGAGCGAAAACAGGCGGAGTCCCTGCTCGACTACGACGACCTGCTCCTGTACTGGCATGCGCTGATGCAGGAGCCACGGCTCGCGGCCGAGGTCGGCCGGCGCTTCGATCATGTGCTCGTCGACGAATACCAGGACGTCAATCGCCTGCAGGCGGAGATCGTGTTCGCACTGAAACCCGGGGGAAGCGGAATCACTGTGGTCGGCGACGACGCCCAGGCGATCTACTCGTTTCGCGCCGCGTCGGTCGAGAACATCCTCGATTTTCCCTCGCGTTGCGATCCGCCGGCGGAGGTCATCGCGCTCGAATGCAATTACCGCTCGACGCAGCCGGTGCTCGATGCGGCCAACGCGCTGATCGCAGGTGCCTCGCGCGGTTACCACAAGTCGCTTGTCGCGGCGCGCGGCTCGGGCGCGCGACCGCGGCTCGTGACGGTCGCTGACGATCGCCACCAGGCCGGCTATGTCGTGCAGTCGGTGCTGCGCCGGCGCGAGGAGGGGACGCCGCTCATGCGCCAGGCAGTCCTGTTTCGGAGCGGCGACCACAGCGACTGGCTCGAGATCGCCCTGATGCGCGCGAACATTCCCTACGTCAAGTACGGCGGGCTCCGGTTTCTCGAGGCTGCTCACGTGAAAGACTTCCTGTCGATCCTGCGCTGGGCCGATACCCCGAGGAACGGCCTCGCGGCATTCCGCGCCCTGCAATTGCTGCCCGGCATGGGACCGGTCAACGCCGCGCGTCGCTGGCGGCAATTTGCCGACAGCGGATTCCGGATGGCCTGCCTCGCGGATTTAGAAGCGCCCGCGCAGGCCTCGGAATCCTGGCCCGCATTCGCGGCGCTCATGTCGGCGCTCGCCTCACCGCGGGCGGAATGGCCGGGCCAGATCGCGGGGGTCCGCGCCTGGTACGAGCCGGAGCTTCCGCGGCTGCACGACTCGCCCGGGGTGCGCGCCGCCGACCTCGAAATGCTGGAACAGCTCGCCGGACAGTTTGCGCGGCGCGAGCAGTTCCTCACCGAGCTTGCGCTCGACCCGCCGGCCGCGACGGGCGACCGGTCGGGACCACCACTCCTCGACGAGGACTACCTTGTCCTGTCCACCGTTCATTCGGCGAAAGGTCAGGAATGGGATGCGGTGCACGTGTTGAACGTCAGCGACGGGACGTTCCCGAACGAATTCGCGACCGGCTCCGCCGCGGGAATCGACGAGGAGCGGCGGCTCCTGTACGTCGCAATGACGCGGGCCCGCTTCGAACTGCACCTCATCGAGCCGCAGCGCTACTACGTCACGCAGCAGGCTCGAACCGGCGATCGCCACGTTTACGGCGCGCGCAGCCGGTTTCTCGAGGGGGATGTGCTGTCGGCACTGGACTGCGTCGGATGGCCGGCAGGGCCGGAAGCCGTGGTCCCTCAAGCGGCGCCGAACGCTGGCGTATGCATCGATGTCGCCGGGCGGCTGAAGGCTCTCTGGTAAATATCGGGTCCGCGTGCTCTGCCTATTTGTCACCGGTCATGACGGTGAAATCCGCCTCGGCCGCGGTGGTAGTCGATTTCGTTGATGCCGGCTGCGCGATGACCATGGTCGTGCCGGGGCCGACGACAGTCTCTGCCTGACGCAGGAACTCCGGCGCTACCGAAATGACGGCCAGAAGCTCGTCCGCTGTGGCGGTCGTTTCCTGTTCTCCGGAGACGATCAGCCAGCGGGGGATCGGCTTGCCGGTCGCCACGGAGACGGGATCCGCAGCGGACCGCTCGAGCCTTGTCAGCACGGTCATGGTGAACTTGCGGTTCGGGTCGATCAGCGTGAACGGCGCGTGCCCGATCTCGACGCCGGCACGAAAGATGCGGATGCGCCGGTCCTCGTTGGTTATGAGAATGGTGACGGGGCCTTCCGGCGCCGCCTCCGGCCGCCACACAGTGTCCCCCGTGTGTGGCAGTTCGGCAGCCAGAGCGCCCTTGGCGTCCACCGGCGCGACCAGCCCCGGGTGCACAACCGTGCTGGGGAATTCCTTCTCGTCGGAGACGATGACCGTCAGCCCGGTCTTTGTCTCGGCGTAAAGCATCTGGGCGAATTCATACGGCATGCGCACACACCCGTGGGACGCCGGGTAGCCGGGCAGCTTTCCCGCGTGGAGTGCGACGCCCGACCACGTGAGCCGCTGCATGTAGGGCATGGGCGCATTGTTGTAGAGATTCGAATAATGGTCTTCGTGCTTCTGCAGGATGGTGAAGACGCCTGTCGGCGTCTCGTGGCCCTTCTTCCCTGTGGACACCGTCGAAGCACCGATGATCACGCCGTTCCGGTACACGTAAGCCAGCTGCTCCGGCAGCGACACAATGAGCACAATCGGCCCCTGCGGCGAAAACTCGGGGTGCCATGCGTATTCACCGGGCTTCAGTTCGGCCGGCAGGATTTTCTTCGCGGTGCCGAGGGTGGAGGTGTGCCTGGGCGGCGTCTGACCCGCGGCGGCCAGGGCATACAGTGTGAGCAGGAGGGCGAGGCAGGCGGGGAAAGCAGGGTGTTTTTTCATTATGAGAGGGTGTTGGTTGATCCGATCATTGACCGCCAGTAGTATGCCCGGCTCACACAGGGTGTCGCTCGGCAATATCTTGTTTATTCAGAAGAAATCTTGCGCCTCGCTGCTCGCTGCCCTCGCGGGTCTTGGCGCGCTGCAGGCGTTCTCAGGAACCGAAGCGGCAACGGGGTTGAGCCTCGATCGCGAAATTGCGCTCCACGCCGGCGTGTCGGCGCAGGTGCTGGACCTCGCGATGAATGCCGTCAGTTGCGGGTTGGCTTCCGGCGATCTCATGGCGCCGCCTACGCTGACTTTGATCGACTATTCGATGCCGTCTGCCCGGCCGAGGCTGTGGGTCTTCGACTTGCGCTCGGGCCAGCTGCTCTTCAAGGAACTCGTTGCCCATGGGCGCAACAGCGGCGTTGACCTGGCCACGCGCTTTTCCGACGCGATGGGCAGCCGTCAGTCGAGCCTCGGCCTGTTCCGGACAGCGGATACCTACGTCGGGCAGAACGGCTACTCGCTGCGACTCGACGGGCTCGAGCCGGGCTTCAACAGCCAGGCGCGGGCACGAGCAATCGTGATGCACGGGGCGAAGTACGTCGATCCCGCGCTCGCAAGCACGAACGGGCGCGTCGGCAGGAGCTGGGGATGCCCTGCGCTCCGCGAGGCCATTGCGCGGCGGGTGATCGACACGGTCCGCGGCGGCGGGGTGATCTTCTCCTACTATCCCGATCCCGCCTGGCTCACGACATCGAAGTTCCTGAACTGCGGCGCCGCCGCGCCGGTCACCGTCGCCTCAAACTGACGGCATCCGGCGCTTTCCGCCGGATTTCAGAGCGGTTTGCGGAAGCGCAGCGTGAATCGGTCGCTTTCGCCGATCGCGACGAACTTCTCGCGATCCGTGTCGCCGCCGTCGAGTGTTGGTGGCAGCGACCAGACGCCATTCGGGTGGTCCTTGGTGTCCTTGGGATTCGCGTTGATCTCGCTCCGGCCGATCAGCTTGAAGCCCGCTTTCTCGACCTGCGCGATCTCGTAGTCGGTCTGCACGTAACCCGACTTGGCCTTTGGATCCTGCGGCTCGCCGTCCTTGCCGCGATGCCCCACGACGCCCAGGATTCCACCCGGCTTCAGCGCCGCGAACATGGCCTTGTACATCGCATCCGAGCTGTCGTTGCCCATGAAGCTATGCACATTGCGGAAGGTGAGCACCATGTCGACACTGCCGTGGGGCACGGGCTTCAGTTCATTTGGCGCCTGCAGCGCGACGACCTTGGCGCGGTCATAGAGGTTCGGGCGTTCCGCGAGCTTCGCCGCGAATTTCTTCGAGTTCTCCTGCACGTACTTGCTTTCGGACTTCGGGTCCCAGCTCGCCGCGATGTACTGGCCGTGCTCGCGCAGCGTCGGTGCAAGCACCTCCGTGTACCAGCCGCCGCCTCCGGGCCAGACCTCCATCACCGTCATGTCCTGCTTGAGACCAAAAAACGAGAGCGTCTCCTTCGGATGACGCCAGGCGTCGCGCGCGCGATTCTGCTCGGACCGGTGATCGCCTGCGAGCACGCGATCGAGTGTCGCGAGGGTCGCCGCGTCCGTGACCGGCGGATCCGTGGCAGCGGCCGAGAGGCTGCCCCAGGCGAGGAGGGTGGCCGCCGCGAGGGCGGTGCGGGAAACGATTCGCGTCAGGTTCATCTGCTTGCTCCTTGCATGCGCCCTCAGGCGGCGCTATCCGGTTCGAGATAAGTGTAGCCGGCAAGTTCCGACTCGTAGAAGCGCTTGAGGGCCTGGCCTTCAGCGACCGACAGGCTGCCCACGCGCATCGCGCGCTCGCAGTCGCGGGCGAACGGCGGATAAAGCTCGCCCGGATCGTACTGCATGTAGCCGAGCACGGTGCTCGCAGTGTCGCCCTTGATGATCTCCTCGATCCACCAGCCGTGCTCGTCGTCGAGGCGAATGTGCACGACGTGCGTGTCGCCGAACAGGTTATGGAGGTCGCCGAGCGTTTCCTGGTAGGCGCCCACCAGGAACGCGGCAAGGAAGTAGTCCTCGCCGGGCGTCAGCTCGTGCACTTCGAGCGAGCGCTTGATGTCGCGTTGCGACACAAAGCGGTCGATCTTGCCGTCGGAGTCGCAGGTAATGTCGGCGAGCACACAGCTTCGAGTCGGGCGCTCGTCGAGCCGGTGCAGCGGCATGATCGGGAACAGCTGGTCGATCGCCCAGCTGTCGGGCAGCGACTGGAACACCGACATGTTGCAGAAGTAGATATCGGACAGCACTGCCTCGAGATCCTCGAGCTCCTCGGGAACTCGCCCGAGCTTGCGCGTCAGGTCCCGCACCTTCGCGCAGGTCGCCCAGTAGAGCCTTTCCGCGAGGCTCCTCATCTCGATGCTGAGGTAGCCGAGGCTGAACATCTGCTGTGCCTGCTCGCGCGCCTGCTGCGCGTCGTGCCAGCACTCGACGAGCCTGCGTTCGCTCACGATCGCGTAGGCGTCGAACAGGTCCGCGACCGGCTGCGGCAGGCTGCCGTCGTCCGCCGCCGCGCGGTCCGGCACGCTGAAAAGATCGAGCCGTGCCGCGCCCAGCACGTTGAAGACGAGCACGCTGTGATGGGCGGCGATCGCGCGGCCGGATTCGCTGATGATCGTCGGGTGCGCGAGGCCGCGCGCATTGCAGACGCTCGCGACGCGATAGACGACGTCGCTCGCGTACTCACGGAGCGAGTAGTTGGTCGACGACTCGAAATTGGTCCGCGACCCGTCGTAGTCGATGCCAAGCCCGCCGCCGACGTCGATGTACTCGAGACCCGCGCCGAGCCGGGCGAGCTCCGCGTAAACCTGCGCGAGCTCGTTGACCGCATCCTTTACGCGGCGGATGTCGTGGAGCTGGGAACCGGGGTGGCAGTGCACGAGCTTCAGGCAGTCGAGCATGTCGTGCGAGCGGAGCACCTCGACGAGGTCGAGGATTTCCGTCGTGAAGAGCCCGAACTTCGAGCGGTCACCCGCCGATTCCCGCCAGCGGCCCGCGCCTTCGGCCGCGAGCTTGACGCGAACCCCGATCTTCGGCCGTACCTGGTACTTCTCCGCGTGCCGCAGGATGTAGCCGAGTTCGGAGAAATTCTCGATCACCGGGATGATCGTGCGCCCGAGCTTGGTCGCGAGGATCACGGCCTCGATATAGCTGTCGTCCTTGAAGCCGTTGCAGATGATCAGGCGATCCGGTGCGTCGGCGGTGATCGCCATCACGGCAAGCAATTCGGGCTTGGAGCCGCACTCGAGGCCGAAACCGAGTTCCGCGCTGCCACGATAGACCTCTTCGACGACCAGGCGTTGCTGGTTGACCTTGATCGGGAACACCGCGGCATAGCGGTTCTTGTAGTCGTTCTCCGCGATTGCGGCGGCGAAGGCGCCGTGCAGCGAGCGCAGGCGGTCGCGCAGGATGTCCGAGAATCGCAGCACCATCGGTGCCGTCAGGTCGCGCGCGCCGAGCTGCTGTACGACTTCGTAGAGGTCGATTTCGCGGTTGGCGTCGCGGCCCGGCCGGCAGACGACGTGACCCGCGGCGTTGATGCCGAAATAGCCGCTGCCCCAGGAACCCGGCGCGTAGAGCTGGTCAGAGTCTTCGATGCTCCACGGCGGCCGTGCAGTCACCGTCCCGCGCGTCACGCTATCCAAATGAGTCGTCCCGTTGGACCGGATTCAGGGCAGCGGAAGATAGCAGATCATGTCGGTCCTCGCGCGATCGGACGAGACGGGTCGCGGATCCAATCGCTCCAGGAACCCGCGTAGAGCCGTGCGCCCTCGATGCCTGCCGCATCGAGCGCGAGCAGGCCCTGGCACGCAGTCACCCCGGAACCGCACATGCAGACGGCGGCCCCACCGCGCGCGACGCCGGTGCGCTCGCGCCAGAGTTTCTCGAGCGACTCCGGCGGCAGGAACCGGCCCCCGGAGCCCAGGTTTTCCGGAAACGGCAGGTTCACCGCGCCCGGGATATGGCCTGCCACCGCATCGAGCGGTTCCACGCTTCCCGCAAATCGCTCGGCGCCGCGAACGTCGACCAGGATTTCGCCGCGGGCGAGGGCGTCGGTGACGCCGGTGGCGTCGCAGAGCATCTGCGGTCGTGGGCGGGCCACGAAGCGGGCGGGCTTTCGCGCGACAGCTTCGGTCGAGACCGGGCGGCCCTCGGCCGTCCATGCGCCGAATCCGCCGTCGAGTACCACGACCCGGTCATGGCCAAGCCATCGAAGCATCCACCAGAGCCGCGAGGCATAGGCGCTGTTGCCCGCGTCGTAACACGCGACCCAGGTTTTCCCGCCGACGCCGAGCCTCGAGAGAGTCGCCTCGCAATCCGCGACGGCCGGCAGCGGGTGCCGCCCGGAACTCGCGTTCACGGGCGCGGAAAGATCCCGCTCGAGGTCGACGTGGATTGCGCCCGGAATATGCCCCGCACGCCAAGCCTGCACGCCGGCCTCGGGTTTGCCGAGTTCGAAGCGGCAGTCGGCCACGAGCCAATCCGGGTCGGCTAGCCGCGCCGCGAGGTCAGCTGTCGATAAGAGGGGGGTACGCAACCTTTTTTCCGCCGCGTGCATCTTACCTGCGATGGACGACTCCACCCGCGAACATATGCCAGAGCCCCGCGAGTCCCGGCACACGCTTGGATCGGGGAGTCTGCCGCCCTCGCTTTCGGATGCCGAGCGCGGTTTCTGGCGGCGCGCGGTCGAAGTCGAGCGCAAGCGCCAGAACTGCGGGCGTCCCGCGCCGTTTCCGTTCCAGGACTAGCGCCGCACCGGCAAGCGGCCGGCGGCCGCGAGCGCCGCGAGCATGATCGTCGTGCCTGCGAGGGCGAGCGCCATGTCCTTCTGTCCGTCCCAGATGTCGCCCTGGGTCCCAAGGTACGCCTGTCCGAGGTCGCCGCCGAAAACGAGGGCCGCGGCGAACTCGATCAATTCGTAGAGGACCGAATGACCGGCCATGAACATCCAGGGAAAGAGGAAGGCCCAGGTACGTGAGTAACTTCCGTAGCGCGCAAAGATCTCGACTGCCGCCGGCGTCACGAGGAGGCCGTACAGAAAATGCACGACCCGGTCGTAATGGTTCCGCCCTTCGAGCGCGACGCCCGTGAGCGTCTGCCACCAGTCGGCGTACGGCACGAGGGAATACGTGTAGTGCGCGCCGATCGCGTGGAACACGAAGAACACGAACAGGCAGGTATAGGCAAGATCGCTGAAACGCAGCCGCCGCGCCGTCGCCGCGAAGAGTGGCACGGCGACGAACACGATCGCGTTTTCGAGCAGCCAGTCCTGGCGAAAAACGGGATCGATCCCGAGCGACAGCCAGACGACGCCGTAGACCGTCAGCAGGACGAGTGGATAGCGCCACGACGGCGTGGATTTGCGGTACATTCTTTGCCCTTAATTCCCAAGATAACGGAATTGCCGACATCATGAGTGAGCACGCGGTCCACACGCATTTTCCCGGCCGGCTGATCTTCATCGGCTTCGGCAGCATCGGGCAGGGTGTCCTGCCGCTCATCATGCGCCATGTCGGCGGGTTGACCGCGGATCGCATCACGATCGTCACGGCCGACGACGCGGGCCGAGAGGAAGCGGGCAAGTACGGCATCAAGTTCATCAACCACCCGCTGACACGCGAGAATTTCCGGCACGTCCTTGATCCGCTGGTCGGCCGCGGAGACTTCGTCCTGAACCTGTCGGTGGACGTATCGAGCATCGCGCTTATCAAGCTTTGCCATGAGAAGGGCGCACTCTATCTCGACACCTGTATCGAGCCCTGGCCGGGCGGATATACGGACCCGAACATCCCGGCGAGCCGGCGCACGAATTATGCGCTGCGCGAGGAAGTGCTCGAAGTGCGCAAGGGCTGGACCAACGGGCCGACTGCGGTGATCACGCACGGCGCGAACCCGGGGCTCGTCTCCCATTTCGTCAAGCAGGCGCTGCTCGACATCGCGGCGGGCTGCGGACGCGATGCCGGCGATCCGAAGGGCCGGGAAGACTGGGCGAACCTCGCGAAGGACCTCGGCGTCAAGGTCATTCACATCGCCGAGCGCGACACGCAGGTATCGAGCAAGCCCAAGATGCCGGGCGAGTTCGTCAACACCTGGTCGGTCGACGGCTTCGTCAGCGAGGGCTGCCAGCCGGCCGAGCTCGGCTGGGGCACGCACGAGCGGCATTTTCCGCGCGACGGGCGCCAGCACGACTTCGGGCGCAAGAGCGCGATCTTCCTGGCGCAACCCGGTTGCGCGACGCGAGTGCGCACCTGGACGCCGGAGGCGAAGCATTTCCACGGTTTCCTGATCACGCACGGCGAGGCGATCTCGATCTCCGACTTCCTGACGGTGCGCCAGAACGATCGGGTGCTCTACCGGCCGACCGTGCACTACGCCTATCACCCGTCGGACAACGCCGTGCTCTCGGTGCACGAATTCTGCGGCCGCAATTACCAGCTGCAGGAACGCAAGCGGATCATGATGGGCGACATCACGGCGGGCATCGACGAACTCGGCGTGCTGCTCGCCGGGCACCCGAAGAACGCGTACTGGTACGGGTCGCAGCTCTCGATCGACGAGGCGCGCAAACTTGCACCCTACAACAGCGCTACCTCGCTGCAGGTGACGGCCGCCGCGCTTGCCGGAATGATCTGGGCGATCGAGAATCCGGCGATGGGCATCGTCGAGCCGGACGAAATCGATTTCCGGCGCAACCTCGAGATCTGCCGTCCCTACCTCGGGCCGGTCGTCGGAAAGTACACCGACTGGACGCCGCTCTTCGACCGGGGCCGGCTCTTCCCCGAAGACCTCGACGAAAGCGATCCCTGGCAGTTCAAGAACATTCGCGTCGTCTGAACCTAAAGGGGACGTTCCCCTTTAGCGCAAATCGCCAGTTCAACCTTAGACGTCACCTATCGCTAAAGGGGAACGTCCCCTTTAGGTTCATAGTCGATCGCCGTGACGGTGACGAGTAGCGGGCCCGCGGGCAGCGCAATCTCGAGCGAGTCTCCGACGCGCTTGCCGAGCAGTGCCCGTCCGAGCGGCGAGTCCATGCTGACGTAACCGGGCTCGCGGTCGAACTCGTCCGGGCCGACGATGCGATGGCGCCGGCGTATGCCGCTCTTTTCCTCGATCGTCACCCAGGCCCCAAAGAACACGCGGCCCTTGTCGGACGGCGGTTCTGAAACGATCTTGAGGCCGTCGAGCCGGCCGCGAAGAAACCGGACCCGCCGGTCGATCTCGCGGAGCCTGCGCTTTCCATAGATGTACTCGGCGTTTTCGGAGCGATCACCCTGAGCCGCTGCTTCGGCGACCGCACGCGTAACGGCCGGGCGCTCGACAAGCCAGAGCTCGTCGAGCTCAACGCGGAGCCGCCTCGCTCCCTCGGGCGTCGCGTACTTAGAGCCCACTACGGTACACCGCGCAATCATCAACCATTTGAATTATAAGCATTTATTGGCTTTTCTCACCCCGCGTCCCAAACTGTGGGGCACTTCACGCAAGGCCCATGGCCGCGGCGCTAGTCTTTCAACCGTTATTTTTGCCTACGTCAGTATCCCCTAGCGGACTTCCTTCCCTTCACCGAAAGTCCGCACTTCAGCCCCGGGCCACAAGCCCGGGGCTTTTTTTCAGGCCCGTACAATCGTGCGATGACGGTGCCGCCCGTGTTCAAGGACCACTTCTCCGGCCAGTCGGACGCCTATCAAAAGTGCGGGCCGGCCTATCCGCCTGAACTCTTTGCCTGGATCGCCGGGCAGGCGCCGGGACGGCGGCTCGCGGTCGATGTCGCAACGGGCAACGGCCAGGCCGCCCTCGGTCTCGCCCGCCATTTCGAGTCCGTTGTCGCAACCGAGCCTTCCGCTGCCCAACTTCGCGAATCGCGCGCCGATCCGCGCGTCGAGTACCGGCTCGAGCCGGCCGAGGCTATTTCCCTGCCGCCGGCCTCGGCTGATCTCGTCGTCGCGGCCCAGGCGGCGCACTAGTTCGACGGGCCCCGTTTCTGCGTCGAGGCGGCACGCATCCTGCGACCGGGCGGCGTACTCGCGATCTGGTGCTACGGACTTGCGGTCGTCGACGCTGGAATTGACCGGATGCTGGAAGACTTTTCGCGGGATGTGGTGGGGCCTTACTGGCCGCGCGAGCGGCGCCAAGTCGATGAAGGCTACTGCAACCCCATGTTGCCATTTTCGCCGCTCGATGCCCCCGCATTCGAGATGCGAACGCATTGGGATGCCGCGGCGATGCTGGCGTACCTCGATACCTGGTCCGCGGTGCGGCGCTATCGCGCGCGCGCCAGGCGCAATGTACTCGCGTTGCTCGCCGCACCGCTCGCGACTGCCTGGGGCGATGCGCCGAGGCCGGTGCGCGGGCGCCTGTCCATAAAGGCCGGTCGCGCCTGAGAAACGGCTGGTCGCGGCGCGGAACCCGGGCCGTGACACGCTGCCTTATACTCCGCGCCCTCGCAGACTGGAGACCCTGAAATGTCGCTTCGCAAACTGCTGCCTGTCCTGCTGTGCACCTCGATCGCCGGGATCGCGTCGGCTGACAGTGCGCAGGCTCCGCTCGCTTCCGGCATCGACGCCTCCGCGATGGATCGAGCTGTCCGCCCGCAGGACGACCTGTTTCGCTACGTCAACGGGACCTGGCTCGCGAACACGCCGTTTCCGGCCGAGTATCCGAGCGCGGGCATCGGGGTCATGCTTTTCGAGAAGGCGCAGGCCGACGTGCAGGCGATCCTGCTCGAGGCCGCCGCGGCGGGCGACAAGGCGACGCCGGACATGCGCCGCCTCGGCGACATGTACACGAGTTTCATGGACGAAAAGACGGTCGAAGAGCGCGGCGCCGGGCCACTGAAGCCCCTCTTCGCGGACATCGCCGCGATCGACGGACCGGTAGCGCTTGCGCGCTTTTTCGGCCGTGCCCAGGGACTCGGCATCAGCGTGCCGATCGGCGTCTACGTGTATCCCGATGCGCGCAACTCGACCCACAACGTTGCCTACCTGAGCCAGGCCGGCCTCGGCATGCCGAACCGCGACTACTACCTGCGCGAGGACAAGGAGTACGTCGAGTTCCGCAGCAAGTACGTGGACTACCTCGCGAAGCTCTTTACGCTCGCAGGCCAGCCTGACGGTGCCGCACGCGCCGCGAAGATCCTCGGGCTCGAGACGCGCATCGCGACCGACCAGTGGACGCCGGTGCAGAACCGAGATCCGGTCGCGACCTACAACCGCCATGGGCTGGAGTCCGCAGCCGCGCTCGCGCCGGAATTCGACTGGAAGGCCTGGCACGCGGCGAGCGGCCTGCCGGCCGGCGATTTCATCGTGCGACAGCCGACCTACGCGACGGCACTCGGCAAGCACATGACGGCTGCCGACCTCGCGGTCTGGAAGGATTACCTGATTGTCCGCACGATCGGCGCCTATGCGCGCGTGCTGTCATCCGACTTCGTCGAGGCTTCCTTCGACTTCAATTCGCGCACCTTGCGCGGTACCGAGGCGCTCCGTCCGCGCTGGAAGCGCGCGGTGCAGGAGACCGACGGCGCGATGGGGGAGGCGATCGGCGCGGCCTATGTCGCGCGCCACTTCCCGCCCGAAGCGAAGGCGCGCATGGACCAGCTCGTCCGCAACCTCCTCGCTGAATTTGACCGCGGCATCGATTCGCTCGACTGGATGAGCGATGCGACCAAGGCGGAGGCGCATACGAAGCTCAAGAAGATCAACGTGAAGATCGCCTACCCGGACAAGTGGCGCGATTACTCGGGACTCGAGATCCGGCCGGGCGACCTGGCCGGCAACGTGATGCGCTCGAACCAGTTCGAGTGGAACTGGCAGGCAGTGCGCGCGGGCCAGCCCAAGGATCCGACTGAGTGGTTCATGACGCCGCAGACGGTCAACGCCTACTACCTGCCGACCAACAACGAAATCGTCTTCCCTGCCGCATTCCTGCAGCCGCCGTACTTCGACATGCGCGCGGACGACGCCGCGAACTACGGCGCGATCGGCTCGACGATCGGCCACGAGATCAGCCACGGCTTCGACGATCGTGGCCGGCAGTACGACGGCGACGGCAACCTGCGCGACTGGTGGACGGCCGAGGACAACGAAAAGTTCAAGCAGAAAGCCGCGGGCCTGGTGAAGCAGTACGGCGCATTCGAGGCGCTGCCGGGGCTCAACGTCAACGGCGAGCTGACGCTCGGCGAGAACATCGGCGACCTGTCGGG
>Ga0105106_10000003_pt1 | contig 141634 bp, 124 predicted proteins | sample PPLLaktember2015_5_FD_79109 | JGI IMG/M metagenome (GOLD analysis project Ga0105106, IMG submission 79109) | Freshwater sediment microbial communities from Prairie Pothole Lake near Jamestown, North Dakota, USA - PPLs Lake P8 Core (1) Depth... | ecosystem: Environmental > Aquatic > Freshwater... | reverse complement strand
GGGTTCCGGGGTTCTGGGGTTCTCGGGTTCTCGGGTTCAGGGTTCACCGGTTCCGGGGTTCAGCGGTTCACCGGGTGCGTGGGCGACTCACTTCGTCCCGGTGAGCGCGTAGACCCTGAACCGCCCCTCCTGGTGAGCGAGCGGGAGATCGAGGTCTCGATCGATGACCAGATAGTCGAGCCCGAAGCGGACGGCCAGTGCCCGGGCGCCCGCCGCGTCCAGCGCGGCAAAGTCCCCAATCACCTCGCGGCGCTCGATGACCCGGGCGGCCGACTCGCGCGAGTAGATGGCCATGGCGGTGTCCTTCACGTCCTCGAGGAACACGTCGCGGCCCGCGTGGCGGAGCGGCGTGCCAAAGCGCCAGGCATGGCCCGGGTCGGCGATGAGGTGGGCGCGTGCCGATTGCTGCTCGGCCCAGCGGATGACGCGCGTCCAGTCGTCGTCAGGGAGACGCGCGGCGACGAGCGGACGATCGCCATGCTCGACGAAGGCGATCCAGACACCGCGGCCCGCAGCCACCACGATGAGCACGGCCGCTACGGCCTGCCGCCAACGCGCTGGGGCGCGGGCGGGCATCCCGCGTGGTTGGTCCACGAGCAGCCACACCAGCGCGACCGTGCCGAGCAGATCCAGCACCCAGAACACCCGGGAGATCTGCAGCTGGACGAACAGCGCGGACCCCATGGTGACCGCGGGCAGCGTGAGGAGGAAGCCGGCGAGCAGGGCAATGGCCCCGGCGAGCAACCCTCGCTCGCGCGCGGTCGCGCCGCCGCGGTTGAGGCGCCACGCCAGTGTCCCGATGGCCAGGCACGCGGTCCCCAGGTTGGCGACCCACGCACCGGCCGCCCAGTCGCGCACGGGGAACAGGTAGTCCTTGGACTCGAGGAGCGCCCGCCACGCCGGGTCCATCGGCGCCAGCGCGCCCTGCAGGGGCCCGGCCAGCAGCATCCACGCGATGGCGACGAGGCCGATGCCGGCCAGCATGCCCACCGCCCGCCGCGCGTGCGGTTCGGTCGTCCAGATGGCCACGCCCAGGAACAGCACGAAGAACGCCGCGGTGGTGGGGTGGAGCAGACCGGCGGCCAGGATGGCGCCCATCGCCAGCCACGGATGCCCGCGCAGGTAGGTGGCGATCGCCCAGACGCCCACGGCGAACACCAGGACACGGGGGTGGAAGTAGCCCTCGAGCGTGTTCACGCCCGTCTTCGTGATGCGGTGGCGCAGGGTCTCGGCCGCAAGGAGGGCCCACGACGCCAGGGGTGTTCGGAAGAGTACGTGCCCCAGCCGCCAGAGGGCGACGTAGAAGATGACGAGGCCCAGCACGTAGCCGGCCGCGAAGCACGCCTCGATGGACCAGCCCGTGGACCTCACCACTCCTGCCACGATCTCGTCGACGAAGAAGTAGCGCGCCTGCGGATCGAGGAGGGCGGAGTCGCGTGGGAACAGCGTCGGGTCGAGCCGCTTCAGGACGGCGGGGATGTAGAACGCCTGATCAGCGGCGCCGAATCGATACCCACCCGAGTTGAGCGTGGCCAGCGCAACGAATGCCAGCGCGCCGGCAGCGTGGATCAGCGCCCGCACGTGAGCACTCGATCAGATCGCTTCGTCCGCGCTCGGGCCGTACATCGATGGCAGGGGCAGGTCGTGCATCCGGAGGTAGACGCTCAACTGCCCGCGGTGGTGCACCATGTGGTTGAAGACGAACGTGCGGAGCACGGTGGCCTTCGGCATGGTGAAGAGGGTCTGCCTGCCCTGAAAGAGCGACCACGGGGCCATGAGCTCGCCGTCGCCCCGCCCGGCCAGCGCGGCGCGTGCGGCGGCGGTGTTGGCATCGAACAGCGCAAGTAGCGCGTCGCGTGTGGCGGGCGGCTGATAGCCCTCTGGCCGTGCCGTGGACATGTCGAAGCCGTCCTGGGTGATGGTGACGCTCACCCAATGCGGCAGTTCCGCCAGGTGCGCAGCCAGGTGGCCGAGCGTCATGCTCCTGGGGTGCGGTTGCCAGTCGAACTGGCTGTCGGGCACGCGCTCCAGCAGCTTCCGGGTGACGCCCATCTCACGGTCGAACTCCGGCAGCAGCGTGTCCGAGGTGCGCATGCGGCATATTGTAGCCGGGCTCCATCGGTGGTGGCGGCGGCTTCGGCGCCGGCGCGGCCTTCGGCGTGGGCGCGACCGGCGGCACGGGCGCGGCCGCTCCGGGACGTCGCCCGCGCCGCCGCTCGCGTTCTTCCTGTTCCGACATCACCGAGCCGCGTCCGAGGTGGATGTCGCCGTTGAACGACTGCACCTCGATGCGCGCGCTGCCCGTGCCCAGCGTGAAGTTGAACCGCTTGCTGCCGCTGTCGCGCGACTGCCCTTCGGGCAGCTGGATGGGGAAATCGGACGAGAAGTCGCCCTGGAACGTGCGCACGAACACCATCGCGTTGGCCGCGCCGCCGAGCCCGACCCGCACGTCACCCCCGTGCGTGGTCAGGCGATAGGCGCCGCCGTCCCTGACGGTGCCGTTGAACGTGACGTCGCCATTCACCGTGGACACCTCGAGGTTCGACGTCTGGGCGTTCTCGATGACGATGTCGCCGTTGGTGGTTTCGGCGCTCATGTCGCCGGTGACGTTGGTCAGGCGGATGCCTTCGTTCACCGTCGTCGCCTGCACGCGGCCGCTGGCCTTGTCCACGGTAATCACGCCCATCACCGAGCGCACCGACACCGCGCCCGATCCGCCGACCACGCGGACGTTCCCGTGAACGGTTTCGACCGTGACCTCGGCGCTCGTGCCCTCGATGGCCGCTTCGAGATAGCTCCCAGAGAGGTTGACCGGCATCCACCGCGGAACGGTGAGTCGATAGTCCACGAGGCTCGCCGGCCCGCGGGCGGCCCGGCTGCGGATGCGGATGGTCTGGTCTGCTGTCTGGATGTCGACCGACTCCCGATCGCTGTGCGAGGCTTCCACCTTTACCACGTCGCGGTCCCACGAGGCGACGACGACCTCGCCGGCGTTATTGGTGAGCACCAGGCGGGTACCCTTCGCCACCGCCACTTCCTGGTTGGTCCGGGGCGCGTTCTCTGGCCCGCCCGGCCTCGCCTGGATGGGCGCCTGCTGCGCGTCGTTCAGCGCATTGCCGTCCTGCGCCCCCGCCATGACTGGCGTCAGGACCACCACCGCGGCCATCGTCCACACTCTCGCGCACGTTCCTCGCATACGTCGATCCCCTCTACCTGTGGTCATCTGAACCCAACGGCCGCCGCTCTACCGCCTGCGCATCTGCCGCTCGCGTCATCCGCGCCCTCTGCCTCGCCATCGACGTCAGCTGCCACTCGATAGCATCGCCGCCTGCCTCAGCAACTCGAGCTTGCGCCGGCGCGCGTCGGCGAGGTGCGTGTTGAGATAGGTGTTGGCCGGATCGGCATCGAGCGCCGCCCGTGACTGCCTGATCGCCTCGTCGATGGCGGCGAGGTTGCGCTCGAGCACCATCACGGTCTGCGGATTCAGCGTCTCGCGTCCCTCGCGCAGCACCTGCTCGAGATCGGCGACCGCCGCGTCGTACTCGGCGTCGGCAAACGTCGCGCGCTGCACATCGCCCTGAACGGCGTCGGTCGGCTCGGCCACCGCGCGAATCGACGGTCCGGTCGAGGCCGGCGACGCCGGCCCCGGCCTCAGGGCCAGCCACGATACTCCCGCCGAGACCGCGATGAGCAGGGTCGCCGCCATGGCCAGTTGCGGCAGTGAGAAGGTGAACGAGCGCGAGGTCGCCGAGCGCCGATCGAGCCGCGCCTCGATTCCCGGCCACAGGTTGCGCTCCGGCGGCGCATCAGCGAGCGCGCCGATCGCCAGGAGCAGGTCGTCCTGCCTGTCGAGCGGGTCGTCGTCCGCGGGGCCACGCCCCTGGATCTCGTCCCTAACCTTGTCTGTGTCCATCTGCGCCACCTGCGGCCCTGTCCGTGTCTGCAATCATCTGCGGCCTACCGTTGTCCTATCTGCGGCCCGGTCCGCGTCTGCGCCATCTGCGGTCTGTCTGCGGCCCTCTTCGTGGTTGCGTTCAGCGTCCGCCTCAACGTCTGTCGCGCGCGGTGCAGCTGCGACTTCGACGTCCCGGCCGACACGCCGAGCATCCCGGCAATTTCCTCGTGGCGATAGCCCTCCACGTCGTGGAGCACGAAAATGGTCCGCGCCCCCGGCGGCAGTCGCTCGATGGCCGCCTGCAGATCCATCCCGAGGTCGGGCCGCGAGCGGGGAGGCGCGGTGGCCACCTCGAGCGCCGACTCGCTGTCGGAGAGGAACCGATCGCGGGCCACGCCCAGCGTCCGGAACCGCTCCACGATGACGTTGACCGCCAGGCGATGGAGCCACGTACCGAACGACGACTCGCCCCGGAACGTGCCCAGCTTCTGCCACGCGCGGACGAAGACGTCCTGCGTCAGCTCGTCGGCAGCGTCGGGCCCGGCCATCCGGCGTGCGAGACCGTGCACCCGTGGCACATGGGCGTGATAGACCCGCTCGAAGGCGGATGCATCTCCGTTGGCTGCAAGGACGACGTCGTCCACCGGCATGGAATTGGATGGCGCGTCGGGCGGAAGGGTTGGAACCGGGGGTGGCGGCCACCCCCGGGAATAGAGCGGATGGGCTATTGCGGGCGCGAGAAGTCGACCTTCGGGACCTGCTTGGCGGCCTCGGGCGCCTGGAACAGCGGGTATTCCTTGAAGCCGAAGATGCCGGCCGTGATGTTGGACGGGAAGGAGCGGCGCTGCGTGTTGTAGGACTGCACGAACTCGTTGTACCGCATGCGCTCCACGGCGATGCGGTTCTCGGTGCCCGCAAGCTCATCCATCAGGCGCGCAAAGGTCTGGTTCGACTTCAAGTCAGGGTAGTTCTCGACCACGACCAGCAGCCGCGCCAGCGCCGAGGACTGCTCGTTGGCCGCGGCCATGGTCTGCTCGGGCGTCTGGGCACCCGCCAGCTTGGCGCGCGAATCGGCGATGGCGCCGAAGACGTCCCGTTCCTGTTGCGCGAATCCCTTGGCGGTCTCGACCAGGTTCGGGATGAGGTCATTGCGCCGCTGCAGCTGGTTCTCGACCTGCGACCACTGGGTCTTGATGGCCTCTTCCTGGCCGACGAAGGTGTTGTACGAGCAGCCCGACGAAGCCACTGCCGCGAGCACCATCACGATTCCAGCCGTGAACCGAATCAGCTTCTGCATAGAGTCCTTTCTACCACGAGGCGCCGCCGCCCCCGCCTCCGGATCGCCCGCCGCCAAAGCCGCCGAAGCCGCCTGATGAGCCACCCCAACTGCCCCCGCCGCCCCATCCGCCTCCGCCCCAGCCGCCTCCCACGCCGAACGGCCCCGCGCCGCTCGTCCAGTGGCGTCCCCGTCGTCGAGCGGTGGCAGACCTGCTGCTCTTCATCACGCGATACAGGATGTAGAGCACGATGAGGAGGGTGATGGGATTGATCGGGAGGCTCGCGCCGGGCCGCTCGGCCGCACGTGGGGGCGCCACCTCGATGGTGACGTTGCGCCCGTCGGCGATGCGCTGGGCCACGCGGGTGGCGCCGGCCAGCAGCCCCGCCCCGTATTCGCCGCGGCGGAAGAAGGGCACCATGGCGTCGCGGCTGGTCTCGCCGGCGAACCCGTCAGTGACGAACCCTTCCAGGCCGTAGCCCGCCTCGATCCGGACCTGGCGATCGTCCACCGCCAGGACGATGAGCGCGCCGTTGTCACCCTTCCGCGTGCCGATGCCCTTGCCGTGGTTCTCGAACATCTGCACGGCATAGCTCTGGAGGTCGGCGTACGGCTTGAAGGTCCTGACCGTGGCGACGACGATGACGTCGCCACTGGCGTCCTGCAGGCGGCGAACCAGGGTTTCGAGCTCGGCGGCCGACTGCTGGTCGATGACGCCGGCGAAGTCGTTCACCGGCGCGGTGAGCTCGGGCGGCAGGGGCTGCGCCGCGGCCAGTGACGCCGACAGCAGCAGCGCGACGAGGGTCAGTCGGGCCATTGGTCGATGACGCGCAGCAGGGCATCCATCGTCGCCAGGTACTCGGGATAGAGGCGGAGTGCATCCACGCCCGGGGCCGGCTCGGTCGCCAGCGCGAGGACATCGCCGACGACGCGCGGATCGAGCCCGGCACGCGCGGCGGCCCAGTGCGACAGGTCGGCGACGGTTTCGCAGGGGAACCCGTCGAGCCGCGCCATCCGGCGCAGCAGCAGGGCAAACCCGGGGGCCGATCGCCGCACCAGCGCGTCTGTGGCGGATGGGCGCGCGGCATCCTCGATGTAGTTCTCGCGGAGGTGGAGCAGGTGACTGGCCGCCTGCGCCTCGACGGCACGGCGCAGGTCGCGCCGATCGATGCCGATGCCGGCAAACGGGTCCTGGCCGACCAGCACGACGTGGGTGTCGATGATCTCGCCGTACTCGATGGGGAAGGCGTCGAGCGACTGCGCGAACTCGTCGCGCGGCAGCACGAGCGGCGTGGCGGCTCCCGCGTGGTGCCACTGCGAGGCGGTCGAGGCCATCGCCCGCAGGTCGTCCATTGTCAGCGACGAAACCAGCGCCAGGCTGTGGGCCGGTTCGCTGGTGTGGCGCCCGTAAGCCACCACCGCTTCCAGCCGAGTCCCGAAGATGCGCTGCAGGTCGGCAACGACGGGGTCGAGTCGGGCGCGTGCGGCCGTATCCATTCCCTGTAGTCTATGACGGTCGCGTGCCGCGCGTGTTCCGGTGGAAATTGCGAGGGCAATCCCCGGATAACGCGAGGCGTCCGCTAAGATATGCACGCATGCAGCTGCGGCAGATCACGGTCGGATGCTTCGGTGGCGGCACGGGTCTGCCCGCCCTGCTCGGTGGCCTCAAGCGCAATCCCTGGCTCGACGTGAACGCGGTCGTCACCATGTTCGACACGGGCGGGAGCTCGGGCCAGCTGAAGGACGAGCTCGGCGTGCTGCCTCCGGGCGATGTGCTGCGCTGCACCCTGGCGCTGGCGAGGAACGAGGGCGAGGCGCGCCGCGTGCTCCTTGCCCGCCTGCCCACCCTCGAGCACGCCCGCCTTGGGGGGCACACCGGCGGCAACCTGCTCCTGTCGATGATGGAGCAGTACAGCGGCAACTTCATTGCGGCGGTCGATGGCCTGCGCGCGCTGCTCGGGTGCCGCGGGCGCGTGTGGCCCGTCAGCGTCGAGCGCGCGACGCTGTGCGCCCAGCATGCCGATGGGGGAGCGACCCGAGGCGAAGTGGAAGTGGACGCCGCACACGACCACGGCCGCCAGATCACGCGCCTGTGGCTCGAGCCCGCGGCCCGCATCCACCCGACCGTGCGCGAGGCCATCGGCGGATTCGACGCCGCCATCATCGGGCCCGGCAGCTTCTTCACGAGTCTCATGCCCACGCTGCTGGTGGACGGCGTCGCCGACAGCCTGCGCGCCGTGAAGGGCCCCCTCATCCTGGTCACGAACCTGCTCACCGAAGGGCGCGGGATGAGCGGCTTCACCGCCGCCGACGCAACGGACTGGGTCGGGCGCACCATCGGCCGCCCCGTGGACGTGGTCATCACCAACCAGGGGCACCCATCGGACGAGGTGCTGGCGCGGTACCGCGCCGAGCACAAGGAGCCGCTGGAACTCGGGGCGTTGCCGCCGGAATGTGAGGTGGTGACCGGCGCCTTCTGGCACTCGGAGATCGCGCGCCACCATCGCCGTCGGCTGTCCTACGCGGTCTGGGCGGTGCTCAGCCGTCACCTGTTGAAGTAGGCGGAGGGGATCATGAGATACGGACTCGTGGCGGTGATACTGGCCTGGGCGGCGGTGACGACGCCGCTGCAGGGCCAGGGGATGGACACGAAGGCGGTGCTGGCGTCGATTGACAGCAAGGGCAAGGCATACGGCGACGTCGCCCTGGAAATCTGGGGGTTCGCCGAGGTGGGCTACCAGGAGCAGAAGAGCAGCGCCCTCCTGCAGGAGCAGTTGCGGAATGCCGGGTTCACGGTGAGGGCCGGGCTGGCCGACATCCCCACGGCCTTCACGGCCGAATGGGGCAGCGGCAAGCCGGTGATCGGCATCGTGGGCGAATTCGACGCTCTGCCCGGCCTGTCGCAGGCGGCCGAGCCCGAGCGGCGCGCCCTTGCCGCCGAGGGCCCCGGCCACGGCTGCGGCCACCATCTGTTCGGCACGGCCTCCACGGCGGCCGCCATCGCCGTGAAGGACTGGCTGGTGGCCACGGAGCGGCCGGGGACGCTGCGTTTCTACGGAACGCCCGCCGAGGAAGGCGGGGCGGGCAAGGTCTACCTGCTGCGCGCGGGGCTCTTCGGCGACGTGGACACGGTGGTGACGATGCACCCGGGCGATCGGAACGCTTCGAGCGCGTCGAGCACCCTGGCCAACATCACTGGCAAGTTCCGCTTCCGCGGCGTGTCGGCGCACGCCTCGTCGGCGCCGGATCGCGGGCGCTCGGCGCTCGACGGCGTGGAGGCGATGAACACGATGGTGAACCTGATGCGCGAGCACGTGCCCTCCGACGCGCGCATCCACTACGTCATCACCAACGGGGGGCGCGCGCCCAACGTGGTGCCCGACTTCGCCGAGGCCTATTACTACGCGCGTCACAACGACATGCGCGTGCTCGAGGGCATCTGGGAGCGGATTCAGAACGCCGCGCGAGGCGCCGCCCTGGGCACGGGCACCACGATGGAGCTGGAGCTGACCGGCGCGGTGTGGAACGTGCTGCCCAACACCTACCTCGTGGGCCTGATGCAGAAAAACCTGCAGGCGGTGGGCGGCTACGAGTACACGCCCGCCGAGCGGCAGTTCGCCGAGGTGCTGCGCAAGTCGCTCGACGGCAATTTGCCGCCCATCGACAGCTCGAACTCGGTGTTCACGCCCGAGCCCGGCATCGGCAGCGCGTCAACGGACCTCGGCGATGTCAGCTGGAACGTGCCCACGGTGCAGCTCACCTCGGCGACGTGGGTGCCCGGCACGCCGGCGCACAGCTGGCAGGCCGTGGCCGCCGGCGGCACGTCGATTGGCGTGAAGGGGATGCTGGTGGCGGCGAAGAGCATGGCGCTCACCGCCATCGATCTGTTCACCGACCCGTCGCACATCGAGAAGGCGCGCGCCGAGTTCGACCAGCGGCGCGGGCCGGGATTCAAGTACACGACGCGGCTCGCCGACCGCAAGCCGGCGCTGGACTATCGCAGGTAGGTTCAAAGCACGGTAGGTTCAAAGCACGGAGGTTCGGAGCATTCGAGTGACCGCCATACACCGGTTCGTGGAGCAGGCGCGGCGGGGGGAACTGGCGCGGCTGGTGGCGCGCGTGGGCTCGGGGTGGGTGGTCCTGGGCGACCCCCAGATCCTGCCAGGCTACTGCCTTCTGTATCCGGATCCGGTGGTGGCCGACCTGAACGTGCTCGCCGGCGACATGCGACGGCGATTCCTGGAAGACATGGCGCGGGTCGGCGATGCCGTGCTGGCGGTGACCGGCGCCGAGCGGCTGAACTGCGAGATGCTGGGCAACGTCGAGCCGGCGCTGCACGCGCACATCATCCCGCGCTATGCGTGGGAGCCGCCGGAGCGACGTCGTCAGCCGGTATGGCTTCATGATTGGTCGCAGGCCCGTGCCTTCGATGTCGGCATCGACGGTGACCTCCTTGTGCGGCTCGCCGCCCGGTTGCGATAGGAAGCCCGGACGGCGTGGAATCTTCCGCTGCAATGCACTGGCCTTTAGTTTGCTTCCCTTGTCCCTCTGGGGGCGGGACACCCGCGGAATCCCCACAGAAGAGGGATCGCGAGTTCAATTCTGAGCACCGTGGATGCCTATGTGTGAATTTTTTTCATATCTCCGCAATAGCGTCAGGTGCGCTGCGGTAGTCGCCGGCGCCGTGGTGATTGGGATGCCGGCCGCCGCGCTGGCGCAGCCGGAAGCCGCGCAGCTCGGGGGTTCCGAGAGCTTTGCGGTGCTGGCCGGGGCGTCGGTGACCAACACCGGCACGGCCACGATCGCGGGCGACGTGGGCGTCGACGCGGGTGGGGCGGTGACAGGGATAACGGGAGCCATGCTGGCGCCCGGCAGCACGCTGCACGTCGGTGACGCCGTCGCGGCCCAGGCGCATCACGACGCGACTGCGGCCTACACCGACCTCGCCACTCGCGTGTGCACGCCCGCGAATACTGACCCGGTCCTCGATGGGCAGTCACTGGCCCCGGGTGTCTATTGCTTTACCAACAACGCCGCGTTGGCCGGGACGCTGACCCTGACCGGAGAGGGGCCATGGATCTTCCAGGTGCCCGGCGCGCTGACGGTGGCCGGCACGGCATCCGTACTCGTGCCGGACGTGGTCGTCGACCCGACGACCGGCTGCAAGGGAACGAACGTCTACTGGCAGGTGGGTGACGACGACCCCACGACGGCGCTGTCGGCGTCCACGGTCGGCGGAACCTTCGTGGGCAACGTGCTCGCACTCGGCAACGTGGACGTCGCCAGCCTGGCCACGGTGGATGGTCGCGTCATGTCGCTCGGCGAGTTGGACGGCACGACGCTCAACGGGGGCGTGATCACGATGGCGGCCAACACCATCACGGCCTGCAGCTACGGCCACCTGCTGCCGACCTACACGCCCTTCAAGGTGACGGGCGGCGGCGGCATCAACGTGCCGAGCGATCCGACGGAGACCGATCCCGACGCCACGGGCACTGGCCGTGCCAACTACGGCTTCAACGCCCAGCCTGGCGCGGCGGGTGGGTCCGCCACCGGTAACGTCAACTACGTCAACCACGCGATCAACGGCAACCTGCACCTCAATGGACCGGTCACCGACGTCGACGTGCTGGCGCTCCACGACGATGGCACGCCGAAAACCGTGCGCTTTTCGGGCACCTGCGACCGGCTGCTGGCGGATTGCACCTTCAGCGTGATGGTGGAAGACAACGGTGAACCCGGTCGTGACGACCAGTTCGGTGTGACGGTCGCGGCGGATGGGGAAGTGATCGAGGAGCGGGCGATGCGGGTCGTGCGGAACGGCAACATCCAGTTCCACGATTCGACGCTCGAGACCGAGGTCGACGACTCGACGCTCAGCCCCGGCCAGACGATGCGGCTGACCGCACGGCTTCGCCGCAATCGGGGGGCCGCTGCGGCCGACGCGTACGTCGTGCTGCGGATGCCCAACGGCCAGATGCTGTCGTGGACGGGCAGCAACCTGGTTCCGGGTCTCGTGCCGATCGCGCGCAACTTCGTCCCGACGGACTTCGTCGGCGAGATCCTGAACCTGCGCGTACCCGGCGGCACTCCGCCCGGGTACTACACGTGGATGTCGGCGCTCACCGAGGCCGGGACGATGCAACTCATCTCCGGTATCTCCGAGCGGAGCTTCACGGTCACGCCGTAGAGGCCGGAAGGAAACGACGAAGGCACGAAGGGCCACGAAGCACAGAAGCCAGGACCTCAAGGGTCTTCTTCGAGCGCTTCGTGGCCCTGCGTTTGTCGAGCGTCCCGCTACTTCTGCAGGCCCCGCAGATGTGACACCAGCGCGTCGATACGCTCCTTGACCGCGGCTTCGCTGCCAGCGCCCTGTGTCTGCAACAGCGCCTCGCCCCACACGGGCATGTCGCCGCCGCCGTGACCCTTCACCGGGTTTCTCCCATCGATGATCCGCGCGACCATCTCGGCCGGAAAGGTGCCGCCGTTGTTGCTGGCCAGCGCCGTGAGATCGGCCGGCCGCTTCGTCAGGGAACTGGCAAGGGGCCCTGTGCCCTTGGCGTCGCTGCCGTGGCAGACGACGCAGTAGGACTGGAACAGGTCGCTGCCGTTGGCGGCGCGTGCCTGTCCGGCGGCGACGGGAACAGTCCAGGGCGCGGCCATCGCCGCGACCGTCAGGATGATCGGGACTCTGCGACGCGAACCTGCCATGCGGCACCTCCTGACTTGGGGCGTGTGACCGGCTCCGCACGAGCCGCTCTAGCGCGACGGCGAACGGCCGGCTCCCGTCCGCTGGTAGATGACGAACCAGCGTTCGGGCATCCCGGCTCCCTTCGGGTTGTTCGCACCCTGGAACAGATCGAGCTCGCGCACGAGCTCGAAGCCCACGGCGGCCATCCAGGTGCGCACCTGCTCGCGGGTAATGCGATCCTCGGGCTTGTCCCACTGTTTCGCGATGGGATCGTCGAACTCCTGTTCGACGATCGCGATACGGCCGTCAGGCTTCAGCGAGGCCGCGAGTCGCTCCAAGTAGCCCGGGCGGTCGTGCACGTTGTGAAACACGTCATGGAAGAACGCGATGTCCAGGCTGCGTTGGGGCAGTGCGGGATCGTCGCGCCGGGCGAGCACGGTCTTCAGGGTCGTGTGGCCATCGCGCACCGCCTTTGCGTTCACGTAGTCGAGCAGCTCGGGCCAGATATCCACGGCGAACGCGGTGCCGCCGGGCGCGACCGCCTTCGCGAACGGGATCGTGAAGGCCCCGGTGCCGCAGCCGATGTCCGCGATCACCATTCCCGGGGCGAGGCTCAGCGCGGCAATGACTTCGTCAGTCTTCAGCGCAGGCAGCCGCTCCGGTCGCTCCAGTCGCCTGATCCATTCGAATCCGCTGGTGTTGTCGTGGCGAACACCGGGCGGCGGCTCGCCGCCCGGCGGCGCCTGAGCCATCCCCGCTCCGCCCAGGGACAACACCACTCCGACGGCGAGAAGACGTGCGACAGCAGTGCGCCACGGCATCATGCATCCTCCTACGGCTTGAACGCGAGGTACTGGATGCCCTTGAGCGCCATGCTCTGGCTGGGCAGCTCGGCCTCGCCGGCCGGGAACCCGTTCACCTTCAGGATGTACGCGGTGATGTCCGCGTTCTCCTGGCCGCCCATCTGCCCCTCCTTGCCCGGGGGCATGGTCGTGCGGTTCCGTTCGAAGAGATCGCCGACGGTCTGGCCATCGTAGTTGGCCGAGAACGCGGCGCCAACCAGCGGCGTCGCCATGCCGCCGCCGGCGCCAGCCGGCCCGTGGCACTGGCCGCACTCCTTGTCGTAGAGTGCGGCGCCGCGCGTGGCCTGGTCCTCGGTGTAGACGCCGTCCCAGACCGTGGGTGCGGGCTGCGCGCGAAGGCTCGCAACCAGGGCAGCTGCTCCGCAGAGCGCGATGCAGCAGGTGACGAAGTGACGGCGTCGCATGAGGGCAGCCTCTCCCTTCTCGTGCCGATCCCTAGCGATCGGTGGTGCGCTTGATCTCGCCCTGCGGCAGCGCGAACGCGATGTACTCGCTAGAGTACGTGCCGCCGCCGACGGCCACGATGATGAACTGGCGCCCGTCGACCATGTAGGTCATCGGATTGCCGCTCTGCGGCGCCGGCATCCAGACCGCGCCGACCTCGGCGCCGGTCTGCTTGTCATAGGCGCGCAGCATCGCGCCTCGCGGCCGCCCCGGCGGCGCCGTCAGCATCGGATCGCCGACGATGACGAGCGTCTTCGTCACGACGATGCCGACGATGCCCTGCTGGCCGGTCTTCGGGATGTCCAGGCCCTTGAGCATCGGGTTGTTGCGCACCGCGTCCGGCGTGTCGCCGTGGGGCACCTGGAACCTCAGCACGCCCTGGTTGAGGTCGATCGCCGAGACCACGCCGTACGGAGGCTTCATGATGGGCAACCCGCCCAGGCCCTCGGTGAGGGGGCTCGGTCCACGTGGCCCGAAGCTTTCCTCCTTGCCGAAGTGCTGGGACTCCCAGATGGGAATCCGGTGTTTCGCCTGCGAGGCCGGGTCGAGCACCTTGAAGTACTCGGGGCTGATCGCGGTGGCCGACACCTGCGAGTTGTAGGCTTGCGTGTAGAACGTGGACGTCTCCGGGTCGAAGCCCGAGCCCGGCCAGTTGACGCCGCCCATGGTATTGGCGACATTGATGGCCCCGAAGATCTTGCCGTCGGGAATCACGGCCGGCACGAACGGGGTCTGCTCCCAGCGGTACTTCTTCAGGTTCTCGAGCGCCTGCGTCCTCAGGGCCGGCGTGAAGTCGATGACGTCTTCCGGCGCCAGGTAATTGCGCGAGTAGGCGGGCGGCTTGCTCGGGAATGGCTGCGTCGGCGATGTCTTCTCGCCGGGCACGTTCGACTGCGGCACGGGACGCTCCGGCATCGGCCAGATGGGCTCGCCCGTGAGGCGATCGAAGACGTAGAGCCAGCCCTGCTTGCTGGCTTGTGCCACCAGCTTGCGAGGCTTGCCGTCGATGGTCGCGTCGATGATGAGCGGCGCGCCGACGGCGTCGTAGTCCCAGATCGGGTGATGCACGAGCTGGAAGTGCCACCGCTTCTTCCCGGTCTTCAGATCGACGGCGACGAGGCTCTCGGCGTACAGGTTGTTGCCGGGCCGGTTGCCCCCGTAGATGTCGATGGTGGGCGACTCGACCGGCAGGTAGACGAGGCCCGCTTCCCGGTCCGCCGACATCTCGGTCCATACCCCGACGTTGCCCGTCCACTCCCACGATTCGTTCTCCCACGTCTCGTTGCCGGGCTCACCGGGATAGGGGATGGTATTGAAGCGCCACAGCTGCTTGCCCGTCTTCGCGTCGAAGGCGCGGACGAGTCCCTTGGCGTTCACGGAGTACTCGTACCGCAGCCCCTCGGCCATCGCCGACTGCACGATGATGGTGTCGTTCACCACCAGCGGCGTGGAGTGCGTCCCGATCTCGCCCGTCTCGAGCGGGAGCGGCTTGTCCTTCATGTAGACCACGCCTTCTTTCAGGTCGATGATCCCGTTCTTGCCGAACGACGGCACGGGATGGCCCGTCCGGGCGTCGAGCTCAACGAGGCGGTAGCCGATGGTCACGAAGACGATCCGCTCGTCGCCGCGGCCGTCGGTCCAGTAGGAGAGGCCGCGGCCCGAGAGCTTGCGCGGGGAGACCTCCGCGCGACGGCCCTCGTCCAGGCCGTAGATCCACTTCAGCTCGCCGGTCTTCGCATCGACGGCCACGACCGAGCGGCGGGTGCCGCCGACGGCGTAGAGGACGCCCTTCACCATCAGCGGCGTGCCCTCGAGCTTGTACTCCAGCCGGGGGCCCAGGTTGTCGGTCTTCAGCCGCCAGGCAACCTCGAGCTTGTTGAAGTTGGTGGCGTCGATCTGGTCGAGCGGAGAGTAGCGGCTGCCCTTGATGTCGCCGCTGTAGTGCGGCCATTCACCAGTGCTGGTGCTCGGGAAGACCGGTGCGCCGGCCTGGCCCGAGACGCGTGGCGCGAACTGAAGCAGGGCGACCGCCGTGATGAGCAGCAGCAGCGCGGGCACGAAGCGAATCCTTGTGCGCGGCATGAGTGCGCCTCCTCGAGCGGATGAAATCTCTGCCCGCGCCCGGACGGGCACGTTCAGACAGAGACTCCCCGGAGGATGCAACGGTCAGGCCAGTCCCTGCCGGAGGTTTCAGGCGACTAATGCGTTGGACGCATCGATGGTGTCGGTTTCTCGGATGGGATCCGCCGAGCGTTCGGCACGACGCGCCCTGCACGGGGGCAGCGGAGACACCCTGAGACATTCTGGAGTCAGTCGGCTGCCGCGCGGACCCGTCCGCGCCACGTCGGGGGCCGGTCTCTACCCAGATTTCTTGGAGCGTTTGGCGCTCGTTCGTGGCGTCGTGGTTTCCTTTGGGGCGCGGTCCTCCTTCATCGCCACCGCCTGCGCGATGATGCGCTGGAAGAGCTTGCCTGTGTCGCCGGTCTTCGCCGGCGGGTTCGTGGTCCACACCGCGGGGTTGTCCGCGGCCAGGATGTCCACGAAGTCCGCGTCCGGAGTCTTCACCGACAGCGGCGCGAACTCGGTGATGTCGATGGGACCCGCCCATTCGTCGCGGTGCTTGATCAAGAGCCAACTCGGCCTGGTGCCGCCGCCGAATCCGCGGGTGCGGACCAGTACCCACGATCCCTTCAGCTTGTAGCCATCCAGCGTGAACTTCAGGTCGCCCTTCCGCAGCGCCGCGTCCACGTCCGGGCTCTCGGGCGTCCACGTGCCGCGGTCCCACAGCATGACGATGCCGGCCCCGTAGCCTTCCGGGATCACGCCCTCGAAGGTGCCGTAGTCGTAGGGGTGATCCTCCGTCTGCATCGCCAGGCGCTTGTCCGCCGGGTCGATGGACGGCCCCTTCGGGATGGCCCACGACAACAGCACGCCGTTCCACTCGAGCCTGAGGTCGTAGTGGAGGTGCGAGGCCAGGTGCTTCTGGACCGAGAAGAACAGCCCTGCGCCCGCCTTCCGCTTCCTGGTCGGAGCCGAGCCGTCGGGCTCCGGTGTCTTCGAGAAGTCGCGCTTCTTCCGATAGTCGTCGAGGGCCACTGCCGAAAGAATACACGCAGGTCCTCCGACGGGCAGGCTGGCGTTCGGTCGCGGGGCGAGGCCGAGGTCAGGGATATTGGACGAAAGACAGAACGCGCTCTCGGTTCGGCCGCTCAGGCCCGGGGTGCGCCCGGACCGTCCCTGATCCTGCAACGGAGGTCGCGCATACAATACCGGGCGATGGCCACGCCCAACGCCGTGCCCCAGGATCGCGCCTTCTTCGGCCACCCGCGCGGGCTCTCCACGTTGTTCTTCACCGAGATGTGGGAGCGCTTCAGCTACTACGGGATGCGCGCCCTGTTGCTGCTGTACATGACCGCGCCGCTCTCGGCCGGAGGGCTGGGATTCGACGCCGCGCAGGGCGGCGCCATCTACGGGCTCTACACGTCGATGGTGTACATGACGGCCCTGCCGGGCGGGTGGATTGCGGACCGGCTGATCGGCCAGCGCCGCGCCGTCCTGTATGGCGGCATCCTCATCGCGAGCGGTCACTTCAGTATGGCGGTTCCGTCGCTCGCCACGTTCTACCTCGGCCTCTTCCTCATCGTCATCGGCACGGGGCTGCTCAAGGGCAACGTCAGCGTCATCGTCGGCCAGCTGTACGCGCCCGAGGACACGCGCCGCGACGCGGGGTTCTCCCTCTTCTACATGGGCATCAACCTCGGCGCGTTCATCGCTCCGCTGATCTGCGGCTACCTGGGTCAGGAGATCAGCTGGCACCTCGGGTTCGGAGCCGCCGGGGTCGGCATGGCCCTGGGCGTCGTGCAGTACGTGCTGGGGGGCAAATCGCTCGGCACGGCGGGGCTGGAGCCGGCGCCCTCGGCCTCGCCGGAGGCGTTCGCGTCACTGCGACGATCGACGACGCGTTGGACGATCGTGGCCCTCGTCGTGCTCGTGGCGCTCGGGGCCGGCATGCTCACCGGCGCCCTGCCGATTACAGCGATGCAGATTGCGGATGCCGGCGGTCTGCTCCTGTTGCTGCTCACGCTAGGGTTCTTCGCCTGGTTGTTCGTGTCGGGCGGATGGACCCCGGAGGAGAGAAAGCGGCTCTACGTGATCGCGGTGTTGTTCGTGGCCTCCACGCTGTTCTGGTCGGTCTTCGAGCAGGCGGGCTCCACGCTCAACCTGTTCGCCGATCGAAGCTCCGACAACCGCGTGTTCGACTACGTGTTTCCCAGCACGTGGTACCAGTCGCTCAATTCGCTGTTCCTGATCGCACTCGCGCCGGTGTTCGCCTGGGTCTGGGCCCGGTTGGCCACCCGGGGGCAGGACCCTTCACGGCCGGCGAAGTTCGCCATGGGCCTGGTCTTCGTCGGGCTGGGCTTCGCGGTCCTCATCGGCCCGGCCCGGACCGCGGAGTCGGGCGCGCTGGTGAGCCCCCTGTGGCTCACGCTCACCTACCTGCTGCACACGATCGGCGAGCTTGCGCTGAGCCCGGTGGGGCTGAGCGCCATGTCCACGCTGGCTCCGGCCCGCATCGCGGGCCTCATCATGGGCGTGTGGTTCCTGTCGATCTCGGTCGGCAACTTCCTGGGCGGACGCATCGCATCGCTGTACGAGTCCATGGCGCTGCCGAGCCTGTTCGGCGTCGTGGCGACCTTCGCCATTGTCGCCGGTTTGATGCTCTTCGCGCTGGTTCCGGCGATGCGCCGACTCATTGACCAGCCTACGCCGGCAGGCCGTTCTTGATGACGCCCCGGATGGCCTCGACGAAGTAGTCGATCTCCTCGAGCGGCGTGTAGATGTTCGGCGTCACGCGAAGTCCCCGGTACGAGAGGCTGGGTTCCTTCGGATTCTCGTGCCCGACCGCGGTGATGACGATGCGGTGCTTGTCCCAGAGATAGGGGACGAGCCTGTTCGTGTCGATGCCGTCGATCGACACGACGGCCAGGCCCCAGGTCTGACCGGGCTCCAGGCTCGAATGCAGGCGGACACGCGACTCCTTCTTCAGTTCGTTGGCCCACCGGAGCGTCAGGTAGCGCAGGCGCGCGGCCTTGCGCTCGATGCCGATGGCCTGCTGGAACGCCACGGCCTCGTTGATGGCGGCACGGGGGCCCGGCGGGTGCGTGCCGATCTCCTCGAACTTCCGGATGTCGTTGTCGCTCCGCGCAGGGGCGGCTTGCAGGGGCCAGGTGGACGCAATGCGATCGCGACGAACGTAGAGCAGGCCGGTGCCGAGCGGCGCCAGCAGCCACTTGTGCAGGCTGACCCCGTAGTAGTCCATCTCGAGGTCGCGCAACTTGTACGGGAAGTGGCCCATCGCGTGAGCCCCGTCCACGATGGTGACGATCCCCCGCGCGCGGGCCAGGCGGCTGAGCTCCCTCACCGGGAACAGCTGCCCCGACTGGTTGGTGATGTGGCAGAAGTGCAACACCTTCGTCTGGGGCGAGATGGCGCGCTCGAGCCGCTGCTGGAGGTCGGCCTGCGTGGTAGGGCAGGGGAAGTCGATGCGCGTCACCGTGATCTTGTCGCGACGCACCCGCTGATCCCAGGTGGTGAGCATGCGCCCGTAGTCCTGTTCGGTGGTGACCACCTCGTCACCGGGCTTCAGATCGAGACCCATCTGTGCGATCTGCAGCGACTCGCTGGCATTGCGCGTGATGGCAATTTCTTCCGGGTCGGCGCCGAACTCGGCTGCCAGCCGCCGTCGCGCGCTCTCGATGTTCCGGTCGATCATGCCGCGGTGATAGACGGGCGCCTGGTTCGACCAGTCCATGTAGCGCTTGCAGGCCTCGTGCACCACCGTGGGACTGGGGCACTGGTTGCCGTTGTTCAGGTTGATCAGGGTGCGATCGAGCGTGAAGGCGAACTGGATCTCCCGCCAGTAGTCCTCGTCGGCCGCCAGCTGTTCAGGCGTGCGGCTGGCCACCGACTGCGTGAGCGCGGCGACATCGTCGAGGCCAGAGCGCGTGGCGGCAAACCCGGCCCCAGCCGCGCCGCCGGTGAGGCGAAGAAATGAACGTCGGCTCCACATGGTCAACCCCCGGGGAGAGTATAGACACGAAGGTTCAAAGCACAAAGGTGCAAGCACGGAGGTGCACAGCACGGAGGTGCAGCGCCGGATGTTACGCTGGTCGGGCATGGTGTTGCTCCTGTCCACCTACGATCTCGGCCGGCAGCCCTTTGGATTGGCGTCGCCGGCCGCGTGGCTGCGGCAGGCCGGTGTCGATGTCGTGGCCGTGGACCTCTCGCGCCAAAGGCTCGATGAGGGTGTCGTGTCTCGTGCCCGGATGGTGGCTGCTTACCTGCCCATGCACACGGCCACCCGGCTGGCCCTGCCGGTGCTCGATCGCGTGCGTGCGCTCAATCAGGCCGCCGTGCTCTGCGCGTACGGGCTGTACGCGCCTCTCAATGCCGAACTGCTGAAGGCACACGGCGTCACCCATGTGCTCGGCCCTGAGTTCGAGGCCGACCTTGTCGCGCTGGCGCGCGGCGAGACGTCGGGCCAGGCTCGGGCCGGCGCGATCGGGCTCGGCGAACTCGCCGTCCCGCTACCGCGATTGCCGTTCATCCAGCCCGATCGCCAGGGCCTGCCCGGACCTGCGTCCTACGCCACACTGCAGTTGCCCGATGGCACGCGCAGGCGCTCGGGATCGACCGATGCCTCGAGAGGCTGCAAGCATCACTGCCGGCACTGTCCCATCGTGCCGGTGTACCACGGGCAATTCCGAGTGGTCCCGGTGGAGGTCGTGCTGGCCGATATCCGCGCGCAGCTGGCGCTGGGCGCAGAGCACATCACCTTCGCAGATCCTGATTTCCTGAACGGCCCCACGCATGCCATGCGCATCGTCGAGGCGTTGCACGCCGAGTGGCCGGCGCTGACCTTCGATGCGACCATCAAGGTGGAACACCTGTTGCGGCATCGCGATCTGCTGCCCAGGCTCGCGCAGAGCGGGTGTCTGTTCGTCACCAGCGCCGTCGAGTCGATCGACGACACGGTGCTCCTGCACCTGCAGAAGGGCCACACCCGCGCGGACTTCGAGGAGGCGGTCGAGCAGTGCCGTGCGGCAAACCTCACGCTGGCGCCCACGTTCGTGGCGTTCACGCCGTGGACGAGCCTCGAGGGCTACGGCGAGCTGCTGAACGCGGTCGAAGGTCTCGACCTCGTGAGCCATGTGTCGCCCGTGCAGTGGGGCATCCGGCTGCTCGTGACGTCCCGCTCGTCGCTGCTCGACCTGCCCGACATCCGCGCCGTGGTGTCGCACTTCGATCCGCGCACGCTCACGCACCCCTGGCGGCACGCCGATCCGCGCGTGGATGCGCTGCAGCAAGCCGTGATGCACCTGGTGGGCGTCAGCCTGGATCGTCCGCGTCACGAAACCTTCGCTGCCATCCGGACGCTGGTCGAAGACGCCATCGGCGATGTCGATGCGCTCGGTCGCGATCCGTTGCCGGCCGGCCGCCCGGCGCCATGGCCATCGCGGGCGACCATCCCATACTTGAACGAGCCCTGGTACTGTTGAGCGGAACCCACCGCAGAGCAGGTGGCTCTGTTGTGACGGTACCGCGCACGAAGGCCCCCATGGACGGGAAACGGCGCGTGCTGCTGCTGGCGACGACGACGGGCTACCAGACGCGGATGTTCGAGGAGGCCGCGGCCAGCGCCGGCGTCGAGATCGTGTACGGCACCGATCGTTGCGAGCGCCTCGACGATCCCTGGCGCGACGGCGCCATTGCCGTGCGGTTCGAGGAGACGGCGGCGTCGCTGCGGGCCATTGAGCAAGCCGTCGGCTGCGGGCCCGTGGACGGCGTGCTGGCCGTGGGTGACCGGCCCGCGATGCTGGCGGCCTCGGTGCTGCGCGCGCTCGGCCTGCCGGGCCATCCTCCGGAGGCCGCCGCCATCGCCCGCGACAAGCGCAGGATGCGCGAGCGGTTGCGCGCCGCGGGCCTGCCCGTGCCCGAGTGTACCGTGCTCGAGGCCGGGGACGTCCCGGCCCCGACGGCGGCGGCGCTCGATTACCCGGTCGTGGTGAAACCGACGACGCTGTCGGGATCGCGCGGTGTGATTCGCGCCGACGATCCCGCGTCGTTTGTTGCGGCCGTGGATCGCATCCGCCGACTCCTCGCGTCGCCAGACATCCGCGTGTCGGAGGGCGGCGACCCGGGAGTGGTGCAGGTGGAGCGATATATCGACGGCGTGGAATACGCGCTCGAAGGCCTCCTCGAGCATGGGACCCTTCGCGTGCTGGCGATCTTCGACAAGCCGGACCCGCTCGAGGGCCCGTTCTTCGAAGAGACCCTGTACGTCACGCCCTCACGCGCAGGTCACGTCGCCCAGCAGGCCATCGTCTCTGCCGTGGCCGCAGCCGCACGCGCGATAGGCCTTCACCACGGGCCGATCCACGCCGAGTGCCGAGTGGCGGCCGATGGGGTGTACGTCCTGGAAGTGGCCGCCCGGCCCATTGGGGGGCTGTGCGCGCGCGCCCTGCGATTCGCGCGCGAGGCCGACGCGTCGCACGCGCACGTGGGACTCGAGGCATTGCTGCTCCGCCATGCCCTGGGTGAGCCCGCGAGTGGGTGGGTGCGCGCGCCCGAAGCATCGGGCGTGATGATGATTCCGATTCCACGCGCGGGTGTGTTCCGACGGGTCGACGGCGTCGAGGCCGCCCGCGTCGTGCACGGGATCGACGATGTGGCGATCACGGCAAAGGCCGATCAACGGGTGGTGCCGCTGCCCGAGGGCGCCAGCTATCTGGGGTTCATCTTTGCCCGTGCGGGTACGCCCGGTGAAGTGGAGCGCGCGCTGCGCGACGCCCATGCCGCGCTCCGCTTTACGATTGATCCGTATCTGCCCGTGATGAGGGTAGCCGCCGGACCCATGAACCCCAGAGCCTGAGAACCTCAGAACCCGAGAACTTCAGAACCCGAGAACTCTACTTGCTCTGCTCCGGCACGTAGCCGGGTGGGAGCGCGGCGCCCGCGCCGAAGAAGAACTCCTCCAGATGCGTCCGGATCAGCTCCTGGCCTTCTTTCTGCCACGGCATCAGGCGGTACTCGTTGAGGATCATCTTCTGGCGATCCTCCCAGAGCTTCCAGGCCTGTGCCGACACGTTCTCGTAGATCCGCTGGCCTAGCTCACCCGGCCACGGTGCGAAGTCGAGCCCCGGCATCTCCTTCTGGAACTTCACGCAGAACACCTTCCGGCCGCTCTTGTTGCCCACGACCTCGTCCGGAGAACCCGTCGGACCACCACACACGCTCATGTCGCACTGCCTCCGTCACCATTATGATGGGTGCAAGGCGCCACGTGGAACCCGAAGACCGCCATCGCCTGTGCTGGTACGGACGCAGAACCCCTTCCATCCCTGCCGACCCGGGCATCCACACCATCGTGGACGGGGAGCTGCTGTACTGCGCCCACCCGATGTTCTTCCCCGTCATCGGCTATGAATTCGACATCCGCAACTGCCAGGACTGCGACGTCTTCAAGCCGCGGCGCCAGCCGGCTCCGCAATCGTATTGAATCCCACCACCTCAACTGGTGAGGTGTATCGTTTTCATACGACTGTCCAGGTGCCCCGAATGAGGACAGTCCGGCAAGTTGCTGCAAAATAGACACTTGCAGGAGGCCCAGCCCAACTGAGTCTGGCAAGCATCTCGCTTTACGAAATGGCAAGAAGGAGGTGCCGACCGTGCTCGAAGTCATCCGTAAGGCTCGCCGAGGCTTTGCCTCGATGTCCCCTGAGAAGCAGCGCGAAATCGCCAGCAAGGGAGGTCGCGCAGCGCATGCCAAAGGCACGGCGCACGAGTGGTCTGCCCAGGAAGCCCGTGAAGCTGGCCGCAAGGGCGGTCAGGTTTCGCGCGGCGGCCGCGGCAAGCTGCCGAGCGGCGAATAGCCCGAACGCGTTCCGCTTCCCGACTGTCAGCTATCCGTCTTCAGACCCCCTGAGGCGGATAGCTGGCAGCGGTCATACCTTTTCCACGTTGACCCGTGCGTCGTTGAAACACGCACCTCCACCCAGATCGGTCAGGCTGTCCGGCACCAGCACGTTCGAGGTCCAGCCGTTGGACGTGTGCCGCCGCCATATTCCCTTGGGCATCGACACCGTGCCGGGACGCACCAACGCCGTCACTCGCGCCCTCAACCTCACTTCCCCCTGGGAGTTGAACACCCGCACGTCGTCTCTATCGTCGATGGCGCGCGCCTCGGCGTCGGCGGGGTTCATCTCCACGACGACGTCGGGCCGGGGGAGCTCGCCAAGGGTGGAACTGATGGTGCGCTCGCTGGCGGGTGAGATGAGCGCCAACGGGAAGCGCTCGCTGCCCGGATCCCCCTGGTAGCCGTAGAGCCCCCGCGGCGCCTCGCGATCCAGCGCTTCGGGGCACAGGTGGACCTTGCGGTCCGCGGTCTTCGGGAAGACATCCCCGAACTGAACCGGCCGGCCGCCGAAAGGCGGTGTGGCGTGCCACGTGGCGCGCAACTCGTCGCCGGTGGTGTCGGGCATGCCCGCCAGCGAGGCCAGCATCGTGTCGAGGTCGTCCGAGGGGTCGTCTTCACGCGACAGGTTCATCCGGCGCACGAGGTCCATGAACACGTCGGTGTTCGACCGCGATTCCCCGACCGGCTCGATCACGGGCCGTCCCAACTGCAGCGACAGCGAACCGTACCCCTTGGAGTAGTCGTAGTGTTCGAGGAACGTGGTGGCCGGCAGCACGACATCGGCGTACAGCGCGGTGTCGGTGAGCACCTGGTCGAAGACCACGGTGAACACATCCTCGCGGGCCAGGCCCTGGAGCACGCGCGCCTGGTCGGGCAGCGTGACCGCGGGGTTGCAGTTGTAGACGAACAGCGCGCGGACGGGTGTGCCGGTGGGCGTGGTCAGCTCGCGGCCCACGTGGTTCATGTTGACGGCGCGGCTGGCGGGCTCACTGTCGTGCAGCCACGCGCGCTCGATGCCCCAGGTGGCCGAATTGCTCATCGAGTAGCCGCCGCCGCGCACGCCGAACTTGCCGCCAACCGCGGGCAGCGCGAGGACCGCCGCGGCCGCGCTGCCGCCGTTGCGATTCCGTTCCAGGCCCCATCCGCACTTCACGAGCGCGGGCGACACGCGGGCGTAGAGATCGGCCACCTGCCGCAGCCGCTCGGCTGGCACGCCGCTCACATCGGCCGCGCGTTCGAAGCTCCACGCCTCCGCGCGCTCGCGCAGGGCGTCGGCCCCCGTGGTGTGCTCGGCCAGGAACGCCTCGTCGGCCAGCCCCTCTTCGAACAGGTGCCGATGGATGGCGAGGGCGACGACCAGGTCGGTCCCCGGGCGCACGGCCAGGTGGATGTCCGCCTGTCGCGCGACGGTCGTCGCCCTCGGGTCGATGGCAACGATCATGGCACCCTGCTCGCGAGCCTCCTTGAGATAGGGCATCAGGTGGATGCCGGAGACACCCGGGTTGACGCCCCAGATGAGGATGAGGCGCGCGGACGGGTAGTCCTGGTAGGCAACCGATCCCATCTTGCCGTAGAGACCCATGTTCGCGGCGCCGGTGGGGGCCGCGCACACCGTGCGGAGCAGCCGTGACGCGCCCAGCCGCCTGAAAAGGATGGCGTCGGCGTAGTCCTGCGTGAGGAAGCCGTTCGAGCCGCCGTAGCAGAGGGGCAGGATGGCCTCGGCGCCATCGGTCCGCCGCGCCTGCTCCAGCTTCTCGGCGACATGGTCGAGCGCGTCGTCCCATGTGACGCGCCGGAACTGGCCCGCGCCCTTGGCGCCGCGGCGGATCGCGGGGAACTGCAGGCGGTCCTCACCGTACACGCGCCGGTCGAAGTGACGCACCTTCGCGCAGATGTAGCCGCGGGTCACCTCGTTCGCCGTGCCGCCGTCGATCTTCGAGATGCGCCGGCCGCGAAGCGTGACGGTGAGCGAGCAGGCATCGGGACAGTCGAGCGGGCACGCCGTCTCGACGGTGGTTTCCGGTGGGGCAACCGCTGGGCGAGGCATGCGGGCAGTCTAACGCAGAGTGCACTCGCACTCAGCAGATCGCACCCAGCACTCCGCACTCTTCTATTTCGTCCGGACCCGCTCTCCATCCTGAATGTCCCGCAGGACCTGGAAGGGGCCGGAGATGATCGTGGTGCCCTCGGGGACGCCGTCGATCTCGATGGTGAGGCCCCCGATGATGCCGGTCTTCGCGGGCGTGAACCGCGCCACATCGTCGGTGACGACGAAGACGCCCACCTCGGGCGTGCCCGACGCACCGGTGCGCTGGACCACGGCCTGCAGCGGCACGGTGAGGACGTTCGAGCGCTCGGCCACCAGGATCTCGGCATCGCAGGTGAGGCCGGGACGAAGGGCCTCGAGCGCGCCGCCCTCGAGTCGCACCTTGACGCGGAACTCGCGCGCGGCGGCCTGCGCGCCCACCTGCGGCAGGGCGCTGGCGCCGATCTCCGCCACCTTGCCGGCGAAGGTCGTGCCCGTCAGGGCCTCCAGTGTCACGGCGGCCGTGTTCCCCAGGGCCAGGCGCAACACGTCGGCCTCGGCTACCTTCACCTCGGCGTTGATCGAGCTGAGGTCCGAGATCGTCATCAGGATGGTGCCCGGCTGGTTCTGCACCCCAATCACCACCATCTCGCCTTCCTCGACGTCGAGGCGCGTGACCACACCGTCGATGGGCGCCGTGATGTCGGTCTTGCTCAGCGAATCGCGGGCGCGGGCCACTTCCGCCCGCCCTTGTGTCACGCGGCGCTCGGCCGCCGACAGGCTTTGCTCGAGCCGCCTGATCGCCGCCTCCGCCGCCCGAGCCTGCGCGGTGGTGGTGTCGGCCCTGGCCTGAGCCGTGTCGAGCTCGGACTGGGCGATCAAGCCTGCCTGCCGCAGGTCGCGCGCCCGCTTGAGCGCGCGCTGGGCATCGGCCGCCTGCGCTTCGGCCGCCGCGAGTTCTGCCTGGCTGGCCTTGATCTGGTTCCCCGCGCCCGATGCCTCCGCTTCGAGGGCTCTCAATGCGGCGGCCGCCGAATCGGCGGAACTCGCGGCCTGCACCGGGTCGATGCGCGCGACCACCTGGCCGGCCTTCACCGTGTCGCCTTCCTTGACGGCCAGCGACACCAGCCGGCCCATCGACGCCGACCCGATGTCGGCGTACCGCGTGGCGACGATCTCCCCCGACGCGGTGACGAACGACTGGAGGGTGCCGGTGCGGGAGACGGTGGTGACATCGGCGAGCGTGCCTTCGTTCGCGCCGCGGCGCGTGTACAGCACGCCGGCGAGGACGGCAAGCACGATTCCAGCAATCACGATACGACGCATGCTCATGTGTGCAATTCGATTAGACGCCGAATCGGGAGCGCCTGGTGCGAAACTAGCGTCATACGGATGTCGATGATACGCGAAGCCATCAGGCAGGCCGCCGCGGCGTTGTGGGGCAATCCGCTCCGCGCGAGCCTCGGCGCCCTCGCCATTGCCGTGGCCGTGGCGACCATCGTCCTGGTGGTGTCGGCCCTCGATGGTGTGGCCCGCTACGCGCGGCAGTCGACGGCCCGGACCTTCGGCGCGGATACCTTCCTCATCGCGCAGGTGGCCTCGCCAGGCAGCGTGTCACGACGCGAACTGCAGGAACAGCTTCAGCGCAACCCACCCATTCGCCGTTCCGAGCTCAAGTTCCTCGAGCGCCATGCCGACGGCCTGGTGATGTACGCCCCCAACGCGCAGACCCGAGCCGACGTGATGGCGGGCTCGCGCAAGTTCGAGAACGCCTCGGTGACGGGCACCACGTGGGAACTGGCCGAGCTGCGCGACCTCACCATCGACCGGGGCCGCTTCTTCAGGGTTGACGAGGACCGGCGGGGCGAGCCCGTGGCGGTGATCGGCGCCGACGTCGTGGACGCGCTGTTCCCGGCCGTGGACCCGATCGGGCAGCCGATCCGCCTCTCGGGGCGACGCTTCACCATCATCGGCATTCAGGAGCGCCAGGGCCAGTCGGGCGGCGTGTCGCTCGACAAGTATGTGTGGATCCCGCTGATCGCCTTCGAGCGCGCGTTTGGCGCGCCGCGCACGCTGCAGATCTTCGCCACCGCCTCGGGCGATCTGCCCTCGGTGGTGGGGGAGGATCGCGCCCGCATCTCGTTCCGCGCGCGCCGGGCGCTCGGGCCGGGCGTGCCCGACAACTTCGACATCCTCACCCCCGATGCGGCTCGCTCTTTCGTCGCCAACCTGTCGGAACGCATCGGCGCCGCGGCGGGGCCCATCTCGTTGATGGCGCTGCTGGCCGCCATCGTCGTCGTCACCAATACGGTGCTGGTCTCGGTGACCCAGCGCACGCGCGAGATTGGCCTGCGCCGCGCCGTCGGGGCGCGCCGGACGCAGATCATGCGCGAGGTGCTGGCCGAGTCGCTGCTGATGGCCGCGGTCGGAGGATTGGCCGGCACGGCGGCCGCGGTTGCGCTGGTGGCCGTGCTGGCCCGCGCGCTCGACCTGCCGCTGGTCGTGGCACCGGCCACCGTGGTCGTGAGCGTGGCGGCGTCCGCGCTGAGCGGGCTGGCCGCCGGCTGGTATCCGGCCCGCCGGGCCGTGCACCTGGATGCGGTCACCGCGATGAGGACGGAGTAGCCGGCATGGCCTCGACCGCGCCCATCCAGGAGTCGGTGGCGAGCGAGCTCCGCGAAGCCGCGACGCTGGCCGTCGAGTCCATCCGCGCCCAGCCGGCCCGCTCGGCCCTCGCCATCGTGGGCGTCGTCATCGGCATCGTCACGGTGGTGCTGGTGTCATCCACGCTCGTGGGGTTGCGCAACAGTGTGGCGCTGCTCTTCCGCGAGCTGGGTACCGACAACATCTTCGCGTTTCATTTCAGCGGCGAGCCCTACGCGGCGGGAACCTCCGAAGACGTGAAGCGCCCCCCGCTCGATCCCGGGTTCGCGCCGAGGATTGCCGCGCTCGGCCCCGCTATCCGCGACGTCGGCATCGAGCTCATCGTCCCCGTCGTCACCGGCACGCGCGCCATTACCGCGAGAGCCGGCAGCAACGAGTCGGACTCGCTGCTGGTGGAGGGCATCTCGCCGAACTTCTACGACGTGGTCGGCGCCGAGTTCGCCGGGGGCCGCCCGTTCACCGACTACGAGGAACGCGCCCGCGCGCAGGTCGCGGTCCTCGGCGCGAGCATCGCGCGCGCGTTGTTCGGGCCGCGGTCGTCGGTGGGGCAGTCGTTCCTGCTGGGCGGGGATCGCTACTACGTGGTGGGGGAACTGGCGCCGCGGCGGGGCACCTTCTTCGGCGAGAACCGCAACGACACGGTGGTCGCCATCCCGGTGAACACGGCCCGCCTGAAGTTTCCGGACGCCGAGAACACCGTGCTCTACATCCGCGCGTACCCGGGGATGCGGGAGGAGGCGCGCCTCGAGGCCGCCACCATCCTGCGGCTGCTGCGCAACGTCCCGCCGGGCGAGCCCGACAACTTCGCACTGAACACGGCCGATCAGATCATCGCCCAGTTCGATCGGCTCGGTTACCAGATCTTCCTCGCCACCATCGCGCTGGCCGGTGTCAGCCTCATCATCGGGGGTATCGGCATCGCCAACGTGATGATCATCAGCGTCACCGAGCGCACGCGCGAGATCGGCGTGCGCCTGGCGATTGGCGCCAAGCGGGGGGAGGTACTCCGGCAGTTCCTCTTCGAGGCGGCCATCCTCTCGGGCGCTGGGGGCCTCGTCGGGGTGGGGCTGGCGTCGGCGCTGGGTCTGCTGGCCTCGTTCCTGGCGCCCACGTTCCCGGCGGCGCCGCCGACGTGGGCGGTGCTGGCAGGGCTGACGACGTCGATCGTCGTGGGCGTCGTGGCGGGATACTGGCCGGCCCGGCGCGCGTCGTCGCTGGATCCGGTCGAGGCGCTGCGCTACGAATGACCGGCGGTCGAGCGCGACAGACCCCGCCCGGTCCGTCTAAGCAGTCACGACCATCAATCTTGCTGATCTGCCGCGTGATATCCTCGCCCCTCGTCGGCGCGGGGGCAGCGTGATCCCTGGGACGTCCCTCGGTCCATATCGCGTCGTGAAGCCGCTTGGCGTCGGCGGGATGGGCGAGGTCTGGCTCGCCGAAGACACCCGTCTCGGCCGTCCCGTGGCGCTCAAGACCGTTTTGGCCGCAGGCGGCGAGGACACGCGCGGCCGCGAGCGCCTGCTGCGCGAAGCCCGCGCGGCCGCCGCTCTCACGCATCCCGGCATTGCCGCCGTCCACGACGTGCTCGACCACAACGGACACGTGGTGCTCGTGTTCGAGTTCGTGGACGGGGAGACGTTGCACGCACGGCTGGGCCGCGGCCCGCTGCCGATTCCCGAAGCGACGGACATCGCGGCCCAGCTGGCCGATGCCCTCGACGCCGCCCATCGTCACGGGATCGTCCACCGCGATCTGAAACCGGCCAACGTCATCATCACGCCCGAGGGCCGGGTCAAGATTCTCGACTTCGGCGTGGCCCGCACGTTGCCCGCCGGCACCGCGACCACGGTGGCCGGCGGCAGCACGAGCGTGGGCGACATCGTCGGCACGCCGGGCTATGCGGCGCCGGAGCAGTGGGTGTCGGGACGTGTGGACGCGCGCGCGGATCTCTTCGCACTGGGCGTCATGCTCTTCGAGATGGTGTCCGGCCGGCGGCCGTTTCCCGGACACGATGCGCTGGCGCTGGCGCAGGCGATGCTGTCCGAGGAGGCGCCGCGGCTGCGCGGCATCGTTCCCGTTACGCCTGCGGGCCTCGACGATCTCGTGGCGAGGCTGCTCGCCCGCGATCCGCAGCAGCGCCCGGCCTCGGCCCGCGAGGTGCGGCGCGCGCTTCGACCGTCGGCAACCACCGCGGTCACGCCCGCGCCGGCACCACGGCGGCCGTGGTCGCGACGCGCGCTGGTCAGCGCGGCGTTGCTGCTGGTGCTGGTGGCCGGGCTCGTCGGATGGCTTCGGCAGCGGACGACAGCCGTGCCTGCCGAGCCCGTCCGCGCGCCGGTGGTGGCGGTGCTTCCGTTGAACAACCTGAGTGGCGATCCCGCGCGGGACTTCATCGCCGCGGGTGTCGCCGACAGCCTGATCACGAGCCTGGCTGGCCTGCCGGGAATCACGGTGCTCTCGCGGGCAGCGGTGACCGAGGCGCGCTCGCGTGCCACTGACACCACCGCCCTCGTGAAGGATCTGGGCGCCACCTTCCTGGTGGAAGGCAATGTGCAACAGGCGGGCGAACGCCTCCAGATCTCGCTCAACCTCGTACGGCCCGACCGATCCGTGGCCTGGGGCGACTCGTTCGAGGGCAGGTTCTCCCAGATGTTCGAGCTCCAGTCGCGAATGGCGCGCTCGGTGAGCGCCGCGCTCCGCGCCCACGCGACAGGGCTGGCGGGCGGCGGCCGGCCCGCCGACCAGCCCACGGCGGATTCCTCGGCTCTTGAAGCCTACTGGCGGGGGCGTGCCTACCTCGAGCGTCGCGACGTGCAGGGAAACCTCGACGCGGCCGTGTCGGCGCTCACCGAGGCCATCCGCCTCGATGCCAGGTTCGCCCTCGCGCACGCGGCGCTCGCCGAAACCAGCTGGCGGCAGTACGGCGAGACCCGAGACGCGGCGTGGATGGCCCGGGCGATCGACAGCAGCACCACCGCGCTCCGGCTCGATCCCGATCGGCCCGAAGTGCGCTATACCCTGGGCGTCGTGCTGGGCGGCGGCGGCCGGCTTGCGGAGGCGGTCGAGGAACTGCGCCACGCCCTGACCCTCCGACCGAACTACGACGAGGCGCGAAGACAGCTGGGACAAGTGCTCGCGCGTGAAGGCCGCATCGATGACGCCGTGGTCGAATTCCAGCGGGCCATCGACCTCCGACCAGGGTATTGGGGCCACTACAACGACCTTGGCCTCGCCCTGTTCAACGCGGGGCGCTACAGCGAGGCGGCGACGGCCTTTGAGCAGCTGACCAGGCTGCAGCCGGACAACTACTACGGGTTCCAACAGCTCGGCACGGTATACCAGACGCTGGGCGACAACGCGCGCGCGCTCGCGAACTACGAGCGGTCGATCGCCATCCGTCCATCGGCAGGCGCCGTCAGTAACATCGGCACCATCCACTACGTACGTGGAGAGTTCGCGCAGGCCGTCGATGCGTACAAGAAGGCCGTGGAGCTGCGGCCGAACGAGCCAGACTTCCATCGCAACCTCGGCGATGCCTATCGCCGGCTCGGCCGGCGTCAAGAGGCGCGCGCGGCGTATCGCATGGCCGTGGAACTGGCCGAGGCGGAATTGAAGATCAATCCGACGGACGCCGAGAGGATGGCATCGCTGGGGGTGCTGCTGGCAAAGTCGGGTGACGCCCGGGCCGCACGCGTCCGTGTCGAGCAGGCGACGGCGCTGGCGCCAGAGGACATCCAGGTGTGGTTCAACGCCGCCGTGGTGCACGCGCTGGCGGGCCGGACGGCGGCCGCCATGGATGCGTTGGAGAAGGCCGTGGTCCGGGGCTACAGCACCGCGGTCGTTGCCGCCGAGGAAGACTTCGAGTCCCTGCGCCGCCTGCCCGAGTTCCGCTCGCTGCTGACGTCCCCTCCACACAAAGGAACCCCCCAATGAGCATCGAAGTGGCTGCCATCGTCTCCCTGCTGGTCGGCATTGGCGCCGGCGCCCTCGGGTTGTGGGCGCTCTCCGCCTCAGGGAGGCACACGACCATAACCGTGCGCCAGGACCCGCGGGGGTGGCACAGCGAGACAGGCGACCAGACCGTGAGGCTCAAGCGGCTCATGTCCATGCGCTGGCACATCGAGGAGCAGACGCCGCTGCCGCGGGAGGCGCACATCGAGCTGCGCTTCCCGCGCGAGAACAGCCCGTTCACGGAGCGCCGTCCCAGGGATGATCGCCGGCCACGGCGGACCATTGGCGCGCTCGTGCCCACGGGCGTCGAGAACGCCTCCTACAAGTACGAGGTCTGGCTCATCGACGGCGAGGCCGCGTCCCGGCTGGAGGACCCGGTAATCGTCATCGAGGGAAAGCGCGGCTAGCGCCGCTCGGGGACCACGACGCGCCCCGCCAGCGCCGTCGTGAACGCGCCGTCCCGGCGCGCCCAGCGGCCGTTGACGAGGATGTCGTCCATCCCCTCGGCCAGCTGGTGCGGGTCCTGGTACGTGGCCGCGTCGTTCACCTTCTCGAAGTCGAAGATCAGCAGGTCGGCAAAGGCACCGGGACGGATCTGGCCGCGGTCCTTCAGGCCGAACACGGTGGCTGGGAGTGAGGTCATCGTGCGGATGGCCTCGCCCAACCCGATGGCGCCGCGCTCGCGGACGTAGCGCTTCAGCTTGCGGGGGAACGCGCCGTATGCGCGCGGGTGCGGCTTGCCCTGGCCCATCGGCACCAGGTCCCCGTCCGTGCACGTCATCGTCCACGGCTGGCGCATGATGTGCTCGATGTCGTCCTCGGACATGTTGAACGACACCAGGCTGGCGTCGCCCTTTTCGAGCATCTGCAGGGCGTACTCTTCCGGCGCCACGCCGGCTTTCGCGGCCAGTTCCGACAGGCGCTGGCCCTCGAAGGACGGGTCTGCCGCGTAGCGGCTGATCATCAGCGTGTCGGCGCCGCCGCGACGGGCGATGTTCGTCTTCACGGCCTCGCGGATCTCCTCGCGCAGCTCGCCGCGGATGCGCTTCATCATCGCGTCACGCCCGCCCACCTGCGCGGACCGCGGCATCAAGGCCCCGACGATGCCGGTGCCGCTGGCCTCGTAGGCGTACTGGTCGGCAAACACCTGCACGCCGCGGGCGCGGGCGGCCTCGATGTGCTCGACCAGCGTCTTCGACAGCCCCCAGCTGCCCGGCCCCAGCGCCTTCATGTGCGACACCACGCCGACCACGCCGGCCTGTTCGGCCACCGTGATCACTTCATCCACGGCCGCCACCACGCCGATCGTGTAATCGGCTTCGTCGCGAATGTGGCTGGAGTAGACGCCGCCGAAGAGTGCGGTGGCCTTCGCGATGGCCACGACTTCTGCGGTCTTCGAGTAGCTGCCGGGCGCGTAGTAGAGGCCGCTCGACAGGCCCAGCGCGCCGGCCTGCATGCCCTGTCGCGCGAGATCGGCCATCCTCGCCACCTCGCCGGCGTCCGGGTCGCGGTCCGACATGCCCATGACCTGCTGGCGGATGGAGCCGTGCGGCACGAAGAGGCCAACGTTCGGGCCGATGCCCTGCTTCTCGTAGGTAGCCCGCTGGGTCTTGAGGTCCACGGGCCCGCCTCCGTCGGGATTGACGAAGACGGTGGTGATGCCCTGCGCCAGCATGGGCTGGCCGTGCTTGAGCCGTGCGGTGAGCAGGCCCGGACCGGCGTGCGAATGGACGTCGATGAAACCCGGCGTGACGTAGCGGTCCTTCGCATCGACGACGGTGGGCGCCTTGGCATGCGCCAGCGAACCGACGGCGTCAATACGGTCGCCGCTGATACCGATGTCCGCCCGATACCAGGGGTTGCCCGTGCCATCCAGCACGCGCGCGTTGCGGATCAGAATATCGAACGTCCCCGCCGGCGCCTGTTCGGCACGGCCCACCGTCCACAATCCGGCAGCCAACACGGCTGCCGTCACCCACACCATGATCAGTCGTGTCATCCGCATCCCTCGGCAACTCATTCGCTCACTCCCACGTCGCGCTCTGCACTTCGCGCGTGCACTCCGCACTTGCACTTTGCACTCGCACTCCGCACTCAGCACTCGCACTCAGCACACGGCACTCAGCACCCCGCACTCTTCTCCCCCGGGCACCAGATCCTACCCCTCCCGCCTCCGCCGCGCGATGAGCCTCTTCACCCGCAGGTGCTCTTCGCGCTCGCGCTCCTCGAGCGTCCGCTGAATCGACGACAGCTCCGCGGACAGCTCCGCCGCCACGCGTTGCTCCAGCGTGTTCACCAGCCGCGTCGTCCGCGACAGCACCTGGCCCAGCCGGCGCATCAGGTGCTCCTGCGGCGCGGCGTCGAGCAATTGCTCGATCAGCGTCTCGAAGCCGCGGGCGGCTTCTTCCGCCGCGGCCTCGCCGGGGGCCGGGAGCACGCCACGCGCGGCCAGGCCCCGCACCACCGAGGGGCGATGGGCCAACTCCACGACCTTCAGGCCCCAGAGCTCCACCGCGTCGAGATCCACGCCGATCTCTCGCGTCGGCCAGCCAAGCGGCGCCAGCCCTTCGGCGCCCTGCGCGGCCAGCGCCTCCCACAGCGCTTCCCATGCCTCGCGCGCTTGTGCGTCGATGCCTTCGCGCGAGGTCACGGCCTTGCGGGCACGGCTGAACAGCTCGTCCACCAGCGACTCGCGCTTGCGCTTGAGCAGCGCCGCGCCCTTCCGCACCTGGGCGAGGCGGCGCCGCGATCGCATCAGGCTCGAGCGCGTGGCGGGCGCCCGCGATCCGCGCGTCATGGCCGTACCTCCGTCGCGGCCTCTCGTTGCCGCTCGCGGCCGGCCAGCATCGCCGGCGTGAGCTTCAGCAGGTCCTCGGGTGGCAGGCGGTCCAGTAGGCGCCAGCCGGCCTCGATGGTCTCCGCCAGGCTTCGGCGATCCGCGCCCTGGCCCACCAGGGTGCGCTCGAACTCCTCGGCAAACGCCAGCGCGCGCCGGTCCGCGGGCATGAGGCCCGATTCGCCGACGATGGCGACCATCATGCGGGCTTCGCGGCCTCGGGCGTAGACGGTGTAGAGCTGGTCGGCCCACTTGCGATGCTCGGGCACCGTATGGGCCGCGCCGATCCCTGCGTTCATCAGCCGCGAGAGTGACGGCAGCACGTCGATGGGCGGGAAGATGCCGCGGCGCTGCAGCTCGCGGCTGAGCACCACCTGTCCCTCGGTGATGTAGCCCGTCAGGTCCGGGATGGGATGCGTGATGTCATCGTCCGGCATCGTCAGGATAGGGAGCTGCGTCACGCTGCCTGGCGATCCCTCGATCACGCCGGCGCGCTCGAAGATGGACGCGAGGTCCGTGTACATGTAGCCGGGGTATCCGCGTCGTCCCGGCACCTCCTCGCGAGCCGCAGCCACCTCGCGGAGCGCCTCGCAGTAGTGCGTGATGTCGGCCATCACGACCAGCACCTGCTGGCCGTGGACGAACGCCAGGTGCTCGGCCTCGGCCAGCGCCGCGCGCGGCGCCAGCAATCGCTCGATGGTTGGGTCCTGCGCCTGGTTCAGGTACAGCACGCTCCGCTCGAGCGCGCCGCTGTGCTGGAAGCGCTCGAGGAAGGTGCGCGTCTCGCGCTCGGTGATGCCGATGGCCACGAACACCACGGCGAACGGTTCGTCGCGAGGGGCGCGCGCGTGCTCGACGATGGTGGCGGCCAGTTCCAGCGCCGGGAGGCCGGGGCCCGAGAAGACGGGCAGCTTCTGGCCGCGCACCAGCGTGTTCAGCCCGTCGATGGCCGAGATGCCGGTCTCGATGAAGTCCCGCGGCGGAAGGCGTCGCGTGGGGTTGATGGGCGCGCCCCAGAGCGGCGTGATGGCCTCGCCGATGGGAGGCGGCAGGCCGTCGCGAGGCGTGCCCACGCCGCCGAGGGCACGGCCCAGCAGGTCGCGGCCGACGACGGCGTTCGCAAGCTCGCCCGTGAGCGTGATGCGCACCGACGCCGGCGCCAGCCCGAGTGTCTCTTCCAGCACCTGGACCACCGTCACGTCGCGGCCGGCGTCGATCACCTGGCCGCGAAGCGGCAATTGGCCCGGCGATTCCAGTGTCACCCACTCACCAAGGGCGACACGCTGTGCGCCCGCCAGATACACGAGCGGTCCGGCCGCCGACCGCGCGCCGCGATAGGTGCGTGCCAGGCTCATGGCTCACCTCGCTCGGCCGCGCCCGGTTGGGACGCCACGGCGGCGAGCGCCTGGCCCACGGCTTGCCGGCTCGCCTCGAGCTGCGCAGGCACCGAGTCTCGCAGGCCCGCAAGCGCGCGACGCACATCGTCGATGGGAAGATCCGCGAACGCGCGGCCCGCCGCCAGCGCCTCGGCGCCCCGATCGAACAGGGCCAGTGCCGCGTCGGCGAGCGCGAAGGTCTTTGCCGGCGGCGAGAACGCGTCGTTCGGATCGAAGGCGTTCTGTCCCAGCACGAACTCGCGGAGCGCGGCCGAGACCGCCAGCAGCAGGCGGTCCCTGTCTTCCAGCGCGTCGGGCCCCACGACGCTGGCCACCTCGCGCAGCTCGGCGTCTCGCTGCAGCAGATCGAGCGCTCGGGCGCGCGTGGATGACCATCGCGGCTCCACCTGCTCGTCGAAGTGCCGGACCATGGCCGTGGCATCGAGGCTGTAGCTGGTGGCCCAGTCCACGGCGGGGAACTGGCGCTGGTGGGCCAGGGCCGCGTCGAGGGCCCACAGCGCGCTCGTCACGCGCAGGCACGCCTGCGTGACGGGCTCGGAGAAGTCGCCCCCCGGCGGCGACACGGCGCTGATCAGCGTGACGCTGCCGTGACGCTCGGGCCGGCCCAGGCAGCGCACACGGCCCGCGCGCTCGTGGAGCTTCGCGGCGCGGCTGGCGAGCGAGGTGGGGTAGCCTTCCTCGCCGGGCATCTCCTGCAGCCGCGATCCCACTTCGCGCAACGCTTCCGCCCATCGCGACAGGCTGTCGGCCATCACCGCCACGCGGTAGCCCATGTCGCGGAAGTACTCCGCCACGGTGAGCCCGACATAGACCGACGACTCGCGCGCGGCCACCGGCATGTTGCTGGTGTTCACCACGAGCACCGTGCGGTCCATCACCGAGCGGCCCGTGCGCGGGTCCACGAGCTTCGCGAACTCGTGCAGCACCTCGGCCATCTCGTTGCCGCGCTCGCCGCACCCGACGTAGACAACGACGTCGGCGTCCCCGAACTTCGCCAGCGCCTGCTCGATGACGGTCTTGCCGGTGCCGAAGCCGCCGGGCACGGCAACGGTGCCGCCTTCGGCGACGGGGAACAGGAAGTCGAAGATGCGCTGTCCGGTGAGGAAGGGCCTGTCGGCGGCCACACGCGCGCCCGCGGGACGCGGGCGACGGACTGGCCACTTCTGCGCGAGGGTGATGGGCGCGCCGGTGTCGAGCGTCACGGCCGGGTCGAGCACGGTCAGTTCGCCCGAGCGGATGTCGACGATCACGCCCGATCGTCCGGGTGGCACCAGCAGCGCGAGCTGGAAGCCGCCTCGATCGGCAACGGCGCCGAGAACATCTCCACTCTCGACGCGGTCGCCGACCACGCACGTGGGCGCGAACCGGAAGCGCGCGTCGCGATCCAGGGTCGGTGGCGCGGCCCCCGGCTGAATGAACGCGCCGCTCAACTCGGCCAGCCGTCCGAGCGGCCGTCCGATACCGTCGATCACCTGTCCGAGCAGGCCCGGACCCAGCTCGATGGCCAGCGGCAGCTCCTCGCGCACCACGGGCTCGCCGACGCGCAGGCCCGTGGTCTCCTCGAACACCTGCAGCGTGGCCACCTCGCCGCTCACGCGCAGGACCTCGCCGAGCAGCGCGACGTGCCCGACCCGCACGAGCTCGTGCAGCGCCACGCCGTGCAGGCCCGTGGCCTCGGCCAGGGCACCCACCACCCGTGTCAGCGTGCCGGCAGTCACCGCGGCCTCACGCGGTAGCCGATGGCCTGCCGCAGGATCTCGAGGATGTAGGTCTCGGCGGCGATGCGCGCGTCCCAGTCGGGCGCGGGAATGGGCGCGACAACGGGCAGGGCCTGCCGGTCGAAGCGCGCCTTCAGATCTGTCGGCAGCAGGCGGTAGAGCCCGTCATCCACGAGCACCACGCCGACGCGTGCGTCTGAGGCCAGGCGCCTCAGGTGTTCGCCGGCGGCGCCCGCGTCCGCCGCGCGCGTCACGGCGAGCCCGGCGAGCTCGAAGCCCGCGGCAAGCGAGGGCCGGCAGACCACGCGGACGTTCAGGACCACGGCGTCACCAGCTGTTGCTTTCGTGTCGCGGGAGGCGTGCCGAGGGCGGCGCCCCACGCCACGGCACGCAGGTCGCGCGCTTGCGCCTCGAGCCGCAGCAGGACGCCCAGCAACCGGGCACTGCCAAGCGGGTCGGACCGCGACTGCTGTTTCAATCGCTGCAGCGTCGTGCCGAGGAACACCCGCTCCAGGCGCGCCACGTCGGTGACGACCGGCGGCACCGCGTCGGCCAGGGGTGTTCCAGCCAGGGCCGTCCTGAGCGACGCGAGCGCGGCCTGCGGCGTGGTGGCGCCCGCCGCGGCGACAAAGTGCGATTGCGACAGCCATCGGCCACCCTCGACGAAGGCCCATGACAGGTCGACATCTCTCGGCGCACCCGCGATGAGCAGGGCATTCTGCAGGTTCCCGATGTCGATGCGCTCGCGGACGAATTGCTTCACTGTGTCGTCGCCGTCGCGCGCGGCGGCGGTCGCGCGGCGCGCGATGGCGGCCAGCAGCGCCACCTCGATGGCGAAGAGCTCCGGTTGCGCCTTCTGGACCGGGCGCAGCAGCTGGTCGGCGTCCGGATAGCCCAGCATCAGCAGGTGCCGGGCCACCGCCACCGGAGACGGCTGCCGCGCGAGCTCGACCAGCACGCGCTCGGGCAGGTGCGGTGTTGGCACCAGGCCCGACAGCCGCGCGGCGACGGGCGCCCCCTGCAGCGCGCCGCGCATCAGCGCGCGCAGGCTGCGCCGCTCTTGATCGGCCCAGAAGACGTCGAGCACGCCGGGCGACCGACGCTGCCAGCGGCCCAGCGTCCGCAGGTGGCGTTCGGAGGTGTGCCGGATGGCCTCTTCGATGGCGCCGATGCCGGCCGTCTCGGCCACGGGTTCGAGCTGAGCGCCCAGCCGCGCCAGCGCGCGTGCCAGCGCGGGCAGGTCCGCAGACTCGGCGAGCGACTCGAGCGTCTGCCTCGAGAGCAGATGCGTGCCCACGCCGTGGGCCCGCGCGACCAGCGCCAGCTCAGGCGACGGCATGGCTCACCTCGCGCACCACTTCGACGCCCAGCTGGCCCTGCATGTGCGCCAGGCGCGCGACGAGCGTGTTGTCGATGACCACCGAACCGTCCACGGCCTCGGCGATGAAGCCCGGACCAACCGGCTCGTCCACCTCGAGCGAGACGCCCGGGTGCCGCGTCGCCAGTTCACGCAGGGCAGGCTCGCACGAGGACGGGCATCGCACGCGGCACGGCACCCCCTCCAGGTAGGAGAGCGTCTCGGCCAGGTGCGCAGGCATTGCGAGCCGATACGCGTCCGAGCGTCCAGCCTCGGGCAGCAGGGCCCGGGCCCGATCCATCACGCGCGCAAGCACGGCGTGGCGGGCGTCCAGCTCGCGTGCGCGTGCCTTCCGGCGCGCCTCGGCCAGCTCCTGCCGAAGCGTCGCCTGCCGCTCGGCACGCTTGCGGCCAACGTGCGCGGCACTGGCCTCCGCGAGTGCCAGCTCGGTGGCCGCGTCGATCGCGCGCACGTCGTCGTCGGCCTTGCGCCGAAGCGCATCCACCTGGCTCGCGGCATCCTGCTCGAGCCGGGCAATGAGATCCGCGAGGGCCATGGCGGTCCCCGCGCCTAGCCGCCCGTCCTGAGCAGGATGAGCACGGCGACGACGAAGCCGAGAATGACCATCGTTTCGGGAATGGCGATGAGGATGATGGCGGTGGTCGACAGCTCCGGCTTCTCGGCAAGGCTGGCGGCGGCCGCCGGCCCGATGCGGCTTTGGGCCCAGGCCGTGGCGATGGCCGGTATGCTGATGGCCAACGCCGCGGCAAGTCCCAGCAGTGCAATCTCCATGGCGGGATCCTCCTCTCAGGATGTGGGGTGCCAATGTCCGAGCGGCCGATACTCCGCGCCGCCGGGGCTGAAGAAGTGCCCGAAGAACTCCACGTAGTGCAGGCGCAGCGCGTGGATGGTCGGGCTGAAGAGCCCGATGGCGAAGTTGACCAGGTGGAACAGCAGGGCGAAGAGCGAGCCCACGATCACGCTCCCCATCGCGCCCACCATCTCGTTGGCCACCACCGCCAGCATCAGCGATGCCGTGCCGAGCGCCATGATCCGCGCGTACGACAGGATGTGGCCGAAGGTCGAGAGCAGCTCGATGACCGCCACGATGCCTTCGAGCGCGACCAGGATCGGGAACGCCACGAGCACCGCAATCGCAAACGGGCTGAAGAGGCGCGAGGGCAGCACCTCGACGGCCGCCAGCAGCGCCAGCGCGGTGAGAAACAACATGGTGAGGGTGACGCCGCGCCCCATCGCCTCGCGCTTGTGCCCGCGGTGCCACAGGTTCAATCCCGCCAGCACCAGTCCCAGCGTGATGTGGACGGCCCCGATGGCGATGGACAGCCCCAGGAAGGGCATGGTGGCCGACTCGCGGTCGAAGACCGGCGTGAGGCCCACGGCGTGCCCGAGGGATCCGAAGAACTCGCCGAAGAGCAGGCCGAACGCCACCGAGCTCGAGGCACAGGCCAGGCCGACGGTGGAGATGGCGCGCAGTTGCGAGCCCGGCGCCGACTTCGCGTGCAGCAGCCACGCCAGCGCCGCGAGCATCAGCCCGTAACCGACGTCGCCGAGCATCAACCCGAAGAAGGCCGGGAAGAACACGGCCACGAAGGGGGTGGGGTCGATGGTGCCGTACTTCGGCAGGGGCAGCGTCCTGGTGACCACCTCGAAGGGGCGGAAGATCGGCGGGTTGTGCAGCGTTACCGGCGTGTCGGGCGCGGACCACTCCTCGCCGCCGAGCGTGGAGGTGACCACTTCGGGGCCGAACCGTGCCTGCAGGCTCGACTCGAGGTCTGCCACGCGCGCTTCGGGCAGCCATCCCTCGATGATGAACAGGTGCTCGGCCGCCAGTACGCGGCGACGGGCATCCAGCAGGAGCAGATGATCACGCAGGCGCGCGCGCGCGGCCGCAAGCCATGGCCCCTCGGCATCGCTCAGCGAGCGCCGGTCCTCGTCCAGTCCGCTCAGCTCGTCGGGAATGCTCGCCAGGCGTGCCCTCAGGGCCGGAAGTGCACGCAGCAGGTTGGTGTGGCCGAGGCCGGCGGGCGCCGGCAGTTCCTCGACGCGTGACGCGGCGAGCAGCGCCGACACCCTGGGGGCCGCACGCTCGGACACGAGGATCAGCACCGCCCACTCGCCGCTCGACAGCTCCCGGTGCAGCAGCTCCACTTCGCCGCTGACCGCGGTCTCGAGGCTCCGCCGCAGTTCCGCCAGCGCCGTCCCCGCCCCTGCGCGCAGGACGACGTAGAACGCCTGGCCGTCGGGCCAGGTGAGCTCGTGCCCGACCAGCGACTCGAAGGCCTGGAAGAACTCGCGATAGCGAAGGAGCAGGACGCGCTCGTCTTCGAGGCGGGTGCGCGCGTGGGCCAGGCGGTCGGCTTCGCGGCGGAGGCGGCGGGCTCGTCGCACCGTATCGCGCGTCAGCGTAGGCAACTCCGCCAGCGGGCGCCGCGAGCGGGCGACGGCCAGGCGATCGAGGGCAGTCTCGATGTCGACGAGGCAGCGCTCCACGTGACCGCGCTCGCGCATGAGCTGACGGTCGGGCGGCGGCGCGTACGGCGCGTGGGGCCGGTCCAGGTGCAGGAGCCCGCTGTCCTGCACGGCGCCGAGCACCTCGTCGAGGCGCGGCCGCGGGCCGGCGATGCGGAGGCGGGCCATCCGCACGATCACGGCGCACCTCCTTCGGTGCTCAAGACACGCGAGACGGCACGGCGCGCGAGCGCGTCGATGTCGGCGTCCGGGACAGCACTGATGGAGGTGAGGGTGGCGCGATGCGCGGCGTCGATGGCCGCGATGGCCTGGGTGTGAGCGTCGCGGTCGAGGGCGGCCTGCTCCTCGTCTGCGCGGGCCAGGGCCTCGTGAGTCGCAGCCTTCCGACGCTCGGACTCGGCACGCGCATCGGCGACTCGGCGATCGGCTTCCAGGCGCGCGGCGTCCACCTGTCGCTGCAGCCGCTGCTCGACCTCGAGCAGCTGACCGAGACGCGCGTCAAGAGGTTCGTCGGCCGGCACGTGCGTCATGGGGAGCCCCCACTGCGCTCTCTGTCTGGAGTATAGCGCGCCCGGTCGGCACGCGCCGCGCCTATGCCAGGTCCTTGCGCATCGTCAGCAGGTCCAGCGCGTAGTCGTGACGTTCGTAGAACGCGCGGGCGCGTGCATTCGCGGGAAACACGTTCAGCGTCAGGTGGTCGTAGCCGTGCTCGCGCGACCACTGCTCGGCGTAGTCCATCAGCGCGTGCCCGACGCCATGGCCTTCCGCTTCCTTCGTCACGGCGATGACCGAGATGTGGCCGTGGGGCCGCAGGGTAAAGAAATCGAGCCTCGTCACCACGTGGAGGCAACCCGCCCGCACCCCGTCGAGCTCCGCGATCACCAGCTCGCTGGCCGGCGCCGGCTGCTCGACGGCGGCCAGCAGGTCGCGGCGGTCCCCCTCGGCCACCTGCGCGGGCGAGCGCCACGCGGGCGTGTCGAAGTCGGCCAGGCGGTCGGCCAGCCCCGAGAGGAAGTCGCGGTCGTCGAGGGTGGCGGGGCGGATCGTCAGGGGCATCGATCGTGTCGGGAGTCGGGAACCGGGAGTCGGGAACCGTGAGTCGCGAGAACCTGAGAACCTGAGACCTCAGAACCTCAGAACCTCCGCCCTTTTCGAGTAGTGCGTCTCCACGTAGTCGTCCACCAGCTTCTCGAACGCCGCGGCCAGCTCGTCGTAGCTCCCGCGCAGCGTCGTGGCGTGCCGCCCGTCGATGAAGACGGGGCAGTTGGGCGCCTCGCCCGTGCCCGGCAGCGAGATGCCGATGTTGGCGGCCTTCGACTCGCCGGGGCCGTTCACCACGCAGCCCATCACCGCCAGGGTGAGCGTCTCGACGCCTTCGTACCGCTGCTTCCACGCGGGCATCTGCTCGCGGATGTACCCCTGCACGGCCTCGGCCAGTTCCTGGAAGGTGGTGCTCGTGGTGCGGCCGCATCCGGGGCAGGCGGTGACGCTCGGCGCAAACGAGCGGAGGCCCAGGGCCTGCAGGATCTCGCAGGCCGCGTACACCTCTTCGCGCCGGTCGCCGCCGGGCCGGGGCGTGAGCGACACGCGGATGGTGTCGCCGATGCCCTCGTTGAGCAGGATGCCGATGGCCGTGGCCGACCACACCAGGCCCTTGGTGCCCATGCCCGCTTCGGTGAGGCCCAGGTGCAGGGGCTGCCGGGTCTGCTTCGCCAGCGCCCGGTAGACGTCGATGAGGTGTCGCGGCCGCGACACCTTGCACGAGATGATGATCTGGTTCCCGGTGAGGCCCGACTCGAGCGCAAGCTCGGTGGACTGCAGCGCCGAGAGCACCATGCATTCGTTGAGGATGTCGTCCGACTCGCGGCCGAGCCCCCGGTCGGTGTTCTCCTGCATCTTCGCCATCACCAGCTCCTGGTTGAGCGAGCCGCCGTTGACGCCGATGCGCACGGGCTTGCCGTGGTCGCGCGCGACCTGGCAGATGGTGGAGAACTGCTCGTCACGCCGTTTGCCGGTGCCGACGTTGCCCGGGTTGATGCGGTACTTGTCCAGCGCGCGCGCGCAATCGGGAAAGCGCGTGAGCAGCAGGTGACCGTTGTAGTGGAAGTCGCCGATGAGCGGCGCGGTGCAGCCGGCATCGAGCATCCGCTGCTTGATCTCGGGCACCGCCGCCGCCGCCTCGGGCAGGTTCACCGTCACGCGGACCATCTCGGAGCCGGCCTCCCACAACTCCACGCACTGCCGCGCCGTGGCCGCCGCGTCGGCCGTGTCGGTCATCGTCATCGACTGCACCACGACGGGCGCGCCCCCGCCGACGGTGACGCCGCCGACCTTGACGGGAACGGTGTGGTGACGGCTCTCGACTTGAAGCATTTCTATCCATTGTAGCGGCCCTGAGGGCCGTGGGCCTCCGGTGGGCGGCGCTTCGCGCCGTGGGCCTGGCGGTGGAATCCCACGCGCCCGAAGGGCGCGCCCACCGCGCGAAGCGCGGCTCACGCTCGGCGCCCACGCGCCCGCAGGGCGCGCCTACCGTGAGCGCGGCCCACGCCTGGCGCCCACGCCGCGAAGCCGCGCCTACTCCGTCCATCCTTCCTCGAGGAGCGACCGCTTCACGTCCTCCGCCCGGAAGACGGCCAGGTCCAGCGTGTGGTAGTTCTCCACGCGATCGAGCTGGTGGTCCACGAAGAAGGCCACCGTGAACGGCGGCCCGCCCGGGAGGATGGCGGCGTGCGCGTGCTCGCGGCGCGGGCTGCGCAGCCGCCAGAGCACGGTGTCGGGCCCGGTCATGCGCGCCCCTCGCGCGTGCGTGCGGCGGCGTGCAATACCGCCAGGGCCGCGGCCGTGCGGCGGCTCTCGGCCAGGCTCACCGTCGCCGGCGCGCCGTCGAGGACCGCCTCGGCGAAGTGCGCCACTTCGCGCGCGAACGGCATCTCCGACCCGGCGACGTCGATCGTGTCTGCCTCTCCGAAGCGCTCGAGCCTCAGCTGCTCGAGGGGGCCGGGCTTGAACGGGTTGGGAACGGTCAGCGAGCCTTCCGAGCCCATCACCTGGAGCCACGTGCCGTAGGCCGCGCGGAAGCCCGCGTAGATGGCGGCCGTCACGCCCGTGGGGTAGCCGAGCACGCCCGTGAACTCCTCGTCCACCCCGCCCGGCGTGAACCGCGCGACGCCACGCGCGGCCACGGGATCCCGCCTCGCCAGCAGGCATGCGTAGCTCACCGGATAGCAGCCCACGTCGAGCAGGGCGCCACCGCCGAGCGCCGCCTCCAGCCGCACGTCGTTCGGCCGGCCCTGCGCGTAGGTGAATCCCGAGACGATCGTCCTGACGGCACCCACGGCGCCGTCCGCGACCAGCTGCGCCACGCGCGTGGTGAGCGGCTCGTGCCGGTACATGAATCCTTCCTCGACGATCACGCCCGCCCGCGCGGCCGCTGCCGCGATGCGGTCCGCGTCGGCCGGATCCATCGCCATCGGCTTCTCGCAGAGCACGTGCTTGCCGGCCTCGACGGCCTTCAGCGTCCACTCCACGTGGAGGCTGTTCGGGAGCGGAATGTAGACGGCCGAGACATCGTCTCGATCGAGCAGGCCCTGGTAGGTCCCGACCGCGTGCGGGATCTCCCACTCGCGTGCGTGCGCCTCGGCGCGCGCGCGATCCCGGCTGGCCACCGCCACGATGGTCGATCGTCGGTCCCCGCGCATCGCGGGTATGAGGCGCCGGTTGATGCGCGCCGTGCCCAGCAGGCCCCAGCGGATCAGGATTCCGCCTTCTGCCGCGCGATCATCCGACGGTTGAACTCCTCGGACTGCCCGCGCGGCACCGAGAGGGTCGTCCAGGCGGCGCCCTGCAGGTGCTTGCCGAGAAACAGGATCTGGTAGACGTGCCCTGCGTAGTGCGCCACCTGGCGCGAGATCGCCTTGTAGACCGAATGTGGCTCGGCGCGAATGATCACGGTGCGCTGCAGGTCCGCGTCGGTGAGCGGGGCCAGCGCGTCGAAGAGGCACCGCCACCCGTCTTCCCACTCGGCCTGCAACTCGGCGCGCGTCTGCGGCACGTCGTCGAACTCGCGGTCGCGGTGCCGGTCCGGCTTCTCGCCGTCCGACGTGAGGAAGTCGGTCCAGCGCGACCGCATGTTGCCGGCCATGTGCCGCATGAGGATGGCCACCGAATTCGACTCGTCGTCGATTTTCGTGTGGAGCTGCTCGTCCGGGAGCTGGGCGATGGCCTTGTCGGCCAGCCTCTTGATCTTGTGGAACTCGTCCAGCACGGCTTCGAGGATGGGTGAGCTCATCGGAGATGCTCCAGCGCCAGCAGCGCGGCGGAGACGACCGCCAGGCCCCACGACCCCAGGCTGACCTCGCGGGCGCGCCCGACCAGCTGGTGCAGCAGGGCATGGAGGACGAACCCCCAGAGGATACCCTGAGTGATGGAGAAGGTGAGGGGGATGAGCACCAGCGTCACGAACGCCGGCACGGCCACCTCCAGCCGGTCGAACGAAATGGCCGTCACGGTGCCGAACATGGCCACGCCCACGAGCATCAGCACGGGCGCCGTGGCGTAGTTGGGCACGGCCGCCGCCATCGGCCCGATGAACAGGCACGGTACGAAGCAGAGGGCGGTGACCACGGCGGTCGTGCCGGTGCGCCCGCCCATGCGGATGCCGGCGATGCTTTCCACGTAGGCCGTTCCCGACGAGCTGCCGAACAGCCCCGCGGTCAGCGTGGCCCATGCGTCCACGATCAGCCCCTGCCTGAGGTTCTTCGGCTGCCCGCGCTCGTCGGTCAGCCCCGAGGCCTGCGCGACGCCGATGAACGTCGAGAGCGAGTCGAAGAGGTCGGTCATCATCACCGTGACGATGGCCGGCGCCAGCGACCACGTGAGGGCGCCCCAGACGTCCAGCTTGAAGAAGACCGACGCGAAATCAGGCGCGCTCAGCCAGCGCGATGGCATCTCCACCCATCCGCCGGCCCAGGCCGCGGCGGTGACGACGAAGATGCCCGCAAGATAGGCCAGCGGGTTCCCCGCGCGCGAGAGCCGGATGCTGACGAACAACCCCACCAGTGCCAGCAGCGCTCGATGGTCCAGCGGGCCGACGCCGACGATGGTGGCGGGGTTGGGACCGACGAAGCCCGCATTCTGCAGGCCGATGAACGTGAGCAGCAGGCCGATACCGGCCGCGGTGGCCGTGCGCAGCGACGGCGGGATGGCCATCGCTATCTGTTCGCGCAGCGGGGTCACCGACGCGATGAGGAAGAACACGCCGGCCCAGAAGATGATGCCGAGTGCCACCGGCCACGGCACGCCGTTCGCGATGACGAGCGTGTAGGCGAAGAACGCGTTCAGGCCCATGCCGGGCGCGACCCCGAAGGGCAGCTTCGCGTAGAGGCCCATCAACAGCGTCATCGTCACGCACACGAGCACGGTGGCCGTGAGCGCGCCCGAGAACGGCATGCCCGTGCCCTCGGCCGACAGGATGGCCGGGTTGACCACCACGATGTAGGCCATCGTGAAGAAGGTGGTGACGCCGGCGATCAGTTCGCGGTTCAAGGCCAGAAGGGTTCTGGGGTTCTGGGGTCGGGGTTCGGGCCTGCCGCGCCCAAGCTCTCGCGCAGGGGAATGAGCGAAGGCGGGCCTCAGAACGAGCGTGCGAAGAGGTCGTCGATGGCCTTGCGGCCGTTGTCGTCGAGGAAGCGGGTGCCGGTGCCGGTGAAGTGGACGTGCTGCACCACCGGGAGATCCGTGCCCCCCCGCGCGCGCCAGTCGTCGCCGTCCCACTCGAACCAGCTGTCCTGCTTCTGATCGAAGACGAACAGCGGCTTGGCGCAGAGCTTCGCGAATTCAGCACCCCAGCCCGTGCCGCCGCGCACCGTCTTGTCGGGCTCGATGGCGCCGACGACGTAGACCTCCTGGCCGTTGTTGATCTGGTACCAGATGCTCTGGAGGATCTTGCGGAAGGTCGGCGTGTCGGGATAGCGGCGGTTCATGAGCCGCGCGACGTAGGTGAGGCTGACCTCGCCGGCGTGCAGCTCCTCGTGGTTGAGCACGCGGAGGCCGCGCGTGCGCACGGGCTTGTGACCCTCGAAGGAGAAGTTCACTTCTTCGATGCCGAGGCGCTCGGCCGCCGCTCCGAACGCGGCTTCGGCGCCCTGGGCGCCGCCGCTGAAGAGGATGGCGTCCTCGCGGGTCACCATGTCAGTTCTCCTCGTCGGTTCCGTCCGTCGTGTCCGGGGTGTCCGGGGTGTCCGGGGTGTCCGGGGCGTCCGGGGCGTTGGGGTCGTCCGGCTTCATGAAGTCGGGGACTTCGTCGCCCGCCTCGTCTTCCTTCTCGACGTCGTCCAGGTCGTACATGCGGCCGGTGAACTTGGTGGGAATCGGGCCGCGCGGGCGGTTCTCGTCCTTCTTGAACCCGGGTTTAGCACCCTTCTTCCCCTTCGGGGGCGCGGGCGGGCCGAAGTCGCGCGTGCGGGCCGCGCCGGGAGGGCCGTCGCCGGTCCGGGGCGCGCCGAAACCGCCGCCACCGCCGGGCCTCGGACCGCCGAATCCGCCTCCGCCGCCAGGCCTGGGGCCGCCGAAGCCGGCACCGGGAGGGGCCGGGCGCGGGCCGCCATAGCCGCCGCCCGGTCGTGGACCGGACGAGGGGCCGCGATCTTCGCGGGCGCGAGCCTCGCTGACGGCGAGGGGACGTCCCATGAAGAGCTGTCCGTCGAAGCGCTTGATGGCTTCCTCGGCGGCGGCGCGGTCCGCGTACTCGACGAAGGCGAAGCCGCGCGCGCGGCCCGTCTCGCGATCGAGCGGGCGGACGATCTGGGTCGGCTCACCGACTTGCGCGAAGTGCGTGCGCAGGTCGTCTTCGGTGGCCTGATACGGCAAGTTGCCGACGAACAATCGGACTGATGGCACGGGTGGCTCTGACTGTAGGGCTTAGGTCGTGACGAGGGGCGATGGGGCAGCGAAACTCAAACAGGCTTGGGGCAAGAGCTTAGCAAATCCGTCGCATGGCTTCAAGGCAGGGCGTCGAGCGCCTCTCGGATGGCCTTGAGACGCTGCTGCAGCATGTCACGGTGCGCGGCGCGGCACGCGGCGATGAGCTCGGCCTGGGTCTGGGCCAGCGCCAGTTCGAGCGACCGGCGCTGCTGAAGCCGGTCGCGCTCGGCCGGCGACAGCGCCGGGAGGCCCGTTTTCGTCTGGGCGGCATCGGCCTGCTGCGATTCCACCGCCTTCGACTCCCAGCCACGCGCCATGGCTTCCATGGTACACCCTCGTCCCACAGGCGGACAGTCGGCGTGGGCCTTGCTCCCGACGCCGGTCTCCGCCACCCTGGGCTAAGCTCCTGCAGTCTCGCGACTTACTCGGTGGCCGGCGCGATGGCAGGGAACATGCTGAGGCAGTCGCCGCATGGACCGCATCATTCAGGATCTCCGTCACGCCGCGCGCATGCTGATGCGCACGCCGCTGTTCACCATCGTCATCATCTTCACCCTGGCCGTCGGCATCGGCGCCAACACCGCGATGTTCTCGGTCGTCAACGCCGTGCTGCTGCAGGGGCTGCCCTTCCGGGACGCCCATCGCATCGTTGATCTCAACGAGGTGGAAGTCCGCAACCGCGACCGCGGGGCGATCGCGCCGGCCAATTTCCTGGACTGGCGAAAGCAGGCACAGTCGTTCGACGCGATGGCCGTCTACATGGTGCGCAACACCAACGTGGCCACCGCTGGCGGCGAGCCCGAGCGGCTGGCCGCCGCGTTCACGTCCACCAATTTCTTCGACGTACTGGGCGTGACACCGGTGCTGGGCCGCGCCTTCGTGCCCTCCGAGGCCGAGCCGGGACAGTCCAACTCGGTAGTGCTCGGCTACGCGCTTTGGCAGCGCCGCTTTGCCGGCGCGCCCGATGTCGTCGGGCAGACGCTGCGCCTGAACGGCGAGACGTACACGATTGTGGGCGTGATGCCGGCCACGGTGAGCTTCCCGGCCCGCGCCGAGATGTGGATCGCCTCCACCTACGACGTGCCAGGAGGCGGGGACGGCGACCCGCGAGAGAACCGAGGCATGCACTACCTGCGCGGCATCGCGCGCATGAAAGCGGGTGTCTCGCTGTCCGCGGCCAACGCCGAGCTCGACACGATTGGCCAGCAGCTGGCGCGCGCCTATCCGGATACCAACTCGAACTTCACGCCGCTGGTCACGCCGCTTCAGGACGTGCTGGTGCGCTCGGCCCGCACGCCGCTCCTGGTGCTGCTGGGCGCGGTTCTGTGCGTGCTGCTGATCGTGGTCGCCAACGTCGCGAACCTGCTGATGGCGCGCGCCACGGTGCGCGCCCGCGAGCTGGCGATTCGCGCGGCGCTGGGTGCCGGCCGCCGCGTGCTGGTGCGGCAGCTGCTCACCGAGAGCGTGCTGCTGGCCGTCGTCGGCGGCGTCCTCGGGATCCTGCTGGCGTTCTGGGGGGTGGACCTCATCCTCGCGCTCGAGCCAGGCGAGATTCCGCGCGTCGCGCCGATTGCCGTGGATGGCCAGGCGCTGGCCTTCGCGCTCGGGCTCTCGGTGGTCACGGGCCTGCTGTTCGGCGTGGTCCCCGCGTGGCAGGCGTCGCGTCCCGAGCTGCAGAGCACGTTGAAGGACGCCACCCGCGGCACGACGGGCGACGGCCATCGTCACCTGGCGCGCATGGGGCTGGTGCTGGCCGAGGTGTCGCTCTCGCTGGTGCTGCTGGTGGGTGCCGGGCTGCTCTTCCGCAGCCTGATGAACCTGCTGGACGTGCCGCTGGGCTTCTCGTCCGCGCGCATCACGACGATGCAGGTGGCGCCGACGGGGGAGGGCTATCGCGCGCCGGCACAGGCTGTTGCGTACTGGGAGCAGGTGCAGGATCGCCTCCAGGCCATCCCCGGCGTGGAGCAGGTCGCCCTCACCAACACCCTGCCGATGGGGGGCACGTTCGGGATCCTGAGTTACAGGACATCCGGGAGGCCCGAACTGCCGCCGGGCCAGTCGCCGCTGTCGCACTATGCCAGCGTGTCGCCGGGCTACTTCGCCACGCTGGGTGTGCCCCTCGTGCGCGGGCGCGAGTTCGAGCGCCGCGATGCCGTGATCGACCCGCGCGTGCTGGTGATCAACGAGGCGATGGCCCGGCGCGAGTTCCCCGGTGAAGATCCGATCGGCCAGCGCTTCTCGTTCGACTCCGGCCCGGACGGCGAGCCGGAGTGGCTCGAGATCGTCGGCGTGGTGGGGAACATCCGCCAATACGGCGTGGAGCAGGAGCCCGTACCGACGACCTTCGTGGTGCACACGGCGGCGCCCGGCCAGCCGCTGACGATCATGGTGCGCTCTGCCGGGGAGCCTGCATCGGTGACCGGCGCGGTCCGCGCGGCGCTGCAGGGCATCGACCCGTCGCTGCCCATCACGAGCATGCGGCCCCTGGACGAGGTGATTGGCGCGTCGCTGACGCAGCGCCGCTTCAACATGACGCTGCTGACGGTGTTCGCCGGCATCGCGCTGGTGCTGGCCGTCGCGGGCATCTACGGCACCGTCTCGTATGCCGTGGCGCAGCGGACGCAGGAACTGGGGATTCGCGTGGCGCTGGGAGCCTCGGGCAACGACGTGCTCCGCCTGGTGCTGTGGGACGGGCTGAAGCCCGTGCTGGCAGGCCTCGCGGTCGGGCTCGTCGGCGCTTTCCTGCTCAGCCGCTCGCTGGACCGCCTGGTGTACGGCGTCTCTACGTCGGATCCGGCCACCTTCGTCGTGCTGCCGCTGCTTCTGGCGACGGTGGCGGTTGTAGCCAGCCTGATTCCCGCTCTCCGCGCCGCGCGGGTGGATCCGATGACCGCGTTGAGGGTGGACTGAGCGATCGCATCGGGAGAGGAATTGCGACGGGAGCGAAATTGCGTCGGGAGGGCATTGCGTCGGGATCACCTTGTGGCCTCTGCCTTCCCGGCGCTGTTCCCCTCCCGAATATCCTCGGTCCCTCCCGGGAGTGTCCTCCCGTCCCCTCCCGACGTATACTTTTCCCCGAACCTCGCGGGGGTCGCCGCTCTTCAACCAGACGCCCCTACTTGCGCCCCGGCTCGCGGGCGCGCAGATGGAGGACACGCGAGCACAAGCCCGGAGTGTGCCCATGTCCCGTTTCACGTCCGTCACCCCCAACCTCATCGTTCGCGATCTCACCCGCAGCACCGCGTTCTACCGCGACGTGCTGGGCTTCACCGTCAAGCAGACCGTGCCGGACGAGGCGCCATTCGTCTTCGTGTGGCTGGAGCGCGACGGCGTGCCGGTCTTCCTGAACGCCGCGCATGCCGTGGTGGAGGACTATCCCGATGCCGGCTCCCGTCCCGCGGGCGGGACGGCCACGATGTTCTTCATCGTGTCCGAAGTGGACGCGCTGCACGCCGCGGTGTCGCCGCTCGCGCCGGTCGTGATGCCGCTCAAGACGCAGTTCTACGGCATGCGCGAGTTCGCGGTCACCGATCCGGACGGGCACATCCTGACGTTTGCGGAACGGGTGGGAGAGTAGCGGACGGTGGAGTGGAGTGCTGGGTGCTGAGTGCGGAGTGCTGCGTGCGAGTGCGGGGTGCGGAGTGCACAGTGCGAGTGCAGAGTGCCCGCGCACTCTGCACCCAGGACTCTGCACTCCAAACCTGCACTCGGCACTCGCACCCAGCACCCCGCACTCGGCACTCGCACGCAGCACTCCGCACCCAGCACTCCGCACTCTTTTTCTGATTCCGGATGCCCCCTGCCCCCCCGCCGGCGATCATTACCACCTGCCGCGTTCCCGATGATCCGGCCGGGCGCGAGTGGGCGCTCGCGCGCGAGGGGGTGGCCGACTCGCCAGGGTGGGTGCTGATCTATCGAACTGCCACGCCGCCGACGCCGTCGGTCGCCCTTCCACTGCCGGCGGGGTCGCCGCGGGTCAGCGCGGACCGTGTCGAGCTCGACTACCGTTCGGCCAACGGCGGCCGCTCGGTGATGATGGACGCTCGCGAGACGGGGCCGTCGACCATTGACGTGTTCGTCAACTTCGAGCTGGAGGTGAACGTCGAGCGCGACCTGGATCGGGCCGTTGACGCCATGAACACCGCGGGGCCGCTCCAGGTGGGTTGCACGTTCGGCGGCGGGGCAGGACCCCCGCGAGGCGATCAATGGATGCTGGGCGCAGGCTACGCGTGGGGCATGGCGCTGTTCCAGTCGAACGGCGGGCAGCGCTACACTGCCACGGCCGTGTCGTGGGCGCGCGACCTCACGCGTGATCTCGGCCCGGGCCTGCTGCGCGGCCGGCTGATGTGGGGTGTGGAGGCGATGCCGTTCTTCTGGCAGGACCAGCCCACCACCACTCCCGGCATTGGCATCTCGCCGCTCGTCTGGCGGTGGCGCTTCGTGCCCCGGCCTCGTGCGGCCCCGTTCGTGGAGCTCGCGTTCGGCGGTCTCTTCACCGCCGATCCCGTGCCCGAAGGCACGAAGACCACCAACTTCCTGACGCACGGCGCTTTCGGCATCCGCTGGCGCCCCGCCGCGCGCGTCGGGCTCGTCACGGCCTACCGGTTTCAGCACATCTCGAACGGCAACCAGCAGTCCGTCAACCCGGGCGTCAACGCCCATGTCATCTGGGTAGGCGCAGCCTTCCAGCCCCGACGCCGCTCGCCCTGAGCAGGCTTGGCACTCGCACTGGAACACTCGCACTCAGCACTCGCACTCAGCCCCAGCACCCGGCACTCGCACTCAGCACTCGCACTGAGCCCCAGCACCCGGCACTCGCACCCAGCACCCCGCACCCCGCACCCGGCACCCAGCACTCTCCACCCTCCGCTCTGGTATCTTTGTCCCACCCATGCAGCTGTCCCTACCGCTGACCAGCGACGAGCCGGCACTGCGGTTCGTGCGCCATCGCCGGGCGCGGCGCTACATCCTGCGCGTGCTGGACGACGGGTCGCTCCGGGTGACCTTGCCGCGTTGGGGCTCGAAACGCGAGGCGCAGCAGTTCGTCGAGGCCAGCCGCGCGTGGATCGCGGCTCAGCAGGCGCGCTGCCAGCGCAAGCCGCCCGTTGCTTCGGACGAGCCCGCGCTGCGTCGCCGGGCGACAGCCGAACTTCCGCGGCAGCTGCTGGACCTGGCCGCGGTGCACGGCATCGGTGTCCATCGTGTGAGCGTGCGCAACCAGCGCTCGCGCTGGGGCTCATGCTCGCGGCGGGGCAGCATCACCCTGAACTGGCGTCTCGTCCTCGTCCCGGATTTCGTGCGCGAGTACGTCATGCTGCACGAGTTGATGCACCGGCGCGAGCTGAACCACTCGCCGCGGTTCTGGCGGCTGGTGGCCTCCATCTGCCCACGCCTCGTCGAGGCGCGCCGATGGCTGAGGACCGAAGGCCACGCACTGTTCTAACCGGAGACCGAGACCGGCCACTGATGGAGTATCGATGACTCGTTTCGCAATCGGTAGCGTCGCCCTGGGGGCCCTGCTGCTCGCGGCGCACCCCGCGGCCGCGCAGTCGGGCCGCGACTCCTTCACAGGGCAGGCCACCGGGCATATCGGCGTCGCCAGCGGCAACGGCGACCGCGGCAGCACCCTGTCGCTGGGGGCCTCGATGGCCGTCCTGGAAGAGTCCGGGCTGGGTGCCGAGTTCGATGTCGGGTTCGCGGACAACGACAACGGGCGGACTGGCGGGCTCGACGTGCAGAGTTACATGATGAACCTGCTGGCGATGTGGCCGAATGGGTCCCTGCGGCCCTACCTGACGGCGGGCGCCGGTGTCCTCCACGCGCGGACCTGCGTCGAGGCATGCGCCGGCACTCAGGCGTGGACCGATTGGGGGTGGTCGGCCGGAGCGGGAGTGCAGTACCAGTTGCGCGACCATTTCGCGCTGCGTGGCGAAGCCCGGTACTTCACCACCATGGCCGATCATCCCGATCCGAGCCGGCCCGACGGCTTCAGCTACTGGCGCTTCTCGGCCGGAGCCACCTATTTCTGGCGCTTCGTCGACTAGTGCGGAACGGCGTGCGGTCGATCGTGCAGAGGGCCTTGCGGATGACGGCGCTGGTGACTGCGCTTGGCGTATCCGGTGTCGCGCAGACCACGCCGGGCCCTGCGGTTCCCGCGTCCGTCGACGCCGTCAGGTCGGCGCTGTCCGCGGTGTCGCTGTCCGACCGTGAGAACGGCGAGATCCTCGGCACGGGCCTCGACATCGTCGAGCGTCCCGACCTCCCCGAGCGCCAACCCGCGGCCGACCCGAACGGCTCGGTCCACCGATTGGCAGTGCTGCTCGCGCCGGGAGCGCTCGACAAGCTGCGCCGCTCGTCCGAGTTCCGTCGACTCGCACCCGGGGACAGCGACGCCGGCGGCTCCACCACGGTCTACGTGCACGCCGAGGCGCCCGCGGTTCGTGTGGTTGTCGCCGCCGACACGGCTCGCGCGATCATCGAGGTTTCCCGACGTCCATGAACTTCCGGTCCGACAACATCCTGGGCTGTCCGCCCGCCATTCTCGATGCCATTGCGCGGGTGAACGACACGCCCACGCACCCGTACGGCCACGACCCGATGACCGCACGGCTGAACCCGCTGTTCTCGGAGATCTTCGAGCACGAGGCGTTCGTCTTCCCCGTATCGTCTGGCACGGCGGCCAATGGCCTGTCACTGGCGGTCGTCACACCCCCCTGGGGCGTGGTGTTCTGCCACCGCCTCGCCCACATCGTGCGCGACGAGTGGTGCTCGCCGGAGTTCTTCACCGGTGGGGCGCGGCTGCTCACGGTCGAGGGGCCCGCGGCGAAGATCACGCCCGATCAGCTGGACGCCCAGGTGCGTCTGACCACGCACGCGGGGAAGCCCTCGACGCTCAGCGTGACGGAGGCCACCGAGGCCGGGACCGTCTACACGCGGGAGGAGCTCCACGCGCTGGTGGAGGTGGCGCGGCAGCACAGGCTGCACGTGCAGATGGACGGCGCGCGCCTTGCCAACGCGCTGGTGGCGCTCGGCTGTTCGCCGGCGGACCTGTCGTGGCGGCTGGGCGTGGACGCGCTGTCGTTCGGCGCCACGAAGAACGGCACGCTGACCGCCGAAGCCGTTGTCGTGTTCCGAAAGGAGCTGGCGGATGAGCTCGCGCACCGGCGCAAGCGCGCGGGCCAGGTGTCGTCGAAGATGCGCTTCTTCTCGGCGCAGCTCGACGCCTATCTGACGGACGACCTGTGGCTGACGAACGCGCGTGCCGCCAACGACAGCGCGCGTCGCCTGGGCGAGGGACTGCGCGCCGCGGGCCTCCAACTGGCGGCGCCGGTGGAAGCCAACCTGGTCTTCCCGCGCGTGCCGCTGCCGCTACGCGATCGCCTGCGCGCCCAGGGCTTCGAGTTCCTCGACTGGCCGGCGCTCGGCGACGATGTCGTCAGGCTGGTGTGCGGCTTCGCGACGCCCGAGGCGCACGTGGACGCCCTCGTGGCCGCCTGTCGCGGCTGAACGAGGGCGCCCATCCCCCGGCTCAGTTCGTCGGCGCGTCCTTCGCCGGAACGGCCTCCATCAACAACGCCAGCGCGCGCTGGAATGCCTCGCCGCCCGGGCGCGATCCCTTGAAGTGGCCGATGCGCACGACGACGAGGTCGTGCGACGGGATGATCATGGTGGTCTGCCCGCCGGCGCCGGACATGTAGTACGCGTCCTTTGGCACGGGGTAGCGGCCGTCGCCGTTGATCCAGAAGAACCCGCCGTAGATCATCCGCTTGTCCGCCTCCCATCCAGGTGCGATGGTGCTGACGAATTTCGCGAACCCCTCGGGCAGGATGCGCTGCCCGTTCCACACGCCGTCCTGCAGGTACAGGTTGCCCAGGCGCGCCCAGTCGCGGCCCGACATGAACTCGTAGCCCTGTGTGAGGAAATTCCCGTACGGGTCGGTCTCCATCACCATCGTCCGCACGCCGATCTTGTCCCAGAGGTTGCGCTGCGGCCAGGAGAGATAGTCCTCGCCGCGCTTCTCGACGGCGAGGCGGATCAGGTAATTGGTGAGCACCGGATCGGTGTTGCGGTAACGGCCCACGGTGTTGGGCGGCCACTGCTGCGGGCGCGTCGCCGCGTACTTGAATGAGTCCACGCGGCCCGTGTAGAGATACAGGTGGTCGGGATAGGGGCCCTGCGGGTCGTAGCCGGGATCGGAGGGCGCGATGATGCGGATGCCGCTCGACATGCGCAGGATGTCCTGGATGCGGATCTGCTGGCGCGGATCGCCGGGGCTCTGCCACTCGGGAACCGGCGCCGGCTGATCCAGCGTGTAGGCGCCCTGCTGAATCAGCACGCCCATCATCGTGGCAGTGACGCTCTTGCCCATGGACCAGCTCTCGAGCGGCGTGGAGGACGTGATGCCGTCCATGTAGCGCTCGCCGACGAGCCGGCCCCGGTGAGTGACGACGAACGCGGAGGTCAGCCCCTCCGCGGGCTCGAAGGCCGCGTCGATGGCCTGCTTGAGCTTCGCCTGGTCCAGCCCGGCCGGCAGCGGATCTGCGGGCAGCGTGTCACCCATGGGCCACGGCGTGGTGTTCGCGTCCGGAAGGTTGGGCCTCACCGCTGTGGGCGTGTAGAAGAGATCGTCGCGGCCCGGCGGCAGCGTGATGCAGCCCTGCGAGCCGAAGTAGCGCGCGGTCAGCGTCGGGCCGTCCGGGATGGTGATGCGCACTTCCTTCTTCGCGCGGTCCACGACGGGCTTGCCCACCTTCTTGCGCTCGGCATAGGGTCCGGTGAAGTAGCCCACGCTCTCCGCCGCCACCTCGGGATCCAGGCCCGTGATGAACACGGCTGAGCACATCGTCTTGGCGTAGCCGGAGGTGTGGTGCTCGAGCGGATTGCCGGGCACGGGCTCGTAGGGCGTCGGCAATTCGAGCGACTTCGCCCGGGCGATCAACGCTTCGGTGGCTGGCAGTTCGGGCGCGGAGGCCGCGGGTGCGGTGGGTGGTGCGGCGGTCTGCTCGGCGGGCGGGGAACTACAGGCCGCCAGGCTCGCGGCGAGGACGAGAGGGAAGGCTCCGAGGATCAGGCGCGATGTCGCTGGCATGGTGACTCCGCTGCTCGAGAGAAACGCAAGAAGTGGATAGCGCTCGTTGTCGCGCGCCAGTCTAACCTCGAACGGTGAACTTTGAACCCGTACCTTTGAACTTCCCTTTTCCTTCCCACTTTTCACTGCCGGGCTGTTAGAGTCCATCAGCTTCGCGGGAGGCCTCATGCGCACCCTGAAGGTAATGTCCGGAGCGATGCTGCTGGCACTGCTGGCGTCGGTGGCGGGGAGGTCGCAGGCACCGCCACCCGCCGGGTCGGGAGCGGTTCTCTACGAGGGCGCCCGGCTCATCGTCGGGGACGGCAGCGGGCCGGTTGAAGACGGTGTGATGCTCGTGGAGCAGGGGCGCTTCACGGCGGTGGGGCGCAGGGGCACGGTGACCGCACCGGCGGGGGCGACGCGCGTCGACCTCGCGGGCAAGACGGTGATGCCCGCGATGGTCAACGCCCACGTGCACATCGGCTACGAGGGCTACACCACGTGGCGGGCCGAGAACCACACGCCGGCCAACGTACTGGATCACCTGCGTCGCGAGGCGTTCTACGGCGTCGCCGCCACCACGTCCGTGGGCACCAGCCCCACCGACCAGGCGCTGCAGTTCCAGCGCGACCAGCGCGCCGGCCAGTTCCCGCCCGCCGCGCGCTTCCTCTTCATGCCGGGCATGGCGCCGCCCAACGGCGGACCAGACGCCGTGCTGCGCGTGGCCACCAACCAGCTTCGCGTGGTCAACGAGGTGACGTCCCCGGACGAGGCTCGCGCGGCCATCCGGCGGATGGCCGGGCAGGGGATCGGCCACGTGAAGATGTGGGTGGACGATCGGCGCGGCACCTACCCGAAGCTGGCGCCCGAGGTGTTCACGGCCATCGTGGACGAGGCGCACGGGCGCAGGATGATCGTGCACGCGCACGCCATCCAGCTGGCGGACCAGAAGGCGGTGGTGCGAGCCGGCGCCGACGTGCTGGTGCACATGGTGCAGAGCGAGCCGATTGACGATGAGTACCTGGCGTTGCTGAAGGCGAAGAAGCCCTACTGGGCCACGGTGATCGGCCTGGGCGATCCGACGGCGGTGTGCAACCCGGATCCCTTCTTCGAGCAGGCGCTGCCGCCACAACTCATCGCGTCCATCCGCGCGACGAAGGAGCGGCGGCCGCTGGCGCCGAGCTGCGGTCCGCCGTCGCCCAATGCGGCCCGGCGCGAGGAGGTCATGTCCCGCAACTTCCCGCGGATGATCGCGGCCGGCGCCCGGCTCGTCCTGGCCACCGACACGGGCATTCATCCGGGGCACACGTTTGGATCCGGCGAACACCTAGAGCTGGCGCGGTGGGTGCGGCTGGGGCTGCCGCCGGCGGAGGCCATCGTGGCGGCCACCTCGCGACCGGCGCAACTGATGGGGCTGACAGACCTGGGCGCGCTGGCGGCGGGCAGGCGCGCCAGCTTCATCGTGCTGGACGCGAACCCACTGGAGGACATTCGCAACACGCGAAGGATCGTGGACGTCTATCTCGAGGGCGAGCGCTTCGACCGTGAGGGGCTGCTGGCCTCGTGGCGAAAGGCGTGGGGGACGCGGTGAACCGAAGGCTGGTCAAGTGCTGACGCCAATGCCCGACGACCGGCGGACCATTCGGTTCACGGCCTTCGTGATCTTGGCCCTGGTGGCCCTGCTTGGCTGGTGGGCGTGGGGGGCGCGGGTGGGGCCCGGACGCGTTTGATTCCATTGGTGCCGGAGGAGGGAATCGAACCCACACACCCTTTACGGATACGGGATTTTGAGTCCCGCGCGTCTGCCAGTTCCGCCACTCCGGCCCAGACTCAGATTATAGGCCGCGGATGGCCGCAGATGGCGCAAAGCTCACGGCCCGCAGATGCCCAGAGGCGGACCGGTTGGATTTCCTGCCGCGCCCTGCGCCGGCATCCGTTTCACGGCGCGATGATGCGGAGCTTGGGGAAGTAGTACTGGTAGCGCCTCGGGTCGCGCGTGAGCAGCGTATGACCCGCGACGGCCGCGTGCGCGCCAATGTAGAAGTCCGGCGGCACCGACCGCCGCTGTCCGCCCAGACGGCGATAGCGCACGAAGGCATGACCCGCCACGAACGCCGCCTCCCACGGCAGCGCCTCGCGCCGAAGGAAGTCCAGCGGGAGGGCCTCGTCCACGTCGCCGATGTCGTCGAAACCTGCCGCCACCTCAGCGTAGACGATCGGATTGATGACCAAAGCGCCTCGCGTGCCACACTCCGACACCATGGCGTCGGACCACTCTCGCCACTCCGACTCTTCGTCGAAGAGATCGATCAGGACGTTGGAGTCAACGAGCGTCGAGCTCATCGGGTTCGTCCCTGAGGAGCGCGAGCAGCTCGCGGCTGCTCATCCGCATCTTCTTGCCGTGCTCCTTCAAGTGCGCGGCAATGCGCTGGCCACGCGTGCGGGGACCCGACTTCGGCCGAATGACCGCGGCCCCGCGCTCGATGCTGAAAACCACCTCGGTGTTCGGCAGAAGGCCGAGCTCGTCGCGCACGGCCTGGGGGATGGTGACCTGGCCCTTGCTGGTGATCCGCATGTAAGAATCCTACCAGTAAGACTCTTACCACGTCCAACGCCGCGGCCCTGGATGGCCTGACGGGTGCCCCCTACAGCCGGGTGAGCGTGCCGCCCCAGGCGGCCGGATCGACGTCGGCGATGGACTCCGAGAAGGTCCACACATGCCCGGACGGATCCTGCGCGGTGTACTGGCGCTCGCCGTAGGGGAAGTCGGTGGGTTCCTGGACGATGAGGGCTCCTGCTTTGCGGGCCCGGGCACAGTGGCCGTGCACGTCGGAGACGCGGACCATGACGGAGTGGGTCCCTCTGAGGGGCGCGGATCCGGTCTCCCTTGGCCTGCCCGTTTGGGCGACGACCACCGCGCCGCCATCGCCGACGTGCAGTTGGACCCGATGGTCGCCAATCCGCAGCCGCTCCTCGAAACCGAACGCCTCGCAGAGCCATCGCGCGGCCGCCGCGACGTCCGGATAGCCCAGCACTGGAATGACGATTGCCGCCGGGATCGAGCGATTGCGCAGCATGTGGCTCGCCTCAGCGTGGCTGCCAGACCAGGCCGATCAACTGCACCGACACACCACCGCGCTTCGGCTTCACCACCACGCGCTCGAGATCGTCCGCCGCCGGATCCCACTGTTCGCCGACCGCCTGCAGGTCCGCTTCGAGCGCCGACTGAAGGTCGGCCAGCTGCTGTCCCAGCGCCTCGACGTTGGCCTCGGCCCGTGCCACGTCCGCGGACTCCCGCGACATGCGGCCCACGCCCTTCGCTGCCGTCGTCGCACGTCCAATCGTGCTGGCGCTCACCGCCTTGCGGCCGAGCAGCGCGCCCAGGACCGTGGCGCCGAAGGACACGGCCGTCGAGACCTTCGACTCCGAGGCCTGCTGCGCTTCGCGTTCCACCGCGGCCTGCGCGCGGCGGACCTTATCCTCTGCGGTCCGAATCTTCGACGCATGCCTCGCGCGCACCTTCTCGAGCGCGGCGTCGCGACCCTCGTGCATCGTCTCCTTCAGGCGGATGCGGAAGGCGCGCTCCGACTCATCCGGCGTCGACGAGAGCTTCGTGCGCGCGCTCCGCAGGAGTTCGACGGTCTGCGTCTGGCCCGCCCACCGGGCGAAGTCCTTCTCCCACGTGGCGTAGCTGCGCGGCCGGGCCGCGGCCGAGGGCAGGGGAGCGAAGGTCGCGCCCGAAGGCGGGGTGGCCTCCAGGTGATCCACGTCGAAGTCGGCTGGCTCCGCATGGTCCCAGTCCACCGCGACGACGCCCTCCGCGATGGGGGTGACGATGGCCACGTCGCGCGTTTCGTCCACGCCGAGCTTCGCGTCGCTGTACGAGATCCGGGCGACGCCGAGCAACGACGCCGAGAGCACCGAGTGCGGCGGGGCGGGAGCGAAGAACTGCTTGATCTGAGGATCCAAGACGGGGATCGTCGACGTCGATGGGGACGCAGATGACGCAGACGCCGAAGCCTCAGACCACGCAGACACGGAGGCCGCAGATGACGCAGACGACGAAGCCGCAGATGACACAGATGTACCGAAAACCGGAGACCGGAGACCGGGGACCGGTACCTCGGAGACCGCAGCCGAGCACAACCGTCGAATCTCGTCGCGCCCCATCGGGCCTCGAAGGTACGACATCGTCCAACGCGTTTCGAACACCGTGGGGTGCTTGTCGTGCACGTTGTGCAGCAGGAAGATCCGCTTGCCGAGCGACGAAAGCAGCTGGTCCAGCGACGCGCGGTCGAAGCCTTCGCCGGAGCTGGCGGCCACGCCTTCCAGGCCGTCCAGTACTCGTGCCTTGTCACCTTCGGTCTGCAGGCGGCCCAGCATCCACGTGCCGCAGTTCGCGAGGGCCTTGTAGTCCAGGTCCACGGGGTTCTGCGTGGCCAGCGTGAGGCCCACGCCGAAGGCGCGGGCCTGCTTCAGCAGCCTCAGCAGCGGCGGCTTCGACGGCGGGTTCGCGACCGGCGGCAGGAAGCCGAAGATCTCGTCGAAGTACACCAGCGCGCGCAGGCTCGAGGTGCCGCGCTGCGCGCGCATCCAGCCCACCAGCTCGTTCAGGAGCAGCGAGACGAAGAACATCCGCTCGTGATCGTCCAGGTGCGCAATCGAGACGACCGCCACGCGCGGCTTGCCGTCGGGCGTGTGAAGGATGGTGTCGAGATCGAGGGCATCGCCCTGCTGCCAGGCCGCGAAGGTGGGTGCGGCCAGCAGCTGGTTCAGCTGCATGGCCAGCGCGAACCGGTCCCTGGCGGGGAAAAAGGCCTCGAGGTCCATCACGCCGATCTTCTCGATGGGAGGGTTCTGGACGGCACCGATGAGGCCGGCCAGGTCCATGTCGCGCCCTTCCTTCCACGCGTGGGCGACGAGTGTGGAGACCAGGATGTGCTCGCGGCTCCTCAGCGGCTCGGCGTCCACGCCGGCCAGCGTCAGCACGCTGGTGGCGGCCGTCGAGACGCGGTCGCCCAGCAGGTCCGGGTCGTCCAGCACCGAGGGGGGCGGCGCCGCGAACGACTGCACGATGGAGATGGGGCGGCCCATGGTGCTGCCCGGCGTGTAGACCACGAACTCCGCGGCGGCCTTCAAGCGTGCGATGCGGGCACCGTCCTGGTCCCACTCCGCCAGCCCTTTGGCCCATTTCGCGGCCTCGGCTGCTCCGTAAGCCTCGGGCGACTGGCCGGCCGCGCGTGCCTCGTCCTGGTTCACCCAGGGCGAGAACTCAGCTCCCGACAAGCCCGGAAAGGTGAGCAGCAGGTTGGCCAGGTCGCCCTTGGGGTCTACGGCCAGCACCGGGATGCCGTCGATGGCCGCCTCTTCCATCAGGCCGATGCCCAGCCCGGTCTTGCCGCTGCCCGTCATCCCGACGATGACGGCGTGCGTGACCAGGTCGGACGAGTCGTAGAGGACCGGCACATCGGTCCGCGCCCGGGCCGCCACGTCGTACTGCTTCCCCAGGTAGAACAGCCCCAGCTTCTCGTAGTCCATAAGGCGGGAATCAGGAATCAGGAATCGGGATCAGGAATCAGGTTACTGTCGCACTTTCCCGTCCGCCGTCCACCGGTAGATGGTCCGGGTGCGGCCTTCCTTGTCGGTAAACGTCTCGATTTTCTCCGCCTCCCAATCGCCCATGGCGAAGTTGTGGGCGACGATCCGGGCGCCGGGCTTCAGCTGGCGGGTCAGGATGGGGCGCAGTTTGAGGTTCGACGAGGAGAGGAGATAGAGCGTGATGACCGTGGCGCCGGAGACGTCGGTGGTCATGGCATCCTGGAGCTTGAACTCCACCAGGTGAGTGACCCCTGCGGCCTTCGCGTTGGCGTTGGCCTCCGCGATGCGCTGGGGGTCGATGTCCACGCCGATGCCGCGGGCCCCATAGACCTTGGCGGCCGTGATGGGGATGCGGCCGTCGCCACAGCCGAGGTCCACGACGACGTCGCTCCTGCCCACGCCGGCCAGGACCAGCATCCGGTCGACCACGTCCTGCGGGGTGGGAACATAGGGCGCCAGCTGGGGGGCATCTGGCCGTTTCTGGGCCACGGCCGGGCTGGCGGGCTGAACGGCCGACTGAACGGCAACGGTTGAGCCGGCCGCCATCAACATCAGGCCGGCCAGCGCGGCGGTTCGACGGGTCATGGGGTGCCAGTTTACCGCGTGGCTCGCGCGGTTCTCCGAGCCGTTCGCGCGATTCCGCCGCTTAACTTCCCGCCAATCAGGGGGTTAGTCCGGCAACCGGCCCATTCCCGGAAACCCGTGGTTTTCCGAGCATTTCCGTTGATTTTCGGGGGTGTGTCGGCTATACTGATGAAGTCTTTGGGGCACGTCGTTCCCAGCCAACCAAGCGTTGAAACGAGGCTCAAGTGTCATTTCAGATCGGCGACAAGGTCATCTACCCGAATCACGGACTCGGTGTCGTCGAGAAGGTCGAAGAGAAGACCATTCTCGGTACCACGACCGGGTTCTTCCACCTCCGCATCATCTCCAATGAAACCACGGTCCTCGTGCCCGTGGCCAACGTCGACAACGTGGGCCTTCGCCGCGCCATCACCGACGAAGAGGTGGAGCGGTTGTTCGGCCTGCTGGGCGACGGGAGGATCGACAACCACCAGAACTGGAAGGGGCGCTTCAAGGACAACTCCGACAAGATGCGCACCGGCTCCATCTACGACATGGCCGACGTGCTGAAGAGCCTCACCTTCCTTGCCAAGTCCAAGAGCCTCTCGTTCCGTGAGAAGCGCATGCTCGACCGCGCGAAGTCGCTCATCGTCTCGGAGATCTCCGAGGTGATGCAGTTGACGGCCGCCAGCATCGAGGATCGCGTGAACCAGGCGCTCGAGAAGTGCTTCGTGATGAAGGCCCGGGCGCAGCAGCGCGCACAGGCGCGCGCCGCCGCCAAGCCCGCGCCGGTGAAGGCGACCGCGGCGAAGACCGCCGCGCGCGTCACCAAGCCGACCACACGTCAGGCGCGGGCGAGCTAGGGCGGCGTCGGGCACGAGGGCCAGGATCCGGGACTCGACGCCCAAGTTCGAGAGCCAGGGCCGGTGAGCGCACCACGCTCACCGGCCCGTTCTCTGTACGCCGGAAGTATCATCGTCTCGCTGGAGGCCCGACCGTCCATGATGTGCCCCCCCCGTCTTGTCCTCTCCGCCGCCGTGCTCCTGCTGACGGCCGCGCCCGCGCTGTCGCAGGCGTCGCGGCAGCTGACCGTCGAGGACTACAGCCGCGCCGAGAAGTTGCTGGGCTACAACACCAACCCGCTGGTGCTGAACGCGGGCGTGCGCCCCAACTGGTTGCCCGACGGGCGCTTCTGGTACCGCACCCTGCGCGAGGCGGGCCCCGAGTTCGTCCTCGTTGATCCGGTGCAGCGTACAAAGGCCCCCGCATTCGATCACGAGAAGGTGACGGCCGCGCTCTCGACGGCGGCTGGGCGCACCTACGAGCGGGCGAAGCTGCCGTTCCAGTCCATCGAGCTGTCACCCGACGGCAAGTCGGTGTCTTTCAGCGTCAACAGCCGGCGCTTCACGTGCGATGTCGACGGCACGGCGTGCAAGGCAGAGGACCAGCCCGCTCCGCGCCCCGAGGTGATCTCTCCGGATGGCAAGCGGGCGGCCTTCATCCGCGACTGGAACCTCTGGGTGCGCGACGTGGCCAACGGCCAGGAGACGCCGCTCACCACCGACGGCGTGAAGGACTACGGCTACGCCACCGACAACGCCGGCTGGCGGTACAGCGACCGGCCGGTGGTGAAGTGGTCGCCCGACTCGCGCAAGATCGCCACGTTCCAGCAGGACCAGCGCGGCGTGGGCGAGATGTATCTGGTAGACACGCGCGTGGGGCACCCGAACCTCCAGGCGTGGAAGTACCCGCTGCCCGGCGACCGGGTGATCACGATGATCGAGCGGGTCGTCATCGACGTGGACGCGAAGAGGGTGGTTCGCTTCAAGATGCCGCCGGATCAGCATCGTTCCACGCTGTGCGACGATGTGATCTGCGGGAACGAGTGGGTGGACGTGCAGTGGGCGCCCGACAGCTCGAGCCTCGCGTTCGTCTCCTCGTCGCGGGACCACAAGCTGGCCGAGCTGAAGGTGGCCGACATCCAGACCGGCGCGGTGCGCGACGTGATGCACGAACTGGTGGGCACCTTCTACGAGTCGGGCAACGGCCGCGCCAACTGGCGCTACCTGCCGAAGTCGAACGAGGCGGTCTGGTTCTCGCAGCGCAGCGATTGGGGCCACCTGTATCTCTACGACCTCGCCACGGGGCAACCGAAGCGGCAGATCACCAGCGGCGACTGGAACGTCACCGAGCTGCAGCGCGTGGACGAGGATGCGCGCGTGCTGTACTTCGAGGCGGTGGGGAAGGAAGGCGGGCGGGATCCCTACTACCGCCACTTCTACCGCGTCGGGATGGATGGCCAGAACCTGCAGCTGCTGTCACCGGCCGACGCCGACCACGACATCTCGCTCGCGCCCAACGGATCGGTCGCCGTCGACGTGTGGTCGACCCCCGACACGCCGCCGACGGCCGTGCTGCGCGACGCCGCGGGCGCCGAGGTGATGGCGCTCGAGAAGGCCGACATCTCGAAGCTGGTGGCCGCAGGATGGCAGCCGCCCCAGCGCATCACGGTGAAGGCGCGTGACGGGGTCACCGAGCTCCACGGCCTGCTCTTCCGGCCCACCCACTTCGACGCTTCGCAGCAGTACCCGATCATCAACCACATCTACCCGGGCCCGCAGACGGGCAGCGTCGGCAGCCGACAGTTCGCCGCGTCCCGCTCCGACACGCAGGCGCTCGCCGAGCTCGGATTCGTCGTCGTGGAAATCGACGGCATGGGCACGCCGTGGCGCTCGAAGCGCTTCCACGAGAAGTATTACGGCGACATGGGCGACAACACGCTGCCCGACCAGGTGGCGGGCATGACGGAGCTGGCGACACGCTTCCCCTGGATCGATCTGGATCGCGCCGGCATCTACGGCCACTCCGGCGGCGGCTACGCCACCGCCGGCGCCATGTTCCGCTACCCCGACTTCTTCAAGGTCGGCGTGTCGCAGGCGGGCAACCACGACAACCGCAACTACGAGGACGACTGGGGCGAGAAGTGGCAGGGCCTGCTCGAGAACCAGACCGGCGGCAAGTCGAACTACGACAACCAGGCCAACCAGCTGGTGGCGCACCAGCTGAAGGGGAAGCTCCTGCTGGCGCACGGCACGATGGACAGGAACGTGCCCATGTACAACACCCTGCTCGTCGTGAACGAGCTGATCACGGCCAACAAGGACTTCGACCTGATCCTGTTCCCGAACCGGGGCCACGGCTTCGGTAACGAACCCTACATGATGCGTCGGCGCTGGGACTACTTCGTCACGCACCTGATGGGCGCCGTGCCGCCGGCCGGCTTCGAGCTGAAGCCGCCCGCGGAGGTCCACTGAGGGCGTTGGCCTCGACTCCCGACTCCTGACTCCTGACTCCTGTCCTATCACTGATGTCCACGTTTGTCGCGGCGGTTCGTTCCGTCATCACCTACATCGTCGTGGCGCTCTACGTCGCCGTCGCCGGCCCCATCGGGATGGTCCTCGCGGTGCCGTTCAAGCTGAAGGGGCTGCTCTACGAGCTGGGGCACATAGGGGTCATGCTCGCGCTGGGCTGCGCGGGCATCCGCTACCGGGTGACGGGCCGCGAGCACGTGCCGGCGGGCCAGGCGGTGGTGTTCTGCTCGAACCACCAGAGCAACGTCGATCCGCCGGTGCTGTTCCGCGCGCTCCATCGGCGGTTGCACATCCTCTACAAGGCCGAGCTCAGCAAGCTGCCGATCCTGGGAACCGCCATCCAGGTGGGCGGGTTCATCCCTGTTCCGCGCGAGCAGAAGGAGGCGGCGATGGTCGCCATCGACCAGGCCGCCGCGTCCATCCGGAGGGGGAACTCGTTCCTCATCTTCCCGGAGGGCACGCGCAGCAGGACCGCGGAGCTCTTGCCCTTCAAGAAGGGCGGGTTCATCATGGCGATCAAGGCCCAGGCGCCGATCGTGCCGGTGGCCATCTCGGGCGGGCGCGACGCCATGCGGAGGGGCAGCGCCATCGTCCGGCCGGTGAAGGTGGACGTGCGAATCGGGGAGCCGGTGCCCACGAAGGGCATGTCGGTGGACGACCGTGACGCGCTCATCGCGGTGGTGCGTGAACGGATCGAAGCGCTGCTGCGTCAGTAATTCACAGAAGACCACATGGATATTCTGATCGCGCTCGGGCGCACGCTGGGCTTCTCGCTGGCCGCGGGCGTGAACCTCTACGCCACCGTGGCGCTGGTGGGGCTGGCGGCGCGCTACGGGTGGGTGGCGCTGCCCGAGCAGTTCCAGGTGTTCAACAACCCGTGGGTCATCGGCGCGGCCGCCGTGCTGTACGCGGTGGAGTTCTTCGCCGACAAGATCCCGTGGGTCGACACGATGTGGGACGCGGTCCACACATTCGTCCGTCCGGTGGGTGGCGCCCTCATCGCCGTGGCCGCGCTGGGCGAGGCCTCTCCCACGGTGGAGGGGCTGGTGGCGCTGCTCGGCGGCGCCGTCGCGGCCGGCAGCCACGCAACGAAGGCGGGCACCCGCGTGGCGGCCAACGCCAGCCCCGAGCCCTTCTCGAACTGGGCCCTCAGCCTCATCGAGGACGTCTTTGTTGTCACGCTGGGCCTCATCACGCTGAAGTACCCACTCCTCGCGCTGGGCGTGAGCGCGGTCATCCTGCTGGTGATGATCCTGGCCGCGCGTTGGATCTGGCGGTGGCTTCGCCGCCCGTCTCCCGCAGCCGCCTGAACCTCACATCCTCCCCCGTCGACCCCTTCGAGAGCCTCAGGGTCGCCCCGAGCAACTTCGTGGGGCGAGACCCGCCGAACCTTGTAGAGTGGGAGCATGCGCCGACGCACCTTCCGGGCTCCGTCGCTGCTGACCGGGGCGCTCGCGGTCCTCGCGCTGTTGGCCGTCGGTCTTTCGGGGGCCGCCCAACAGTCGACCCAGGATTCGCCCCAGGATCCGGCCCAGGAGCCGCTGCCGCGCTTCCGTGCCGGCGCGAACCTGGTGCGGCTCGACGCCTACGTCACGGCCGACGGGCAGCCGGTGACCGATCTCACCGCAGACGACTTCGAGATCCTCGAGGACGACCAGCCGCAGAAGGTGGAGAACTTCGAGCTCGTGCGGGCGCGCGAGGGCAACGGTGTCACGGTTTCCGCGCCCAACCCGAGCTCCACGCGTGACCAGCGCGAGGCCGCGCAGGACCCCGACGCACGCCTGTTCGTCATCTTCCTGGACACCTGGCACGTGGGGCTCGACGGCTCGGCTCGATCCGCGGCGCCGGTAGCGACGTTTCTCGACCAGGTGGTGGGTCCCAACGACCTGGTGGGCGTGATGACGCCGGATATCACGGCCCAGAACATCACGCTCACGCGGCGCGGGACGGGGATCGATCAGATCCTGCGCGACACCTGGACCTGGGGACAGCGCGATCGGCTGAACACGATCGATCCCCGGGAGCAGGACATCCAGACGTGCTACCCCGACAGCGGCAGCACCGCGGGCATTGCCCAGGAGATGATCGAGCGCCGCCGCGAGCAGAAGACGCTGCGCGCGCTCGACGGCATGGTGCGGTACCTCGATGGCTTGCGCGAGGAGCGGAAGTTCGTCCTGCTGCTGTCCGAGGGTTGGGTACTGTTTCGGCGGAACGATCAGCTGGCGCGTCCCCTGGGCGGGTCGCCCCCCGGCGGCACCGCGCCGGTTGGCGTCGGCATCGACGGCCGGGTGACCACGCAGCCGGATCCGCGTGAGGGCGGTGCCGGCGCCGCCAGCCTCGACTCGTGCGAGCGCGAGCGCGTGATGCTCTCGTACATCGACCACGAGCTCGAGGTCCGGCAGCTGGCGCAGCGCGCCAACCGCGCCAACGTTTCGTTCTATCCTCTCGACCCGCGTGGGTTGGTGGTCTTCGACGGTGACATCGGCGGGCCGTTTCGTCCCCCTCCGCCGGAGGTGGACCGGGCGCGCCTGTCCAACAGGCAGGACGGCCTGCGCGAGCTGGCACAGCAGACCGACGGCGCCTGGGTGCTGAACACCAACGACACCGGCGGCGCGCTGGCTCGGATGCTGACGGACACCAGCTCGTACTACCTCCTCAGCTACTACTCGACCAACGCCAAGCTCGATGGCCGGTTCCGGCGTATCACCGTGACGGTGAAGCGGCCCGACGTGGAGGTGCGCGCGCGTCCGGGCTACCTGGCGCCGACTGAGGCCGAGGCACGCGCCGCGGGCGGCGCGGTGGGCGGTCCCCGCGCGCCGGGCACCCGCCCGATGCTGCCTCCGGCCGTCTCGCGCGCGCTCGATGCCATCGTTCCGGGGCGCGGGAATCTGCCGGTGCGCATCCAGGCCGTGGGGCTGGCGGATCGGGTGCGCGCGGTGGTGGAGCTCGATGCCGCCACGATGAAGCAGCCGGCATGGCAGGCGGGGGGCACGCTGCAGGTGAGCATCGAGCCTGAACGCGGCGCGGCGCCGACCGTCCTGGAGGCCACCATCGCGGGCGGCCAGCGGAGCGTCGTGGTGGAAGGCCCCGAGGATGGGCTTCCGCCCGGTCGCTACACCGTCCGCGTCGAGGGGCGGGCCGCCAATGGCAGGGATACGATTCGCGCGTCGACCCAGGCCGTCGTGACCGGCGAGGCCCAGGCCCTCAGCGGCGGCACCGTGGCCTTCCGACGCGGGCCGACGACGGGTCTGGCCTATCAGCCCACGGCCGACCCGCGGTTCCGTCGCACCGAACGCCTGCGCGTCGAGGTGCCGGTGTTCGCGACCGGCGTGCTCACGACGAGCGGTCGCGTGCTGACGCGCGAGGGTGCGCCGTTACCGCTGCAGGTGGCGACGTCGGAGCGGATCGACGAGCAGACCGACGCGCGCTACGTCGTGGCCGACGTGACGCTGGCGCCGCTGGCGCAGGGCGACTTCGTGCTCGAGGTGGCGGTGGGGAAGGAATCGGCGACGTACGGATTCCGGATAGTGCCGTAGCACGGAGGTTCAGCTGCCCCCGGTGGTGAAGGACAGGGCGAAGGACTTCAGGTGCTCGCCCGCCGCGCTTCGGATGCCGGCACCCAATGTCAGCCGCACCTCGCGGAAGCGCTCCCAGGGCCTGGTCGGGCGGATGGTGAGCGCGCGGTCTGCGGCGTCGTAACTGGTGCTGAACTCGATGGCGGGCGGCTCGGGCTCGCCGCGCTCGAGCGAGTCCTGGAGTGAGTAGACCAGCGTGATCTGGTCCTGCAGCGTCGTCGCATCCAGGTGCGCGGAGAACTGGAGGCGGATGGGCGCGTTCAGCCGAACGCCGGCTTCGTCCTGTCCGGGAACGCTGAAGATCACTTCCACCGGCTCAGATGGCGCGGCCACCAACGACAGGGTCATGGCGGCCACGAGTCCAGCAGTCGCAACAGCGCGAGTCACCACGCTATTCTGAAACAGGTTCGAGGCCGCGATGGTCCGCTTGTCACGCTGGTTCATGGCCGCGCTCGCCGGTGGCGCGATCGTCTGGGTGGGGTGGGCACTGGTTGACCCAATCGTGCCAGACCTGGGCCCGGTGGCCGCGGGCCTTGCTATTCTCGCCGCGCTGTTCGGGCTTCACCAGCTGGCGCGTTGGGCCGAGTCGCGCGGGTGGATCTATTACCAGAAGCGGCAAGGCAGCTGGGATGCGGTCGGCGCCGCCTTGTCGGACGTCCACCAGATTTACCGGCCCGGCGAGCGCTACGTGAAGGAGCTCAAGGAAGACGCCCACGTCTACGAAGAAGACGACGACCTCAGCGCGGGACCGGCAGGCTCGCGCGGAGGCGTTCGGCCTGCTCCTTCATCTCGGGGTGCTCGGCGGCAATCGCCAGGAAATTGAACGCACCCGCGCCTTTGCCCGTGCGCACCAGGCAGTGCGCGGCGTTGTACGCGCCCTGCGCCGCTCTGAGCTCGCTCGACGTGATCGTCGCCTGGTGCTCGGCCGCGGCGGCGGCCCTGGTCTCGGGTGGGTCGGTGGCACGATCGAGCGCAGCCAGATCGGCCCGCGCAGTGGCCGCGGCCTGGGTGTAGCACGACACTGCCGTCGCGAAGGCCGTGGCGCCCGCGGCCCAGTCGGGCCGGCTCGTGTGCACGAGGCCGAGATACCAGATGGCCTGGCAGTTGGCGCTGTCGGCCTCCCAGGCGCGCTTCAGCCTCGACTCCGCCTCGTCCGGTTGCTTCAAGTCGAACTTGATGACGCCGGCGAGCGTGTAGGCAGCGCTGCTCGACATCAGCAGCAACACCTGCTCGGCGTCGGTCTCGGCCGCGGCCAGGTCGCGCAACTGATAGTGGTTCCATGCGCGCCAGTCGTGCGCGTCCCCGAGGAGGAACGTGCCCAGCTCGATCATCCGCGTGGCGGTGGAGACGGCCTCGACGTGCCGGCCGAGGTAGGTGAGCGTGATGACACGGCCCAACAGGGCGGGCCGCATCGTGGGGGCGAGGCTCAGCAGGTGGTCGTAGGTGGCGAGCGCTGGCTCCAACTGGCGGAGCGCCTGCTGCGCGCCAGCGAGCGACAGCAGGACCGCGGGCGCGTCAGGCAGGCCCTGCACGGCGCGTGCGAAGAGTTCTGCGGCGCGTCGAACATCGCGCGACGCGGCCAGCTGGCGGCGGCCCATGTACCACGCGGCCCCGTGCCAGCGCGGGTCCGCGTCGATGAGCGCATTGACGGATTCGTCCGGCGCAAGCGCGCACGTGGCCAGCCGCCAGGTGACGAGCGGGATCTCCGCGTGAGCCTTCGCAAGGGCGTCACGATCCACGGCCTCGCGCATCTGCCGGTCCTCGCAGGCGGCGGACAGCACCACGTACGTCGCCAGCCTCGAAGAAAAGATGACCGGATCGAGCGCCGCGCGCAACTCGGCCACGCGGGCCTGCCACGGGGGGTAGGGCAGCGCTCGCGTGCTGACGCCGATCGGGCTCGCGTCGCCGGACACGAGGTCGGCAAGGTCCAGCACCGCCCCGTAATCAACATCGCCCGATCGGGAAGCCGAGAGACCCGCAGCCAGCGCTCGCGCTCGCATGAGCGCCTGCGAGGCGTCGATGCCCAGCTCGCGCTGGCGAAGCCCCACGAGGACGCGCGCCTCGACGAGCCGGAGCCGCAACGTCGCGGACGGTGCAGAAGCGGCCGACACCTGCTGCTCGAGGATGTCAGCGGCCTCCTGCAGGCAGAGGTAGCAGCCCTGGCGGACGAGCGCCTCGGCCCTGTCGAGCGCGGCCCTCGTCTGCGGCGAGGGGCGTCGCGCGGCGCATGCGGCCAAGGGCAGAACGACCGCCAGCAGGATGGCGCGGCTCGGAAATCGGGTGAAGGACACGACGCGCCGATCGCCAAGGGGGGCTATTCCATCTTCCGCTGTCCGTACCGCACGAGGATGACGGCCAGGGCGAGGAAGAGTGCCGCCCCGGCCAGCTGCCCGGTGAGGCCCTCCTCGTGCAGGAACGCCAGCGCGTTGCCCACGGCCTGGAACGGGCCGAGCCAGTCGGCGCCGACCAGGACCGCGTACAGAATCCCCGCGAGCGAGCCGCCCGCGATGAGGCCCGAGCTGAAGAGCACACCCGCGCTCAGGTCCGACTCCTTCTTCTCGCCCGTCTTGCGCTCGACCCACCACCGCACCAGGCCACCCGCGAAGATGGGCGCGGTCGTGGCAATCGGCAGGTACGCGCCCACGGCAAACGACAGCGAATGGATGCCGCACAACTCCAGCGTAACGGCGACGAAGACCCCGACGAGCACCAGGCCCCACGGAAGGTTCTGCGAAAGCAGGCCCTTGATGAGCGTGGCCATCAGCGTCGCCTGCGGCGCGGCCACATCGGCGGAGCCGATGCCGAACACGCGGTGCATGTAGAGCACCGTCATCCCGATGACGAACGACGAGGTGACGACCCCGATCGCGAGGCTCATCTGCTGGGCGATGGGCGTCGCCCCGACGATGTAGCCCGTCTTCAGGTCCTGCGAGGTGTTGCCGGCGTTGGCGGCCGCGATGCAGACGATGGCGCCCACCGAGAGGGCCACCGGGCCGTAGGCGTCGCCCGTCCAGCCCAGGGCCACGAAGATGATGCAGGTGATGATCAGCGTCGCGATCGTCATGCCTGAGATGGGGTTGGACGAGGACCCGATGAGCCCGGTGATGCGCGACGACACGGTCGCGAAGAAGAAACCGAACAGGACGATCAGGACGGAGACCAGGATGTTGCCCTGGGTGGGCAGGCCCGGCATCACCGCGAGGAAGATGGCCAGCGCCAGCGAGCCGGCCAGCACGATGGTGAGGGGCAGGTCGCGCTCGGTCCGCAGCTGCACGCCGTTCGAGGTGGCGCCCAGTCCCTTGAGGCCCTCCTTCGCCGAGGCCACGATCGTGGGCAGGGTGCGGCCCAGCGTGATGAGGCCGGCCGCCAGCACGGCGCCCGCGCCGATGTAGCGGATGTAGGCGCTCCAGATTTGCCCGGGGCCCATCTCGGAGAGCAGGAATGGCTGACCCGTGGCCGGGTTGTTGGCGAAGTTGGGGTGGATGGGCGGGAACGGCGTCGGGATGGCCGCGCCGAGCAGGGTGAGCAACGGCAGCAGCACCAGCCACGACAGCACGCCGCCCGCGAACATCGTGCCGGCGATGCGCGGGCCGATCACGTAGCCCACACCCATGTACTCGGGCGAGATGTCCACGTTCAACGTGGCGTTCGGGAACTGGCTGGTTCGCGGCGTGGAATAGCCGATCTCGGTGAGGAACAGGTTGAAGATCCACGACAGCGACTTCCAGACCGCGCCGAAGCTCAGTCCGGCGAACACCAGGCCCGCCAGCTGGCCTCCGCGCTCGCCGGCGACCAGCACCTCCGCGCAGGCCGTGCCCTCGGGGTAGGGGAGCACGCCGTGCTCCTTCACGATGAGGGCGCGCCGCAGGGGCACCATCATCAGCACGCCGAGGATGCCGCCCGCGAAGGCGAGCATCGTGATCTGCGTGTAGTTGAAATAGCCCGGGCCGTCCGGTGTGAGGAAGATCAGCGCCGGGATGGTGAAGACGACGCCGCCCGCCACCGATTCGCCAGCCGACCCGATGGTCTGGACGATATTGTTCTCGAGGATCGTCGATCCGCCGAGGTGCTTCAGCACCGAGATGGCGAGCACCGCGATGGGAATCGAGGCGCTGACCGTGAGGCCCGCGCGCAATCCCAGGTAGACCGTGGAGGCGCCGAAGAGGAGCCCGAAGAGCACGCCGATGAAGATGGCCTTGGCCGTGAACTCGGCCATCGATTGCGACGCGGGGACGTAGGGCTGGAAACCTTTCGGGGTATCGGCCATGGGCGGGGATGATACCAGCATCGGACTTTGCTATCCTGTGGGTCCTTGTGAATTCTCCGAACAAGCGCAGGGCCGCCTCCGAGCAGGTGTCCGAGCTCACCACGAATCGGCTGTCCGTCTATCTGCGATGCCTCAACCAGCTCGAGGCCGCGGGCGTGGAGACCATTTCGTCCCAGTCGCTCGCCGAGCAGTTCCACCTGAACGCCGCTCAGATCCGGAAGGACCTGGCCTACTTCGGCGAGTTCGGCGTCCGCGGCGTGGGCTACTACGTCAAGGACCTGAAACGCCACCTGCGCCAGATCCTCGGCCTCGATCGGAAGCTGAAGGTGGCGGTGGTCGGCGCCGGCAATCTGGGCCTCGCGCTGGCCGACTATCCCGGTTTTCGCCGCGAGGGCTTCGAGATCGTCGCGATGTTCGACGTGTCGGACGCGAAGATCGGCGACGCCTCACGCAGCGGCGTGCCCATCTACGACATCCGCGAGCTGCGCAAGGTGGCAAGGCGCGAGCACCTGGACATCGGGGTCATCGCCGTGCCGGCCGAATCGGCCCAGCCCGTGCTCGACATGGTGGTCGCTGCCGGCGTGAAGGCCATCCTCAACTTCTCGCCCGGCACGCTGCGGGTGCCGCCCGGGGTGAAGCTGAAGAGCGTGGACCTCACGGTATCGCTCGAGAGCCTGTCGTTTTACCTCGCGCAGGGAGGGGAGGATGGCTAAGCGAGTTGCGGGAGTCGGGCCTGTCCGCCGAAGCCTGGGCGAAGGCGGAAGACGGGAGTCGGGAGTCGGAAGAACGGCGCCGGGAGCACGAACGACGGCGTCGGGAGGGGACAAGACTGGGTCGGGAACCGGGCGTGTCCGCCGAAGCCCTGGCGAAGGCGGACGACGGGAACCCGCGGCCGCGCCACGGCTGTCGCACGTGGGCGCCGACGGGAGGGCGCGCATGGTGGACGTGGGCGGGAAGGCCGTCACCGCGCGCGAGGCGGTGGCTCGCGGCAGCGTCACCATGTCCGCGCTGGCCCGCAAGCTGATTCGCACGGGCGCCGTGAAGAAGGGGGATCCCCTGCAGGCCGCCCGCCTGGCCGGCATCCTCGCCGCCAAGCGCACCAGCGAGCTCATCCCCCTGTGCCACCCGCTGATGCTCTCCCACGTATCGGTGGAGCTCACCGCCACCCGCACCGGTTACGACCTCGAGGCGCGCGTCCGCACCACCGGGCAGACCGGCGTGGAAATGGAAGCCCTCACCGCGGTGGCCGTGGCCGGCCTCACCATCTACGACATGCTGAAGGCCGTCGACCGCGACATGGTGATCGGCGAGGTGCGGCTCATCGAGAAGCGCGGCGGCAAGAGCGGCGAGTTCCGGCGAAGGTAGTCCACGGGAACAGTTCAGCGCTCCGCTGCCGGCGGTGGCTCGATGTGAATCACCGCATCCTTTATCTCCGGGAAGCGCGCCATCAGCCGGTCCTTCACCACGTGCGAGATCCGGTGGGCCTCGTGCAGCGGCAGGTCGCCGTCCATCCACACGTGCAGATCGAGGAACACGAAGTCGACGGGGCCGCGCGTGCGGATCTGGTGGCACCCCATTACCTCGGGCACCGACTGCACCACCTCGCGGATGTTGCTCTCGTCGATGACGATGCGATCGCCGAGGATGCGCGCGGTGTCGTGGAAGATCTCCCAGCACGCATGGGCGATGAACCCGGCGACCAGGAGGGCGGCGACGGGATCGAGCCACGGGTAGCCCAGCCGCACGCCCACCAGGGCCAGGATCACCGCGCCCGAGGTCAGCAGGTCGCTGCTGGTGTGATGGGCGTCGGCGAGGAGGATCTCGCTGGTCAGGCGGCGGCCGGCACTCCGCTCGTACCACACCACGGCGACGTTCACGAGGAACGTGCTGCCCATCACCCAGAACGCCAGCGCGTGGACCTCAGGTGTAGCACCGCTCCGCAGCCGCTCTATGGCGGCTCCCAGCACCTGGACGAGCACCAGCACCAGGAAGATCAGGATGCCGAGCGACGCCATCGTCTCGAACTTGCGATGGCCGTAGGGATGGTCCTCGTCCGGGGGCCGGCTGGCGACGCGCACCCCGACGATGGCGACGACGTTCGAAGCCGTGTCCGTGAGGGAGTGGAAGCCGTCGGAGAGGATGCTCACCGCCCCGGACGCATAGCCCAGGAGGATCTTCGCGACGGCGACGATCAGGTTGAGGACGAGAACGCGCCCGAGGACGCGTGAGACCGCGGCGTAGCGATCCACGCGCCTAGAAGATCGTGGCGTTCGGGACCGGCCACCAGCGCAGCTGCACCTTGCCGATGATGTACTTCTTGGGCACGAAACCCCAGTGGCGGCTGTCGGAGCTGTTGTTCCGGTGGTCGCCCATCACGAAGTAGTAGCCCTCGGGGATGACCTGCGGGCCCCAGTCGTCGTGGCTGCGGTATTCGGGCGGCACCTGGTTGTCGGGCACCGGCACGTCGTTGACGTAGACGCGGCCATCCACCACGCGCACCGTGTCGCCTTCCTCGGCGATGACGCGCTTGACGAACGATTTCTCCGGGTTCAGCGGGTAGTACAGCATGACGATGTCGCCGCGCTGCGGATCCGCGAGGCGATAGGCCAGCTTGTTCACGATGAGGCGATCCTGGTCGGCCAGCGTGGGCGCCATGCTCTGGCCCTCGACGCGTGCCACCTGGAACCCGAAGGTCACGATGAGCGTGGCGTAGACGGCCGCCGACGCCAGGGTCTTCACCCACGCGACGAACTCGTCGCGCCACACGTCCATGCGCCGCGATGCCGGGCCCTCGGCCACGGCCGGGGCGACCGGAGCCGCCGGGGCGGGCACGGGCGTCAGCGGGGCAACGGCTTCGAATCTGAACGGCGACGGCGTGTCTTCATCGCCGGGGTCGCCAAACGCTACAGCTTCAGGTACTCCCGGAGCCGCCGCGTCTGCGTTCGGCTGACCGGGATCTCGGTCGCTTTCGCGTCCTTCATCCTGAGGATGTAGTTCCTGCTGAACCAAGGGACGATCTCCTTGATCTTGTTGATGTTCACGAGATGCGACCGGTGCACCCGCCAGAAAACCGCCGGGTCGAGCCGGGCCTGCAACTCGTCCAGGGTCCGGTCATTCGATGTGCCAGACACCTGTCCAGTCACAATATTAATCGAATCGTCGACGACCGAGACGTAGATGATGTCGTCGGCCTGAACCAGGACGAAGCGGTCGTGGGTTTTGACGGCCACCTGGGCCGGCCGGTTCGCCGTGGACATCATCCGGACCAGACGGTCGAGCTGGTCGGCCAGGGGCGGGTTCTCGACCCGGCGGGTACGGACGCGCTGGACGGCCTCGCCCAGCCGGGTGGCCTCCACCGGCTTCAGCAGATAGTCCACGGCGTTCACCTCGAAGGCCTCGACGGCCCGCTGGTCGAACGCCGTCACGAACACGACGGCCGGGGATACCCCGGTTTCCCGGATTTGCCTGGCCACCTCCAACCCGGTGAGACCGGGCATCTGGATGTCCAGGAACGCCACGTCCGGCTCCAGGCGCGCGATGGTGTCCACGGCCTCCATCCCGTTGACCGCCTGGCCGACCACCTCCACACCCTCCATCTGGCCGAGCAGGTAGCACAACTCGTCCCGCGCCGGCTGTTCGTCGTCGGCGACCACGGCGGTGAGGTGGTGACCGTTTCCGTTGTGGTTGTGGTTCATGACGCCAGCTGGTGCGGGGTGACGGAGAGGGGGATCTCCACCCGGGCCAGGGCGCCCTTGCCCGGGACGCCTGAGAGCAGGAGCCGGCCCTGCGCGCCGTACAACACGCGCAGCCGCTCGTTCACGTTGCTGAGGCCGATCCCGGCCCGCATGGCCGTCTCCAGCCGTTCCTCCGAGATGCCCAGCCCATCGTCCTCGACCTCGATGATCGTGGCGTGACGATCGCGCCAGGCGCGGATGGTGATGCAGCCGGGGCCTACCTTCCGGGACAGCCCGTGCTTGATGGCGTTCTCCACCAGGGGCTGCAACAGCAGACTGGGCACGATGACGTCGAGCGTCTCGGACGAAACGGTCTTGCGGACGCTCAACCGGGGACCGAACCGCACCACCTCGATGGCCAGGTACTCGTCAATGGCGTCGAGTTCCTCGCGCAGCGTGACGAACTGCTCGTCGCTCTGCATCAGCTTCCGGAGCAGGCCCGAGAGCTTCTGGACGACCATGCGGGCCGTCTCGGGCTGCGAGCGGATGAGCGACGACACCGACGCCAGGGTGTTGAAGAGAAAGTGCGGGTTGATCTGGCTCTTGAGCGCCTCGACCTTCGCAGCCAGCAGCAGCGTCTCCTGCTCGTGGAGGCGGTGCTCGATGCGGGCGTTGTTCCAGATCTTGATGGGAATGGACACGGTGAGAACGGTGGCCACGTAGACGGCCACGGTGAGCCAGAACGAATCGCCGTGCAGGTGGAACAGGCGGGTTTCCCCGAAGCGCGCGCCCACCCCTTGCCTGATCAACTCGAGCCCGATGGGCACGAGCAGGAGGAGGACCTGCCAGTTCACCTCCAGGCTGCGCATCATGCGCCACAAGTGGCCCGGTAGGCTGAAGAAGACGAACGGCGAGAAGCTCCAGATGTCTTCTTTCGGGCAGGCCTCCCGGAAACCGCCGCCGGCGAAACCGCAGCCGACCGCGAAAGGCAGGGCGCCGAACTCGCCCGCCACCATCCCCGGCAGGGCCATACTGGCGCCCACGATCGCGCCCGTGTAGGGGCCGGCGATGAGCCCGGCCAGGAAGGCGCCTTCGAGCGTCAGGTCGGCCGCCTCGTAGTTGAGCAGCAGCCGGGCCGCCACACCGGCCGTGAGCGGGACGATGAGGCTGACGGCGAACACCAGCCTGTCGGGCCAGTTGCGCTGCTCGAAGATGAGGATGTGGCGGAATCGCCGGTAGCGGGCGAGCATGGTGGCCAGCGCCGCCATCACCGCCAGCTTGACGATTAGCGTGGTGAGGAGGAACTGGCCGGCGGATAAGAACTTGGGTTCCTGAAGCACGGCGGCGATCCCGGGGGAAATGGTATCATTTTGGGCATGATTCGCCCGCTCGTCGAAGGTTTTGCGCTCACGTTCAGGCACTTGTTCCGGCGCCCGATCACGGTGAACTACCCGGACGTGAAAGTGCCCATGTTCCCGAAGTACCGGGGCAAGCAGGTGCTGATGCGCGACGAGAACGGCCTGGAGAAATGCGTGGCCTGCGGCCTGTGCTCGGTGGCGTGCCCGGCGGACGCCATCTACCTGGAGGCCGCGGAGAACGACGGCACCGTGATGGCAGGCCCCCGCTACGCGTCGGTCTACCAGATTCACAAGACCCGCTGCATCTTCTGCGGTTACTGCGAAGAGGCGTGCCCGGTGTCGGCCATCTTCATGGGCAAGGACTACGAGCTGGCGGTCTACAGCAAGGACGACTTCATCTGGGACAAGACCGAGCTGCTGGTGCCCCCCGCGGCCGACCAGCAGGCGCCAATGGCCCCGCGCTAGGGCCGCAGATTACGCAGATTGCGCAGATGAAGTTGGCCGGCGGCGCGTCGCGCCACCGGACAGTGGCCGGCCGCAGGCCGGCCGCGGCCAACGCTCGACCCGCGCGGCGGAAATCTCATCTGATGAACCTCATCTGCGGAATCTGCGTAATCTGCGGGTCGAACCCTTCGGCGTAATCGACAGACACGCCCCATGAAACCCTTCCTCGAGGCCCTCTCCGAGCGCATCCTCGTCTGCGACGGCGCGATGGGGACGATGCTGTACGGGAAGGGCGTCTTCATCAATCGGTGTTTCGAGTCGCTGACGCTCACCGAGCCCGACCTGGTGCGCGACGTGCACGCGCAGTATCTCCGCGCGGGCGCCGACGTCATCGAGACCAACACCTTCGGGGCCAACCGGATGAAGCTGCGCGCGTTCGGGCTGGGGAACCGCGTGGCCGAGATCAACCAGGCCGCCGCGGCGCTGGCCCGCGCGGCGCGCGACGCCGCGCCGGGAGGGCCGAAGGCCTACGTGGCGGGCGCCATCGGCCCGCTGGGCGTGCGCGTGGAGCCGTGGGGCAAGACGGGCGTGGACGAAGCGGAAGCCATCTTCCGCGAGCAGGCCGAGGCCCTGGCGAAGGGGGGCGTGGACCTGTTCATGCTCGAGACCTTCCGCGACCTGAACGAGATGGGCGCCGCCATCGCCGCCGTCCGAGCGGTCTCGGACCTGCCCATCGTCGCGCAGATGACGACCGAGGAGGACGGCAACAGCCTGGACGGCATGCCGCCCGAGCAGTTCGCGCCCGAGCTGGTCGCCAGGGGGGCGCATGTCGTGGGCCTCAACTGCAGCGTCGGCCCGGCGCCGATGCTCGAGACCGTGGAGCGCATCGCCGACGTCGTGTCTGCGCCGCTGGCCGCGCAGCCCAACGCCGGCAAGCCGCGCGACATCGAGGGACGCAACCTCTATCTCTGCTCGCCCGACTACATGGCGTCGTACGCACGCCGGTTCGTCAGTGCCGGTGTGCGCCTCGTGGGCGGGTGCTGCGGCACGACGCCGGAGCACATCCGCCAGATCGCCCAGGCGGTGAGAGCCATGGCCCCGGGCCTCGCCAACCGCGAGACGGCCACGGCCGAGGCGCGGACGCCCATTGCCAGCCAGCCCCACGCGCAGGCACCGACCCCGCGCCGGGAGAAATCGCCGCTCGCGCGGAAGCTCGCCGACGGCCGCTTCGTCACCATCGTCGAGGTGCCGCCGCCTCGGGGGTACGACGCCGCCGAGGCCGTCGAAGCTGCGCGGCGCCTGCATGCCCACGGTGTGGATGTCGTGACCATTCCCGACGGGCCGCGCAGCGGCGCGCGGCTGAGCGCCCTTTCGCTGGCGGTGCTCGTGGCCGGGCAGGGCGTCGAGCCGCTGTTGCAGTATTCCTGCCGCGACCGGAACCTGCTCGGCATCCAGTCCGACCTGCTGGGCGCGCACGCCCTGGGGCTGCGCAACCTCCTCGGCATCACCGGCGACGTGCGCACGCTTGGCGACATCCCCGACGCGACGGCGGTGTTCGACATCGACTCGATCGGGCTCATCAACGTGGTCACCCGGCTCAATTACGGGCTCGACATCGGCGGGCAACCCATCGGGCCGCCGACCCGGTTCCATGCCGGCGTCATGGCCAACCCGTCGCGCGATCTGGATCAGGAACTGAAGCGACTGCACTACAAGGTGGACGCGGGCGCCGAGTTCGTCATTACCAGGCCGGTGTTCGACGTGGCCACCTTCCAGCGCTTCCTGCAGCGAGTCGAGGGTTTCCGGATCCCCATCATCGTGGGGGTGTGGCCGTTCGACAACGCCTTGCATGCCGAGTTCATGGCCAACGAGGTGCCGGGAGTGACGGTGCCCGATGCCCTGGTCGCGCGGATGCGCGAGGCGGGCAGCGCCGAGGCCGCGGAGGCCGAGGGCGTGGCCATCGCGCGGGAATTGCTGGCCGCCCTCAGGCCGATGGCGCAGGGCGCCCAGATCTTCACCCTGTCGGGGCGTGTGGAGCGCGCCTTCGAGGTTCTCGCTTGACCCACCCTGGAAGCTTCGTGCTGGTGACTCGCCACACTTCTGATATAGTCCAGACGGCAGCGGAGGGCTCATCAGCCTTGTTCGAACCACACAGCTCGGGACCCGACCACGACTTCGTGCCGACCGGCGATGCCGCCGCCCCGGCCCTTTCGGTGACAGCCGTGGAGAACGCGTTCGTCGAGCGCGTCTACCAGAAGCTGGCCGGCGTGTACGACTACACGTTCGGCCCCACGCTGCACCCCGGCCGTCTGGAAGCCATCGAGAAGATGCGCATCCGGCCCGGCGACGCGGTCCTCGAGGTGGGTGTCGGCACCGGCATCAACCTGGCGCTCTACCCGGACAGCTGCCTGGTCACCGGCATCGACCTCTCGTCCAAGATGCTGGAGAAGGCACAGAAGCGCATCCTGATGAAGGAGTTGGCGCACTGCGAGGTGATGGAGATGAACGCCGAGAAGCTGGCGTTCCCGGACGACTCGTTCGACGTGGTCTACGCGCCGTATGTCATCAGCGTGGTGCCCGACCCGGTGAAGGTCGCGCGCGAGATGTACCGCGTGTGCCGGCCCGGGGGCCGCGTGGTCATCCTGAACCATTTCAAGAGCACGAACCCGGTGCTCTCGAGGATTGAGCGCGCCATCTCGCCCATGACCGTGCATATCGGCTTCAAGGCCGATCTGGATCTCGACGGCTTCCTGGCCCAGGCCAACCTGAAGCCCATCTCCATCGAGAAGGTCAACGTCCCGAAGATGTGGACGCTGGTCACCTGCGCCAAGACCGCCTGAAGCCCCGGGGCGCGCCCCACGCCCCTGAACGACGTCCCCTGAACGTCTTGACCGGCCCCGACCGCGGGGCTATCGTCGCGATTACCCGTGATAACCCGAAACCGACTCCCGATTCTGGCTGCCGTGGCGGCCATGGCCGTTGTCTGTGCCATGGCCGGCCTGCCCGCCGCCTTCGCGGACATCCAGGTTGAAAAGAACGTCCCGGCCCGCATGCGCGACGGCGTGGTGCTGCGCGCCGACGTCTATCGGCCTTCCGCGCCGGGCGCCTATCCGGTGCTGCTGCAGCGGACGCCGTACTCGAAGCACGACGCCACGTCTGCGAAGCGCTTCAGCACGCTCGCGGCACGCGGCTTCATCGTCGTGGCGCAGGACACGCGCGGGCGCTACACGTCGGACGGTGTGGCCGTGCCCCACGACGAGGCCGACGATGGGTTCGACACGGTGCAGTGGGCGGCGTCGCTGCCCGGGTCGAACGGGAAGGTGGGGATGTTTGGCGGCAGCTACCTGGCGACCACGCAGTTGCAGGCCGCGACCAGGCAGCCGCCGGCACTGACCGCGCTGTTCCCCGCCTCGTCCTATGCGAGCCGCCACGAGATGGTGTTCCAGGGCGGCGCGTTCTACCTGAGCGACGGGCTGTCGTGGAACCTGGGCCAGGCGGTGGACGTGCGGCGGCGCGTGTTCACGCCGGACGTGGACCGCGACGGTCCGATCGGCCTCGATGCGGCCCAGCGCAAGCTGCTGGGATCGACGTGGTACTGGCACCTGCCGCTGAAGTCGATGAACGAGCTCGACATCCGGCGGTTCTCGCCGGGCTACTTCCAGATGCTGGACCACCCGGACTTCGGCCCGTTCTGGGCGCCGGGCGACATCCGCTCGCAGCATCACCGGTTCACGGTGCCCGCGTTCCACCTGACGGGGTGGTACGACACGCTGCTCACGGGCACGCTCGCCAACTTCACCGGGCTCAGGGCCAACGCCGCCACCGAGACGGCGCGCCGGTATCAGCGGCTCATCATCGGTCCCTGGACGCACGCGCGGCCGAGTGCCTCGAGCACGAAGATCGGTGACGTGGACTTCGGCCCCGAGGCCGGCTTCGATTCGGAAGAGCTGACCATCCGCTGGTTCGATCACTGGTTGAAGGGCGGCGACCGCGCGGTGGTCGAGACCGCGCCCGTGCGGTTGTTCGTGATGGGCGAGAACCGCTGGCGCGACGAACAGGAGTGGCCGCTGGCGCGCGCGCGGCAGACGGCCTACTACCTGCGGGGCGGTGGGAGGGCAAACACGCTCGAGGGCGATGGCGTGCTGCACCCCGACGCACCGGGGGCCGCCGACCGAGCCGATCGATACGTCTACGACCCGGCCAACCCCGTGCCGACCGGCGCCAGCGGTGGATACTCGCGCACGCCCGCGGATCAACGCGCCGTCGAGCAGCGTTCGGACGTGCTGGTCTACACGTCCGCGCCCCTCGAGCAGGACCTGGAGGTCACCGGGCCGCTGGCCCTCACGCTCTGGGTCTCGTCCAGTGCGCGCGACACCGACTTCACCGGCAAGCTCGTGGACGTGTTCCCGGACGGCACGGCGCGCGCGCTGGCCGACGGCATCCTGCGCGCGCGGTATCGCAACGGGACCACGCGCCCGTCGCTGTTGGCGCCGGGTGAGCCCACGGAGATCACCATCGACCTCGGCGCGACGTCGAACCTGTTCCGCGCCGGGCATCGCATTCGCCTGGAGGTGTCGAGCAGCAACTTCCCGCGGTTCGATCGCAATCCGAACACGGGCGGGGTGTTCGGCGAGGACCGCGAGGTGCGGAAAGCCGAGCAGACCATCCTGCACGACGCCGCGCACCCCTCGCGACTCATCCTGCGCATCGTCCCTCGCGTCGCGTCAAGCAGTGGCGCGCCTGCGTCGGCCGCCGCGCCCGGCGCCATCGTCGCTCCTGCCTCGAGCGCCACGGTTGCCTCGGGCGGAGCGGCAGCCCGCGCCCAGTCCGGCGCGTCATTCGTGGTGGTGAACGCGCGGCTCATCGATGGCACCGGCGCGCCCGCGCGCCCGGCGTCGGTGCGCGTGGTGGAGGGCCGCATCGCCGAGATCGGGAACCTGCAGCCAGCCCAGGGCGAGCGCACCATCGATGCCGGCGGGCTCGTGCTGGCGCCGGGGTTCATCGATCCCCACAATCACTCCACCGAGGGCCTCCTCACCGAGCCCGATGCGGCCAGCCAGATCTCGCAGGGCATCACCACGCTGGTGGTAGGACAGGACGGGAGCTCGCCGTGGCCCATCAAGGGCTACCTGGACAAGCTGCGCGCCTCGCCGCCGTCGGTGAACGTGCTGACCGCCGTGGGCCATGCCACCGTGCGGGAGCTGGTGATGGGCGACGACTACACGCGCGCCGCACGGCCGGACGAAGTGGCGAAGATGGAGGCGTTGGTGGCGCAGGGGATGCGCGAGGGTGCCATCGCGCTGTCGAGCGGCCTCGAGTACGAGGTGGGCAGCTACTCCACGACGGACGAAGTGGTGGCGCTCGCGCGCGTGGCGGGCCGCGAGGGCGGGTTCTACATCTCGCACACGCGCGACGAGGCCGACAAGTCGTTCGATGCGATGCGCGAAGTCATCACGATTGGCGAGCGCGCGAAGCTGCCCGTGCAGAACACCCACATCAAGCTGGGCACGGTGGGCGTGTGGCACCAGGCAGACGAAGCGCTGCGCCTCTTCGACCAGGCGCGGGCGCGCGGCGTGGACGTGACGGCCGACGTCTACCCCTACGAAGCGTGGTCGTCCACCATCACCGTGCTCATCCCGAGCAAGCGCTACGACGATCCCGAGGCCGTCACGCAGGGCCTGGCCGACGTGGGTGGCGCCGGGAACATCCTCATCACGCGGCACGCCGCCAATCCCGGGTACGAGTTCAAGACGCTGGCCGACGTGGCGAAGAGCCAGAGCACCACGCCCGTGGACCTCTTCATCCGCATCGTGAAGGACGGCGGCGCCTCCGTGGTCTGCACGGCGATGGTGGACGACGACATCCGCGCGTTCGTGCGGTGGCCGCACTCGATGTTCTCGAGCGACGGGGGCATCGGGGTGCGTCATCCGCGCGGCGCGGGCTCCTACCCGCGCGTGCTGGGGCGCTTCGTGCGCGAGCGCAAGTGGCTGACGCTGGAGGAGGCCATCCGCAAGATGACCTCGATGCCGGCGGCGCGCCTGTCACTGGCCGACCGCGGCACCGTCCGAGTCGGCGCCTGGGCGGATCTCGTGCTCTTCGACCCTGACACGGTGATCGATCGGAGCACCTTCAGCGACCCGTTCACGCTGGCCACGGGCATCCGCAAGGTGTGGGTGAACGGCGAGCTGGTGTGGGACGAGCCGCGGGTCACGGGCTCGCGCCCTGGCCGGGTGCTAACCAGAAAGTGAAAAGTGAGAAGTGAGAAGTGAGAAGTGAGAAGTCGGAAGCGAGAAGAACGAAGCGAGAAGAACGAGGTGAGACCTCGAGATTTGCAGCCCGCGCCGAGGGCGCGTCAGCGTGTCACTCCGTGCTTCTCACTTCTCACTTCTCACTTCTGACTTCTGACTTCTCACCTCCCTAACTCCTGGGCGCCCCGAAGGGATCCTCCAGTGACGGGCTCTGGGGCGTCATCAGCTCGGCGCCGTTCTCGGTGATCACCATGTCGTCCTCGAGGCGCACGCCGAACTCCCCTGGGATGTAGATCCCGGGCTCATCGCTGAAGGTCATGCCCGGCGCGAGGGGCAGGGTGTTGCCCTTCACCAGGTACGGCCATTCGTGGCCGTCCATGCCCATGCCGTGCCCCACCCGGTGGGTGAAGAACTTGTAGTCGGGGCCGTAGCCGGCGTCCACGATCACCTTGCGCGCGGCCGCGTCCACGGCCTCGCACGGCACGCCGGGGCGTGCGGCCCTGAGCGCCGCGGTCTGGGCCTGGTATTCAATGTCGAACACCTGCCTCATCTTGTCGGTGGGCTTGCCGAGGACGAACGTGCGGCTGATATCCGAGACATAGCCGAGCACGTTGCACCCGCCGTCGATCAGCAGGATGCTGCCCTCGCGCACCACCTGAGGGGTGATCGAGCCGTGGGGGAGGGCCGAGAACTCGCCCACCTGCACGCCGGCGCCGCCCTCGAAACCCAGCTTGCGGTGCGCCCTGGCCACCAGGTCGGCGAAGTCGTCCTGGGTCATGCCGTCCTTCAGTGCCTTCCACGCGGCCTCATAGGCCTTTAGCGTGACTTGCGCGGCCAGCCGCATCAGCGCCAGTTCGTGGGCGTCCTTGACGACGCGGCACCCGGCGGTGACGGGGGTGCCGCTGACGGTCTTCACCGTGGGCGCGGCCTTCGCCACGCCGTCGCTGAACACGAAGCGCACCGTCTCTTCCACGCCGAGCGTGCCCGACGCGACGCCACGGTCGCGCAGGCCCTGGGCCACGCGCTGGTACGGGTCCTCGTGTTCCTCCCACGTCCGCACGTCGGCGGACGAGCCGAGCGGACCGGAGGCGATCTGCTCGCGGGCGCGGTCTTCCTCGAACGCGGGACACACGTAGAAGGCATCGCCCTTCGCGGGCAGCACCATGGCGAAGAGCCGTTCGCTGAGGCCCCAGCGCATGCCGCTGAAGTAAACGAGCGAGGTGCCGCCGGTGAGCATCAGCGCGTCGATCTTCTGCTCGGCCATCAAACGCCGGGCCTTCTCGATGCGATCCCGCCTCTCGTCGGCGCTGATGGGCACGGCCTGGTCGCGCATCGAGGTGAGCGCGGCAATCGAGGGCGGCTCGGCCGCGGCCCCCTGGGCGCCTGCGCCCGCACCGGCGGCGGGGGCCGCTGTTCCCGAGGCCGGGGTCGAGCAGGCCGGGGCCAGCGATGCGCCGGCGGCCAGGGATCCCATCTTCACGAACGAGCGGCGGTTCAACATAGTCAGGAGTCAGGAGTCAGGAGACGGACGTCGGCCGTCCGACCCGGCGCTACATCATACTCAGGACGCGGCCGGCCGCAACGTCCGCGCCGTCCACGCGCGCGCGTTCGGGCGGGGCCGGCTGCGCGAGCAGCCTGTCGAGGTGTGGTCGCCAGTTCGCGGTGAACAGGTCGTCGTGACCGATGAAGGCGGCGCGCAGGTAACGGGGCATGCCGGCGACCAGCACGTCGTACTCGGCGAAGTCGCCGCGCGAGGTGTAGAGGATCGCGCTGCCGTTGGCCACGCACTCGGCGATGATGCCGTAGCCGGGCTTGGTGACCACCACGTCCACGGCCCTCACGATGTCCTCGTATCGATAGCCGCGCGCATACATCGCCGGCTCGTCCAGCGGGATGAGGCTGCCCAGCGGGCCGAGCGCCTGCAGGGTGCGTGCGCCAATCGGGGTGGCGCCACTCACCAGCACGCCGTAGCCCTCGAGGTGTGACAGCGCCTCCATGTCCAGGCCTGCGACGCCGTAGCCGCCGAACGAGACGAGCGCGAGGCGCTGGTCCCCGCGCCACCCGAACGCTCTGCGCACCTCGCGTGGGTCGCGTCGTGACCGGCGGGCGATGAACGGCAGGTCTTCGATGCGAGTGAAGGTCTCGAACCCGCCCCAAAGCGGCAGGCGGAGCGCCAGGTCGGCCGTGGCGTAGATCTCGCCGAGGCGGCGGGCGAGGTCGGCGCCCCCGGAGTAGGCAGCGTAGATCCAGTCCCACGTGAAGTTGCCGAGGGCCACGGCGGGCACGGCGGCCGCGCGGGCGGCGGCGATGCCGAGCGGCGGGATGTCGGCCACCACGATCTGCGCGTCGAGGGCACGGAGCGCCTCGGCCTCGACCGCAACATGGGCTGGCATGTCGTGCAGGAACCGCACCGCATGATTCACCGTCTCTTCTACATCGATCCGAAGGCTGTCGGCCTGCACGGCGCCCGTGTCGCATTCCACACGCACGAGCTCGATCCGCGGGTGCGCCGTGCGGGCAAACAGCCACGGGGCGGCTGACGACCGGACGACGATGCGGAGGTGAGGCGCCCGCGCGGCGAGTGCATTCAGCAATTCGATGGATCGTGACGCGTGGCCGAATCCGTGTCCGGAGATGTAGCAAACGAGAGTCACGCGAATGTGTGCAGCAGGCGGAACGAGCGTTCGGTATCGAGGGCGACAGTCATTCGTCTCCGCGATCACCCGGGCCCGCGGTAATCGTATACTGGCCAGTCGGTAAGATAGCGAGCGTTCTCACGATAGACGGGATCCTCTTTCGAACGGTCCCCGCCGAACGGTGCAAGAGGCAAGAGGGAGGGTGTATGAGCGCGACGTGTCGCGTGTGTCTTGGCTTGATGATGGTGGTGGTGCTGGCGTCCAGCGGGTGGGCGCAGCAGACGGGTTCTCTGGCGGGCACGGTGCGGGATGCGCAGGGCGGTGTCCTGCCCGGTGTCAGCGTGACAGTGACGGGCGGCACGACCGCCGCGGTCCGGACGGCCGTGACCAACGAGATGGGCGCCTACACGCTCTCCGGATTGCCCCCGGGCACCTACGCCGTGGCCTTCGAGCTCACGGGTTTCGGCTCGCAGAAAAACGAAGAAGTGCAGGTGCAGGTGAACCGCACCACGCGCGTGGACATCGAGCTGGGCGTGGGCACGCTGCAGGAGACCGTCACGGTGAGCGGCGCCTCGCCGGTGGTGGACGTCAGCTCCACGACCACGCAGACCAACATCACCAGAGATCTCTACGAGTCGATCCCGACGGGGCGCAACCCCTGGGTGATGGCCGGCCTGGTGCCCGGCGTCGTCACGGGCCGGCTGGACGTGGGCGGCACCGAGGGCATGCAGCAGTACAACCTCGAGGCCTTCGGATCGGCCGACAGCCAGAAGTCGTTCAGCATCGACGGCCTGAAGACCAATTGGCCGGGCGGCGGCGGCGGCTCCACGATGCAGTACTACGGCTTCGAGATGTACGAGGAATACAACATGCAGACCGCCTCGGGCACCGCGGAGAGCGATGTCAGCGGCGTCTTCATGAACATGGTCACGAAGTCGGGCGGCAACCGCTTCACCAGCGACCACAACTTCTACTTCATGAACGACGCCCTGCAGGGCGAGAACGTGGACGACGACCTCTGCCGCCAGCTGGGACTGCAGTCCGGTTGTGAGAGCCAGACCGGCGCCGCGGGCAACCCGATCGACATCTCGTACGACTGGAGCTCCACGCTGGGCGGCCCCATCGTTCGCGACCGGGCCTGGTTCTTCGGCGCGTTCCGCCTGTGGCGCCTGGACCAGCTGCAGATCAACGCGCGCAACGCCGACGGCTCGCAGGCCATCGACGACAACGACATCAAGAACTTCATGGGCAAGGCCACGTGGCAGACCACGCCGAACATGCGCACGTCGGTCATGTTCAACCGCAACCTCAAGAATCGGTATCACCGCCGCGACTCGCCGTACCTGTTCGTCGAGGACCGGGCGACGGTGCTGCAGGATCAGCCCGCGCAGAACCTCGTGGCCCAGTACAACCACGTGCTCGGCAAGAGCATGGTGGTGGACGCGCGCGTGGGCAGCATGTGGGGGACGTTCCCCAGCCGCTACCAGTCGGAGGTCGGGCCGGACGACATCGCGCTGCGCGACGTGAATACGAACCAGCGGTTCAACGCGGCCGAGATCCAGTCGCTCAACCCCAACTACCGCATCCAGGCCAACGGCACGCTCAGCTACTTCGTGCCGCAGCTGGCGGGCGGCAGCCACGACTTCAAGGTGGGCATGCAGCTCTCCTGGGAGAAGATGGAGTACGAGCGCATCCGCAACGGAGACATCCTCCTCGAGATGCGCGACGGCGCGCCGTTCCAGGGGCAGATCGCCAACACGCCCATCAACTCGGATCACCGCCTGGAGACCTGGGGCGCGTTCCTCCAGGACCGCTGGACGCTCGGCCGCGCCACCATCAACGTCGGCGTGCGGATGGACGGCACGTCGGGCTACCTGCCGGCGCAGGCGAGCCCCGCGGGCACGTACGTCGGTGAGCGATCGTTCCCCGAGATCGACGTCTACGACTACTCGTTCAACATCATGCCCCGCGTCGGCATCTCGTACGACCTGTTCGGCAACGGGACGACGGCCCTGAAGGCCTACTACGGACGCTTCTACAACCAGTTTGGCTCGGACATCCTGGAGGCCTCGAACCGGAACGCCCTGGCCACGCTCAACGTGGCGTGGACGGACCGTGACGGCGATCGCCAGCTCGATGCCGGCGAGCTCGGGAACATCCCGACGTTCGGCGCCGGGTTGTTCCCGACGGTCGACGCCAATTCGAAGCGCCCGTACAGCGACGAGATCAACGCGGGCGTCGAACACCAGCTGATCCCCAACCTGGCCGTCGGTGTGAGCTACCACCGCCGCCAGCACCGCAACGGCCTCGGTGTGGTGGACCGCGCGCGCCCGTCGACGGCCTACACCCCCGAGAACCGGACCTACACCGACTCGGACGGCTCGGTGAAGAGCATCACCATCTACAAGCTGCAGCCGGCCTTCGGGTCGCTCCGGGACCGCGTCATCACCAACGTGGATGTGCTGGAGAGCGACTACGACGGGGTGCAGTTCGATGTCCAGAAGCGCATGTCGAACCGGTGGCAGATGCTGGCCGGGCTCTCGCTGCAGAAGCACAAGGGCTTCGACCACGGCGGGACGTTCACCAACCCCGGCAACGCCACGGACTTCAACAACCCCAACTACATCCTGAACCGCGACGACGGCTCGGTGTTCACCGAGCTGCCGTGGACCTTCACCCTGTCGGGCACCTACGTGCTGCCGCTGTGGGACATCACCACGTCGGCGAAGTACACGGCGCGCGATGGTGACCCGCTGAACCGCACGCAGCTGTTCTCGTTCACCAGCCCGACCACGTCGCAGCCCAGCGAGACCATCCGCGTCGTGCAGCGTGGCGAGGATCGCACGGAGACCGTGAACAAGTTCGTGGACATCCGGTTCGCCAAGCGCTTCCAGGCCGGCCGGTCGAACATCGAGGCCACGGTCGACTTGTTCAACCTGCTGAACGCCAACCATGTGCTCGGCCAGACCGAGGCGCTCGGCGCCACCTGGTCGCGCCCGAACCGCATCCTGACGCCGCGCATCATCCGCTTCGGCGTGACGGCGAGGTTCTAGGGAGATACCTGAGGTCTTGGGTCTTGAGTCTTGGGTCTTGGGGACTAGCTCCAGGGCTCGATACTCGAGACCCAGGGCCCAGGGCCCAGGGCCCCGGACCCAGATCCCAAGACCCAAGACCCAAGCCCCAAGCCCCAAGCCCCAAGCCCCAAGACCCAAGCCCCAAGCCCCAAGACCCAAGCCCCCAAGCCCCAAGACCCTGCTAAGATCGAGGCGTGTCCCTCGACGAACGCGCCTTTTTCACCGAGAAGCCCGAGCAGCGGCCGGGTCGGTTCACCTGCCCGCGCTGCCGGCGCGCCAACGACTACACCGTGCGCTGGGTCCGCCGCACCAAGAAGGACCGACTGCCCGGCGGTGCCGGCGACGCCGACCGCGCCCGCTTCGCCAAGCTCCGCGACCACCTGCTGAGGCTCGACGACGAGGTGGTGTGCAAGACGTGCGGCAAGAAGTTCGAGATCCCGTCCCACCACTCCCTGCTGTTCGTGGATCAGCTGGAAGGGTTGCCCAAGGACGAGGATCTGGACGCCGAGATCGCCGCCGCCGAAAGCCAGCCGGCCCCCGCCACCGATCGCTCGAAGCTGCCCGCCCGTTTCACCCGACCCTCCCGGGGGTGGAAGGGGTAGTCAATGAGCGATTGGGGATGACTGGGTGATTGGGTGATTGGCAAATCACCAATCGTCAATCAGCGAATCCTCAATGAATCGCCGAATCGCCGAATCGCCAATCACCAATGAATCGCTCAATCTGCAATCACGCCATCGCTCAATGCCCCCCCTCACCACACGCCGGGCAGCAGCCTCCACCGAACCCGGCGCTGATAATCGCTGTAGGTCTGGCCGAACGCCGCCTGCAGCCCACGTTCCTCGAACGGGATGGCCACGACCAGATACAGCGTGCTGATGCCGGCGAACAGCAGCCGGCCAGCGGTCATCGTCGGCGCGCCGAAGACGATGAGGACCCATCCAAAGTAGATGGGGTGGCGGAGCCACCGATAGGGGCCGCTGACTTCCAGCGTCGATGAGGCGTCCGCACGCGTCTCGGGTGCGTGACGGACCCCGGCCAGTTCCCAGACATCGATGCGCGACGCGCTCCGCAGCGTGAGGACGATGCCGGCAAACTGGACGGCGTGGAGAGCCCATCTGAGGGCGCCCGTGGCCTGCCAGGCGATGCCGGGGAGCGGCTGCCACAGCAGGCAGACGGCAATGAGGAGGAGGCTGGCCACCCACACGTAGGCGGCGCGCTCGAGCGAGGGGGGCAGCAGGCGCTTCACCAGCGCCTTGACGCCGGTGCGGGCGAAGATCGAGTGGTGAAGGGCGAAGGCCGAGAAGAGCGCGATGTTGACGGCCAGCGCACCCGGCACGCGGTCCGGGGACACGGTGGCGGGCTGGCCGAGCAAGACGAGGTAGAACCAGGCGAAATAGAGGAGCGAGACAAGGAACAGGCCGGCTCCCGCCCAGGTGGCCGCGCGCATGCGCATAGTATAGGAGCCATGCGGCCTCGCATCGCGATCACGGGCATCGGCGCGGTGTCGGCGTTTGGCGCCGGGCGCGAGACGTTCTGGGCGTCGGTCAGCCGCGGCGCCAGCGGCACGCGCGGCATCACCGAATTCGACGCCTCCACCTACCCGTGCCGCGTGGCCGCCGCCGTCCCGCCGCTCATCGACGATCCCGAGCCGCTGGAGGGCGAGGGAGAGTTGCGCGACTCCAGGGCCGATCCGAGGCGCTACTCGCGGGCGGCGCACTTCGGCGTGCGGGCGGCTCGCGAAGCCTGGAACGATGCCGGCCTGCGGTTCGGCGAGCCGCGTGCCGGCGTCATCATCGGATCCGGCGGGGGCGGTATCGACATCGGCGAGCGCCAGTACGAGGAGTTCTTCACGAACGGCGGGCGGCAGGTGACGCCCTATGCCATTGCCGTCGGCATCTGCGGCATGGTCTCGAGCGAGATCTCCATCGCCCTCGGGCTCAGGGGCATCAGCCACGTGCTGTCCACCGGCTGCACGAGCTCCACCGACGCGATCGGCTACGCGCGCCTGCTGCTGTTGCTCGACGAGTACGACGTGCTGCTGTCCGGTGGCGCCGACGGATGCGTGCTGCCGGGCATGATCTTCGGCTTCTCGCGCATGCGCGCCGTCTCCACGCACTACAACGACCGGCCCGCCGAGGCGTCGCGGCCATTCGATCGCGGGCGCGACGGGTTCGTGCTGGGCGAGGGCGCGTGGATGCTCGCGCTGGAGCGGGAAGACCGGGCCCGCGCGCGGGGCGCGCGCATCTACGCGTGCGTGGAGGGCTATGCCTCCACGTGCGACGCCTATCACCGCGTGCAGATGGATCCGGACGGCACCGAGATCGTGCGCTGCATCCGAGGCGCGCTGGGCCAGGCGGGGCGCGCGCCGGAGGAGATCGGCTACGTCAACTACCACGGCACGTCCACGCAGCTGAACGACGCCATCGAGTCGCGGTGCACGCGCGAGGCGCTCGGGCCCTCCGCCGAGCGGACGCCGGGCTCGTCCACCAAGTCGATGATCGGCCACCCGCAGGGCGCCAGCGGCGCGGCCGGCGTCGTGACCGCCGCGCTGGCGCTGGCGCGCGGGTTCCTGCCGCCCACCATCAACCTGCGCGATCCCGATCCGGCGTGCGACCTGGATTTCATCCCCAACGAGGGCCGGCACGCTCGAGCGGGTGCGGCCCTCTGCAACTGCCTGGGGTTCGGGTCGAAGAACTCGGCGCTGGTCCTCGGGGCGGCCGACGGGCGCGCGTGAGCTCGGGACGCGGGCATCCATGGACGATGTGGTGATTGTGGGAGGCGGGCCGGCGGGGGCACTGGCGGCGTGCCTGCTGGCGCGGCGGGGCGCGCGTGTGACGCTGGTGGAGCGCGCGCGCTTCCCACGCGCGAAGCTGTGCGGAGACACGCTCAATCCCGGCGCGATGGCGCTGCTCGCGCGGCACTTCGACACCGGGCCGCTGCGCGCGCGCGGGCGGCCCATCGACGGCATGGTGCTCACCGGACCGCGAGGCGTGCAGGTGATCGGCGCGTACGGCCACGGCGCGCGGGGCCTGGCCATCACGCGCGACGTCCTCGACGCCTGGCTCATCGACGAGGCCGTGCAGGCCGGCGCCATGGTCGTGGACGACACCACCGTGATCTCGCCGCTGCCGGCCGCGCGCCACGGCATGGTGGGCGGTGTCGTCACGCGGCATCGATCGGGGCGAACGCGGTCGATACCTGCCGGCCTCACCCTGGCAGCCGACGGCCGGCGCTCGCGCCTCGGGCAGGCCCTGGCCCTGTCGCGCGCGGCCCGGCATCCACGCCGATGGGCCATCGGCGCCTACTTCGAGTCCGCGGACGGGCTGACGAGCATGGGCGAGATGCACGTGCGAGAGGGCCACTACCTCGGGGTGGCGCCCACCCCCGACGGCCGGGCCAACGCGTGCCTCGTGCGCGAGCTGGTCCCGGGCCAGGGCTCGTGGCCGAGCCCGGAATTGCTGTTGCGAACAGCCCTCGATGCGGATGCGGTCCTCGCGCCACGCTTCCGCCGGGCACGCATGGTGGCGAAGGCGCGGGTGCTGGGACCGCTGGCCGTGGACACCGCGTGCCCCGCCTGCCCCGGGCTGTGGCTCGTCGGCGACGCCGCCGGGTTCATCGATCCGATGACGGGCGACGGTATCCACCTCGCGCTGAAAGGAGCCGAAGTGGCCGCGGCCACCGCCGGCGCCGTGCTCGACGGCCAGCTCGATGCGGCCCACGCGCACTCGAGCTACGCCCGCGCGCTCGACCGGCGCCTCGGTCCCAAGCGGCGATTCAACCGCCTGCTCCGTGGCCTGGTGGGCTCCCCGCGCTCGGTGGCCGCGGCGGCGCGGCTGGCCACCGTGTGGCCGACGGCGTTCGCAGTCGTGATTCGTCACGCGGGCGACTGCGGAGTGCACGCGTGACCCTCTCGCCCGGGCTCGCCGTGGCGCTCGTCACGCTGGTGGCCGTCCTGCTCGTGATGGCGGGCGAGGCGCTGCTCTCGCGCGTGAACGAGGCCTCTCTCCGGCGCCGCGGCGCGGTTGAACCCGAAGGCGACGTGTACCGCACCATGCAGTGGGCCTATCCGGCGTCGTTCATTGCCATGGCCGTAGAAGGGGCGCTGTGGGGGCCGGCGCCCCGCGATCTGCTGCTGGCGGGGCTGGCCGTCTTTGGCGCCGCGAAGGCGCTGAAGCTGTGGGCGATCACATCGCTCGGCGAGCGGTGGTCGTTCCGCGTGCTCGTGCTGCCGGGCCAGCCATTGGTGGCCACCGGCCCCTACCGCTGGATGCGCCATCCCAACTACCTGGCGGTGGTGGGAGAGATCGTCGGCGTGGCGCTCACCGTCTGGGCGCCGGTCACCGGCCTCCTGGCCCTCGTGGGGTTCGGATGGCTGATGCGGCGCCGGATTGCGGTGGAGGAGCGGGCGCTCGGCTACGGCCGGGGCGGCACGTGACATCGTGTGACACCGGCCTAAACCCTTCCCACGGTATACTTTCCGGCACTTCGCCCATGAAGAGGATTGTCCCCGCGGTGATGCTGGCGTTGGTCGTGGCATTCGCACTGGTTGCCGCCTCGGAACAGGGTGCGCCAGCCACGCCGCCGGCTCCGGAACCACGCTCCGGGCCGGCCTCGCTTCCGGTTCCAGCCGTCGCGCCCGTCACGTCTCGGTCCGCGCCCGCGCGCGTCCCCCAGGCGGCTGCCGCGGCCACCGCCCTCGCTCACACGGAGGTCGTCAGGCAGTACTGCGTCACCTGCCACAGCGATCGGGCGAAGGCCGGCGGGCTGTCGCTCGCCTCGTTCGACGCGGCCACGGCCGCCGAGCATCCCGACGTCACGGAAAAGATGATCCGAAAGCTGCGGGCCGGCATGATGCCGCCCGCCGGCGCGAAGCGCCCGGACGCCGCCACGCTGGCAGCGCTCACGACGGCGCTCGAGACGCGGATCGATCGCGCCGCCGTGGCCATCCGGCCAGGCTCGCGCGTGTTCCAGCGGCTCAACCGGGCTGAGTACGCGCGGGCCGTCCGCGATCTGCTCGCCGTGGACGTGGACGTCTCGGCGCTCCTGCCCGCCGACACCATCAGCGCCGGGTTCGACAACGTCTCCGACTCGCAGATGTTCTCGCCCACGCTGATGGAGGCGTACCTGCGCGCCGCGAGCAAGGTGACCGCGCTGGCGGTGGGTGACCCCGAGGCCGAATCGGCCGAGGCGCTGTACCGGGTGCCGAAGACCGCGTCGCAGATGGAGCGTGTCGAGGGCGCGCCGCTCGGGACACGCGGCGGCACGTCGGTGCTGCACACCTTCCCGGCGGATGGGGACTACACGCTCCGGCTCGAGCTGCACAGCAACGCGTGCGGCTTCCTGTTCGGCGGCCCGACCACCGGCGAACAGATGGAGGTGTCGATCGACGGCGAGCGCGTAGCCCTGCTCGACGTGAACCCGCGCATGGCCGACATGTCGGGTGGCCTGTCGCTGAAAACGCCCACGATTCACGTCACCGCGGGCGCGCACCGTGTGACGGCGGCCTTCCTGCAGCGGTTCGAAGGCCCGGTGAACGACCTCATCGCGCCCATCGATCACACGCTGGCCGACACGCAGATCGGCGTCGCGCACGGCATCACCGCCCTCCCGCACCTGAAGGACATGGCCATCGTCGGCCCGCAGCGGGTAACCGGTGTGTCCGACACGGCCAGCCGCCGGAAGATCTTCGCCTGCCGTCCCACGTCGCCTGCCGAGGAGTCTGCCTGCGCGTCGCGGCTCGTCCGCGACCTGGCCACCGAAGCGTTCAGGCGACCGGTCGGGACGCGCGACTTCGATCGGCTCATGCAGTTCTACGCGGACGGGCGCGCGGAGGGCGACTTCGAATCCGGCATCGCCTCGGCCATCGAGGCCATCCTGGCGAGCCCGCAGTTCCTGTTCAGGCTCGAGCCCGTGCCGGCGGGGGTGGTGGCCGGGCAACCCTATCGCCTGGACGATCTCGCGCTGGCCTCGCGCCTCTCCTTCTTCATCTGGGGCAGCGGGCCCGACGCGGGGCTGCTGAAGACGGCGACCGCGGGCACGCTCTCCACGCCCGGCGTGCTCGACCGCGAAGTGAAACGCATGCTGGCCGACCCGCGGTCCGACGCGCTGGCCTCGCGCTTCGCGGCGCAGTGGCTGCGCCTGGCCGACGTCGAGCAGATTCTTCCCGACGCGATCCTCTATCCCTATTTCGACCGGTCGCTGGGCCGCGCGATGGTGCGCGAGACCGAGCTCTTCTTCGACAGCCTGGTGCGGGAAGATCGCAGCGTCCTGGATCTGCTGACGGCGGATCACACGTTCGTCAACGGCCGCCTCGCCCGGCACTACGGCATCCCGAACATCACGGGCAGCGAGTTCCAGCGCGTCACCGTTCCCGACGAGCGGCGCGGCCTGCTCGGCAAGGGCAGCGTCCTGCTGCTCACGTCGGTGGCGGACCGGACCTCGCCGGTGATGCGCGGCAAGTGGGTCATGGAAGTGCTGCTGGGATCGCCCCCGCCCGCGCCGCCTCCCAATGTGCCGGCGCTCGAGGACACCAAGGCGACGGGCGCGACCCGCCTGCTCACGGTGCGCGAGCGCATGGAAGAGCACCGGAAGAACCCCGCGTGCCGGTCGTGCCACCGCGTGATCGATCCGCTGGGGCTGGCCCTCGAGAACTTCGATGTGACCGGCAGGTGGCGCATCAAGGACAACGGCGCGCCGGTGGACCCCACGGGCGAGCTCTACGACGGCACGCCGATGGACGGGCCGGACGGCCTGCGGCGCGCGATCCTCAAGCACCAGGACGTGTTCGTGCTCAGCTTCACCGAGAGCCTGATGACCTACGCGCTCGGCCGGCGCATCGAAGCCGAAGACATGCCCCTGGTGCGCCGCATCGTCCGGGAAGCAGGCGCCAACGACCTGAAGATCGGCGCGTTCGTGCAGGCCATCGTCCGGAGCCCCGCGTTCAGGATGAGCGCGGAGGCGCCGGCGCCGACGGACACCGCGTCGGCGTGGCCCGAGTAGTTCCACCAGGCGGCACAAGGGGGGAGAATCGGACATGGACGTTCTGACCAGGCGACACCTCGATCGGCGGACGGCCCTCAAGGGCATCGGCGTCAGCGTGGCGCTGCCGCTGCTCGAAGCGATGCTGCCCGCGCGGACGGCCGAGGCCCGCCAGCTTGGCCGGAAGCTGCGCTTCGTGGCCATCGAGATGGTGCACGGCGCCGCCGGGAGCACCGCCTACGGCGAGAAGAACAACCTGTGGGCGCCGGCCGAGGTGGGCAGCGGCTTCGATGTGAGCAAGACGAGCCTCGCGCCGCTGGATCCCTACCGCGACCACCTGACCATCATCAGCCGTACGGACGTGCGCAATGCCGAGGCGTTCGCGCCACCCGAGATTGGCGGCGACCACTTCCGTTCCGCGGCCGTGTTCCTCACGCAGTCGCATCCGCACCAGACGCAGGGGTCGGATGTCCGGGCGGGCGTGTCGATCGACCAGATCTACGCGCAGCAGGTCGGCAGCGAGACACCCATCCCGTCCATGCAGCTCTGCATCGAGAGCGTGGACCAGGCGGGCGGCTGCTTCTACGGCTACTCCTGCGCCTACACCGACTCGATCAGCTGGGGCTCGCCGACCGAGCCGCTGCCGATGATCCGAGATCCGCGCGCGGTGTTCGATCAGCTGTTCGGCGTCGGGGCCACGCCCGAGGCCCGTGCCCGCCGGCGGCGGAAGGACAAGAGCATTCTCGACTGGGTGACGGCCTCGGTGAACGACCTGAAGGGCACGCTGGGCGCGGCGGATCGCGCGCGCCTCGCGGACTACCTCGACGACGTGCGCGAGATCGAGCGGCGCATCCAGAAGGTCGAGACGTTCAACGCCACCGGCGAGCAGCGCGAGCTGCCGGGCGCGCCCGCGGGCGTGCCGGACTCGTATACCGACCACGTGAAGCTGATGTTCGATCTGCAGGCGCTGGCGCTGACCGCCGACATCACCCGCGTCTTCGCCTTCAAGATGAGCCGCGACGTGTCGAACCGCGTCTACCCGGAGACGGGCGTCAACACCGGCTTCCATATCGCTTCGCACCACGGCGACCGCGACGAGCGCATCATCGAGTACGAGAAGATCAACCGATACCACGTGAGCCTGCTGCCGTACTTCCTGGACAAGCTGCAGAAGGCACAGGAAGCGGATCGGACGCTGCTCGACAACACCGTGGTGCTCTACGGGTCGCCCATGGGCAACTCGAACGTCCACAACCACAAGCGGTGCCCGTTCATCCTGCTGGGCCACGGCGGCGGCGCCATCAAGGGGAACGTGCACCTCCGCGCGGCCGACGGGACGCCGATGGCCAACCCCATGCTCTCGGTGCTGCACACGCTGGGCGAGGACGTGAAGAGCTTCGGCGACAGCACGGCCACGTTCGACCTGAACGCCCCGGCACCCTCCACGGTGGCAGGAGCATAGACGCCATGCGCGATCGCGGCTTCGGACGGTGGGGGATGGCGGCGGTGCTGATGGCCGCGCTGCCGGGTGTGCTGTCCGCATCGCTCGTGGCGAGCGCGAGCCTGCAGGGCCGGGCGGAGCCCGGCCGGGACGGCGTGGCCGTGGCCAGCGCGGCGATGGCCGGCGACCTGGCGGAGGTGCGCCGCCTCCTGAAGGACGGTGGCGACGTGAACGGCGCCCGACGTGATGGCACGAGCGCCCTTCACCATGCGGCGATGCGTGGTGACGCCGAGATGGTGGGCGTGCTGCTGTCGGCCGGCGCCAACGTGCGGGCGACGACGCGTCTCGGCAACTACACGGCGCTGCACCTGGCCAGCCAGCGCGGGCACGATGCCGTGATCGATCGGCTGATCAAGGCGGGCGCGAACCCGAGCCTGCCCACCGCCACCGGCGCCACGCCCCTGATGCTGGCCGCGGCGTCGGGGCACGTGCCCGCCGTCAAGCAGCTGCTGGCGCACAAGGCCGACGTCGACACGAAAGAGTTGGCCAACGATCAGACGGCGCTGATGTTCGCGGCCGCGTTCGACCGTGCCGAGGTGGTGCAGCTGCTGGTGGAGGTGGGTGCGAACCTGTCGCTCACCTCGAAGGTGGTGGACATCGCCGCGTTGACCTCGCCGGAAGAGGCGCTGCAGGAAGAGATCCGCCTGGCCACGCAGCGGGCGAGCGCCCAGAGCAGCGGGCGGCCCGCGCCGGCGGCCGCCAACCCGGCCAGCGAGATCCCGGGCGTGACGCGCACCTATCGCTACAACGAGCTCATCGACAAGCAGGGCGGCTTCAGTGCGCTGCATTACGCCGCCCGCCAGGGGAGCGTGGCCTCGGTCAAGGCCCTCCTCGACGGACGCGCGGACGTCAACCAGCGCGCGGGCGGCGACGGCACCACCCCGCTCCTGATGTCCGTCATCAACGGGCACTACGACCTGGCGAGGTACCTGCTCGAGCAGGGGGCGGATCCCAACATCGCCAGCGAGGCCGGCGCCGCGCCGCTCTATGCCACTGTCAACATCGAGTGGGCGCCCCGGTCGTTCTATCCGCAGCCGCGCGCGCAGCTCCAGCAGCGCACCACCTATCTCAGGCTGATGACGGCGCTGCTCGACAAGGGCGCCGATCCCAACGCGCGCCTGAAGAAGAAGATCTGGTACACCCAGTACAACTTCGACCTGCTGCGCACCGACGAGGGCGGCGCCACGCCGTTCTGGCGCGCGGCCTACGCCGCCGACATCGACGCCATGCGACTCCTGCTCTCGCGGGGAGCGGATCCGTTCATCACCACCATGAAGGGACCGACGCAGGAGCGGCAACAAGGTGGGGTGCAGGCGGGCGACGCCTCCCGGCTCCCGCCCATGCCGACCGGCTCTCCCGGGATCGGGGCGCTGCACGCGGCGGCCGGGGTGGGCTACGGCGAGGGCTTTGCGGGCAACGCCCATCGCTTCGCGGCCACGGGCATGATGGCCGCGGTGAAGTTCCTCGTGGAAGACGTGGGCCTCGACATCAACGCCGTGGACGACGATGGCAATACGGCCGTGCACCACGCGGCGTCGCGCGGCGACAACGAGATGATCGCCTACCTCGTCTCGAAGGGCGCGGACGTCACCCGCGTCAACCGCCGTGGCCTGACCACCGTGGACATGGCCAACGGCCCGGTTCAGCGGACCCAGCCCTACCCCGAGACCATCAAGCTGCTCGAGAGTCTCGGCGCGAAGAACAACCACCGCTGCGTCTCCTGCTGATTCATCAAGTCTCCAGGGGCCGCGGCGGCGTCTAAAAGTCGTCAGGCAGTCAGCTATACTCGCCGAAGGGCCCATGACACGCCGTTTCTGGGGCATCGCCCTTGTTTGCATCGCCATCCCTGCCGGCCTGGGGCTTGCCTTCGCGCGGGAACAGGCCGCCAGCAGTCCGGCAGCCGCGCGGACGGCGGCCGAACGGGCCTGGAAGGCGGGCCAGTACGACGAGGTGGAGCAGGTCGCCTCGGCGCACCCGGGCGACGAGCCCCTGGTCATCCTTCGGGCAAGAAGCGCCGCGGCGCGCGGCGACTACGCCCGGGCCGAGTCGGTACTGCAACCCCTGGCCGCGCAGGCGCCCGGCGGCGACGCGGCGCTCGAGCTCGGCCTGCTGCAGGCGTACCAGGGCCGGCGTACCGAGGCCCGTCGATCGCTGCAGCTCATGCTGCTGGCCGCGCAGGACGCCGATAGCCCGCGCGACTACCTGCGGGCGGGGCGTGCCGCGAGGGCCCTTGGCCGCTTCGAAGATGCCAACAGCTCCTTCCGCGAGGCCGTAGCCGCCGCGCCCACCGACGCGGAGATCAACACCGCCTGGGGCGAGCTGTTCCTGGAGAAGTTCAACCGCAAGGACGCGGTGCGATCGTTCCAGGACGCGCTGAAGGTGGACGAGGACTACGGGCCCGCCCTGGTCGGCATGGCCCGGGCGGTCCAGGACGACAACCCGCCGCAGGCCCTCACCTTTGCGGCCCGCGCCCTGAAGCTCAACCCGAACAGCGTCCCGGCCCAGGTCTTCATGGCCGAGGCCTCCATCGGCCAGGACCGCAAGGACGAAGCGCGCGACTGGCTCAAGAAGGCCCGCGCGGTGAACCCGAAGAGCCTCGAAGCCATCGCGCTCGAGGGCGCGCTGGCCTACGTGGACGGCGATACGACCGGGTATCAGGCGCTCGCCGCCGAAGCGCTGAAGGTCCATCCCACCTACGGCGAGTTCTACCGGGTCGTCGGCGCCATCACCGCCGGCTACTACCGTTTCGACGAGGCGGTGGAGCAGGTGCGCCGGGCCATCCAGCTCGATCGCGAGAACTGGCGGGCGTACGCGGAGCTGGGCGGGCACATGATGCGCACCGGCGACGAACGCGGCGCGCGCCGGATGCTCGAGACCGCGTTCCGGCAGGATCCGTACGACGTCATCACCTACAACCTGCTCAGCCTGCTCGACACCCTGGACCAGTTCGCCACCGTCCGCGACGGCGACACCATCATCCGCCTCCACCAGGACGAGGCGGGCGTGATGGAGCACTACGTGACGCCGCTGGCGCGCGAGGCGCTCGACTCGCTGGCGAAGCAGTGGGAATTCACGCCCAAGGGGCCCATCCTCGTCGAGGTGTTCCCGCGGCACGACGACTTCGCGGTCCGTACCGTGGGGCTGATGGGCATGATCGGCGCTCTCGGCGCGTGCTTCGGGCGGGTGGTCACCATGGACTCGCCGCGGGCGCGCCCGCCGGGCGAGTTCAACTGGGGCGTGACCTTGTGGCACGAGATGGCCCACGTCATCACGCTGCAGCTGTCCAACCAGCGCATCCCGCGGTGGCTCACCGAGGGGATCTCGGTGTTCGAGGAGAAACGCGCGCGTCCCGAGTGGGGACGCGAGATGGACATTCCCTTCGCGCGCGCCATCGACCGCGGACAAGTGATCAAGCTGAAGGACCTGAACAGCGGCTTCACCAATCCCGAGACCATCTCGCTGGCCTACTTCCAGTCGTCGCTGGTCGTGGACCACATCGTCGAGGTGTATGGGCAGCCCAGGCTGAAGGCGCTGGTGCAGTCCTACGCCACCGGCATCGACACCGAGACCGCGATCAAGCAGGTGCTGGGCGTGGAGATCGACGCGCTGCAGACCACCTTCGACGCGTTCCTCGAGAAGCGGTACGGGACGCTGCGCAAGGCCCTGGCGGTGCCCGAGGGGCTTGCCGCCGACATGCCGCTCGATGGGCTGCGCGCGCTGGCCTCGGCCAATGCCGACAACTTCACGGCGCAACTCGCGCTCGGCATGGCGCTGAAGAAGACGGCCCCGGACGAGGCCATTGCGGCGTTCGAGCGCGCGGCGGCGCTGGTGCCGCATGCGACAGGTCCCGACAGCCCGCAGGCGCAAATCGCCGAAGTCGCGCTGGCCAGGGGTGACCACGCGCGAGCCATCAAGGCGCTGGATACGCTCACCGGCTTCGATCATTCCGACCTCGCGTCGGCGCGGAAGCTGGCGTCGTTGCTGGATCCCAGTCAGGATCAGGCGCTGCTCGGCACGGCCCTGCGACGCGCGGTGGCGGTCGACCCGTTCGACGCGGCCTCCCACACCACGCTCGGCCGCATGGCGCTCTCGTCCGGCGACACCACCGAGGCCGTGCGCATGTTCCGCGTGGCGCTGGCGGCCGGGCCGGTGGACCGCGCGGGCGCGCACGCGGACCTCGCCGAGGGACTCTTCGAAGCCGGCAATCGAGACGAGGCGCGCACGCAGGCGCTGGCCGCGCTCGAGATTGCCCCCACCTATTCCCGCGCGCAGGACCTGCTGTTGAAGCTCGTCGGGGGGCGATAGCGTGGCCCGCGGCGCCCGGCGTTCACCGAGCGTCCTCATGGGAGGCGCGGGCCTCGTGCTGGCGCTGCTGGCCCTGATGCCCGTGGCCGACGCCCAGATGCCGGCCATGCCCGACGAACGGCTGGCCGGGCTGCAATGGACCTTCGCGCGCATCCGCTACAACTCGTGGGCCGACGAGGGCCGCGGCCGCCCCCGCATGAGCTACTGGGAAGATCCCTGGGCCATCGACGCGCCGGCGGCGGAGCAGAACCTTTCGCGCCGCATCAAGGCCGTCACCGCCATCGAAGTGGGCGAGCCGGTCGTGCTCACGTTGGATGACGAGCGGCTCTGGCAACATCCCTGGATCTACATCGTCGAGCCCAGCAACCTGCAGTTGCAGGACGCCGAGGTGCCCATCCTGCGCGAGTTCCTCCTGCGCGGCGGCACCCTGACGATGGACGATTTCCACGGGCCGTACGAGTGGGACCTGACCGTGCGGCAGTTGAGCCGCGTGTTCCCCGATCGCGAGATCGTCGAACTGGAGCCGCCGCACCCCATCTTCACGTGCTTCTACCGCATCGAGAAGTATCCGCAGATCCCCGGGCTGGGGTCATTCTTCAGCGGACGCACGTGGGAGAAGGGCGGGTTCCAGCCGCACCTGCGGGCCATCCTGGACGATGCGGGGCGCCCGATGGTGATCATCAACTGGAATACCGACATGGGCGACGGGGTGGAGTGGTCGAACGCCGAGGAATATCCCGGGTACATCCGGTTCACGGCACAGGCGTATCAGATGTGGATCAACGAGGTCGTCTACTCGCTGACGCACTAGGGGTGCGAGATAGCAACATGGAACAGACCGTCGAGACGAAGACCGCGAGCCTGGCCGAGCACGTCGCGAAGAGCCGGGCGCAGATCCTGGCCGAGCTGCGCAAGGTGATCGTGGGGCAGGACGAGGTCGTGGACGAGGTGCTGATGGCGCTCTTCTGCGGCGGCCACTGCCTCATCACCGGCGTGCCCGGCCTGGCCAAGACGCTGCTGGTGAAGACGCTGGCGCAAATCCTCCACTTGAGCTTCAAGCGCATCCAGTTCACGCCCGACCTGATGCCCGCGGACATCACCGGCACCGAGGTGCTGGACGAAGAGGCGGGGCATCGCACGCTGCGCTTCGTCCACGGGCCGATCTTCGCGCAGATCATCCTGGCCGACGAGATCAACCGGACGCCGCCCAAGACGCAGGCGGCGCTGCTCGAGGCGATGCAGGAGTATCACGTGACGGCCGCGGGCCGCACTTACGAGCTGGATCGCCCGTTCTTCGTGCTGGCCACGCAGAACCCCATCGAGCTCGAGGGCACGTACCCGCTGCCCGAAGCCCAGCTCGATCGCTTCCTGTTCAACGTCGTCATGACCTATCTGTCGGAAGACGACGAAGTGACCGTGGTCACCGACACCACGGGCGCCGAGCGGCCGGCGCCGGCGCGGGTGCTGGACGGGGCCGACATCCTGCGCATCCAGGATTACGTCAGGCAGGTGCTGATTGCCGAGGAGGTGGCGCGCTATGCCGTGCGCCTCGCCGACAACTCGCGCCCGGGCCGTGGCGCGAAGCTCGACTTCGTCCAGAAGTGGGTGAAGTGGGGCGCGGGCCTTCGCGCGTCGCACGCGCTGGTGCTGGGCGCCAAGGCGCGCGCGCTGATGCTCGGGCGGCACCACGTGTCGGTGAAGGACATCCAGGCGCTGGCGAAACCCATCCTGCGTCACCGCATCATCCCGAATTTCTACGCCGAGGCCGAGGGCGTGACCACCGAGCGCATCATCGAGCAGCTCATCGAGACCGTACCCGTGCCCGCCAGCGGGTTGTGACGCCATGGCCGGGCCCGCACGCTACCTCGACCCGGCGATCGTCGCCCGACTGGGCACCATCGACCTGAAGGCACGGACCATCGTCGAGGGGTTCCTGACCGGGCTGCACCGCAGCCCGTTCAAGGGGTTCAGCGTCGAGTTCGCCGAGTATCGGCAGTACCTGCCCGGCGACGACCTGGCCACGCTCGACTGGAAGATCTACGCGCGTTCCGACCGGCACGTCGTCAAGAAGTTCGAGGAGGAAACCAACCTCGAATGTCACATCCTGCTCGACGTGAGCCGCTCGATGGGCTACGGCTCGCACGAGGTGACCAAGCTCCAGTACGCGTCGTACCTGGCGGGGGCGCTGGCGTACCTGATGAACCGGCAGCGCGACGCCGTGGGGCTGCTCACGTTCGACGACCGCATCCGCCAGTTGCTGCCCACCAGCGCGCGTCCCGGCCATTTGAAGGCGGTGCTCGTCGCGCTCGAGCGGGTCACGCTCGGTGAGAAGACGGACGTGGCCAGGCCGCTCGGCGATCTCGTGCAGGCCATCCGCAAGCGCGGCCTGGTGGTGCTGATCTCCGATCTGCTGGACGAGCCCGAGCGGGTGATCGACGGGCTGAAGCACTTCCGATACCGCGGCACGGACGTCATCGTCTTCCAGGTGCTCGATCCCTACGAGCTGGAGTTCCCGTTCGATCGAGCCGCGCGCTTCCGCGACAGCGAGACCGAGGACGAGGTGGTGGCCGTGCCGGCCGCCGTCCGCGACGAGTACAAGGCGCGCATCCACGCGCTCATCGCCAACTACCGCACCATCCTCGGCCAGAACGGCATCGACTACTGCCTGCTCGACACGTCGCAACCGCTCGAAGTGGGCTTGCTCTCGTACCTGCAGACCCGGCGGAAGGCGTTCTAGCCGTGGGCGGGCTGTCCTTTCTCTCGCCGATCTACCTGCTGGGCGCGCTGGCCATTGCCGTGCCCATTGCGCTGCACCTGTTCCGCCGCCGGACCGAGACGGTCGTGGACTTCCCGGCGGTGCGATTGCTGACCAGGTCGCCGGTGGAGCAGCGGCGCCGGCGGCGCCTGCGCGAGCTCGTGCTGCTGGCCCTGCGCGTGTCGGCCCTGGTGCTGCTGGCCGGGGCCTTCGCGCGGCCCTACCTGGCGGGCAGCACGCTGGCCGCCGACGCCCCCATCACGGTGGTGGCCGTGGACACGTCCTTCAGCCTGTCATCCCCGCAGGTGTTCGAGCGGGCGCGGGAACTGGCCAACGAGCGGGTGCGAACCGCGCCTCCAACGCATGCCGTCGCGCTGGTGGCCTTTGGCGACGCGGCCTCGACCATCGTCGAGCCCACCACCGATCGTGGCGCGGTGGCGGCAGCCGTGGCCGGGCTCACCCCGGGGGCGTCGGGCACGCGCTACGGGGCGGCGCTGGCGAGGGCGGCCGAACTGATTGGCGCGCGCCAGGGTAGCGTGGACATCGTCACCGACCTCCAGCAGGGAGGGTGGGAGGCGACGGCGCACACGGGACTGCCCGAAGACGTCGAGGTGCGCGTGGCCGCCGTGGAGGGACCGATCCAGAACGTGGCGGTGGTCTCGACCGAGCGTCGTGAGGGGCGCGTCGTCGCTGGCGTGCACAATTTCGGTTTCGAGCCGCGCACGGTTCCCGTGTCGCTGTCGGTGGACGGCCGCGTCGTCGCGCAGGCCAGCGTCAGCATCGCGGCGCAGTCGGCCGCACACGTGGCATTCGATGCCGCGGTGCCAGGTTCGGGTGCGGCATCGGTGACGGTGGAAGACGCGGGGGGGTATGCCGCCGACAACACGCGCTTCCTCGTCCTGGATCCCTCCGCCGCGGCACGCATCGCGGTAATCGTGGCCGACCCGTCCGCGCTTCGCGGGGGGCTCTACGTGGAACGGGCGCTCGGCGCAGCGGACGAAGGCCGCGAGTTCGCGATCACGGTGGTCGATGGCCGCGCGCTGTCGGCCTGGACCGCGGACGAACTGGCGCGGCACCAGGCGCTGGTGGTCCTGGGCACGCGCACGCTCGAGCGACGCGGGCGAGAGCTGGTGGCGGGATACCAGGCGCAGGGCGGATCGATGCTCCTCGCACTGGGGCCGGATGTGGATCCGGGCACGCTCGGCGACATCCTGGGATCGGCGCCCGGGGTGGGGCCTGAGGTGCAGCCCCTCGCTGGCGGCGCCGCCACGCTGGTGGTCGCCGACACGCGCCATCCCGTGTTCCGCCCGTTTGCCGAACCGGCTGCCGCGCTTGGAGATGTATCGTTTCAACGCTTCCGCCCGCTCGAGGAGAGCGGCCGCGCGGTGCTGGCCCGTTTTGCCGGCGGAGCCGCGGCCCTGCTCGAGCAGCCGCGCCCGAACGGGCGACTGCTGCTCTTCACTTCGGACCTCGACAACCAGTGGAATCGTTTCCCGCTGAGCCCGGCGTTCGTGCCGTTCATGGTGGAGGCGGCCCGCTACCTGACCGACGGCGCGCGCGAGCGGCAGTCGTGGGTGCTGCCAGCTGCGCCCCCCGGGATCGGGCCCACACCCGGAGTGTTCACGATTGACACGCCGACGCAGGAGGCGCGGGGAACAGGCCGCCGCGTGGCCGTCAACGTCGATACGAGGGAGTCGAATCCCGCGCCGATGTCGCGCGAGGCGTTCCTCGAAAGCGTGCCTCGCGTGCCCCGCAGCCTCACCGCGGATCCGGAGGCGGACGCCCGCAAGGCCGAGGACGAACAACGGTTGTGGCAACTCGGGCTGCTGGCCATGTTCCTGGCCCTCGCGGGCGAGGGACTGGTCGGCCGCAAGGCGAACTGATCGCATAGGATAGGCACAAGGTGGACGAGCGTCAGAACGAGCTCGGGGCGGTCCTCGCCGAAGTCAGGCGCCGGTGGACCCGGCGCGTGCGGCTGGGCGCCTGGACCGCAGGCGCGGCCGCCGCCACGATGATCTTCGGCGTCGGCCTGTTCACCGTGTGGCTGCTGGCCTCCGAAGGGCTGGCGCTGGCCGTGGTGGCGCTGCTCGTCACCGCCCTGGCGCTCGTCACCCTCGTCGCGGCCGCCTGGCCGATTCGGCGTCCTCCCTCGGACCTGCAGCTCGCGCGCTACATCGAAGAACAGGCCGGCGGCCTGGACGATGTGGTGGTTACGGCCGTGCAGCACGGCGAGACCGGCACGCCGATCGCGAAGCACCTGGCGGCCGACGCCGCGGCCAGCATCGGCCGCCTGGGCCTTGACCACATCATCAGCGGCGAGGCGTTGCGACGGGTGGCGATGGGCGCCGGCCTGGCGACGCTCGCGCTGGCGGCGGGATTCGCCGCGTTCGCCCCGACGATGGGCCGCGGCGCGTCCATCGCAGCCGCCTATCTCCTGCCGTCCCGCTTGCTCATCGACGTCACGCCGGGCACCTCGAAGGTGAGGGCCGGGCTGCCGGTCACCATCACGGCCCGCCTTCACGGCCTCGATGCCGGCCTCGTTCCCGCACTCACCTATGGCAGTGGCGACGCGCAGGACTCGCTGCGCATGACGCCCAACGCCGACGGCACCTTCTCGGTGACCTTCGACGAGGTGACGGCCTCGTTCCCGTATCTGGTGGAGGCCGGTCCGGCGCGCTCGGACACCTTCAACATCGAGGTCATCCGCCCCGCGCGGGTCACGCGCATCGACGTGCGTTACCGCTATCCCGAAGCCCTCGGCCTCGAGCCGCGCGTGGAAGAAGACGGAGGCGACATCTACGGGCCGGCGGGAACCACCGTCGAGCTGACGGTGACGACCGACAAACCCATTGCCCGTGGTGCGCTGACGCTGGCCGACGGCACGAGCCTGGCGCTCGCGGCCCGCGAGACCGTGCTCGACGCGTCCATGGCGATTCGCGCGGACGGGGCGTACCGCGTCGCCCTCACTGACGTGGACGGTCTCGAGAACCCCGGCGACACCGAGTACTTCATCCGCATGCTGAACGATCGCCCGCCCGATGTGCGGGTGTTGCGTCCCGGTGGCGACAAGCAGGTGAGCCCGCTGGAGGAGGTCGTCATCGAGGCGCGTGCCGAGGACGACTTCGGACTCTCGGCCCTGGAGATCGTGTTCCAGGCGCCCGGCAGGAAGGACACGGTCGTGCCGCTCGCGACGGGCCGGCAGCTCTCGGCCAGCGGCAGCCACATGGTGCAGCTCGAGGACCTCGGCGTCACTCCCGGCGACTTCGTCACCTACTATGCCCGCGCCCGCGACGTGGGGCAGGGCCGGCGCGGCGCCGAGGCGCGCAGCGACATCTTCTTCCTCGAGGTGAAGCCGTTCGAGGAAGAGTTCGTGGCGGCCCAGAGCCAGGCCATGGGCATGCAGGGCGGTGGGCCGGGCCTGCAGGACATGGCGGAGGCGCAGAAGGAAATCATCGCCGCCACGTGGAAGCTGGACGCGCGCGCGAGGCGTGCGCGGAATACCGGGTCGGAGACCGACATTCGGGCCGTGGCGAAGGCGCAGTCCGAGCTGCGGGCCCGCGCGGCCGAATCGGCCAGCCAGGTGAGCGCCGCGATGGCTGATCCGCGCCGTCGGCGGCCGCGGCCCGGACAATCGTCCGCACCCGGTGGCGACGACCCGATGGCGCGCGCCATCGAGGCCATGGGACGCGCGGCGGGCGAGCTCGATCGGCTGAAGACCGCCGACGCGCTGCCGCACGAGATGACCGCCCTCGAGCAGCTGCTCAAGGCCGACGCCGACGTGCAGCGCCGGCAGATCTCGCGTCAGCAGCAGGCGGGCGGCGGCGGCAGCAACCGGCAGACGCCGGATCTCTCGACGCTGTTCGATCAGCAGCTGCGCAAGCAGCAGCAGACCAACTACGAGACGCCGAACAACAGCGAGACGCGCGAGGAGCAGGCCCCCGAAGACGATCCCCTGGCCCGCGTGCGCGAGCTGGCCCGCCGCCAGGAGGCGCTGCAGCGCGCCCAGCAGGATCTCGCGCGCAATCGCGAGCGGATGCCGGACGAGGAGATCAAGCGCCAGCTCGAGCGGCTCACACGCGAGCAGCAGGAGCTGACCCGGCGCGCTGACGAGTTGTCGAAGCAGATGCAGCAGCAGTCGGGGCAGCGCGCCGCGGGCGACGAGCAGGAACGCCAGGAGTCGCCGCAGTCGCGCGGCCAACAGTCGGCATCGGGCGGCCGCCAGTCGCAGCAGGGCGGGTCCGAGAGCCAGGCGTCCGGAAGCCGCCAGATGCGCGAGATCGCCGAGCAGATGCGCAATGCCGCCAGCGACCTGCGGCGGCAGGATCCCGACCAGGCCAGCTCGCGCAGCGGGCAGGCCGTCGAGCAGCTGCGCGACCTGTCGAGACAGATGGAGCGCGCGCGGCCCGACGAGCGGCGGCGTGCCATGGGCGACCTGCAGTTCGAGGCGCGACAGCTGGCCGACGCCGAGCGTCGCCTGGCCTCGGAAGCCGACCGCGCGTCCGCCGGTGGAGACGAAGCGCGACGGCTCGCGGCCGAACAGGAGCGCCTGGCCGACCGCACCGAGCGCCTGCAGCAGGCCGCGCGGCAGATGAGCGAGCCCGGCGTCGGCGCATCCGGCGAGGAGGGCGACGTCGAGTCGCGGCAGGCGGCTCGCCAGGCCGCGCAGGAGATGGGGCGCGAGCGGCTGGCCGAGCGTATGCGCGCCTCTGCCGAGGCCCTGCGTCAGCAATCCGCAGGAGGGCAGGGCGAGCAGGGTCGGGAGATGGCTCGCGCGCTGGACCGCATCGCGGGTCAGCTGGGCGAGGCGGCGGGAACCGCCGATCGCGAGACCGAGCGGCTCTCCGAGCAGCTCGCGCGGGCCAACGAGCTGCGCGACCAGATTGGCGAGCTGCAGCAGACGCTGCAGGAACTGGAGCGCGAAGCTCAGCAGGGCCAGCAGGGCGGACGCTCCGAGTCGGATGCCGCGGGCCAGCAGGGCCAGCCCGGACAGTCGAAGCCTGGACAGTCGCAGCCGGGGCAGTCGCAGGGCCAGCGGTCGGCCCAGTCGTCGCCATCGTCGCAGCAGGGCTCGCAGGGGCGCGAGGGTTCCAGCGGCGAGCAGGGCGGCGCCGACGGTGGACGTGCCGGGCGCCTCGACCGGCTGCAGCGCGAGGCTGCTGACCAGATGCGCGACGCCCAGCGCCTGGCCGGTGAGCTCCGGCAGCAGAATCCCGACATGCGCAACGGCCCGGCGACGCCCGAAGACTGGTATCCCAGCCTGTCGGCGCCCGGCACCGAATCGTTCAAGCAGGACTTCGCGAAGTGGGAGACGCTCAAGAAGAACCTGCTGCTCGCGCTCGAGCGCACCGAGACCCGCCTGTCGAGCCAGCTGCGCGAGCGGGAGGCCCGCGAGCGCCTGAACGCGGGCGGGCACCAGGGCGTGTCGAACGAGTACCGCGAGATGGTCGACCGGTACTATCAGTCCCTGGCCGCGCCGCGGAAGCCTCCGCGCTAGACGAGGTCGCGCCCAATGCGGTTTGCTGTCGCACTCCCGTGGTGGGGCTACGCGCTGGCCTTTGGCCTCGCTGGTGTGCTGGCCTGGATCGCGTACGCCCGTGTCAGCGTGGCGCTCTCCGCGTCGCAGCGTGTCCTGCTCACCGGACTGCGCGCGGCCGCGCTCCTGCTCATCGTGGCCGCGCTGCTCCGCCCCGTCGCGGTCGTGCCGTCGCCCGAGGTGGCCAGCCGCGTCGTCCCGCTGCTGGTGGACGTGTCGAAGAGCATGGGCATTGCCGACGAGGCCGGCACCACGCGAGTCGAGCGCGCGCGTGGGCTGGCGCGCCAGATCACCAGCGGTCTCGGGCCCGCCTATCGCGTGGATCTGCTCAGCTTCGGCGAGTCGCTCTCACGGGCCACGGAGGACGAGCTGGCCGCCACGGCCAGGCGCAGCGACCTGACGGGCGCGATTGAGGAGCTGGCCGAGCGCTATCGCAACGAGCGAGTGGCCGGCATCGTCGTCCTGTCCGACGGCGGGGATACCTCCAACCGCCCGCCCGAGCCCGGTCGGCTTCCGAGCGCCCGGGTGTTTCCCGTTGGTGTGGGGACCACGGGGCCGTCGCGCGACCGCGAGGTGTTGAACGTGACGGCGGGCGAGCCGGTACTGCCGGAGGCGTCGATTGACCTCAGCGTGTCGGCCGTCAGCCACGGGTACGGCGTGGAGCCCCTCGAACTGCGCGTCAGCGCCAACGGGCGGCCCGTCGAAGTGCGTCGTGTGACGCCGGCGTCGGAGGGCGCGCCCGTGCACGAGGTCTTCACCGTGTCGCCCGCGGCCGATCAGCCCACGGTCTACAGCGTCGAGATCCCCGCTGCGGCAGGCGAGGTAGCAGCCGGCAACAACACGCGCAGCGTGCTCGTGCCGCCGCAGGCCGCCCGGCGGCGCATCCTCATGATCGAGGGCGCCCCCGGCTTTGAGCACACCTTCCTGAAGCGGGCGCTGGCCGCCGATCGCGGCCTCGACGTCGACTCCGTCGTCCGCAAGGGGCAGAACGACGACGGGCGCGACACGTTCTTCGTTCAGGCGGGCGAGAGCCGGGCCGCGGCGCTCTCGTCGGGCTATCCCGTGACGCGCGAGGCCTTGTTCGCCTACGACGCCATCGTCTTCGGGAACGTCGAGGCCGACTTCTTCTCGCGCGAGCAACTCGACCTGACCGCGCGCTTCGTGGCCGAGCGCGGCGGCGGGTTGCTGGTGCTCGGCGCCCGATCGTTCGAGCGCCAGGGACTGACCGGCACACCGCTCGAAGAGGTGCTGCCAGTGGACCTCACCGACCGCCGCGCAGCCGCCGTGGCGGCCCTCCCGGACGACGGTGAGGGTCGCGTGCTGAACGCCCCCGCGCTGACCGCCGATGGCGTGCGGCATCCTGCCACCCGGCTGGCCGCCGCCACCGACGAGAACCGCCGGAGGTGGCAGGCCCTTCCGACGCTGGCATCGGTCGCGTTGGTGGGCGGCGCGCGTCCGGGGGCGCAGGTGCTCGCGGTGACGGCCAGCCCGGGCGGCGACGGGCACCCGTTGATTGCCGTGCAGCGCTATGGCCAGGGCCGGGCGATGGTGTTCTCGGGCGAAGCGTCGTGGCGGTGGCGCATGATGCGCCCCGCGTCGGACACCACCTACGACACGATCTGGCGCCAGATGGTCCGGTGGCTGGCCGCGCCGGCGCCCGGCCCCGTGGCCGTGGCGCCCATGGCCGTGACACTGCCGGGCTCGGCTGAGCCGGTCAACGTGCTCGTGCGCGACGAACGGTTCGCCGCCGCGGCGGACGCCGACGTGACGTTGACGGTCACCGCTCCCGACGGCCAGGTGCGAACCTGGACGCCCGTGCTGGCCGACCCGCGAGAGGGCCGATACGCGGTGGCCGTGCGGTTCGACGAGCCGGGGGTCTATCGCCTGGCGGTCGAGGCGCGCCGTGGCTCCACGTCGCTGGGCCTGGCGTCGCGGCACGTGCTGGTGGGCGGCGCCGATCCGGAGCTGAGCGACCCGCGGTTGAACGAGCCCGTGCTGCAGCGCGTGGCAGCCGCGACGGGAGGCCGATACCTGCGCGCGGACCAGGTGGACGAGCTGGGAGGGCTGCTCAGCGATGCTGGCGCCGAGCGGCAGCCCACCGAGGTGCGCGACCTGTGGCACAACGCCTGGACGCTGATGGGTATCATGGGACTGCTGGCCGCCGAATGGCTCGTGAGACGCCGAGTCGGCCTCTCATGAACGTCGACGTCGAAGGGCCGCTGACCGCACAGATGGATCAACGCCGCAGATGCGCAGATGAACTCAGGGGCGTGGGATTGGCATGAAGCACCAACCTGAAACGACCATGGTGATAGTCCTCAAGCGTCTGTTCTGCGTGGCGATATTGTTGTCGGCTCCTGTGACCGGCTGGGCCGAGACGCGCTGGGCGGTCATCGTGTCCGGGGCGTCGGGCGGCGAGAAGTACGCCGAGCAGATGAAGCAGTGGCGCTCGACGCTGCAGTCCGCGCTCGTGGACCGGTACGGGTTCGATGCCGCGCGCGTCCGGGTGCTGGTGGACGAGTCGGTGTCGGGCGGCACGACGGGCTCGGCCGCGAATGTCAAGTTCGTGTTCAGCGAAATCCGCAAGACCGCGTCAGCCGACGACCTGGTCTTGCTGGTGCTCTTCGGGCACGGGACCTTCGATGGCGATGTCGCCAAGTTCAACCTGGTGGGGCCAGACATGACCGCCCAGGAGTGGAACGCGATGCTCTCAGGCCTTCCCGGCCGCCTCATCCTGGTCAACACCACCGAGGCGAGCTTCCCGTTCCTCGAGGCCCTGAAGGGGAAGGGCCGCGTGGTGATCACGGCCACCAACTCGGCCGCGCAGAAGTACGCCACCGTGTTCCCGGAATACCTGGTCAAGGCGCTCAGCGAAGCCTCCACCGATCTCGACAAGAACGGGCGCACGTCGGTGTTCGAGGTGTTCGAGGCGGCGAGCCTGGCGGTGAAGCAGCACTACGAGCAGCGCGGGCAGCTGACCACGGAGCGCGCGCTCCTGGACGACAACGGCGACGGGGTGGGGCGCGAGGAGGGGGCCGACGGGCCGGACGGCGGCATGGCGCGGCTCTGGCATCTCGATGCGGAGCCGGAGGCCGCGACCACCAACCCCGAGCTGGCGGCGCTCCTGAAACAGCGTCGCACGCTCGAAGCCGAGGCCGAGCAACTGAAGCAGCAGAAGGACGGCATGCCGCCCGCCGAGTGGCAGGCGGCCTATGAGAAGCTGATGATCGAGCTGGCGCGCGTGTCCCAGGAGATCCGCAAGCGCAGCTAATTGCCCCACCATTCGACGCGCCCGCGCTCGGGACGGCGCATGAGCCGCACCAGGACCACGCCGGCCACGAAGCCCATCACGTGGGCCCAGAAGGCCACACCGCCCGGCAGGCCGGCCTCGGTGGCGGCCGCGAGCGAGCCCAGCCCGCTCACGAACTGGATGACGAACCACAGGCCCAGGAAGAAGACGGCAGGCACTTCGAAGAGCATCAGCGGAAACGGGAACAGCGTGAGCACGCGCGAATGGGGGTAGAGCACGAGGTAGCCGCCCATCACCCCGGCGATGGCGCCGCTGGCCCCCACCATGGGGATGCGCGAGCCCGGGTCCATGGCCATCTGCGACAGGGCGGCCACGACGCCGGTGGCGAGGTAGAAGACCAGGAACCGCCCGTGGCCGAGCCGATCCTCGATGTTGTCGCCGAAGATCCAGAGGTAGAGAAGGTTGCCGCCGGCATGGCCCAGGCCCGCATGCACGAACATCGACGAGAACATCGTCGCGATGGTGAAATGGGCGGGGATGAGGCCGAACGCGAAGATGAACGCCTCGAGCTCCGCGGGCGCCAGGCCGAGTTGATAGAGGAAGACGAGGGTGTTCGCCGCGATGAGGGTGATGGTGACGACCGGCGTCGTGCGGGACGGGATGACGTCCTTGATGGGGATCATGGCGAGAGACGTTAAGATCGTGGCATGAATTGTCGCTCCTGCGGCACCGAGATCGCCGCCAATGCCCTCATCTGCTACCGGTGCGGCACGGCGACCGCCGAGCCCCGGATTCCGCCCCCGTCCTCGCGCCGGCCATCGGGCAACCGCTGGCTCGTGCCGGCCCTGGCGGCGGCCGGGGCCGCCCTGGCCGCTGCGGCCGCCTGGTTCTTCTAGTCGCGCTAGAATGAAATGAATCGGTTTTTCGCATGACAGACGCTCGTCTCGAACTGAACGACGGGCTGGGGCGCCGGGTCATTCCGCTCGACAAGCCGCAGCTCACCATCGGCCGCCGCACCGAGAACGACGTGCGGCTGACCGGCAGCGACGTGTCGCGCGACCACGCGGAGATCGTCAGGGTGGACGGCGACTACCTGCTCCGCGACCGGGGCTCGCGATACGGCACGTTCGTCAACGACACGCAGGTCGCCGAGCACAAGCTGGCGAGCGGCGACCGCATCCAGTTCGGGCGCGCGGCGGGAACCGACGTGGTGTTCCTCGTTGGCGATGCCGGGCAGTCCAGCTCGCGCACCCCGGTGACGGCGGTCAGCGACCTCCGTCAGCTCGCGGCGCTGCTCGAGGGCCTGCGCGCGCTGGGCTCGGGACGGGTCCTGGACGAGGTGCTCGCGCTCGTGCTCGACGCGGCCATCGAGGTCACGGGCGCCGAGCGCGGCTTCATCATGCTGGCCGGCGACAGCGGCCTCGACATGAAGCTGGCGCGGGCCCGGGGCCGCATCACGCTGCCGGGGAACCGCTTCGACACGAGCCGCAAGATCCCCGAAGAGGTCTTCGACACCGGCGAGATCAAGATCGTGGCCGACCTGCTCGACGGCGATCTCGCCAATGTCCACATGGGCACCGTGGCGCTCGGCATCCGTCACGTGGCATGCGCGCCGCTGCGGCTGGTGCGGTATCTCGACAAGGCGGATATGCCCGCCGAGACGCGGTCGATCGGCGTGCTGTACCTCGATTCGCGCGAGAAGGGGAGCCTGCTGGCGCCGCACACGCGGACCGCGCTCGATACGCTGGCGACGGAGGCCGGGGTGGCGATCGAGAACGCGCGGCTCTATCGCGAGACGCTCGAGAAGGCGCGGATCGAGCACGAGTTGAAAATTGCCGCCGAGATCCAGCGGGCGCTTCTGCCCGAGGGATCGCACAACGGCGACTTCTACGAGGCCAGCGGCACGTCGGTTCAGGCCCGGACGATCGGCGGCGACTTCTACGATCTGCTCGAGATGAGCGATGGGCAGTTCGCGTTCCTCGTGGGCGACGTGGCGGGCAAGGGGCCGGCGGCGGCGCTGCTGACCAGCAAGATCATGGGCATCTTCTCGGCCTTCGTCGCGGCGGGGACCGATCCGGCCGAGACGATGAGCCAGATGAACCGCGTGCTGACGCGCCGGGCCATCGATGCGCGCTACGCCACCGCGATGTACAGCCAGTTGTCGCCGCAGGGCGACCTCGTGTTCTGCAGCGCGGGCCACAACCCGGCGCTGCTGCTGGGCGAAGGCGGACTCCACCGGCTCGAGGCCGACGGGATGCCCGTGGGGCTGTTCGACTTCGCAACCTACACCTCGACCAGCCTGAAGCTGAGGCCGGGCGATACCCTGGTCATGTACAGCGACGGCGTCACCGAGGCGCAGAGCCTCGATGGCAGCGAGTTCGGCGAGGCGCGCCTGGTGGAGGTCCTCAAGGCCCACCACGGCAAGCCGGCCGGCGAGGTCCTGGCGCACATCATCGAGGCCGTGCAATCGTTCGCGCGCGGCGCCGAGCAGTTCGACGACGTCACCGCGCTGGTGGTCCGCTACAAGGGAGCGGGGCCCGCGAGCGTCGCATGAGGCGATGGGCGCCGTGGGCGGCCGCGTTCGTCATCTGGAACCTGTCGTTCGACTACCAGCTGCGCCGCGCGGGCGACGCCTTCGTGGCCGACCAGCTCCAGCGCTGGCAGCAGGGGGAACCGGTCGAGCTCATCCGTGATGTCTTCCGCCCGCAGGTCCGTCGCGCGGCCGTCGTGTCGTCGGGGGCCGCGATCGCGGTGCTGGCCGCTGGCGTGTACGGCGCGCGCCGCCGGACGCGTGCGGCGCATCGGTAGTAGGCTGGTCGCGACTCATTCATGATCGACTCGCTCATCTTCGACTGGAACCGCATCGGCGCTCCGCAGCGGCCGCCCCTGGTGATCCTCAACGACGAGACCCTGCGGGATGGCCTGCAGTCGCCCTCGGTGCGATCGCCCACCATCGATCAGAAGATCCGCATCCTGCACCTCATCGATGCGCTGGGCATCGGTTCGGCCGACATCGGGCTGCCAGGCGCGGGCGCGCAGGTCGCCGACGACGTCGAGCGGCTGGTGCGCGAGATCGCGACGGCGAAGCTGTCGGTGAAGCCGAACTGCGCCGCGCGGACCCACGTGAACGATATCCGGCCCATCGCCGAGATCGCGCAGCGCACCGGCGTGCCGCTGGAGTGTTGCGCGTTCATCGGGTCGTCGCCGATCCGCCAGTTCACCGAGGGCTGGACGCTCGACTGGCTGCTCCGGAGCACCGAGGACGCCATCACCTTCGCGGTGAGGGAGGGCCTCGAAGTGATGTACGTCACCGAGGACACCACGCGCGCCAACCCCGAGACGCTGCGCGCCATCTACGGGTGCGCCATCCGCGCGGGCGCCAGGCGCATCTGCGTGGCCGATACCGTCGGGCACGCCACGCCGGTGGGCGCCTCGGCGGTGGTCCGGTTCGTGGCGCAGGTCATCAAGGACGCGGGCGCGGACGTGGGCATCGACTGGCACGGGCATCGCGATCGCGACCTCGCCGTCATCAACAGCATCGCCGCGCTCGACGCCGGCGCCAGCCGGGTGCATGGGGCGGCCCTCGGCATCGGGGAGCGGGTCGGCAACACGCCGATGGACCTGTTGCTCGTGAACCTCGTGCTGATGGGCTATATCGAGCGCGACCTCCATCACCTGGAGGAGTACTGCCACGCCGTGTCGGAGGCCTGCGGCGTCCCGATCCCCGACAACTACCCGGTGATCGGCCGGGATGCCTTCCGCACGGCCACGGGCGTCCACGCCGCCGCGGTGGTGAAGGCCTGGAAGAAGGGCGACCGCGAGCTGATGGACTCGGTGTACTCGGGCATCCCGGCCAGCCTGGTGGGGCGGGAACAGGAGATCGACGTGGGCCCGATGTCGGGGAAGTCGAACGTCACCTACTGGCTCGAGAAGCGCGGCATTCCCGCCTCCGAGCAGGTGGTGGACCGCGTCTTCCAGCGCGCCAAGTCGTCACCCACCGTGCTCACCGAGGCCGAGATCCTCGCCGAAGTCTACCGGTAGTCACCCGCACGGAAACGAAACCACGAAGACACGAAGACTACGAAGGGCGGCACGAAGAATTCCCTGGGCGGATCCAGAACCAGTTCCTGAATCTCAAACGAAAGGCTTCGTGCCCTTCGTGATTCTCATCGTGCCTTCGTGGTTTATTTTGCCTTGAGCAGCCGCGCCTCGATGTCGGGCAGGGCGGCGAGCACGACGTCGCCGACGATCTGCAGGCTGCGCGCGCTCACCTTGTCGAGCGTGTCGCCCGCCTGGTGCCAGTCGGCGTAGTCGAGATCGATCAGGTCCACCGAGGGCACGCCCGCCTTCAGGAACGGGATGTGGTCGTCTTCCACCGGGAACGGCTCGTCCAGGAAGTGCGCGCCGTGGCCGAGGCGCTTCGCCGCCGCCCAGACGATGTCGGTGAGCCACGGAGTGGAATTGGTGTCGCGCCGGAGGTTGAGCCCGCGATCACCGATCATGTCCAGCAGGATCAACGCCTTCAGCGAGGCCAGCGTGCCGGCGCTGCGCGCGGCCGTCACATAGTGCCGGCTGCCGTAGGTGTGATTCGGATCCCGCCACTCGCCCCAGGCTTCCTCGCCGTCGAAGAACAGGAACTCGATGGTGAAGGGTGGCCGGGGCCGGCTCTTCAGCACGCGCGCCAGCTCGAGCAGCGCCCCGGTGCTCGAGCCCCCGTCGTTGGCGCCGACGAAGCGGAACTCGTCGATAGGTTTCGTATCGAAGTGGCTCGCGATGACGATGCGTTCGGGCCGATCGCCGGGGAGCGTGGCGATGACGTTGGCCATCTTCACGCGCCCGACCGGCGTGGACGCGTCGAACGGCTGTTCCACGGCCTGGTAGCCGGCCTGGGCCAGCGTCCGGATGATGTACTCGCGGGTCTTGATGTTGGCGGGCGAGCCGGCAGGCCGCGGCCCCAGGGCCACCTGGTCGCGAACGTGGGTGTAGGCCCGTGTGCTGTCGAACGGCGAGGGCGCCTGTGCGGAAAGGCACGCGCCCACGGAGACGAGGGCGGCGAGGAGGAGCGGTGAGCGGTGCGGCGGCCGTCCGAATCCCATCCGTCCTCCCCCGTGCCGTGGTTACTTCCGGCCGTCGATGGCCACGTAGTCACGCGGCGTGGCGCCGGTGTAGATCTGCCGCGGGCGGAAGATCTTCTGCTCGCTGTCGAGCAGCATCTCCTCCCACTGCGCCACCCAGCCCACCGTGCGGGCGATGGCGAAGAGCACCGCGAACATCTCCACCGGGAAGCCCATCGCCTGGTAGATGAGGCCCGAGTAGAAGTCCACGTTCGGGTAGAGCTTCCGGCTGATGAAGTACTCGTCCTCGAGGGCGATGCGCTCGAGCTCGAGCGCGATGTCGAGCAGCGGGTTCTTGCCCGTCACCTCGAACACCTCGTAGGCGGTCCGCTTGATGATCTTCGCCCGCGGGTCGTACGACTTGTAGACGCGGTGCCCGAAGCCCATCAGGCGGCCGTCGCCGGCCTTCACGCGCGTGATGAACCCGGGGATGTTCGCCACGGATCCGATCTCCTTCAGCATCCGGAGCACGGCCTCGTTGGCCCCGCCGTGCAGCGGGCCGTAGAGCGCCGCCGCGGCGCCCGCGAGTGCCGAGTATGGGTCGACGTGCGAGCTGCCGATGCCGCGCATCGAGCTGGTGGAGCAGTTCTGCTCGTGGTCGGCGTGCAGGATGAACAGCACGTCGAGCGCGCGGGCGAGCGCCGCGTCCGGCTTGTACTTGCTCTCCGTCATCTTGAAGAGCATGTTCAGGAAGTTGCCGGTGAAGCTGAGGTCGTTGTCGGGGTAGACGTACGGGCGACCGATGCTGTGGCGGAAGGCGTAGGCCGCGATGGTCGGCGTCTTGGCGATGAGGCGGAGGAGCTGAAGCTTGCGGCGCTCGGTGTCGAAGATGAGCTTGCCGTCGGGGTAGAACGTGGACATCGCCGCGACGGTGCTCACGAAGACGCCCATGGGATGGGCATCGTAGGTGAAGCCCTCCATGAACTTCTTGATGTTCTCGTGCACCATCGTGTGCATCGTGATCTGATACGTCCACGCCTTCAGCTGATCGGCCGTCGGCAGCTCGCCGTTCAGGATGAGGTACGCGGTCTCGAGGTACGAGCTGTGCTCGGCCAGCTGCTCGATGGGGTAGCCGCGGTAGAGCAGCACGCCCTGGTCGCCGTCGATGTAGGTGATGCTGCTGCGGCAGACCGCCGTGTTCATGCAGGCCGGGTCGTAGGTGAGCAGCCCCGTGTCGTCGGCGGCTTCGGTCTTGATCTTCTTGAGGTCGGTGGCCTTGATGGCGCCATCGGTGATGGCGACCTCGTAGGTCTTGCCGGTGCGGTTGTCGGTGATTGTCAGCGTGTCAGCCATGGCGGGTCAGGGCGCGGGGGTCCAGAGCACTGAGGTTCAGGGCACGGCCCGGATAACCGCTTTATTGTAGACCAGCGCCTCGCGCGAATCACGCATCGTCTTCACAGCATCCATCAGTTCGGTGGATGGGAGTGATGTGCTGGACGCGTGTCAGAGCCGGCTGCCGCCCGACCCCGGGGCCTCGAAGGGCTGGTGGCGGACGTCGCGGGCCGAGACCATGAAGATGACGTCTTCGGCGATGTTCGTGGCGTGGTCGCCGATGCGCTCGAGGTGGCGCGAGATGAGGATGAGGTCCAGGGCCGGCTCGATGGTCGAGGGGTCCTGCAGCATGAAGGTGAGCAGTTCCCGGAAGATCTGCGTCTTCAGCGCGTCCAGCTCATCGTCCTTCAGGAGGACCGATTCCGCCAGAAAGAGGTCGCGCCGCACGAATGCATCCAGCGCGTCGCGCAGCATCACCTGGGCGATGTCGCCCATGCGGGGGATGTCGATGAGCGGCTTCACGGGCGGGTGTTGCAGGTAGCGCTTGCCGGCCTCCGCCACGTTGACCGCCAGGTCGCCCACGCGCTCGAGATCGCTGTTGATCTTGACCGCGGCCACGATGGCGCGCAGGTCGGCCGCCATCGGCTGGTGGAGGGCCAGCATCTTGAAGCAGCGATCGTCGATCTCGATGTGCAGGTCGTTGATGGGCTCGTCGCCGGTCAGCACGACCTGGATGGCCTCGTGGTCGCGCTCGGCCACGCCGTGGACCGCCACGCGCGTGCGCTCCTCGGCCAGGCCGCCCATGGCCAGCAGCCGTTGCTTGAGCGTCTCGAGCTCCTCCTGGAAGTGACGAACGACGCGTTCCACCAGTCCTCCTACCCGCAGCGGCCCGTCACGTAGTCTTCGGTCAGCTTCTCGGCGGGCGCCGTGAAGATGCGATCCGTCCGTTCGTACTCGACCAGCCGCCCCAGCCAGAAGAAGGCGGTGTGGTCCGACACCCGCGCCGCCTGCTGCATGTTGTGGGTGACGATGACGATGGTGTAGTTCTTCTTCAGGTCGTAGATGAGCTCTTCGATGCGCTGCGTGGCGATCGGGTCCAGCGCGGATGCGGGCTCGTCCATCAGCAGGATCTCGGGCCGGATGGCCAGCGCGCGCGCAATGCACAGGCGCTGCTGCTGGCCGCCCGAGAGCGCCAGCGCCGACTCGTGCAGCCGGTCCTTCACCTCGTCGAAGATCGCCGCCTGGCGGAGGCTCTCCTCCACGCGGTCGTTCATCTCCGACTTGCTGCGCGCCATGTTGTTGATGCGCAGGCCGTAGGCCACGTTCTCGAAGATGGACTTCGGGAACGGGTTCGACTTCTGGAACACCATCCCGACCCGCCGGCGCAACTCGACGACGTCCACGCCGGGCCCGTAGATGTTCTGGCCGTCGATGAGGACCGTGCCCTCGACGCGGGTGGCGGGGATGATGTCGTTCATCCGGTTGAGCGAGCGCAGGAACGTGCTCTTGCCGCAGCCCGAGGGGCCGATGAACGCGGTGACCAGGTTGGCGTGGATGCGGATGGAGATGCCGTCCAGCGCGCGCTTGGCGCCGTAGTAGAAGTTCATCCGGTCCACGTCGATCTTGACGGGCGCGTCGGTCGGGACGGGCGCCTGCCCACGGCGGGCCGCGATGCCCGCGAGGCTGGGAACGGAAGGGGTGGCGACGCTCATGAACGACCCTGGCGCTGGAAACGGTCTCGCAAGAATACCGCGATTGCGTTCATGAAGAGCAGCAGGAGCATCAGCACCAGGATGCCGGCCGCCGCGTTCTCCTTGAACGCCGCCTGAGGACGCGAAACCCAGTTGAAGATCTGAATCGGCAGCACCGTGAACGGCGACCACACGCTGTCGGGCGCGAACGGGATGTAGGTGAGCGCCCCGATGGTGATGAGCGGGGCGGTCTCGCCGATGGCCCGCGAGAGCGACAGGATGAGCCCGGTGAGGATGCCGGGCAGCGCCATCGGCAGCACCTGGTACCAGATGGTCTGCCACTTGGTGGCGCCGAGCGCGTAGGATCCCTCGCGGATCGAACCGGGGACGGTGCGCAGCGCCTCGCGGGTGGACAGGATCACCACCGGCAGCGCCAGCAGTGCCAGGGTGCACGCGCCGGCCAGGACGCTGCGGCCCATGCCCATGAACCGCACGAACACGCCGAGGCCGAGCAGGCCATAGATGATGGACGGCACCGCTGCCAGGTTGGCGATGTTGATCTCGATGAGGCGGGCGATGCGGCTCCTGGTGCCGTACTCCTCCAGGTACACCGCCGCGGCCACGCCGAGCGGCAGTGCCAGCGCGGCGGTGAGCACGATCACCCAGATGCTGCCCGCGAGGGCGTGGTAGATGCCCGCGTCCTCGGGGCGCCGCGAGGCCATGTTCGTGAGGAACGCCCAGTCCAGCCGGCCGAGGCCCCCGGACACGATGTCGTAGACCAGGGCGGCCAACGCCACCAGCGCCAGGACCAGCGTGCCCAGCGCCACCGTGCGAAACACGAGGTCGGCGCGGTGCTTCACGAGTAGACCTCGCGGAATCGCTCGCGCAGCCAGGTGCTGACCAGGTTGAGCCCGAACGTCATCAGGAACAGCAGCATGCCCACGGCGAAGATGGTGCGGTACTCGAGCGTGCCCTGCGGCGTGTCGCCCAGGCTCACCTGGACGATGTACGCGGTCATCGTTTCGAGCGGCACGAACGGATTGGCGGTCAGGCGGGGCTGCTGCCCGGCGGCGATGGCCACGATCATCGTCTCGCCGACGGCGCGCGAGACCGCCAGGATGAAGGCGGCCGTGATGCCGGAGAAGGCCGCCGGCACCACGACTTGCAGCGCCGTCTGCATGCGGGTGGCGCCCAGGGCATAGGCGCCCTCGCGCAGGCCCTGCGGCACGGCCCGCATCGCGTCCTCGGAGAGCGACGAGACCAGCGGGAGAATCATGATGCCCATCACGATGCCCGGGCTGAGCGCGTTGAAGCCCGACATCTGCGGGAACACGCGCTGCAGCAGGGGCGTGACGAACATCAGGGCGAAGTAGCCGTAGACCACCGTGGGCACGCCGGCCAGCACCTCGAGCACGGGCTTGACGACCCGGCGCAACCGGTCGGGCGCGTACTCGCTCAGATAGACGGCCGAGAGCAGCCCCATGGGGAGCGCCACGACCATGGCGATGGCCGACACCAGCAGCGTCCCGCCCACCAGGGGCAGCACGCCGAAGCGCGGCGTCGCGAAGAGCGGCGTCCACTCGGTGCCGGTGAGGAACTCCAGCACCGGCACCTCGCGCAGAAACTCGAACGTCTCGACCGACAGCACCAGGATGATGCCGGCGGTAGTCGCCACCGAGAGCGCCGCGCACAGCAACAGCGCGCGCTCGATGATCCATTCGAGCCTGCGGGTGCGCATCACCTACTGCGCGCGTTCCTTCGCGAGCAGCTGCTCGATGGTCACGCCGACGGTGTTCTCGGCGCCGGCGAACAACGACCCCGTGACGCGCTTGCCGAAGCGCTCGCCGACCAGCTGATAGGCGGCCGGGCCCAGGCCCACGTAGCTGACCTCGCGAACCAGCGTGTCCGCCTCGGCCAGGTAGAACTCCACGAACGTCCGCACCTCGGGGCGCTCGGCGGCCTTCGTCGACACGTAGATGAACACCGGCCGCGAGAGCGGCTGGTAGGTGCCGGTCCGGATGCTCTCGGCGCTCGGCAGCAGCGGGCCCGCGCCGTTGTCGGCCTTCCCATCGTCCACGGGCACCAGCTTGAGCTTGTCCTGGTTCTCCTCGTAGTACGCGAAAGGGAGGAAGCCGAGGGCCAGCTCGTCGCTGCTGACGCCTTGCACCAGCACGTTGTCGTCCTCGCTGGAGGTGAAGTCGCCGCGGCTGGCTTTGGCCTTCCCGGTGATGGCCTCGGTGAAGTAGTCGTACGTGCCCGAGTCCACGCCGGCGCCGAAGAGGTGAATTTCACGGTCGGGCCAGCCGGCCCGCACCTGGCTCCAGCGGGTCACCTTGCCCTGCGCCTCGGGGGCCCACAGCGTCTTGAGCTCGGCCACGGTGATATCGAAAATCCACGACGCCTTCGGGTTGACGACGATGGCGATGCCGTCGTAGGCCACCGGCAGCTCGACGTACTCGACGCCGGTCTTGCCGCACGCGGCAATCTCGCTCGCCGAGATGGGGCGGGAGGCGTTGCTGATGTCCGTCTCGCCACGGCAGAACTTCTGGAACCCGCCACCCGTGCCCGAGATGCCCACGGTGACTCGATGGCCCGGGTTCGCGCGCTGGAACTCCTCCGCCACCGCTTCACTGATGGGGAAGACCGTGCTCGAGCCGTCGAGCGTGATGAGCGCGGGCGCGGCCCCGGACTGGCCGGACTGACCAGCCCCGCCGCCGCAGGCCGCGGTGAGCAGCACGAACGCGGCGACGATGGGCGCGAGAGAACGGAGGGATGACACAGCCATGACGTCAGGGTAGGCGATGGCGGTTTCGCGACAGTTTCTGCGGTGTTAAATCGGCGTTACGGTGCCGCCGCACGCTGGGCGCGAGGCTTCGGGGCCAGGGCCCGTCGCGCCGGCAGACGCCGCTTCGGCGCCGTGCCGGCCTGGGCCTCGCGCTGCACCTTGGCGAGCGAAATCGGCCGTCCCAGCTCCTTTTCGAGCACCGCCAGCTGCCGGGTGCTGGCCCACATCTCCAGCTCGGCATCGCCCGTCGCCTCGACCTGCATGCGCAGGTCGGTGCCCCGGTCGCGAATCGTGACGGCGCCTACCACCCCGTGACGCGAGCGGTCCAGGGTCTCGGCCAGCCGGAGGATGGCCGCCAGCAGGCGAACCGTTCGCCGGAGCTCCGGGGAGAGGTCGCCGTACCCCTCATGGGCCTTCTTCGGGGTCCCGCGGCGGTGATACCGGGCGACCAGGGCGATGACCTCGATCTCCGCGGGTTCGAAGCCCCGCAGGTCGCCGTTCTTGATCAGGTAGTAGGAGTGGCGGTGGTGCTTTTCGTAGCTGATGTGGTTGCCCACGTCGTGCAGCAGCGCGGCGTATTCGAGCCACTCCTGCTCCCGATCGCCCAGGCCGTGCAGGTGCCTCGTCTGATCGAAGATGAGGTGCGCCAGGCGGGAGACCTGTCGCGCATGGTCGGCCTCCCACTGGGAGCGATCCGCCAGCTCGATGGCCGAGCGGCGGCGCACGTCGGGGTAGCGATCGACGCGCGCGATTTCCCTGCGGTGACGATGGATGTAGTCGAGGACCAGCCCTTCCCGGAGGGCCAGGTCGCACAGCGTGATCTCGGTGGCGTCGAGCTTGCCGAGCAGCGTATCGAGCAGCACCGCCCCGGCGACCACCAGGTCGGCGCGGCGCGGGTCGAGGCCCGGCAGTGCCAGCCGCTCGTCCAGCGTGAGATCCCTCACCGTGCGTCTGAGGCGGCGAAGGCTCTTGGCGCCCACGCGCAGGTTCCGCACCTCCTCGGGCACGCCGCCGCCGTCGAGCGCCGTCGCCACCGTGCCCAGCGAGAGAATGGTGCCCGACGTGCCGATGATTCGATCGAACCCTTCCTTGACGACGTGTCCGATGTAGCGGTCCACCTGCTCGCTGATGAACTTCACCATCTTCCGCTCGTCGCGGCGGGTGATGGGATCGGAGTTGACGAAGCGCTCCGTCAGGCGAATCACGCCCATCTTGAAGCTCCGGGCGAACTTCACCTCGCGCCCGCTGCCGAGCGTCACCTCCACGCTGCCCCCGCCGATGTCGATGACGACGGCGGCCTTCTGGGTGTCCACGCCGTAGACGGCCGCGAGGTGAATGAGACGCGCCTCCTCGGTGCCCGTGATGATGCGCGGGCGGATGCCGGTTTTCTGCTCGATGTCCCTCAGGAACGCGCCGCCGTTCCCGGCCTCACGCGTGGCGCTGGTGGCCGCGGCGAGGATCTCGTCCACCTGGTGCGAGTGCGCGATGCGCTCGAACTTCGACAGGGCCTGCAGGGCCGCCACCTGCGCCGCCCGCGTCAGCTTGCGTCCGTCGAGCCCTCCGGCGCCGAGGCGTACCATCTCTTTTTCCCGGTCGATCACCTCGAACGAGAAATCGGGGCGCACCCGCACCACGATCATGTGGACCGAGTTGGTGCCGATGTCGATGGCGGCCAGGCGCATGGGAGGCTCGGGTGCGGGGGGTCGGTATAATGACCGCCTCGGAATCCTAGCATGCAGCGCCCACCGCTTCCGGTCCGGTTGATGCGACAGCGGTTGCTCGCGCTGCTGGACGCGATGCCGGCCGCCGCCTCCGGCGACGTGACGTCGGTGCACCGCGCGCGCGTGGCGTCGCGGCGCCTGCGCGAGGTCCTGCCCGTCGTGAGCGAGGCCGCGGGCTCCGACGCCCTGGATCGCGCCGGAAAGCAGGTGCGCCGGATCACCCGCGCCCTCGGTCCCATTCGCGAGCTCGACGTCGCGCTGGGGCACCTGGACGAGGCGGGGGCGCGGGCCGGCATGTCGGCCCGCGCGCTGGGCAAGGTGCGCCGCCACCTGGCCGAGGAACGGGCCATCCACCGGCGGGCCATGCTCGACGTGATTACGCCCACCGCCCTCGACAAGCTGAAAGGGAGGCTTCACGAGCCGCCGTCCCCGCCGCAGGCGCGTGAACAGGACGCCGAGATCCGCGCCGCGCGGCGGCGTGCCGCCCGCCGTGCCGCGGCCCTCGGGGTGGCCGTCAAGCGCGCCGGAAACCTCTACTCCTCGGAGCGCCTGCACCAGGCCCGCATCGCGGCCAAGAAGCTCCGCTATGCCCTCGAAGTGGAACGCGAGCTGATGCGTGCGCGGGCGACCGGGCGCATCAACCGGCTGAAGCGCGTGCAGGATCTGCTCGGCAATATCCACGACTTCGAGATCCTGATCGGTCGCGTCCGCGAGGTGCAGGCCGCGATCGCCTCGTCGGACCGGAAGTCGGCGACCGAACTGGATAGCCTGGTGCGGGTGCTCGAGGAAGAGTGTCGCGAGGGGCACGCCGCGTTCCTCAAGCAACGCGCGGCCATCACGGATCTCTGCCGCCTCGTCATCGAGGCGGCCCGCGACAATCGACCCACCTTCACGACCTGACCATGGCAGCCATCATCGAGCTCTATCTCGTCCGTCACGCGATTGCCGCCGAGCGCGGCCCGAAGTATCCCGACGACCGCCTGCGCCCACTCACGCCGGAGGGCGCGAAGCGATTCAAGGAGACCGTCCAGGGCCTGGGCGCCCTCGGCGTAGAGCTCGATCTCATCCTCACCAGCCCGCTCACGCGCGCCGAGGAAACCGCAGCTCTGCTGTCGGCTGGATTCAAGAAGCGCGTGCCCGTACAGGTGCTGGACGCGCTCGCGCCGGGCGGCAAGTTCGGCCCGGTGGCCGAGGCCGTCGGCCGCCACGCGAAGCGCCATCGCCGGCTGGCCCTGGTGGGCCACGAGCCCGACCTGGGCGAGCTGGCCGCGCGATTCCTGGGCGCCCGGGGGCACGTCGAGTTTCGCAAGGGTGCCGTGTGCGCCATCGACGTGGATGGCGCCATGCCTGCCGGCCCCGGCACGCTGCGCTGGCTGCTGCCCCCGAAGGTGCTTCGCCGGCTGGCCCCCTGAATGCGGACGCTGGTCGTCATCAATCCGGTTTCCGGCCCGCCACGTTCCCGACACGGCGACCCCGGTGCACTGGCGCGCCAGGTGCTGGCCCGTCACGATCTCGAGGTGGAGGTGGCCATCACCACTGCGCGCGGCGACGCGCGACGGCTGGCGGAGAGGGCCTGCGCTGCCGGCACGCGCCTCGTCGTGGCGTGGGGCGGCGACGGCACCATCAACGAGGTGGCCAGCGCGCTGGCCTTCTCGGACGTGCGCCTGGGCATCGTGCCCGGCGGCTCGGGAAACGGCCTCGCGCGCGATCTGGGCCTGCCCCTCGACCCCGCGGGCGCACTCGAGGTGGTGGCGACAGGGCGCGAGCGCCTCATCGACGCCGGGCGGCTGAATGACGCGTTGTTCGTCAACGTGGCGGGCATCGGGCTCGATGCCGAAATCGCGCGGCGCCTGGCCGCGCCCGGGGCGCGCCGTGGCCTCGCGGGTTATGTGCAGGCCACCGCTGCGGAGTTGCCCGGCTACCGCGCGCGTCGTTATGCGATTGAGCTGGACGGCCACCGCAGCGAGCGGCGCGCGCTGTTCATTGCGGTGGCCAACTCGCGCCAGTACGGCAACGGGGCGCAGATTGCGCCGGCGGCGCGGCTCGACGATGGGAAGCTCGACCTGGTGGTGATCGAGGATCAGCCGACGTGGCGCCTGCTGGCGCAGCTGCCGGCGTTCTTCCGCGGCGCGCTCGGGCCGGGGCCGGGGCTCTCGATGGACCAGGTCGCCGACGCCGTCATCCACGCCGACGGCCCGATCGGGTTTCACGTCGACGGTGAGCCTCACGTGGCCGAGCGCTGCCTGCGCGTCGGCATCCACCCGTGTGCGCTCCGGGTGGTCGTGCCGTAACCCCCTTAAAGTGTTGACCTTCTGGCATTTGCCAGCGTTGTTACACCGATTTTACAGGCGCGATGTCACCGGGTGAGGCAGGATCGCATCGGTATCCATATATGCATGCCTTCATCAGGAATCTCCGGAATGACCTGCACACGCGGCGCTACACGATCGAGATGACAGACGGTGGGTGGGAAGTGCTCGAGGAGCAGGACAGCCGGGTGGTCCGGCGCGTGGAGTACCAGGACTGGCACCGCGTGGAGCGCGCGCGGCGCATCTTCACGATCCACTCCGACCAGCTGCAGGACGCAGGCTGGCGGCTCGACTAGCCGAGGACTGGCCTTGGGATGTGAAGCCCGGGGTCAGCGGCTATTCGACGAAGCGGTATCCCAGGCCCACCACCGTTTCGATCTGCTTTCCCGCCTCGCCCAGCTTGCCCCGCAGGCGTCCCACGTGCACGTCCACCGAGCGTGTCTCGATGAGCCGGTCGTAGCCCCACACGCGTTCGAGCAGTCGATCGCGTGAGAGCACGCGGTTGCGGTTCTCGACCAGGTACTTGAGCAGCTCGAACTCGCGGCGCGTGAGGCGGATGGGCTGGCCGTCCACCGCAATGGAGACGGCGTCGAAGTCGGCGACGAGATGACGGCCGCGATAAACGGCGGGGGCGGGCGGCGCCTCGTCGCCCTTGCCTCGGCGCAGCACGGCCCGCACGCGCGCTGAGAGCTCGCGGAGGCTGAACGGCTTGGTGACGTAGTCGTCCGCGCCCGCGTCGAGCCCGGTGACGCGGTCGCCCTCGCTGGTGCGGGCGGTCAGCATGATGATGGGCACGCGCGCGGTGCCGGGCCTGGAGCGGAGCAGGCGGCAGACCTCGAGGCCGCCGAGCACCGGCAGGTTCAGGTCCAGGATGATCAGGTCCGGCGGGTTCTCGGTGGCGGCTTTCAGCGCCTGGTCGCCGCTGCCCGCGACCTCGACGGTCATGTCGCCGCCGCGCTCGAGCGTGTGACGGATGAGCCCGGCGATGTCGCCTTCGTCTTCCACGACCAGCACGCGCGTGCGCGCGGGGGTGCGCCCGGCTCCCGTCCGCATCGGCGCGGCGCCTGCGGCACGATCCAGTTCAGTTGGCAGCATCCGTCGATCCTCTGGGGACATTCCCATGACCACGGTAGCCACTGGAGGTTTCCGGCGGATGACGAGGGCGTTAATTGTGAGTTACAACCGGGTGAAGGGCGGGCCATCGATGATTGCCGACTGCAGATTGAGCGATTGATTGAGGATTGGGCAATTGGGGATTGGCGATTGGATTGGGTGATTGAGTGACTGGCGATCGGTTGATTCCCGGGTGTGGCGCCAATCGCCAATCGCCAATCCAAATCGCCCGGCCAATCGCCAATCCAAATCGCCCGATCGAATCGTCAATACCTCAATCTCCAATCGCCCGATTGATCACACAATCGTCAATCCCCCAATCACCAATCAATCGCTCAATCTGCAATTCCTCAATCACTCAATGACCGTCCCGGCCGCCACCACTCCACCCTTGGGCACGATGATGATGCCGTCGCGGACGCAGTAGCCATCGCCGTCGGCGTGGGCGACGCCGGCCGCGTTCACCAGCCGGGCACCGTCGCCGATGCGGGCGTTCTTGTCCACGATGACGCGGTCGAGCCGCACGTCGCGGCCGATGCCGATGGGCACGGTGTGCCGCTCGGGCGTGCGCTCCGGCTCCTGCTCGTAGTAATCGGCGCCGAGCAGCACCGAGCGCCGAATCTCGCTGCCGGCACCAATCGACGTCCGAATCCCGACCACCGAGTCGGTGATGGCCGCCTGCTCCGCGTAGCAGCCTTCCGCCACCAGCGTGTTGTCGAGCCGGCAGGCCACGAGCTTCGACGGCGGCAGGAAGCGGGCGTGCGTGTAGATGGGGCGCGACGGATCGTAGAAACTGAACGGCGCGTCTGGTCGCGTGAGCATGATGTTGGCATCGTAGAAGCTCGGGATGGTGCCGACGTCGGCCCAGTAGCCCCGGTGCGCGAAGGCCCGTACGCGATAGCGGGAGAGAGCCGAAGGGATCAGCTCGCGCCCGAAGTCGTGTCCCGGCTCCTGCGCCAGCAGCTCGAGGAGCACGTCACGCGAGAACAGGTAGATGCCCATGGAGGCGATGTAGGGCCGCGCCTCATCTGGCGCCATGAAGCCCGAGCCCTGCCCGAGGCTCGGGCCGATCTGCCGCAGCCGTTCCGCGTTCGGCTTCTCCTCGAAGCTGGCAATGGCGCCGCTGCGATCGAACGTGAAGATGCCCATGCCGGTCGCTTCGGCCGCATCCACCGGGAGCGCCGCGATGGTGACGTCGGCCTGGCGGTCCAGGTGTGCCTCGAGCAGCTCGGCGTAGTCCATCCGGTAGAGATGGTCACCCGCCAGGATCAGGTAGTAATCGGCGTCGTGCTGGATGAAGTGCCGCTGCGCCTTGCGCACGGCATCGGCCGTGCCCTGGAACCACGCCGAGGAGGTGGGCGTCTGCTCGGCCGCGAGGATCTCGACGAATCCCCGCGAGAAGAGGTCCATGCGATAGGCGCTGCTGACGTGCCGGTTGAGCGACTCCGAGTTGAACTGCGTGAGGACGAAGATGCGCCGCAGATCGGCGTGCAGGCAGTTGCTGATCGGGACGTCGATGAGGCGGTACTTCCCGCCGATGGGCACCGCGGGTTTCGACCTGAGCTCGGTGAGGGGATGAAGGCGGGAACCCTGGCCGCCTCCCAGAATCAGGGCGAGCACGCTGCGCATGCCGCCAGCATACATTCTGCGCTGGCCATTGAGCGATTGGCGATTGCAGATTGACGATTGATTGACGATTGGGGGTTGAGCGATTGGGTGATCAATTGAGCGATTGAGGGATTGGACCATTCGGTGATTTGCCGTCACGGCTGGCTGGCCGCCGTGGCGATCGCCGAATCGCGGCGCCTCTGGCACCCCGAATCGCCCGATGCGCCAATCACTCAATCGTCAATCCATCGCTCACTCTGCAATCATCAATCGCTCAATTCCCGGGGCCCCGACCTTCACCAGAAGCCCAGCAGCTTCCACCAGCCGAACCCCAGCGTGAGCCAGATAGCCAGGTTGGCGAGCGACACCACGAACCCTACCCGCCACCAGTCCGCGAACGACACGTAACCCACGCCGAAGAGGATGGGCCCCGTCGTCGTGCCGTAGTGCGTGAGCCCCGCGGGCAGGTTCGCCAGGCAGAGCAGGCTGTACACGGCCAGCTGCGGCGGCACACCGATGCCGACCAGCAGGACGACGAAGGGCGGGAACATCGCGAGCACGTGCGCGGTGATGCTGGCAAAGGCGTAGTGCGTGTAGAAGTAGATGATCAGAATCCCGAGGAGGACCACCAGCCACGGGATGCCGACGAACAGCGCCCCGACGTTCTCGGCGAAGACCGTGGTCGTGCCGGTGGCGTTCAACAGCGTGCCCATCTGGAGCAGGCCGCCGTACCAGACGAACACGTCCCACGCGGCCCGCTCGCTGGTGGCCGCGTGCCAGGGCATCGTTCCGGTGAGCAGCAGGACGCCGATGCCGAGCAGCGCGACGAACGTGACATCGAGGCGGTGCCAGGTCGACGTGATCCACAGGAGGCCGACGCCGGCGAAGACGCCGAGCGTGATCCACTCGTCTCTCGACATCGGGCCCATCTTCTGGATCTCGCTGGCCGCGAAGCGCGGCGCCTCGGGCGTGTGGATGATCCCGGGTGTGAGCATCCGGTGCACGACCCAGGGCACCACGGCGCACGAGGCCAGCCCGGGCACGACCGCCGCGACGAACCAGCTGCTCCACGTGACCTGGACGTTCACGAGCCGGGCCGCCAGGTTGGCCCCGAGCACGTTGCTCGCCTGTCCCGTGAAGAACATCGCGCAGGCCACGGCCGACCCCTGGTAGAGCGCGGCCACCAGGAACGTGCCCATCCGGCCGGCCGTCGGGCCCGGGTGCGAGTCGAACAGCTCCGCGATTCGGCGGGCAATCGGCAGCAGCATGCCCGCCGATCGCGCGGTGATGGAGGGCACACCCGACGCCAGCGTGACGTCGGTCATCAGCAGCGCGTACGACACCCCGAGCGAGCTCTTGCCCACGGCACGGATGAACATGAGCGCGATCCGTCGCGCCAGGCCCGTGTCGAGCATGGACCGCGCGATGAGCATGGCGACGATCACGAGCCAGACCGAGGGCTCGGCGAAGCCGCCGAGCGCCTCGCGCATCGGGGTGCCGTTGGCCACCATGGCGGTGAGGCCCAGCAGGACGAGCGCCGAGGCCGGCAGGGGCTCGATGATCATCCCCGCGATGACGCACGCGAAGATGGCCGCCAGGCGCCATCCCTGCGGCGTGATGGCCTCGGGCCTCGGCACGAGGTAGGCGATGACCAGGAAGAGCAGCAGCAGCGCGGCCAGGCCCCGCACGCGAACGCGTGCGGGCGTGGGGGCAGGGGACGACATGTGGCCGCGATTATACGGGCCGGGGCGGGCTTCGAGGTTCTGAGGTTCTCAGGTTCTGGGGTTCTCAGGTTCCAGGGTTCCGGCGCTCTTCTGACTTCTCGCTTCTCACTTTTCACTTCTCACTTATTGATGAGCAATCGCCTTTGGTCCTTCTGGGCGACCTGCGTGTGCGTGAGGGCATGGAGCGCGGCGGTGACTACCGCGGCGACGATGGGGTCGGGGACCGGCGCCAGCGAGTAGTGCATCCACACGCCGTTACGCCGCGCCGAGACCAGGCCCGCGCGTCGCAGGTAGGCGAGGTGACGCGACGCGGTGGGCTGCGGCACGCCGAGGCTGGCGTGGATGTCGCACACGCAGACCTCGCCGTCGTCCAGCAGCGCCAGGATCCGCAGGCGCGTGGGATCGGCCAGGGCGCCGTACACCGTGGTCAGGGCGTCGAGGTCCCTCAGCCGGGGTACCCGGCGCGGGGTGCAGCAGGGCGTTGACATATTCGCATCGACGAATATAGCATGCAGAGGATATTCGCATATCCGAATACCCAAGACCCCAGACCCCAGACCCCGAGGGAGGCAGCGATGGCAAGCGAGAGCGTGGCGGACATCAAGTCGGTGGTGAAGGAGAAGTACGGCGAGGCCGCGCGGCGGGTGGCGGAGGGGAAGACCAGCGGTGGCTGCGGCTGTGGCAGCGACGCCAGCGCGTGCTGCGATCCGATCACCAGCAACCTCTACGATGCCTCGCAGATCGGCGTCCTTCCGATGGAGGCCGTCGTCGCCTCGCTGGGCTGCGGCAACCCGACGGCGCTGGCCGAGTTGAAGGCGGGCGAGACCGTGCTGGACCTGGGGTCGGGTGGGGGCATCGACGTCCTGCTGTCGGCCCGTCGCGTGGGGTCGACCGGCAAGGCCTACGGCCTGGACATGACCGACGACATGCTGGCGCTGGCGCACGAGAACCAGAGGAAGTCGGGCCTCACCAACGTGGAGTTCCTGAAAGGTGAGATCGAGCACATCCCGCTGCCCGACAACTTCGTGGACGTCATCATCTCGAACTGCGTCATCAACCTCTCGGCCGACAAGGACGCGGTGCTGCGAGAAGCCTTCCGGGTGCTGAAGCCCGGCGGGCGCTTCGCGGTGTCGGACGTGGTGGTGCGCGGCGGCGACGTGCCGGCCGACGTGCGCAAGAACATGGAGCTCTGGATCGGCTGCGTGGCGGGCGCGCTCGAAGAGACCGAGTACCGCCAGAAGCTGGCTGCGGCGGGCTTCGGCGACGTGGACCTCGAGCCCACCCGCATCTACCGCGCGGAGGACGCGAAGGCGTTTCTCGCCAGCGCAGGCCTCGACCGCGACGGCCTGGCCGAGTCGGTGGACGGCCGGTTCATGAGCGCGTTCGTGCGCGCCACGAAACCTGGCGGCGCGAGGGCCGAACCCTGCTGCGCGCCCGGCTGCTGCGCCTGAAAGGAACGTGAGAGGTGAGGGGCGCTGCCCCTCGCTTCTCTCCGTCGGTCCTCCTCTATTCCCCCGGTCATCGGCGGCCCCCCCGGCCCAGCGCCATCTGCGTCCATCTGCGGCCCTCCGGCTCAGCGCCATCTGCGGCCTTTCCGGCTCCAGCGCCATCTGCGTCCATCTGCGGCTTGCTCGGCGTCTGAGTTAACGCACTCGTAACAGGCCCGTCACGACCCCTTCACCCCCCCTCGGTAGCCTGAGATCGTTTTCGATGGCACACGTTCTTCGTCCGTATCCCTTCCGCCCTTTCGGTGAGTGCCCGCTTTCAATGAGGAATCGCATGACTGTTCGATTTGCACGCGCGGCCGCGCTCTCCGGCCTGCTGCTGGGCGTCGCGTGGACGCCGGCGCCGGCGGAGCCGGCCGCCCAGGCTGCCGCCGCGCGCAAGGTGCGCGTCACCGGTATCGTCCGTGACGAGTCCAACAACATCACGCTGCCCGGTGTGCCGGTCGAGGTGGTCGGCCTGGACACAATCGTCTACACCGACGTCGACGGGCGCTACGTGCTCGACCTCGCGCCGGGCTCGTACGAGCTCAAGGTCGCGATGGACGGCTACCAGGACCGCCTGTTGAAGTTCGACGTGGCGGCCGGATCGCGGGCGATGGACGTGAACGTCGGCATGAGGATGTCCGGGTTCGCGGAGACGGTGGTGGTCCAGGGCGACGCCCCGGTCGACGCGGTGACCTCCTCCGCCGAGACGATGATCGCCGAGCGCAAGAACGCGCCGACGATCGTCGATAACCTGGGCGCGCAGGACATGAAGCGGAACGCGGATTCGGATGCCGCGGGCGCGATGTCGCGCGTCACGGGCCTCTCGGTCGTGGACAACCAGTACGTCTACGTGCGCGGGCTCGGCGAGCGCTACAGCAACACGACCCTCTCGGGCGCCACGCTGCCGACGACCGAGCCCGACAAGAAGGTGGTGCCGCTGGACATGTTCCCGGCGGGCCTCCTCGACAACGTGTCGGTGACCAAGTCGTACTCGCCGGAACGATCGGCGGAGTTCGCCGGCGGGCTCGTCACGATCACGCCTATCAAGTTTCCGAGCCGCCCCGTGATCTCGCTGGGCTACGGCTTCTCCGGCAACACGATCACCACCGGCAAGTCGATCCCGCTCAGCCCGCTCGGGAGCCGCGATTGGCTCGGCTTCGACAACGGCGCCCGCTCCATGCCGTCGGCGTTCCCCTCCAACAAGATCGTGCGCCAGGGCATCTACACCCCGGACGTTGGCTACACCCCTGACCAGATCACGGGCTTCGGCGAGGCACTCGAGAACCGGTGGACGCCTTCGACGGCGGACGGCGCTCCCGGACAGAACTGGGGCGTGGTGTTCGGCAACCGGTTCGGCAAGCTCGGCCTCGTGGCCAGCATGTCGCACTCGTACCGTGAGCAGTACACCGAAGAGCAGCGCGCGTTCTACCGCATCGGCGACGCGGGCGAGCTCGAGGCCGTGAGCAACTACGACATGCAGTACGGCACCCAGCGCGCCCAGCTGGGCGTCGTCGGCAACATCTCGTACCAGTTCACCTCGAACAACCGGATCACCCTCGAGAACTTCTACAGCCACAGCGGCCGAGACGAGGGCCGGTATTTCGAGGGTCCGAACACCGAGAACAATTTCTACTACCGGAACTACCGCCTGCAGTTCATCGAGGAAGGCCTGCTCTCGAACTCGCTGAGCGGCGAGCACTTCCTCGCCGGCCTGGGGAACAGCCGCATCGACTGGCGCGCGAGCTACGCGCAGGCGAACCGCGACGAGCCCGATCTCCGGGAGACGCTCTACCAGGCCAACCAGGTGCGCGACGCCTCAGGCAACTACACGCCCGTCGGAAGCTTCCTGCTCGCCGACGAGTCGCAGAGCGGCTTCCGCATGTTCAACGGGCTGGACGACGAAACGGTGGACGTGGCGGCCAACTGGGGGGTGTTCAAGAACACCGGAAACCGGCCCACGCAGTACAAGTTCGGGGTCAACGTCATCGACCGCGGGCGTGACTTCTCGTCGCGGCGCTTCCGCTACATCCCCAACGTCGCCAACTCCGGAGGATCGGTCGGCCTCAATCTGTCGCTGTCGCCCGAGGAGCTCTACACGACCGAGAACATCGGGCCGCGGTGGCGCTTCAACGAGGAGACGCGCCCGGTCGACGGCTACACGGGCGATCAGACGACGCTCGCGGCCTACGGCATGGTGGACGTCGCGCTCTCGCCCAGCTCGCGGCTGATTGCCGGTGCGCGCGTCGAGGACTTCAACCAGGAAGTAACGACATTCGACCCCTTTGGCCTGTTCGTCCGGACGACGACGGCGGAGAACAAGAACACCGACATCTTCCCGTCGGTCAACTGGGTCCAGGCCATCCGCGCGAACCAGAACATCCGGTTGAGCTACAGCACCACGGTGAACCGCCCCGAGTTCCGCGAGCTGGCGCAGTTCGAGTTCACCGACGTCGTGGGCGCGCGCGCCGTGCAGGGCAACCCCGACCTCGACCGTGCGCTCATCCAGAACGTCGACGCGCGCTGGGAGCTGTTCCCCGGCGGCCGCAGCATCGTGGCGGCGAGCGGGTTCTACAAGTACTTCGACAGCCCGATCGAACGGGTGGTCATCGCGGGCGCCCAGCCCATTGCGACGTTCCAGAACGCCGACCAGGCGCGCAACTTCGGCGTCGAGCTCGAGGCGGCCTACGACCTGGGCCGCGGCCTCTTCGTGAACGCCAACTACACGTGGGTGGACTCCGAGATCACCCTCTCGCCGGAGCAGCGCACGGTGCAGACCTCGCAGACCCGTTCGCTCGCCGGCCAGTCGAACAACCTCCTGAACGTGACCGCGGAGTACGTGTTCAAGGGGTTTTCGACGCGCCTGCTGTTCAACTACTTCGGCGACCGCATCTCCGACGTCGGCGCCAACCAGGCGCCGGACACCATCGAGAACGGGCGGGAGACGGTGGACCTCGTGTTCGTCCAGCGCTTCTCGCCGAAGCTGAACCTGCGCGTCAGCATCGAGAACCTCACCGATGCCGAGTGGCTGTTCACGCAGGGGAACTCGGTGCAGCGGAGCTTCCAGCTGGGCCGCACCATTGGCTTCGCGATTGGCTACGACGTCTTCTGACGCGGATGCGCCGCAGACGCGGATGCGCCGCAGATGACCCAGAACACTGGGCCGCAGATGGCACAGATAAGGCAGATACACGTCAGGCAGATACACGGGTTCCGGAAACTGGAGCGATTGAGGCAATCATGAATCAGGCGATGCGGAGAATGGCTGGGGCGGCGGTGGGCGCGACCCTGCTTGCCCTGGCGGTGGCGCCGGTCTCGACCGAGCAGGCCCCGCCGGTCAACGTGCCGGGTATCGACAAGCCGGTGGTCGTCGTAACCGGCGAGATCGACAGTACCGAGTCGTGGACCAACAACTTCTACTACGTGCTGCGCGGAGCGGTCTTCGTCACCGAGGGCGCCACGCTCAACATCCAGGCCGGCACGCGGGTGATTGGCGAGGCGGGCAGTGTCGGCACGCTGATCGTGCTCCGTGGCGGCCGGCTGAACGCCATCGGCACGCGCGAGGCGCCCATTGTTTTCACCAGCGATCAGCCGGTCGGCTCGCGAAGCCGCGGTGATTGGGGCGGCCTCATCCTGAACGGCCGCGCCCCGGTCAACCTCGAGGGCGGTGAGGGCCAGGGCGAGGCCAACACCGGCATCTACGGCGGCGACGACCCGAACGACAGCAGCGGCACGATGCGCTACGTGCGTGTGGAGTTCGCGGGGACCGAGTTCAGCCCCGACAACGAGCTGAACGGCATCGCGTTCCAGGCAGTCGGACGCGGCGGCAGCTACGAGTACATCCAGGTGCACATGAACCGCGACGACGCCTTCGAATGGTTCGGTGGAACGGCGGACATCAAGTACGCCATCGCGTCGAACGCCGGCGACGACAGCTTCGACTGGACGTTCGGCTGGACGGGCCGCGCGCAATTCGTGGCCGTCCACCAGCGGAGCGACGACGCCGATTGGGGCATCGAATCCGACAGCAACGAGTTCAACAACAACCTGTTGCCGCGTGCCAACCCGCAGATCTACAACATGACCATCTGCGGGGACCCCGAT